>Ga0080013_1000364_pt1 | contig 64068 bp, 54 predicted proteins | sample ETNvirenome_6_85_FD_69236 | JGI IMG/M metagenome (GOLD analysis project Ga0080013, IMG submission 69236) | Marine viral communities from the Pacific Ocean - ETNP_6_85 (SPADES assembly) (version 2) | ecosystem: Environmental > Aquatic > Marine > Oceanic | place: Pacific Ocean | collected 2013-06-19 | reverse complement strand
GATAACAAATATCTTTTATCATAAAAACCTCAAATCTCTATTTAGATAAATAGAATCATCACGTTAGGCTATCTCTACCCAGGTATTATCTGGTCTAAACAATAACAAAATATCACTGCTATCATCATCTATGCAATAACCAACAACTCTTACTATATCGCCAGAGCCAGAAGGTGCAGTAAAATCTAAATGGCCGGCTGTGGTGGAAATATACACTGGAAGGCCATCTGAGGCGCCCGAACCTGGAACATTCAATACTTCAGTTGAAGGTATTTTAACAAAACCACGTATTAACATACCGTCTGTTATTGCAGATGTTCCTAGTGCGATTCCCAGCAATTGTTTTCCAGTTGAAGCTGCCTCTCCAACAGCCTCAACCCAAGTTCCATCTGTGTGTAAAAAATATAAACGCCCTTGTGTAAGGGTAGTTGTACCTCCGGGTTCATAATAAAGTATTTCACCCGTTCCCATTTCTCCATCGCTCAATTGATTTTCAAATGTTGTTGTATTGTAATCACTTTTAGTTTGAACGTGTGTCACGTCTTCAACAATGTATTTTTTAATCCACGCAACTAGTTGACCAAATGATAAATCATGAACTTTGTTTGGCATAATTAAATTTCCTTAGCAACATATACAACTGCAAGGGTTAACCCAATGCCAATTATAACTCCACCGGTGGCCCACCAAATTGAATAATCATTTGTGTTAGAAGCTATTTTAGAAAGACGCTCTATTTCATCATCCTTGATTTTCATCAACGTTGTATGTTTTTTATTTAACGCTTCAATCGACACTTTTTGAGAATTGATAATCAAGCCTAGGCGCGCCGCTTCTTTTGCCAGCTCGAAGTCTAATTTTAATTTCCACTGTTCCTCGGAAAAACGCTTATCTGTTAATAATTTTGCTGCAGCTACACCATTAAGAAGGACACCAGTGTAAGGAGCTTTTTGACCATAATTTAATCCAGTTATTTTTCCTTTTGGAGGAAGTACAAGATCATCTGCACACGCTGCCATTGGGGCGATCACCAAACAAAGCGACATCAATACTGCAATAGACTTATTCAACATATTCTAGACCATACTTTTCTGCTAATAGTTTTGCTAGTTCATCTGGCTTTTCATTATATTTTTCAACCAGCTTTTTTATTTCTTTTTTCTTTTTATTGTCTAACTCTAAACTATCTTTTTTATATTTCTCTTCCAATTCTTTAAGTATATCATGATACTGTTCTAGAATTTTATTTCTTTTATCTATTTCTTCTTTGTGTATGCTATCAATCGCTTTCATTTGCTTTTTATAGCTCTCATTTCTCGTTTCCAACACTTTTAAAGCAGCGCCATCCCTTCTAAACAAAAGCCATAAAACGAGAGTATAGACAACAACTACCGGAACATACCAATTGTGCTTCAACCATACCCAACTTTTTTTTACGATCTTCTTTAGAGCTAAAAGCGTAATCACTTACCGTGTCTCCATTGCGTTGCAATATCAGCTAAGCCTTGAATACCAATATAAGTTAGTGAAATAGCAACCCAATCCTCACTAGCAAGTGCGCTGGTAAACAACATTAAGTATGTTGCTGTTGTCCACACCATAAGTTTGCGGGACATTAATTTATTTAAACCCTTATCTAATATTTGTTTCATCATTTTTTACCTCTTTATCTTTTATTATAAAATAAAATTTCCTTTCCATAATTAGTTTTTAAAATTAATTTATTCAGTAGCTGTGGGGATATTTAGTGGATCACCGCCATTTGAAGCAACATATGGTATGTTACCAGTCTCGCCGGCAAGTCGCCTTATGGTTGGGGGGCCAAATATTGAAAGAGATATTGGCGCAATGTTTGCGATGCTAGCAACTGCGCCGCCGCTCGTCTGTTCACCAGAAGCATTCTTAATTGTATTGATGACGAAATCACCTTCAAAGCGTTTTTGGGCCATACCTTAATTAGTCATCAGTTTTAGATTCTGATTTAGAATATCCATCTTTATACCAACCTCCTCCTTTTAAAACAAAACTAGTGTTAGAAATTAACCTTTCGGTATCTCCATCACATTTTTCACATGGTGGGTAATCATCAGAATATTTTTGCAACACTTCAAATATATGTGCGCATTCGTTACATTTAAAATCATAAAATGGCATTTAATTCTCCATTACATGCGCATATTTGCCTTTTCTATCAATCGTTATCTGCATATCCACACAATCTTTAAGAGAGTCTAGGTGAGAAATCAATAACACAATTTTAAAATAAGATTTTATCAACTCCAATATCCTCACAAAACCATCCATGTTATCCGCATCTAAAGCTGTACCCGGTTCGTCAAGTATAAAAATATTTGATTTTGGTAAACTAGAAACAGATAAAAGAGCCAAGCGAATGGCCATAGCAACAATTGTTTTTTCTGCACCGCTCCCCATTTCAATTGGTCTGGGTTCGTGACTTGGGTGCTTGATTAAAATTTTTAAATGTTTGCCGTCATTTTCAAAAAACGCTTCAAAGCTCACAACATTAGCTAGCACTTTTGCAATCTCATTGTTTATTACTGGAAGTTTCTTTTTAATAATATCATATGAAATGCCATTGCTGTGCATGCACTGTATAAACAAGTCGTATGCTGCATATTCTTCACGAAGATCTGCTAATTCTTGCTTTTGTGTTTGAAGCGAATTTAATTTTTGTTCTAAGGAGCCATGTTCTTTATAATATTCCATTAACTTTTGCTGACATTCTTCTAAATCTTTTGCCTTTTCAGAATAGCGAGCCGTTTCTTTTGCCAATTCTTTAATAAACGATCCTTTATTGTCGATAATCTCTTTGTTCTCATAATAAAGACTAGTCTTTTGATTAAGTTCATCGACTTCTTTATCTAAAGATCTTAAAGTGATATCATTTTTTTCAATTAAAAGCTTTATTGTGGAAATCTCATTTTCAGTATCTCTCTTTTTATCAAATAACTGATTATATTTTTCTAAATGTTCATCTATCTTGTCTGGATTTAAATTTTCTATCTCATTATTGATCTCACCTGCAATATAATTTAATTTCTGAACTTCTTGTACCAAATCAAACAATTCATTTGCTGCGCCATGTGCATCACAAATAAATTTGCAATCAGGATATTTGTCTCCACATGGCACTTCTTCTAAAAGCTGCTTCTTTTTCTTCTTCACCGTCATGCTGCTTTCTATTGAACATAACTCTTCACTAATTTTATTTATTAAAGCAAGTTTTTCTGTAGTAATTTCTTTTTTTTCGTTTAATTCTTCTAGATTAAAAGTGTTAATAAAATCATCAATTTTTGTGATGTGGTTTTCTTTTTCTAAAAGCTCCTCTTGTAAATTAATGATGTCAGCAATAATGCCAGCAGCTTCTTTTTCTTTTTCACTCACCAAGCTAACAACGTTCTCTATGTCAATAATTTCTGCTGGAATGGAATCTATAGCTTTTTGTGAGTTGTCAATACTATCCTGTATTTCTTTTATTTGTTTTTTAATCTCCTCGCAATTTGCAGCATGTTCGCGAGTTTGTGCTTCGTTAAAAATTATCTCCTTTTCAACTGCAAAGATGTCATCGTCAAACTCTTTTCCCTCTAATCGCCTCAGAGCACCTCGCAAATCAGTCGCATCTTCTTTTGCCATTTTGAACTTCTTCTCAAACATCTCAAGATCAAGAAACTTAGCGAGAATTTCTTTTCGTCTTGTCGAACCTTCGCTAATAAATTGAAGTGCACCAAGCTGAGAGGACATCGAAGTTAAAAGAAAATCATCTAATGTTCCGAAATGCTTTCTTACAATTTTATCAGTCTCATTTCTTGTCAAGCCGTTAAGACTTTGAACTTTGTCGACCACCTTATCATGACACTCAAAATTTAAATCAGTCTTTGCTTCTAGTGTTTCTTCGCCTTTAAGCTTTTTAATATACTTTTCAGACGTCCTTTGAGCTGTGTACTTTTTATTTCCTATGGAAATTTTGGCCTCTCCCATGCCATATTGTTTGTTCTGATTGATAATGTTAAGGTTTTTCCTTTCATTTTTGCTAGTGGAATTGAAAAGAGTGTAAAGCAAGCTGTCAATAATGCTAGATTTCCCACTAAAATTCTTTCCAAAGACCCCAACAATTCCATTAAACTTACTAAAGTCAATCTTATTTCCACTTCCATAATTAAATAAATTGTCCCATTCTAACGATTCTAACTTCCAATTGACATTTCTTCCTATTTCTTCCTGAGCTTCAACTGCTATATTATATTTAGAATTAAGCTTTATGACACGTTTAAGCAGCTCGTCATCCGGTTGGAAATCCTTCAAATATTCTTTAATTAATTCTTCTTGTATCACCGGATCTCTAAGATTATCAGAAACTAATCCATCCGCAAACTCCTCTATGTTTCCTCTTTGACCTGCTCCGCGATTTAAAAATGTAATACTTTCAGGCTTAAAGCGATGTTTGGCAATTTCCACTGCCTTCTTCATTGTGTCCAGAGGCAAATTATTATTAGAAACCAGTCGGACTCTTGCACCAAGAGGAATTTGAATTTTGTTAGATATTCGCCCTTTTGGTGTCAATTCAATAGTAATAAATGGTTTTGGATTTTTAAGCACAACATGCTTGCAAGTAAAAGAATCTTTACTTTCAATCTCCCAGATTAAGAAACCTTTATCATTTGTTTCGCCATGATTTTGCTGAATTGTAGAGCCTGGATATCTAATTCTTCCTTCTGGATCTAATAACTGGTTGGTTTTATGAATATCTCCCAAAAAAGCAAAGTCGTACCCTTTAAAAATTGATACATCGTCTTCGCCGTGTTCCATAGTCCATCCAAGATCTGTTTTGCTATTCGATATAGCCCCATGGTAAAGTGCAATGTTAACCCTATTGGAATTACTAATGGGTATCCAATTGTCACGATCAAAAACAGACAGAACATTAATAGTAAATTTATCATTTATTTCTGTTTCTCCAGAATTCTTCAACAAATGAAGATTCTTATTATCCAATGCATTAACAATAGGAGTCAATGCATCTTGTCTACTTGAATTCTTAAGATTACCATCGTGGTTCCCAAGAATTATATATGTAGGTGCAATACCTGCTAAACTCTCAAAAAAGTTTGAACACATCTCTATAAATTCTGGTGACAATTGTGTCTTAGTATGAGCTATATCACCACAATGAATAATGTAATCTACCTTTTCATCGCGGAGTGTTTTGTAAAGTTTGTCAAAAACTTCTCTATACTCAAAATGATATTTTAGATTTTTAATGTGCGTATCTGCTAAGTGTGCAAATTTCATTTATTTCCTTTATATTATTGCGCGATATTTCCAGAGGCCGGCTCTAATGAACTGCAGCGCCTCAACATAACTTACCTTCTGCATCGCAACAAAAGGATCATTCCAGCGTATGTACATGTCGTAATCTCTTAATTTTTTATTTTCAACTACGCGGAGGATGTAGCCGGTAATAGTCCTTTTGAGGGTATCATCCCAACAAAATAGAATATCACCAACTTTAATGGAGGGTTCTTTCTTCTTTTTTACATAAAGCATATGTTATACACTATCAAATATGTTAACACATGTCAATAACAAATTTAATTAATTTCAATTATGGATCGTTTCTACTGTGCTTATGCAGCTTCATATTCTTCATGAGATTTTTCAGGGTGAACTTCTTCACAAGTTTTACCAGGATGAGACTCATCCCGTTTTCCTGGTCACTGTTCAGAAAGCATCGCTTCAAGCTCTTCTTTGATTAACTGCTTAAGTTGTGATTTGGTTAATTTCATATGGTTAGCTCCCGATTAAGTTTAATAAGTTCTTTTTAAGATCGTCTAATCCAGCCCCTGTTAAGGCCGTAAACAATTCTCTATATTTATCAGTTAGTTGGCGAGTGCCCCAGCTTCCTAAATCTTCAATTGCTTGTTCAAGCTTATCATAAGCCTTCATGCGCACGCCAGGATTATTAACTACCTCGATAAATTGATCAATTAAATTTTCGACTGTCTTGAGCTGATCTAGACGATAAAATGAAGCTTTAGGAGTTAAAGGATCACCTGTTATATCATGAAATCGCATCTCTTTAAGACAGCTTGATATTTCTTCTTTGATTAATTGTTTTAGTTTAGACTTGGTTAGTCTCATGCTATAACCCTCTATTTATATAGTTTTAAACTATAGATAAATAAATTAAATTTGCAGTATCTCATATGTCAAAACAGAACTTGAATCCATCAAAAGAGCGTCTTTCTTTCTTTCTTGGAATTCTTCTTTTGTCATTTCTCCGACATCTTCATAATCCGATGCATCAATTTTATAAACTTCAATACCGTGCGAAATGAACATATTGATGATATTTAAAGCCTTCTTTTGTGCGTCTTGGTCCAACCCTACATATATCCGCTTAGAGTGCGTTAGAATGGCTCTAAAGAGCTTAGAATGCATGTTTAGTGTTGAGCCCAATAAAGGAATGGAATTATCTGCGTTTACAGCATCAAACACTCCCTCGACTAAAACAATTGGATTATTCCAATCAATCATCAATTCATTAAAAACAATATTTTTAGAGACTGGTGGGTTCTTATATTTTAGCCAATCTTCCGTATACGATCTCGCAATAAAATAATTGCAATAACCATTATCATTGAAAGAGGGTATAACAATTCTATTTCTATATTCTCCAGAATCACAAAAACCAATTTTCCATTTTAAAATGTCTACATCTGTTACATTTCTTTTTTTCAAATATCGTAAAGCTGCATTTGCCGCTGATGGCAATCTTCTATTAGCTAAGCAAATATATTCATTCGGAAGCTGAATCCGCTGTTCTATGACTTCTTCTTCTTTGTCTTGGAAAATATTATCAAATTCTGATATTTCTACTATTTCTTCAAAACTTCTCCAGTGATGTTTTTGTGAATAGGTACCAAATTTTCTAATTAAATGATAAATATTGCGACCACGACTATCACAAACCCAACATTTATATGTGTTTTTAGATATGTTTACAGATAGTTTTCGCTTGTGATGTTTGCAATATGGACAGGAAAATAGATATTCGTCACTTGACCGATAAAAATTGCCTAAGACCTCTTCTAGAATTTGAAGCTTTTCGGAGTGCATGTTATAAGATTAACAGAGGAGAGTTATAAAGTCAAGGATTAAAAATCTCCCAGCCAATCATCATCTGGATCTGGATTTCTTTCCAAATATTGCCTTGTTTCCTCTTCTTCTCTTTCCTCGGCTTTAAATGGTTCGATGGCGTAATAAAGACTTTTAGCTATTGGTCGCATTGCATCCCATAAATCGTCTTCAATTTCCCCCTTAAGACTTTGTATAACGCCCCGCACATCACCATCTCTATCAAGATACGGCCTAACAATTTCAATGGCTTTGCGCAGTATTGTATCTGCTGCGGCTCTGCCCAATTGATCTTGAATGGGTTCATATTCATATCCAGGTGGAAGATCTTCATCTGGTCGATCCTGCAGATGTTTTGGCACGTGGCCGAATTCTCCGGGCGGATAATCTGGTGTGTCAGTTGTCTCGCCACTTCCTGGCCATGGGCCTTTAATCACATCAGCTTCATTTAAAGCACGTTGTAATTCTTCTTTAATGAGTTGCTTTAATTGATCTTTGGTTAATTTCATAAATATGACCCCTTATTATTTAAATAGTAGCCAGCTTTAGCAATTACCAAAGAATCAGCTTTGTCATAAACGCCTTTTACTGGATTGCCTTTCTTTGTATATACTGCTTTAAAGCTCCTTTCATTTTCTAAAACATACTCTAAAACAACCTCTTTTGCCTTTTGGCCTCTTGGAACTTTAATTCCACATGTTTTTCTTGCCGTAGACGCATTAATATATTTCGGTTCAAAATCAAAAACCTCTCTCAATATCCAACAAACAACACCATTAAATCTTTGAATCTTTGAAATAACTTGAGCAGAAGATCTTCCGGCAGCAAACATGTTTAACGGTTCTTCAACATATACCTGTTCAATTGGATATTGTGATTTTATATAACACACTTTATCTCGAATGATATCAAGCTTTGTATAATGTGACAAGCCTTTTCTATCAGTTCTCCAAGCTTCACAATATATTAATTCATTATTTCGATCTACCACTGAAGCTCCAGTAATCGAAGTACTTATATCTAATCCTAAAATCATTTCAACTCTCTTGTTTAGTAACTTTTAAAAGTCCTCAAGATCTTTAATCTTTGCGGTGCCACTAATAATCATTGTGCTAGTTACTGTTATTGGGCCAAAAAGCAGAGAATTATAATCTGATGGGACAGTTGTTGGCGAACTTATAGTCGCAGCATTTCCAACGCCCATAGCTTGCACAAATCCGCTGATACTAGCGCTGGGCGCGCTTATTGTTTCAGTAGTCTCTAAAGCTCCAGTGATCGCTATAGCGGATCCGCTCCATGGGGAAATTGCATTTACGTTTAATTTGCTCATATTTTTAATTCCTATTTTAAATATCTAGTTTTAATTTAAAAGTATAATCATCATCTTCTAATTTGCGCACCGGAGTCGCCATTTTAGCAATACCAATAAGATTTTTATCTTTATCATATATTCCTATTTTACTAATAAAAACCTGTTTTTTATAGGACTCATTATAACCACAAAAAGAACTGCTAATGGTATTTTTAGGTGATATATCTATTTTCTCTTTATATTGAAAACTGCTTGTTGTAGCTGTTAATGTTTGACCATGCTGTATAAAAGTTGGATTATTAGAATAATTGAGGGCGCCCTTTTTTGCATGCGCTAACATTGTCACAACCGGTGTATAGCTTGTGCCAGAAAATGCCATAAAAAAACTAGCTTCAGGGGCTGTAGTACCGGCACTACCAGAAATGCTTTGAGCAAAATAAATCCATTGAGACGTTTTTTTATCACTCGCATCCGCAATATAATCACTAGTTGTTGTCGAACCTGGATAAAATTTGCCTCCTGTTCCACGCAAATCCCAACTTCCTGTTAGCACAACGAATCCTTCATTATATAATATGACGCCGGCGACACTACCGGAATTCGCGCTGTCTTTGGGAGCAACTTGAATTAATTCGCCATTTCTTCTTTCATCTTGTAACTGGCCAATCATCGTTCCGGTGATATAAAATCTTAAATCAACTGTACCTTTTTCAATAGAAGAGCCATAATAAATCGACGGCACGCTAACTAGCCCAATTTCTTCTGTTTCTTTATTCCAGTTGACAAGAGGAGAGTCCTCTTCAACATAAGTCAAAGAAGCAGAAGAATAGGCATAATGATGACTTAAATTTGTATAATAGTTTAATGTATTTTTAAGTGCTTTAATATATTTTCTACCAGCGCCTTGAGCAAAACGATCTTTTGTAATACCAGCAGCTAAAGGATAACTACCTGATATTACATCACCATACGCAAAATCATTATTAAATTTTGAAGTTGTGATGGTCTTCATTGAAGTTAAACTTCCGGCCTTGGTGACAAATGGATAAATTAAATTTGTAGTTCCTACGCCTAATGTAATTAAATTTTCATTCATCCCCTCATCACGATCTATATTAAGTTCATATAAACTTACATCACCATTATTAATATGTCCGATTGGACTAACATTATCGCTGGCGTTAATTGTCACGGTAAAACCACCATCAACGGCAAATGTTACGCCACTTTCTACAGAAAGATCATCATCTAGCTCAATATCGCTACCCACAGTAACGTCTTGGCTCAAAATTGTAGGCAGTGATAAGGTTCCAGTTAAATGCGGTCTATTGTTATAAGTGACAGAGCCATTATACATCCAAAATTCGCACTTTGGGTGTGATTCTACTCTATTATAGAAAACGTCATTTTTACCAAATTGATAGTAAGGCATCTCATTTATTAATTAGTTGCTTATGTTAATAATCCAAGCGCACACGCAAAGTTAACTCGTTTGTAGGATCTTTCTTAAGTGGTTCACTCAATTTGGCTACAGCCAACAATTCATTGTCTGAAGAATACATTCCAACTGTAGTGATATATGATACTGGATTGTCCATCGATGAATTCTTTACCACCAATTTACTAGAACTAAGATAAGTTGGATTTGAACTGTAATTAAAATCATTATGATTAGCTCTGCAGAAATAAATTGTAGAATTTAACTCTGTAGTATTGTTAAATTGAACATTTCTTAATCTATTTCTAAGGCCATCAGCAAGAACATTAATTGTTGAGCCAGTGATTGTAGCATATATACCGCCGTCACCAGAAGTGCTAGTAGTAAAGTCTGTTGTAATGCCAGCAGAACCACCATATTTAACAGTACTCAAAGGATCACCAAAATCACAATAAATACGCGAGGCGCCGTTGTCGGGATCAGTCAAACCATATCTGCCACGTGGCTCGGACGCAAAAACCGATGATGTTAAACATACCACACCCGCTTGATAAAAAACCAATCCCACAGCAGAACCGTCAACCGTTGCACCAGATGATGTATATAATAATCCATATTCGCCGGCTGGTGAATTAGTAAAATAATTATTTTGTGCATTAGTATCTGTAATTGTTACATAAAATTCTGCTTTTTGATGGTTTGTAAGCACAGTGCCACCAGTAACAACTGTCATAGAATATGAGCCTTTCTTAATTTCGTCTTTAACAACAAGACGGGAAAAATTTAGAAAAATCAAATCATCCATTTTGCCGCTATTATCATTTAAAGAACCATCGCGATCAAATCTTCTAACTTTTCCATCTAAATCATAACCCATTAATTGTTGAGCCATTGAATTATAAATATTAATTTTTTTACTATGTTGAGTGTTTGTGCTTGGATTTCCGCCGGCAGAAGAAAGTTGTGACGCAGAAGAATAACCAAATGTAATGTCCATAATATGATTTGCAGAGGAACTTAAATAAGGATAATCATACACTGATTGAAACATGCCGTGAGCATAGGTCTTAATATTTTCGTGCGTTCCGTGTTCTCCTCTCTGGTATGTACCAGAAAAAATAGCCCCTGTCATAGGAATAGCTTCATGTAACAATGTTCTTGTAGTGGTCTTATCGTTATTGGAGAATGTCTTAAATGTAGTTGCCATATTATTATCCTTGTCTCATTTTATGCTGTTATAAGTTTTGCAAATCTAACTGGGATGTCTAATCTATATCCAGTTGTCGCACCTGTTACTCTAATAATCGAATCAATATATGCCCATGCAGTCGCCGTTTTTCCAGCAATAGTTGTTGCAGACGTAGTGCCAAATTTTTCAAATAAATAAGTGCTACTATTTAAATCAATTGATGCTCTAACTGAAAATTCCAAGAAGGTGCCGCGTGGGCCTGAAATAACTGTTTGTTTGCCTGAAACAAATTCACTGCCGGCGGATCCAATTCCGAATGGTGCATCTTTTTTAAGTGGTAGTTTATGCGGAATATCACCAACAAAATCTGATGTCGCAGAAGAAACAAAATAAGTTGCAACTTGATCATCATCAATAAAAGATTCCTCTAAAATATTATCACCACCTTTATTTGATATTCTCCCCAAACGACTATCAAGTTCAATAATATATTGATTTTCTTTCAAGTCATTATCAAGTGGAAATGCCGGCGAGATCTCTCTTGTATCTAAACCTTGCTCCACTCTAATATAAGATTGACCACCTGTTATACCATATGCCACGCCAGTGGTGGTTCCAAATTTACCTTCTGTGGGTGTATCTACGGCGACAACAAGTGATCCTTCGGGAGAAGCCAATGCAGTTAGACCTCCACCGATCTCAAGTTCTGTATTAAGTTTCATTATCGGCAAATAAAGAAGATTGGTTCTAGATATGGAAAGTAATTTGGATTTCATTAAAGAAGTATTATTAGTAAATGCTTCTAGCACTGGGGTTTGTAAAATATCTAAATCATAATAGGCGGATCCGCTAGCATGAGTTTTATTGTACGTCCCATAATCAATTTCATCATCTGCAAACGCAAATTTTGCAATTTTAAAAGTGCCATCTCCTTTTGCCAATCTAAATCTTCCAGTGTCTGTTAAAACAGCATCAAGGATTATATCTCCAGAATTGTCTAAAAACGCCATATCTTTTCCTCGCTTTGATAATAAATAGTGATTTACTTTAAAATAATACTATTTTTGCCTTCTTGTAATCTCTATTATTGCAATATTTCTTCCTGTAAAATATCATTGTTGTCGTGTTTGTGTGTAAACTTAACATTAATGTCTAATTTCTTTCCTGTAGATTTTGATGTTAACCTAATTTTAAATTTTTTATCTGGTGCCTTCTCATCATCAGATGGTTTAGAAAACAGAGTTCCTAATTGTGGTGTTTGGCCAAATGCAGTGCTAGAATCTTGTTCTTTTAAGATATCAAGATTATGTATTAAGCCTTGTTCAAAAGCTGGAATAATTTGCATATATTTTCTAAATGATTTCTTTTTAACTTTCAAAGTAGGTTTCTCAAATTCAACTATTTTAATAAGCGGATAAATTGCGCCACTATTATTAATAATCTCCACTTGAAAAATTGGCGAAGGGTTTGAAAAATGATCATGTTGATCTATCGCTCTAAACATATAATAATACTTTCTATTTGGTCGAACATTATAATCAATCCATGAATCTATATTTTCTAATATATTATAGGGAGTCCCAAAATCTTCGTAACTCTTTGGTTTATAAGAACTATAAAATCCCAGTGGAATGTCAGCATCAGACTCCGGTGGGCTAATTTTATATATTTCATATTTTTTAACCGGGTCGTCGCTTTCAAACATTATAACTGTACTTTCTTCTAAAGGTTCACCCGGGTTGACATGTTGTGCATCTTTAATTTCTGTCACAAGTTGTTTCTCACCATCATTAAACCAAATTGGTTTTGCAAAATAACGGCCAGTGTTTGAACTAAAATTAAATTTTAACTTATTGTCAATTCCACGATATGGAATTATATCCACTTCTGGATATATCGGTGGACTATCAACAACTTTGGTTAAAGCTGAAGAATGATAAGGTATTTCAAAAAGTTTTACTGAAGGGCGATTATCAACTTCTATCCATGAACCATATAATGCTGCGCTGCCGCCGGCGATGCCGGCTTGTTCATATTCATATTTATTTCCAACGACTAGCACATATGCGTAAATATTGTAAGTATATTCTTTGTTATAAATGACTGTAGTATCATAATATTTTATTATATCACTGTTGCTGGAATTTGGTATGTAGATATTTTGTATTAAAGTTCCTTGTTTGTTGAGTTTTTCAATTTTATAAAAAACAGTTTCAGAATGTGATTCTTTTCCTTTTATGATATCCATGTATGTGCGACGAGCAGATTCAACATATTTTTTAAACACACTTTTAAACTTAAACAATAATAAAGCTTTATAAAATTTATTTTTGTAACCAGGAGCAAACAAATCAGAACGATTTCCTAATGGAAAAAGATCTTCTTCTTCCACTGGAACAAAAGAACTTGCTTCAAAATCATGAAGTCCATTTAACCATTGCAATATATCCCAAGAATTTATTAATTTGTTATCAGTGACAGTTTTCGTGTCTTCAGTAAGTGCTTTTTTATATTCAGTCTTTTTATCAAGCTCAGTAAAAGCGCGCTTCTCAAGCGTACCACTGTCGTCACTACTTTTATGAACAAAGTTCATTAATGAATACATAAACTTTGTATTGTATAATAAATCAGAAAATCCAGCCACTACATCAGTGCTAAATTCAATTCCAATGTGCATTGGAAATAAATGTTTTTTAGTTTCCGCTTGTTCAAATATGGCAGTATCATAATTTGTAAAACACATATTTCTGAAATTGTTTATATTAACAGTCCAGAGGGCGCCCTCATCTGCAGCTTTCGACCATTTAAGAAAATAGTCTCCAATATCTTTTTCACCAACTTTAATTTTTTCTACATCTTTTTTAACACCAGTACCACCATAAATTATTTTACCTATTGGCCCTGCAACATTTTTAGATTGCTTCTCAGTCATCACATCCTGTAATACATTTTCAATTTTGCCATTAATAGTTAAAAGATCACTATACGGTGTTCCCACTGTACTATACGATTCGAATATTTTAGTATTATCAAGATATTCCTGCTCAGATAAAAATACATACATATTTGGGAACAATGGCTCCTGTCCATAGAATCCGGGTGCGGGCGTAATTGTTGTTGCATGTTCATATTGCTTAATAAAAAAATTATATTCAGGAACTGTTTTTGCATACAATCCTTTAATGCCGCTAAGTTCATTTAAATCTAAATATGGAATTGGGGTATCAATTGTAAAATAATGATCTGTAAATATTTTACCAACGTCAATTAAACGTGAACCTTGAAGAGGCTCACCGTCCGCATTCAGTCCATAATCTTGATCTCCAGAAGAGGTTGGACCAGAAAACCACCAATAAAGAAAATTCTTTGAAATCTCGTTCTGTGTCGGTGTGTCTGCCCCTAAATTTACATAATTGTGATAATGCTTAAAATATGCCTTTTTCCATTTCGCCTCCAGTTGAAAAGGCATTTCAAACTCTAATACAAACTTTTGACGCTCAGTTCTAAAAGGATTTAAAAAATCTCCTGGGTTCGGGTTTATATACTCAAAAGTTGCTGCAGATTCTACAATCTGAAAACCCGGCAACTTGATTAACGGATAGCGGTTGAAGTCCATAATTTCAGCCCACTTGATAGCAGTCCACGTACCAGAAGGAGTAAATGCTCTGAGAGTATCATAAGCAGGAAAACTTCCCGGGCGATCTAATACAGAAAGAAATTCATCAATAGTTTCATTCGCTGGTTTCTCTGCGCGAGAATCATAAATCACATTAGATGAATCAACATATATTTTTCTTCTTCCAAATGAACTCATTCTTTCATCCTTTAATAACCGCCGCCGCCAGTTGATCTCATTGCTTTTCCTTTGGCTCTTGTTTTTGGTGTTGATGCTGGGCCACTCATCAAAGTGTGAGGATGCAGGGGCGCGCCATTTTCTGGATCTATAGATTTACTTTCTGCAGGTTGCACAGTCCAACTTACAATTTTATGTGTATGACATATATTTGGATATTGCGGATGACATGCTTCTTTTGCTATCCCGTTGCCATTGGAATCAACTACAAACTCATGCGTGTGTCCTGCATTAATAGATGTCTTTCCATTTTTAACCATTCTTTTATTAGAAGCTAATTCTCCTGAAGACATTCCAGCGCCCATTCCAGACATATTGGCCATAAATTCTAAATTTGTACAAATAAATTCTGTGTATTCCATATATTAAACCCTAATCAAATTGTATCACAAAATGCTCATTATAAATAGGCAATTGCAAACTTTTAATTGGCCTATATTCAAAACTTACTCCAGCGTTTCCAACAAACTCTGCACTATATGGCACCAACTTACAAAGCATTCCACCTTGAATGCCCGACTTAAATATATCGCTATCAAGAGGAACCCACATTGGTGATTTCATCATTGGTCGACCATATGTTGGAGATTCAATACCATTTTCAATATGGTCATCTATCTGAAAACCTGAAAATACCTTAACTTGCGCGATTGTCATGTGTTTCAAAATAAAAGATGCCATATTTTCCCAAGTTAATCCTGTGTTGAAAAATTTTCCGGAGTCTTCTGGGATTTCTTGTACTTGAAACCAATCTGTATACTTGAGATTGCTGCCTGTATATGTTAAAGCTTTTAAATGATTGGGAAATAATACTGTGTAAGGGCTCGTTTCAAAATACACTGCTTGTACTAAATTACTTAATTTATAAGAAGTTAACTTCATTTGATCAGTTAATAATCCTAATTCTTTAACAGCATATGTTGCAAAAAATGGTTCTATTCCTGCTAATTTTTTATTAACCATATCGCTAAAAACATATTGGGCGAGTGGCGATTTAAATCCATAGTCTGCTTGAACTTCAGGTTCCCAATAAAATGTACAATTTTTTTCTTCTAATAATTGCAACATATCAAAGCGGCGCCCAGTTGGAGCAGAACTATATTCAGCACCGTGTCTACTCTTACCAACATTATATTTTAATATGTCTGTAAGAATTTCTGTATTATATTCATTAGTGGCAGAATCAAAAGGTTCTCCTTTTGCAGGGTAATTTTTCACATATTTATGGTCGGGGGCCCAATGAGGCATACAAACAAGATTTGGAGTTAAATAAGCATATCTAGATATTTCTGTAGAATCTTGTTTGTAGGCAGTACCTCCGGGTGCGCCAAGCGCCGGCAGTTCACCATTCGGGCCCAAATCAGAACCAGCGAAGAAATATTTACTCACCTCATCCGATGTCTTTTGCTTATAATCATTGCTTGAAATCTGTGGAAGGCCATATTTTCCATACTGTCCTGGATTTATATAATTGTATCCAACATTTAGATCTAGGTCAGCGTCGAAAGTGCCATCAAGAAAATATTTTATTGTAAAATTTCGCCTGACGTTGGACGAAGCCGGCGTTGGGCTAACATTATAAAGATCGCTTTCCTGTTTAGACAATTTAAAAAGATTACCTTGGCCAACTGAATTAATAATATTGGTAAGTTGTGTTTCAATATTTTTTGCCATATCAATAAAAGCGCTTACACCGCGTAAAGTGGCATTTTGAACTGGTAATACTAATTGTTTAATATCATTAATATTTTTTCCAACAATAAAACTAAATACAGCGCTAATTTTATCCCACGCTTGTTCTTGTATTTGAGGGTGTATGAGATAGCCCAATTCTGCAGCAAACTTGTTTGTAAATTTGTTTGTAATGTTGTTGTAATTGCCTTTCATCGAGCCGAGCGAATAATATGTTTCAAATGTTTGGATACCTTCAGACAGCGGCTGTAATACATCATTTTTTAAATATTCCAAACTGCCATCTTTAACTGTTAATTCTATTCCATATTGATAAAGTCCAAACTCTTTTGTTTCAACATCTGTGTCAGTAAAAGCAAAATATCTAATTCCAGGTTGGTCGGCATATAATTCTGAGCTTGGAATTTCTAATGAGGAGAATTCTTCAGAGGGTTCTTTAACAAATTTAATTACCTCTTCCAATTCATTTTTATCGTATGCGACAAGATTTGTTTCCAAACCTAACCTATCGGCTTCGCGATTTTTGACGCGGCGGCGCAATATCTTCATTGATTGAATTGTGCAATATTTTTTTATTTGTTCCTGAATGGTCCAGTCGCTGGGATTTTCTAGCATCTTAGGAAATATTATATTGTCCTTTAATAAGCTCAAAAAATCAATAGCAAACATAAATGTCGATGGAGGGTGATCTTTAGAAGAAATCCCTCTAGATATCCACGCATCAGAAAAGTATGAAATATTTTGTTCTGATAATTCTATAGGAGTTTTATCGTTTGATAAAATTTTAATCTTTGAAAAGCCTGAAAATTCACTTGCTTTTAATTTAGATAAATCAATATTTACTTTTTCAATTTCTTTTATTTTTCGAAAATCCTGCACAGTGGAATTTGATACAGACTCAGCAACTAATTGTGGCTGGCTTGGTGTTAACGTGACGCCACTCAATGTTGTTTCTTTGCCGGCCATCCATCCCAGGTTGGGATTATAATGAACAGGGCCGGCCCAAATATCCCCCAAATTACCGTAAGTTTCTTCAAAATTTGATTGAGCAATCTTGAATACAGTTCCATGCGTAACCACAGAGTTGTTTCTAATGACAATTTCTGAGTTAAATTCAGCAAACTGGGCAATTTCATCTTTTAAAGACTCGTCAAGCGAGATCAAATCAGCAAATAGGCCGCCCTCTTCAATTATCGCAGAATCAAACGATGTCGCTGCAAAATAAGCCAAACTTCCGGGATAAGATGTATTAGGAACTGTAAATGTAACTTGGATCGGAATATCGTATGAAATCATACCATCTGAATGTACATGGCTTATAAATTGATTTTCAAAATTATCCATATCCTTAAATATATTATAAACACCAGTCTCTTGCAATTCAGATAATTGTATTATCTGTCTTGACTGTTCCAACTTAGGTCCGGGAGTTTCTAAACCTAAACTTGTTAATTGTGCCTTGTTATCACTGCTAGTGAGCAGCGCAGCTAATTTTACTTGCGAATCTGAAAAAGCTTCTACATTGGATGCTGCCAGATTTGATAACGTTTGTATATCAGCTGTATTTGTTACTTGAAGTATACCAATGTTTAAGTATTTAAAGCCTTCTTCTTGAAACCAACCATATGCAGGATCTTGCGGGTTGACTGTTTCTTTTAAAACAATATCAACTGTAACGCGAAGTTGTTCTGTCGGATCTGGTTCAGACTCTCCTGGCGCCAATTGGCCTTCAGACCAGCCACCAAGCCAGCCAACCTGGGGGACAGTTACATATGCAGGGTCAATATGAGGATTTTCTTTTTTTAGCCACTTATAAGTTGATGCTCCGCTTTCCAGAGTAATTCTTTTAAAATACGGCCTAGGAACTATAGAAGCTAACAGGCCTTGTAAACTAATATTTGCCATACTTTAACAATCCTCTATTTCATCCTCTTTGACACCACCTAGAGTTGCATAAACATCAATAGGAGTTTGAGTAAATTCAGTTTTCTTGTCTGGGCACTCATAAGTGTCTAATAACTTTGTATTAATGTCTTTCTTGACATTTATTAACTTGCACATAGTCTCAGGATCAATCTCTTTATCGACATGTATATTAAAAAAATGTTCAACATAAGTAGGATTGGTTATAGGAATTTGATTTTGAAAATCCAACTCACTTAATGCCATAGGAGGCGCATCAATTAATATATTATTAACAATGTTAGACTGGACTGGTTTTATAAATGACAATGGCAATAGTATTTCTTTTTCATTTCCTGCAGGATCTATTGAACTTGTCATTTCAAACACTTCAATATCAAAATTATAATTTAAAAATGGAGCATTTTCCTCTTTAAATTCAATAATAATATAATCTTCAGTTATTTTATAGCTCGTGCCGTTATCAAAAACTTCATCAGAAAAAGGCAATTCCTGATCGGGATAATCCTCCAATAAATCACTAGCATCGTCATGAGACAGAAAAAGTTGAGAAGAAAGTTCATCTGTAACTATAGTATCATACTGTACCTTTGTTTCTATTTGTGGGATTTTCATAGTATGAAAATTTTGCCCATAAAGAGATGAAGTTGGATGACCTATGTGATCATAAGAACTTGATATGTGCCCCTCAAGAAAAGAAACAGACCATGCTGGTAACTTTTCTGTGTTGTAACTAGAATTTCCGATTGGAAGCGATAAGGCATAATTTCTAGTTGTAGTGGGTTGTACTTCATCGGACAATAAATCAATATCTTTTATTTGGCCGGCAACTTCGCCACGAATTAATTTATTATTATAATTTATTGTTGTCTCAATACCATCAAAAACATATTGAGTTTTTGTTCTTACTGTTTCTTCAATTCTTGCTTTAATCGCATTTTGTTCTTCAGTGACACCAGCATAGTTGCCATCATATAAAATATCATCATCAAAAAAAGCATAATAAACTGGTTTTAATTTTCCTTGAGATAGCAAATATTTACCATATTGGGTAAGCTGCAAGTCTATTACATCTTCTTTTTTATTGAAAAATTTCATTTTCTATTCTTACTCCCAGTCCTTCTTGGCCTTCTTCGCCTTATCCTTCTTCACCTTGGCCTTCTTCTTACCGCCCTTCTTCTTCTTCTTGCCCGGGTGCTTGATCGGCTCCGCTGAATCCAGATGGTTGCGTTCCATGTCCATGCGGATCGTCTCCGGATTGAGCACCATGTGGTATTTCCACTTTTCGGTCTAGAATGTCCGCGCCCTGGCTAGCCACTTCTAAAACCTCTTTCACAGTATTCGTATCTGCCCGTGCTCCAGTTTCATCTTCGATTATTGTTTTTACATCATCCAGCAATTGAACTGCTTCTATTATATCTTCCTCACTAGTACCGGCTATACTTACTTGAGAAAATTTAACTTCTGCATCAATTTTAGCTAGTTCAACTAGCGAAAAGAAATCATATGGCCAATTATAACTATACGTTGTATCAAAAGCTTTCTGCCCTACAGAAGTGCCTTCTCCAATATTAAAACTGAATTTAAATTTTGCGTCATCTGTTGTATCGATAGTCGATGCATAATAGCTTTTTTCTGCTCTGCGCTTAACTTTAAACACCATCCATCTTAAAGTTGGATCATCTAAATCTTCACCAGTTAATAATTCACGTGGTATCGTTGTTCCTGGTATCGTACTTTTAAAGCGTATCGGGTGAGAAACTTCTGGAGCGTCATGATGTTCTCCTGTAAAAGGATCAAATCCTGGTACTTCCACTGCGGTTCTAGCTATATCCGGCATTAAATTCTGCCAGATATAACTTAATTCTTCTTTGTCTAACGTGTGAGTAAATTCAAATATATACATAGCATAGGGTGTTGTGCTATTGTTATTAATCCAATCAAATTGTGGTGGTATAATATATTTTCCTATTTTTTGACACATGCCCCAAATTGATTGGCCAAATATATTAGTCGCAACTTCAAAGGCTTCTGCAGATAGGTCGGCCCCAAGAAGCCCTGCAGGGTCTAAAGTTGTTATTTCGCGCAATAAATTAATATTAGCTTTTTCTTTTATAATGGAAATAAATTCTCTCTTGTTTCCAACTACGCGATAAGGCATTGCAATTACCGCTTCAGAAATTTCTTTAGAGTCGGCCAATCGTCCTAATTGTTTCTTCTTACCGCCCTTCCCCTCCGAGCCAAATATACGTTTAAACAATGAACCAGTTTTAGGATTATATGCGGCCGGCCGAAAACTGTCTTTTAACTCAATAAATATTCCTTCATTGTTGTTGGGGATTAATCCATAATCTTTCCAAACGCCAAAAGAGGTTGCAGGAACTTTGGCAGTACTGTATCCAGAAGCAAAATCTCCATCACAACAATGAGGCACACGATTATCGCCATAAAGGTTCGAATCTAAAGCTCCGGAATAATTCAAAATTGGCGTTTCAAATTTACTATTTACTGACCACACATTAAAAGAGTCTTCTGGGCTTTCTTCTACTTCCAGTGCTTGGCCTGTAATTGCTGCCCATTTAGCTTTTTTAATGCTTGTTCTGGTGAACAAATTAACTGAAGCTGATAGCTGCATTGCATTTACAAAAGCAAGATTTTCATGACTAGCGCTTGGCATTCCGTGGGGGCGAGCATTCATCACTAACGAATCTCTCATAGTGTCGGCATTTAAGCCAGCATATGAATTGAAATAATGCGTGTTATTTTTACAATAATCAATTATTTCTTTAAAAGCAAATTCGCTTGATTCTTTTTCGAACATTTCACGTGCCTGATCTGGCTTAAATACCATTCTAGCTGTAGCTCTCCCATAAAAATAAGGTGGTGTATATGCCGCGAATGAGGCACCTCCAATATTTCCACTTTTATAATGTTCTAGGAAGTTGGCTTCACTACCTAATGTATCTTGAATTTGCATTGGGAATCCATAGGGCGCGCCACGTGCATGTATAGTATAGGGTGCCTTATCAGTTGTAGCACCATGCCATGTTCCTTGCGGCGAGCCGTCACCACCATTAACAGCAAATTTAGATGGACCTTCATACATAATAAAATCTTTAGTTTTATACATGTCTACATCCATATAATATGTCGTACCAGATTGAAATATTAAATCACACTTATGTTGAGGCGTGGACACAAAAGAAGTAAAAACTTCCTTTTCTAAGAAAAATTTAGGTATTTCTCCAAAAAAGTTATGAGCCGCTAAAGAATATCTAAAATCACTATCTCCATCCCAAGCAAACTCATGAGTGCGACCGAGCTGAGCTGCAGCTTGTAAAGTTTCAGCTGTCACATTTCCAATAATTCTTGATGAACCATCAGAGCTGCTAATTGGTAAAACTTCCGCCGGATTCAATAAGCTTTCAAAAGAAAGTCTATAATCAAAAGAAGTCTCTGAATTCGTATATTTATTATCACCTGCAGGTATTATAGTGCCAGTTAATGCGGGATAATCAACAGCGATACCAGATTTTATTGTATTATACATTATTCCCGGTGCATAAAAAAGATCTAAGAAAGCTTGCAAACCTTCGGCGCGCCATTCTGCTGGTATTTTTTGATTTATGGTACCCAAATTATTAGCACCTAACGTATCAGGATCGACGCCGGATCCGGTCGTAGCTATAATATGCGGTCCAAACGATTGAGACAGCATAGCTCCAAGTTGTACAGTTCTTAACATGGGATAAAAGCCATTGTATGGTAATAGTTTTTTAATACCCTTACAAGTTAATTTAAACATTTTTGGTTTTGCAATCCCATCGTGATCACTTTTGATTGCCTTATAATACTTCATAAACTCAGTATGAGAAAATGTTGTATAAAACTGATCATCAACCACATCTGAACTTGCAGAAAATATATCAGCACCTTCAAGTGTAAGAAATTCATTATTTTTCACGTGAAATCCATGAGCGCTTGATAAGTATTTATCCATATGCTCAGAAATTCTAAACTCTGGAATTACTGAATAATTTTGACCCATTACTCTAATATCTTCGGCATAATCATCATATGAATCGTACCAGGGATCTCGGCCAGCTTGCTTGTTCGCCCTATATGTTGCCCACCACATGTGACTTTTATGATTGGCATTTGCTGCACTTTGACTGACCACGTCAAATCTTGGATACTCATAACACAATGAAGCTGAATTTGCCAATGGTTGAAAACCAGATGTGTTGCCGGCAGTCCAATTGTCAAAAGCTTTCAGATGATAACTATAAGCATTATTATACCAATGCCAAAACTGAGTAGTGCCTAAAGCCCCATTCTCCACAAAAACTTTGTCCGCTTCAGCAGTAAGGCTGAAGTTGGCGCTACTAGTTGTTGGAAGGTTCATACTATAGCGCCAATTAGAAGTATAGCTAGTATTTGCTATCTGATCTCTCGCGCTAACAGCCAAACTTGTGCCTGGATAGTTACAGTCCAATGGCCAAACACTCAAACCGGCTGAAGATGTACCTACATCATTATAACCAGCTGCTCCCGGACTAGAATTATAATTCCATGTTGATCCTGGCACTTGAAGGAAGTCTAAATCATTTCTTGCCTGATATCGACCTTCAAGTCGCATGCGATCGACTTCTTTGGCACGCCAGAATGTTCTAAGTGGTCTATAATTTCTAATTTTATTCGGATGAATTGCAAAAACGCGGCGATTAATACTATTTTCTGCGACCACAGACAGTGGCCAATCATTTTCTTCATCATTAACCTCTGACTCTTCAGTATATCGTGTTCTTCCGCGAACTTTCTTTAAATACGTATTTTGCTCTCTTGGGAATATTGTTTCTCTATATAATAAATTTTTAAATTTTAAACTAGAAAGCACTTCAACTTCATTATCAATATAAATCGACTTAAGATCTTCATAGAATTGTTTTCCAATTTCAGAATTTAAGTTAATTGAAGTATGTTCTATATTTAAAAGATCACCGTTGACGCCATCGTGTGTTGAAAAATAAACCAAATTGTTACCATATGTATGTTCTAGAGTCAGTCCTTTCTTGTCTGTTGTATCTATTCTATGAATCATTGGCCTATATCTAGAAGAAACTGGTGGCTCAGTAAAATGTATAAATCTATCAAATATTTTTATAGTCTGACCAACTTTCGGAAGTTTATAGTCTGGAAAATTAATGTTATTATTTTTTCTCTGGTAACGCGCAACAGGATGTTCGCCTGTGCGTATTTGCTTCCACGATGGCCATCCATATATACCGCCTCGATTAAGCATAATCGCATTAAAAGCCACACCGCTATCCCTACCAGAAGGCTGAGCACCTTCATTTATACTATATCCTCCAACAACAGACGAAATAAAATGTCTATTAAGATATTGGGCGTCAGTAAGTGCTGCATCTCCAATATAAGGAGTTCCAAGCGGCCATCCAACATTGTTATCCGAACTAGTAATCGGCTCAAGAATATGAAAATTAAGGCCTGCAAAATCTGTGTGGTGTCTAGAAGCATCTATAATATTGCTGGCGCCGTGCCTTTTGTCTGCACCCCAACGGCGCACATTTAATCCTAGATTATAAAAAGTGCCAAATTCACTAGCACTTAAAAATCGTAAACCACCAGAGACATCAGAAGAGGCAAAGCTAGCAAGACTATGATCAGGTTGTTGATAACCAACAATAATGTTTTCTGCAGATGCAGTAATCCATGCATATTGCATATCGCTCTGTGGGATTTGATGTCTAACATACCAATTATCATATTGTGATGCTGTTATTACGGTACCACCTTCTGAAACGTGACCAAGGCCGCCGGCAGAACCATATGCCCCTTCAAACTTTAATACTTTTTTGGTATTCCTATTAACTTTGTGATAAGATGCAGTTCCCTCATACGTATAGACAGAGGCGGCGCCAGAAATGCCATCATAAGCGCCAGGATAAATAAATCCAGCAGCAATAGCGCGAGCCCAGCTTGAAGAATTTTGCATATCACTTTGATATCCAAATTGTTTTGTGTGGTTTGTTAATAATTCTTTAAGTGCTGTTCTGACAGAAAGATTTCTCCAAGGTAAAGCATTATATACTGAATATTCTTCTGCTTCAACATCTAAAAATCCTCTGCTCATAACTTCTGCACCGCCAGGTGCAGAAAACTTGTTAACAAACACAAACTTATTAGTGCCGGCTATATCTCGATCTGGTAAGTTAAAACCAACATGACCACTAAATACATTATCTTCTACTGCGATTATATTTATTGCCCCATCCTCAACAAGAGCGCGATTGTTAGTTGAGCGACCATGGGTTTGAACTACCTCATAATCATGAGTGTAATTTCCTATATTTGTATAATATCCTTTGGCTGAAGAACCTGTTGTCTGTCTAATATTTCTAATGTTGACAGGTCTTTTTGCTGTTTCGTCGCGATAAAATACAGCACGAGGATTGTCATATCCGCCAAAATCTGAATCAAGCGGATTGCTTACTTTATACCATTCATTACTGGGAGTTGCAGATTGCGACAATCTCCAACCTTCTTCTCTGTTAGTAGCATCATTTCCGGTGCCAAGATGTGTCCAAACGTGTCTGTGTTGTTTTCCTCCAACATGTTTTTCTGTAAACGGCCCTTGCATTGGTACTTCTTTATCGGATCCGTATGTATCATGATGTAAATTAACTATTCGCGCATTAGCTGGACCCTGGTTGCCATCAAGTTTTTGATCAACATTATCTTGAGTAAGAATATTAAATGGAAATAAAAGTTCACCCTTGCCGGCTTCTGAGTTTGCTCCCTCGACTTTAAAAACAAATTTGCGTTTTGTATTTAAAGTAGGGTCATCTTGACAATCAACAGCTATGTGTCCGCTATAGGTATCAACGCTTCCTGTTTTAAAATAAGATGCAGATGCCTGTAAGTGATTATTCGCATCAGAATTGTCAAAAACTCTAAATATTGCATTCGAATAATCAAGTTTTTTATTATCAGAAAAGTTAGTACCGCCATGAATTATTTTATTTCTTTCGACTTTATATCGATACGGGCGAGAAAATCTTCTTATTGCATAAGTGGATCCAGAAACATTTTTACTAGTATATGTTGTTTGAATAGTTTGTCTATTATTGTCGACATTAGAATCTCCACTAGAATATGGAGCTGCCTTAGTAGATCGATCTTTCCACCACAAACAGTTATCAGATTGATCGGTAGCTACAGCAGGAACAGGTGCGTGTCCCTGCTTCCAATTATAAAGCATTTCATTGATGCCAAATAAGTGTGCTTCAGGGTCATCTAATTTTATTTCCAAAGTGGGGAATTTGGTCCAATATTTATTTCTTTCTAATATATGGCTTTCAACCATATTTCGAATACCTTGACCAAATTCTGCAGATGCAGGTACCAGCTGCTCTAAGAATATACCTAGTGCAGAATCAATCCATTTATAATAATCAATAAATTTTACTAAATTAGGAGTATTACCAACTCTTTCAAAGAAAAGTTGTCTCAATTTAGATAAATCTTTATAATCTTGTCGATATCTATTAACTGGTTCTCCAATTAAGTTATTAAAATCAACAATTGTCGCAAAGAAATTAATTATTTCCTCTGAAATAACTTGATACATGCTTTTTTCAAAAGCAAAAAAGTGACTAATCGGCCTAGTTTCTCGTGTGAATATTAAATCGTCGTCCGCTTCTGATTCTAATATTTTTATAGTATCGGAAGAATGTAGGTTTTCAGGTAAAGATTGCTTTGAGCTTTGTACAAACTCTTTAGTTATAACTGTAGTGTTCGCAGGAAAATTATATCCAACGCCAGTGTGTTGTTTTTTAAGTAAATGACCTTGTGTGCCATATCTATCATTTAAATATACAGAGCCGGATGAAATATCTTGCACTGCGAAAAAGCCATCGCTGTTAGAGCTAGTTACTTGGTTAAAATCCCAGTGCAGTGCTAAGGTTTCTAATTGTGGTATATAATTATCAGTTAACTTTGTCTGGCCAGGATATGCGTGCCAATAGGCATTTAAAGTACCAAAATTAGATGCATCTCTGGCATGTGCATTGATTGCGCCGTTTGGAATATAATCTGCCCAAGCGCGAGTTGAAGATATTCGTATATCAGTAGGAGCTTGAAGTGTTCCACTGAAATCTGTTCTATGAGCGCCGATGTAAAGACGCTTTGAGCTAGTTAAGAATGTCACCCCACGAGAGCTATCAACTGTTCCAGTGACGAAAAATGATTCTAATATTGTATCTTTGTCAATATTCACACCATAAAATTCAACCTTATAGTCTTGATTGGCAAAGTGTGAACCACCCAATTTATAAGATTGAGGATGACTTTTCGGAAGTACTCTAACTGCAAAATTCCATTTTCTATTATCATATACATTTTTAAATGTTGAGCTTGTTAATTCAAGAGCCAAAGATTTTCGCGAACTGGTAAGCATAAATCTCACATCAGATTTAGTATAACCTTTTCCGCTTATAACATCTTCATGTAAGGTTTTTCTAACGGCATACACTTGAAAGTTAGCAGCATCTGGATTATTCCAAGCGGTATCCCCTTGATCCCCGACTTCTGATGCCGGCATATGTATGCCAAAAATTGAACTTGATACAAAATCAGCTGGTATCCAATTAGCCTCATTGACTTTAAACTGCTTAGGGAATAGCACTTCTGTTTCAAATGTCATCGCAGAGCCTGAATCGATTGTCCCTGACATAAATGATGTTGAATTCAAATTACTACTAGCTGTCATTTGGTAAACAACAGAATCATTGGTATCTGAGGTGTAAAAATTAACATAATTTTTTCTTACAACAGAATCTCTAAAATTATCTTTAAGATCATATGTGATGCCATGACCATAAATGTTGAATTTAATTAATTCATCATCCACGCCAAAACATCGAATCAAATTTCTAAATGACTTTTCCGTGCCTTTTGATTTGTATATATAAATTAAGTTGTTATATATGTTTTGATAAATTAGGTTTTTTAAATTATGAATTTTATCTTCAAATTTTTTGTTATGACTCTGTTGTAACATGTGCTCTAAAATTGTTGCATCTGCAAATAATTCAGGCGTAAAGAGTCCTTTATCGGTTAATAATTTTCTTGTGAACGGAAGTGGTTTAAAACTACTGCTAAAATACGTTTCATTTTTTAACTTATTTAATGAATCTATTTGCAACCAAACAGTGTCAAAATAACTTGACATTATCTGAGTTAATTTTTTAGCGGTCAGATCGCCTTTATATTCGTCTTCCTCTATAATCCATGCAGGAAGCGAATGATACATCGATGCATTGTTGCGATAATCATATTCAACACCAATTTTTCTTTTTCCTTCAGCATATGCAGAAACACGTGGATGAAATGAATATAGAATTGGATCTTTAAATTCTGCTGCGGAGGCGCTAGATTCTACTATGGCAGAGCCAGTGCTTCGGGAAACTGTTTTATAATTATTAAACGTTCCATTACTAATTCTTCCTGAATAGTCTAAAATCGTTTGATCTACAGAAGAAGTTTGTGTTACCCCTTCATTAAATTTATAATAAATTCCTAAATCAGTATTTGCTAAATCAGTATTTGTTCCACCTCCAATATCTCTAAAATAATTTAAATTAATATCTTTTGAACTTCTTTTCGTTTTCCAGAATCTAAAATCATCAATTGAAGCAGATAATTTACCCCAACCGAGGCCGGCTTCGGTTCTAGTAGAGTCAACAGTATGCGCACATAAGGCGCCAATTGTACCAGTTAGCGTGCCGCTAATATAGCCAACAGTCCCAGCTAGCGTTTCTGAAGCAACTGCAGATCCCTTATAAAGATTTTCCACGGCGCCGGTAATTGTGTGATTGCATTTTCCATCAATATATAATTTTGATTCAAGATTAGAAGAAACATTTTTGAATGTAAACGCATAATGATGCCATGCGCCATCTGCTATGCTGCCAGTTGTAATATCTTTTCCAATACTAGCAGTCGCAAAGCCGGCAGCATTTTCTGTGCCTGACATATAAGTAACATAAAATGGTGAATCGTTATATCCCTGACCGCCAGACATTTCAATTGTCAAACGAGCAGAATCTTCAGCTGATGCACCTCCGTTTGTAGTTAAAGCAACATCAAATATGACCTCTTTGTTTGTAAGTGAAGGAAGAAATTCATCTTTTTTCATCCAAAATTCTACAGTATTACCCTTAGTACCTCCAATTTTTAGATTAGATTCTCTTCTTTTGCCGAGATCAAGTATGTTAGCATAACCATCAGTCCAATCACCAGATGTATCTTGTATATCTTTACCTTTAACGCGCTTGCTGGTATGTGGCCCACCTTTTATTGAAATATATTCATATGAACCGGTCTCGGGCGCGCCATAACCATCATATAAACCATTTTGTGTTCCCCAACCGCTGGCACCTACGCCGCCGGTGTGGGCAGAAAATATTACATAACCATTTGTTCTAGGATATTCATTATCAAAAATGTGGATATCAAAATAAGAAGCACTATTGTACCAATCTAGTCTCTCAAACAAAGACCCATCATAAGGATAAGTCTTATAAATTCTTGAAATTGCATCTTCATAATATTGTTCTGCGGAACCAAATTTTGCAAAATTGCCTGCATTTGAAAAATCGACTGCTGGAATAAATCTATCTTTATCTTTTTTCCACGCTTCGATGTATCTATAAGATTCTGCTTCTTCTCCTATGGTACCTAAGCTAGCAGAAGAATATGTTTTATTAAATAAATCTTTTATATTTGCCATAACTAGCTATTCTACCCTAAATTTAAAAACTTCCGATTGTTCTACATACTTCTTATTAACTTTATAAAGAACCTTAATACCATAAGCAAAATCTTTTTGTAATAAAGACATGTCTAAATCAAAATAATTTCCACTAATATCATAAGAAAGTCTTGTGTGATTAACGCTACCAGTACCATACTTAATAACGTCTAAATCATCGCTAATTCTAAAAACTTTATAATAAGCATCTTCAACATATTCGCTTTCAATATCAGTAGATGCTCTGCTGTAAATAGTTGGATTCCAATCTTTTTGTCTCACATACAATCTAAATCTAGCGGTTTCTTCATCTGTATATACAGGTTTTAAGTTTGTTATTGAGGATACGTAAGATGGGTTTAAATTATGATGAGGCATGCTGCCGCTGTAAGACTTAACTGTTATCATCGAACCAGTGTATAATTCTGTATACGATGCCCCAACTCCGTTATAGCTCGGTGCGGACTCAGTAAACCAAACATCATAAATTTTTGGGTCGCTTCCTGTATATGCAAATGTTGCTGAATAAATACCTTTTTCTATTCTCGATGCTGTAATTACAGTTTGAGCATTAACAGTGACGCCACCCACGCCATCAAGAGGCAAAGTCTTAGCTTGGTCGACGCCTTTTTTGAAACTTGAACTCGAATATATTCTAACATAAAGTTTTTCTTTTCCGTCTGCAGTCGCAGTGAGGCCGGGAATATCTTTTAATTGTCCTCGAATATTATTATAAAGATATAAAGTATTTAAATTATCTGCCCCAGGGGCTAGCGCGCTGCTCAAATAAAAATTTCCTCTATTATCTTTTTTCGAAGAATCCCATCTAACTTCTATTACCGGTCTCTTAAAAAAGAATTCCGTTCCTCTAGCAAAGAATTTTTTTGTATAATATGATTTTGTTGCGCCGGCAAGGTGCTGAAAATAATTTGTTCCAGATATCACGTGATACCCGGGATACTTGTCTGCGACATTAGAGCCGGAAAAATATCCTTCTTGGCTGGAAGTTAAAGAAATTATAACTCCATAGTCTGTTTTAGAACCTAAAACATCAGCATTTCCGCCATCGCCGCGATCACCACTTCCCCCCGTATTAATCCACTGTTCTGCCAATGTAGTAATATCAATTTCTAAATCTTCTGTTCCGTCTGTAAAACTTAAAGTAAAAGAAGAAGATGATTCCGTTGGTCGACCATCGGGTCTAATATAGCCCTCATCGCTATTACCATTATCCGTAATATAATCGCCACCTTGAGTTTCCCAAGCAGTACCGGCACTAGCATTGATCCAATTTGCCCCTTCTTGATCGTATGTTTTATCTCGATAGCTTTCCATATCTAGACCAATGCCTTCTTCCCAAGACTTAGTCAGTGCAGATACCACAAGTGTAAAAGATTTTGGCACTGTAAATGGATGTATTGCATTGTACATTCTTAAATAAAATTGTGCACTTCCGCTTTGAGGAATATCGCCATTTTCCCTAGATGATGAAATTTCTGACATTGGAAATTGAACTAAAATTCGTGATAATTCCGTAGTCTTAGCGCTAGTTGCCGTTTCCGCTGCTTGGCCATATATAGAGAACACCTCTAAAGAATCAGAAGCACCCATATTTGATGCAGTCGCACGTGTTGACAAATCTGATTTAAAAGCATTAGTAATTGTTGTATCTTTAGTTGCTACAAATCTTTTAATGGCCATTATTTAACTGTTCCTCTTATATCGTGTTTTGGAAATTTAATCTCAAAAATTACATTGGCCGGACATTTTATAGCTCTGCCATCGGGTGTTAAATTTTCTTCTATGTCCATAAAAGTGCTGGAGTGATCTAAAGTATCTTTTCTTAAAATTTTAACTCTGGTAGTATCAGTGATACCTTCAACTGAATTAAGAATTTGATATACTTCTGTTATATTAAAGCTCTCCCCTATGTCAAAATAATTTAATGAGTAAAACTGCTCTAAAGTAGATGTGGCACCTTCTAAGGCTGCATACTTATTTGCTGCAGATCTGCTAAATAATTCAAATTCAATACCCAAATTGACAATTTTAGCATCTAAGATATCAATAGTGTCATTAATCATTTTAAATTGATTTAGCCATGTCTTTAAATTGTTTTTAATAGTTATTGGAGTCTTAATTAACTTCCCATTAAAATCTTCAGAAATAACATATATATTGAGATTTCTTCTAAAAGAATCTGCATCTTGTGTAATATGACATCTTTTTATAGAACCAAATTGACCAGACATTTTATAAATTAAACTTTTATAATCATTTAAAGTGACAGCACGATTTTGCGTCGCAAAATGGTGCTGTGTGCGAAATCTTAATTCATCTGTTGTGGGGTTTCGAACTGAGCCAACAATCGGATTTTCATTATCGCACTGCAACGAAGTGACCACATCTGAAATCGAACTTGCAACTAAAGTTTCCCCTTCTATTGCAGCAGGAAAATCAAATTCAGATTGTGTAACTTTTGTAACAGATCTTGCCGCTGTGTTAACATTTGTTATAGAATTTATTCTATAAACCACAGTTAGTGTTGTATTTGCTGGAGCTACACCAAATTTGTTGCTTTTAATTAATTTATTCGGATCAAACGAGTCGTCCGCAATATAATTTTTTCCATGTAAATTTAAAACCACGTTTTCTGGATGTACAAGACCAGCGTCTGATAGTTCATCATCTGAACCATGGCCAAAAATAAGCTGCACTCTCTCAATAACATCTCTCCGTGCAATAAACCTTCTTGGCACTTTAATGGGTTTTAAAATATATGGAGCTTCTTTTTTGTCAGCTGATGTATTTTGTAAAAAATTGTATACTACATCTTGTGATAAATATTCTACTTCATGCCATATGTGCCCCCCAGAATCAGTTACAGAAATTATATCTGTTACGTTAGCGCCATTTAATGTAATTGTTTTAAATCTTTGAGCCTCATTTATTATAAAATCTTCTGTTGCTATTTCTCCAGATACAACACGGCCATATCCTTTGATTGCGTAGTGAGTGGGCGCGCCCGTATCAGAATTTACTTTTGCAACAACAACTTCATTGTTTGGCAATGAAAAATCAACATTTTCCGTGAGCATGAACGACACACCAGCGTTTGAAGTAACTGCGGTATTTCCTCTTTTCAAAATCGGTATATATTTTTCATCCACGCCAATTCCATTTGATTTTGCCGGCGCTAATACATAAAATGCGACCACGCCAGTTGCAACTGGATTAAAATTATGGTGATATCCAGCTTGCTGACTAAGTCTTAAGACATTTCCATATTCTATTGCTGTATCTAGAAAACACTCATTCGCCTGGTAGTCTAAATAAAAAGATAAAATATCGCCAACATAAGCTACGGTATCAACCATTAAAGAGCCAAATGAATTGCTAGAAAAGTCCCTAAATGATAGAGGATAGTATCTTCTAACATGCTCTAATAAGTCCTCGCGGATTGTGTGGAATTCTCTACTAGTGTAATTAATTGCTGGCTCAAATTTTAATTCATCAGACATCTTTTTTCCTCTTGTTAAACATCCATAGTTGCCACATCAATATCCAAAAACGCCAACTCCCTCATAAGAGGGACTGTATATACTATGCGCAGCTGCATTGCGTTATCTACCATGTCAGGAATTTGATCGCGAGTTAACATAAATATTTTTTCTATTTTAATCTCTGGCATATAAATTTGCGCTTGCTCCATGATAGCGCTTTTCAACTCTTGCCTTATATCGACAGTGTCTGGCTCAAAAAGATATCTTCGAAGACCAACTCCATAGCGCGGTGTCATCATTCGCTCACCAGGGGCTGTCAATACTAGCATCTTCAAATTTTGTCTAATTAATGTTTTTCTATTCTTAATTAATGTATATGCGCCATCTATACTATCAACTTCGAGCGGCAAACGAGGAGCATAACCTACAGCCATTTATGTTTCTCCTTTAAAACTAAATAGATTTTTGTTCGAAAAAGGGTCTAAAATATGTTATTCTTCACCTACGAGTTTATAATCCGGAGAATCAACTGTTTCAGGACATGGCGATTCCAAACCTGCTTCTTCGGCCTCTGCAGCTTCATCCTCTTCCCACCAGGCTGGCAATCTGAAATTTTCTAAAATCCATGCAGTCATTCCAAGCGGGGTCCATGGAAATTTTTTCCACGAAGGATCAATCAAACCGGCTATTCCTTTTATAATTTTAATAGGAGTCATAGTGATAATTTTGCTTGGATCAAATGGTACGACCCCAACGACATTCATTATATCTCCAAAAAGACCTAAATCTGGAAAACTAAAGCCACCTTTGAGACCTTCTGATTCATTTTTGTAATCATGTGCGTTTAATAAAGTATAAAATACTGATTTTATATTAGATTTTGTATTTTTAAAAATATCTTTAAATTTAGGCTGCAGAGACAAATAATAATGGTTCTGCATTGCAATAAAAGAAGCTAATTCAGGTAAATTAAAAATTTGTTTAAATAATAAATTATAATTTTCATCTTCAAGCATCATGGCCATTAATTGTTCACGAGGATATACTTCTTCTAACGACTCCACTGTGCTAAAATAATCTATTGGATGATCTTCATCGATTGGTATTTGCACATCAATTAAAGGTACAGAAAAAATATGATCCGATTTTGTCTGAGGGACCTCGGAACCTTGACCTTTGACAAGAATTTTATGATAATACGCTTTTTTCTGTGACCCGGTGGGGAAATCACCAGAAAATGCAGGAGTTGCATATTTTTTAAAAGGCGATTCTGCCCAAATGTCAATTCCACCTTTAAACTCTGAGCCTACTTCTGTTGCGAAAACCATCCTTAAACCATATTTCCACTTAAAATATTTTCTGTGATCTTTCTCATGCCAATTCGTCGCGAATTCGCCCTTTTCACTAGTTATTTTTATCCACAACTCTTTCCATGTTTGTATATTAACATACCCTATGTATTTTTTTCTATTATCTTCATCTTCCCAAATATTACCATATAATGTCTCTTGGTCCCCGTCAGCCGTCCCCCACTGTATAGCATCTTTTAGTTCCTGTGTAAAGTCTACATGCAGATATGGCTGTAAATAAAATCCCAAGCGTCGACCACCATCTAAAGTCCCAAATAAATTAGAAGTCTTTGAGCCAAATAAGAATGGAGATTCATCGTTCCATATCAAATCGTTTTGGTGTATTCCCTGTCCCTCGTTTGGATCACCGATAAACCAAACGCCGGCATCTCCTTCTATACTCGGCATTCTATGGAAAATGTCTTTGTCAAGATTTTCATATAAACATTTATTTAAAAACCAATCATCGACTGTTGATCCTACCACCATATATTGTTTCATCTTTTCTGAAACTTCTATTAATTCTCCATACATAATATGCCTAAGCTCTCTTCTCGATTGGTTTTCTGATACAACTAACTGTATAGAAGCTTGATCCGGGAATTCATTTAAATGAAGTTTGCCCGGGGCGTCAGAATCATCAAAATTGTAAGGCTCCTCAGTTATAGGATCTTTAAGTATTGTTTCTCCTCCTTGTTTTAATTCCCATTCGTTGTTAATTTTATCATAACGCTTGTTGACTAATATGTCGTGTATTGCTTTTTTTATATCTTCAGGATAAGTAGGATAATTTAAAGATACATGAGAGAATGTTGCTTGCTCATCTCTATATATATTCAAATCATCCAATACATGTTGTAATAAATAATCTAGAAAAGCATCATTTAGAATTGTTGAAAAATCAAATTTAGAATGCATAAATACATTTGATAAAACCATTTCCACTGCATATACACGAAACAAGGTCATAACAAGTGATTCTAAATTAGATAATTCGAACGGACCAGGCCCATCCACAATCCCTGGTGAAGTTCCACATTCTAATTCGTTTTGTCTTTTTTTGGCATTAGCTTTTATTCCATCAATGTCTAATAAATTAGTCGTTGTGACGGGAATAGGACAATCTTTACTCACAGCAGTTTTAAATGAGTCTTTAAAGATCTTTGATAATTTTTTAACGTTATCAGTCTCCCAAAAATAAGAATCTGTAGTTTGCCATGAAAATTCATTTAAAAAGTTTCTTGTTGTGAAGGGGAAAGCTCTTTCTGAAAAATATTTTTGAATCAAATGATGGTCTGTGTACGTGATGAGCAGATTTGCATCTATAAGTTCGCTAAATTGCGCAGATTGCCAAGTTTTAAAATTTAACCATTCATCACTCCAGCCGGCCTCATTGCCTTCCATTTGATATACCGATGGCCAAAGGAAGTTTTTAAGGTCATAAGTTGGCACCCACTTACCTTCTTTCAGTCGGAGAATATAAAAACGTTTCAAAGGCTCTGCAATATCTTTTTGTTCACTTTGGCTTTTTATAACATATGGTTGAGTATGAGCGAAAACAAGATCTTTTCCTCCGATATCTTTCTTCTCATATGTGCCCCATATCATTCCGGTCTTTGACTTCCCAAAATTATTATTTTTTAATAGCCAGGCTTTCAATTCTGGTCTGACTTGCTGTTCGGCCGATGCATCCATGGATGGAGTGATCGTAGGCGCGCCTTTCTCGGTCAAAGCAGTTTGCAATACTTTTGTCATGACCGAGGCCTGTAGTACTTCATTGTCGTCAGTCCACGCCGCAGGAATAAGATATTCAAAAAACCCTTGAACATCTGAAGCAAAAGATTTTAAAATTGGTTGGAATAATGTATCTTGTACCAATTCAGAAAGATAAGTCTCAGCTTCTGGTTTGATTGGTCTTTGCATGCCTTGAGAAATGCCATTTTCATCAGTGCAATCCTCCATGCCAGGTTCTGGGAGATTATCAAACATTGTCTCTGGATTACCCGTTGCAACATCAAGAGCCTTCATAAAAACATCTTTTTGTGCCTGTTTAATGGCATCTAGCATGTCTTTATTTTGTTCCGGTGTCAGACGATCGTTTATCAGCGCGTCTCTATAGCTTGTTCTTGGGTCACCTGGAGGACATACTTCTTCATATTTTATTTGTACTCTGTTCAAGTCATTAACAATTTCTTCGCAAAAAGATGCATCAATTAATTTACCAAATCTTCTGAAAAGAGATTTAATTTTTGTTTTAGTATTTAAGGCCATGGCTATTTCGGGATAGCCTTTCTCTATTATTCTTTCAATGTAAGTTAAGGTTCCCTCAGAAGGAATTCCATTAATTAATGTACACAATTCTCTTGGAGTAAGAACCGCAGATACATCTTCTAAGAATTTTTCAAAATTAGCTAGCGTTGGGCGCTTATAGTTCTTTTCATTTGTTTGCGCAATAAAAGGTAGAGGATCTAGATCACTATGTACATCAGGAGTCTCAATTCCAAAATCATTAAATAATTTTCTTGCAGAATTTAATCTTTTTGCTTCTTGGTCGAGGAGATCGCTCAATTGTTGTGCACCGGGCAAATCATTTTCACTGCTTTCATCTTCAGGGTTTAAGCCGAGTGCCTCTGCCAATGCCTTCATGCCCTCTTCACAATATTTAATTAAATCCTGTAAAAGTCCAGAAACAATGCCTATAATCGCAGCTGTTATTAATTCTAAAAGTGCTCTTTTAATTAACTGAGCAAAGGCCCACAAAATATCATCAGTTGGATATTTTGGTCTCGCCGGCCAGGTTGGTTTTTTGGGCATAAGAACCTTTACAAACTTTTTATATGAAAACTCAAGCTCTCCCTTTGTCATTTTTTCTAAAAGATCTAAAAATTCTGGAATTAATCCAATTATGCCTTCACAAATTATTCTTTTAATTTCTGGATCCTGCAGCGTTGCTATACTGGACATAAATTTTTGTTCGATATTTGCGGCGCCACCGAGCTGCTCCGGAGGTATCGTGGATCCAATACTTTGGTTCCAGGCCGAATCTGCTGCCATCTTATCAGCCTCTGCGCCACTAAGCTTTATTTCCAAGTAAGTAATACTGTTCTCGTTAGGTCCTACTGCGTCCGGACCATCACTTGAAGAGCCTTTCAGCTTATTCAACATTTTTTCTAGCTCTTTTTTTTCTGTCTCTTGTTCTGATGTTAAGTTGCCCCACGATTCAAACATACTTAATTCATTTAACTGAAGTAAAGTTATAGCATACTTTTCTTCTTGCAGGTTTAATTCTTTCTCGTACACCTCCATGTCAAGCTGAGCTGCCTTTACTGATGTATCTTGTTGAACTTTGGCATCCTCTATGGCGCCAATAGTTTCTTGGAATTCTTCATCAAAACTTCCTGCATAATCAAAAAAAGTTTTTCCAGAACCAGGCGGCATTTCAGTTGCAAACAAACTTTGTATTATTGAATCAATACCTAATTTATTTAATGCAGCTTCACATAATATTTGTAAAATATTTTCTGGCCACAAACATGCCACTAGTTTAGCAGCATATTGACGTATATCTATGCGGTGTAAAATTCTTTGATAAACATCCCCTAGAGTATCTAAATCTTTAGGATCCCTAGTTGCCTGACTAGAATATAAATCATCTACAGCACTATGCCAATCCCTTCGAAAATTTAAATAATTTCTTTTCCAAGTTAATTGAGTTACTGCAGCATTTTGCTCGCGAGCTTCGGATTGCTGGCGGATCACGGCCGTGTTGGCGCCGGCTTTTTCAAGTACTTTTTTAGGATCTTTTGTTGTTGGCGGTTCAGATACTATGCTTCTTTGAGGGTATATATTCTTGTCGATAAAGGTTCGCCATGGTGTTTTTGCAACTGTTTTTTTAGAAAAACCTTTTGTGCCATAAATCATATGTCTAAGGTTGTATAACAAGGACATACATTCTGAAGATTTAATCACTTCCGAATTATATAAAGCAATTTTATGAGATGCTCTTTTGTACGACAAGATCTTATCGGGGTCATCCCACAAGTTTTCAGCAAGAATCCAAGATTTGTCAATGTGATCGACAACCCCTTCTTTAAGCACTTCACTTTTAAAATCAAATGTTTTTCCCCGCTTGGACTTAAGCAATCTTATAGAGATAATTCTATATTCATCATCAAACGTAAATTCAAAAGCATATTTTGAACGGCGGTTAAATATTTTTTTTGCATTCAATTCTTTTGGTAATTTGGCAACATCTATAAGCTTTTTAAATTTATTATAAAATGTATTTAATAACTTTGCAGTTTCTTCTAAGTCCAATGCCGGCTTTAAGTTTATATCTTCAGCAGCCTCTATTTGTTTATGATAAAAATGTAAAACACCTTTTTCTGAATTTGCGCACAAGAAGTCTAAATCTTTCTTAAAGTATTTTGCTGGTAGATATGTAACTCTTGATATCTCATGGGCATTGTTAACATCTTTAAGACCTTTAACTTCTATAGTTTTAGACTGTAGGTTATCAATATCTTTTTTGAGTATGCGCACGCGAACAAGTACACGATCTAGCGACTCTTGCGAATGTGGTGGTTGAGGTCTAATTCGTAAATGAATGCCATCAGCAAAGCTTTCTGGGACATGCGCATCTGTCCAATCTCCGTACTCCCCCGTATACTCTCCTGGTTCTTTTTTATTATAGTACTCTGCAATAAGTTTATAGCCTTCTTTGCTAGCTGTCTTTTTTATTTCATCAATCGCCCATGTGTCGCCAGAAAATTCCTTAAGAGATGTAATTATACCTCCCGACTCCGGATGCGTCGCCAATAATACGATATTATAAAATAATTGTTTGCTTTCAGCAGGTTGATAATATTCCTCGGCTGTCCATGGCGTTGCTGCTGGTCTATTCCACCAATCAGCGATAATTTCTGGAACTGGTGGTGGCGATAGCTCTTGCTGTACATAAAGTTTTTTTGCAGTTACATAATTTCTAAAATTTTCCTCATCTATTTCAATTTCTACAGTATAATTTACAGTATTTTTCGCATAGTCTACTTCTAGTGTATTAGATATATATTCAATATACCAACTAGCAATTTCATTATTTAATGCGGATGTTTCGTTATTATTGAGAATATTATTTGCTATCTTCTTTAGAACATCGTCGGTTGATTGGTTTTGCCCACTTATCCACTTTTGTATTTCAGGTTGACTTGAATAAGTGGTACCAGAATTTGATAAATATTCTTTAGCTTTTTCAAAATATGTCTTAAAAGCAAATCTAACAGCTTTTTCATATAAAAGCTGTTTTTTTGAATCAGAGACATCATCCAGAGACTTCCCGGGTTGGTGGACAACATCGATATTTGCTGTAGCGCGTAATATTGCAGTCATATAAATTCCTTAATTTGTGTTATTAAAACTACTCAATATGTAGAAAGGTCCGGTATCATTACAATAAAGAGGTTCCAAATTAGCTAAATTCCTTTTTTGTGCTATTATCGATTTCAAAGTTTGCGACAATTGTCTTGTTAGAGCATTGGCGCCTTCTGGTGCACAGTTTGGTGAAGGGCTAGTTGGTATACCAAAAAATGGAGAAATGTGAGTGTGAGCTGCAATTGCGGCATTATACTTCATCTGAGAGCTTAAAAAACCAGAAACAATACCGTTTAAAGCACCTAGTTGTTCAAATATCTCTTGTATGCACTGCACCATGTTGAATCCTTTGACCATCGGTTGCAGATCTTCATCGTTATTACCGGCAATTAAATCAATGCCGCCAGCAGATTCCAACAAACCTCCCTGAGAATTATGTATTCCGCCGGCTGAGCCAGGTCCATGAGTAATTAATTTAATGTTCTCTCTTCCAATTAATCTAATTCCATCTGCTTGTAAGGCTATAGCAGATTTTGGATTTTCATCTAATCCTGCACTTCCAATAGTTCCTGGTGCTAATTTAAAATTATAATCAATATCAGTTTTTTGACTAATATAAATTCTAGCAGCATCCATTGCAATTGTTGGTTCTTCTCTGGATACACTTTCTGGTATTTCTCTAGTTGCAAATATCGGATCAACATAAATTCTTTCGCCACCTACATTTTCTTGCTTTGGATGTGGCGCCATTCTACCGACACAAAGGTCAATCATTCCAGATTGAGTATCACCCCTTCCACCATATCCACTAGTTATTCCGGACGGCCGGTCTCGGCCAAGGACAATAAATGTATTATTTTGTCCTTTATAGATTGTTTCACACTCAGCTTCAATGAAATGTGGAATTCCCTCAACAAGTGTACCACAAGATACGCCACATTCTAAAGCATCTTTCTGTTCAGAAGTTCTTCTATTTTGAGCAGCCGCAACATCTAATGGCAAACCTGAAAGATTAATTGCTCGTTTTGGCTTATTTATTCGTCCCATTTCTTTTATCTATCTCCATGTTTAATAAGCTTCATGCACCGCAGTTACTCGTGGTTGCGCATCTTTTGGCAATTGGTCTTTGGGCACATTATTGAACTGTTCCTGCACGTGTACATACACAGCCTTGGGATAACTCTTTCGGAACCAACCTCTTAAAAAATTATCAATTTTTTTAGCAGACTGAGAGGGGCCAAAAGAATCCATCCACTTACCGTTACCAACATATGTAATCCAATGATGAAAATTTTCTGTAGGCTTATAAGCCTTTGTTTTGGACCAATCCATTTTAACGTGCACTATCATTCCGACTTTAAGACTCGATTGTTCAGTAAGTTCTCTTATGGTCATCCCCGCTCCAAAACGTTCTTTCTTGGCAGTCTTTACTATTGGCAAATAACCATGAATCTGGGTATTCACACCGTCCCACGGGTGGCCTCTGCTGGGGCCTTTTTTCGTTCTTGACGAGCCGGCTATTTGAGCTAATTTTGCAGCAAATTGCAAACATCTTCTTTTCCAATATTTACGTAAGCCATCTGGCGCCGCCGCGTTTTTTAATGCTTGAAATGCTTGTTGCAGCTTCTCAGGCGCAACTTCACCACCAATTGGCACAGCATCTCCCACCACAGCATTTGCTCCGAGTGGGCCGCCGCCGCCTAAACTACCAAGTTTTGAACACACTGAAGTTAAACTTTGTGGTTGACCAGTTGTTGGTACTTGCGCAGCCGTATTTGGTTGGGCCCCAGCTTCTGGAGCTGTTTCTTTTAATGGTTTGTTAGTGGCTTTTGGTTCTTTTTTTGCTTTGGCTTTCTTGTGCTCTTCCCGTTTCTTTTTCAATTCCTTTATTTGCTCAGGCGTCATGTTCTCTTGGCCGATAAAGTCCTCGGCCGGCCCTCCGTATGGATCGATGTCGTCTTTGGGATCCTTTTGTTCTGCATTGACCAATACCCATTCTCCAGATATTTCCCATTTTCCTGGGGATATTTCCTTAACGGGTGCATGTACTTTTTTGCCTTCGTCGGCGTCTGTCCCATCTTTGGGAAGAGTCATTTTTGTTCTTACATCAAATGGTTCTTTACCAGGCTCCGCAAAGCCTAAAAATTCTGGTGGGATATTACTATATTGTGATTCGAGAGCGCGAAGTTGAGTCTGTTCATTTTGCCATTCATCATATGACATATATGTTGGTTTCGGACGATCATCAATAATTTTTTTTGCCTCTTTCAATACCGACTCTAAAAGATTGACACTGACAATTGGTATAGTATTAATACCTTTGCCGTGCTCCACAATCTCATTTGTTTTTTGGGGCGCCTCATGACAAACATCCTTTGAGCTAACAAATTTACTAGTCTCTAGTTTGCCCAAGGCGGCACTGTGTCCACCAGAAAATGGTTTTGCAGTAAAATTAGGGAGAGGAGGGGCGAGTCCTAACATTTCTTCAGCGGCTTTCCAGTTGGCGCTATGAAACCCACTTGGAGCAGAAGCTTTTGACATATGCCAAAATTGAGATGTGGCGCTGAACTGATTTCCAACGTATTTAATTGCCTCAATTACCCATTTTTTAGAAGTAAACACACCATCATTGAACTGTAAATGCTTGATTTTTTCTATGTAGGTAGGTTTTTTCTCTTCAGTTAAAAATCTAGCTAGAGAGCCGCCGCCGGCGCTGAATCCATACATATGTAATTTCATATTTGCATATGCTGTGCTACTATCTGTGCCTAATTCTTTAGACAACGACTCTAATGTGTCTTTAATAAAGTTAGGGGCAGGATACCATTTTTTAACTAGGCCGGTCTTGGTCTCTCCTGATGGAGCCACTACAATGGCATTGGCAGCTGCATCAATTTGCTTTCTAATAGCCTTGTTTTTCGCAATTTGATTTCCGCCGGTATTATCGCTATGGAAATAAAGTACAAAATCATAAGGAGCGTTAAAATTAAAATCTGGGGAGGCGTATAACCAAACTTTCTTTGACCCGCCTTTAAGAGAAGCTGCGCTAGCAATAGTAATTGTTTTTGGTAATTTAGTAGCCATCTTCTTTAAGTTTTACCTTTTTTCGTTTGTCCCGGGCAGACCCACCATTCACCCAAAGCTTTATTTGTAGGAGTTTCTGTTCCAAATTGATCAAATAATCTCTTGTAATAAATCGCTACGCTAAGCAGCGAAGCATATGGATCTAATAAATCTTCATGTTTATAGTCTTTAAGAAATGACTTTCCTTGCTTGCTTTTTGCGAGGCTATTATATTTTTCTTTACTAAATTGACCCATGCCATATCCAGTGTTGTAGCCGTCTTTAATAGCCACATTTGGATCATTTCCGTGGCATCCAACTGGTTTAAAACCGCTTTCTCCATATAATACTCCCCACGGTATCCATGAATTTTTAGCCTTAAGTCCACATTCGTTTGCTGCATATATCATAGCTTTTTTTAAATTATCTTGACTCCAATATTCCTGCAGTTTTCCAACATTATTTTCTGCTTTTATTTGTTTTTCATATAGATAATAAATATATCTACTTTTTTCATTATCCCATATCGATGGAGGTATGATAATTCTTCCAGATGGACTAAATTTAGTATCAGCTGGTATGCTCATTGGATTACCAGTGGAGTTAATATCGCCTGCATTAGCTCCTAGACACGCTTCCATAAAAGCAGCAATCGCTTCCATTATCGCTTCCATGGAAAGACCAGCCATATCATTAACACGACCTAAATAAATTGGATCTTTCATTGGGCCGTTTTTAGGTTTAAATCTCCAATCAACATATATCAAATCGCCAACTTGTGGCGCGGCCATCTTTTTTTCTGCGGTAAAAACTGTATGCATTCGAATGATATCAAGTTGTGCTTTTGTTGGTTTGCCACTTAATGCACCAATTGGTTTTGGATACGTATCAATTCCTGGTACTCTCGCGCGGATTCTGCAGCGAGGTTCGATCTTGATATCTGTTAATTGAGTAATTTGTGCCTCTGGGCTTCCCGGTTCAAAAGGTATTGCATCAGGTGTTTGCAAACCTGTTCCATCGTCAACCACTTCTATACAAATAGCTCTAAACGGTCCACTATTGTTTATAGAATCTGGTATGAATTGTTTTTTAACCACACCTTGTAACACACCCCACCCTGTAGTATGCGAAGGGTCGTATTTTTCTCCGAAGTCAGCTGTATCGAAATAATTAAATATTTCCGGATGATCTAATGCTTCCTCAAAAGTTAACTTTTTAGATGTTGAGGGTGGTGATTTTTGTTTGGCAGTATTGCGTGATGTGGGCGCCCCGCCGGCACCACCGCGCAATGTGTCATCATCGGGACGATCTGACATTTTATGATGATTCCTGAATTAAATCAAATAATTGATTTTTGTCTGTTTCTGTCAGAACATCTGAAGTTTTTTCTTGCTTGCTTAACAGCGCGCTGATTTTAACCAATTGCTCATTGGACCTTTGTAGGGTTTCAACGTACTTCGAAGCAATTAAACCATATTGTTTATGACTTTCATCTTCGCTATTTTCTTTAATTTTTATTAATAAATCTGTTAATAATGTAGAGGTGATGGCACGATCTTGTCGTATGTTGCTGATTGCTTCATCCAGGTAAGCGTTAAGATCATTTAGTTTTCGCTGTTGTCCCATTTGATTTTAAAATTCCTATACTTAATTCGAATCTTGTTAAGATTGTTAACTACCTGTTTTGTATTTAAACCGGTAATCTCCCTTATATATAAGTAAATAGCTTTTTTGTTGAAAATCTCAATATCTTCTGAACTCTCAAATAAAATTTTTATTGCTTGAATAATTTTTCTTTCATTGTCTTTAAGTTTTAATTTTTCCCAATTTTCAATTTCGCGCCAAAGATGCTGCCAAAACTCATGTCTTTCTCTATCTTCCAAATATAAATTGTGTTCTACTAGTGTATAATTATCATCTAAATTTACTACAATATTTTCGATTAAAACTTCTCGATGAAGCTTGAGAGAGTTTTTTTTAATTTTATGTATAAACCAATTTTTTGTTGTAACACTAAAATACGAAAAAGCTTTTGAACCCTTATTGGGATCATATTTATCTAAAATGGTTATTAACCAGTTTTTGCAATCGTCCTTGAGGCTGTCGATATTTGGCAAATTATTAAATTTATATGTATATACAATTTTATCAACCAACTCGCTAAAACACGGCCCTATGAATTCTTTATAAAGTTTTGTTTTTAGTTTAGGATCGTTAGTGAAAACATATTCAACTATTGCATTCTCATGAACTTTCGTAAAATACATATTTGTAGTTTTTTTTCTGGCCATATATTATTCTTCCGACTCCTCTTCATTTTCAGCCTCGTACTCAGCATCATAAATTTCCCTTAGCATTTCCACTTCTTTTAATATTGTTTTGGAATGCTGCAAAAGCCTTTCTAGCGTTTCATCTCCATAGAATCTTTCTAAATTATATACAACATCAATATGTTCATTATATTCTTTTAAAATTTCAAAAAAATCTTCCATATTATCGGATAAAGATAAAAGCCTTTTTAAAAGCTGCACAATATACCAAACGAACATAGCATTTAAAATAATTGATATAATTAAGAAAATAATAGTCATTTATCTTTTTTGCTCCAATTCTTTCTTTTGCTCTTTCAAATCTTCTCTAGCTTCGCCAAGATACTCTTTTACTAGATGTCCAGGTTTTTGTTTCTGTTGCTTAAAGTTAGTTATAAAAGTGCTTGGAATTCTTTTTAAAGAATCCTTTGCGTCACACAATTCGCAATCAACTAATTTTTCTTTTATAGAGTGTGTTCGTTGATATTCTTCTGTACAACTATCACAGCGATAAATATATCGCGGCATATTATTCTGGTTGGGAGCCGACAACATCAAAATCTAAATTTTGTTGTAGATTCTCTTCCGTCTCCTCATTAAACTTTACCAACGGCGGATTCATAACAATCAATCCTTGTTCTGAAAGTCTAAATCTAAAATCCTGCAATACCGGCACGATATCACTTTGTTCCATTAAGCTCTTTTGAAGCGCCATCATAACGGAGCCCAAAGCTTGATCTGAAAAATACATGTCTTCTTTAATCATTTAATTCCTCCTTAAGTTTTTTAAAACATTCACTTATACCATCAAATATATTTATTTCTGGTTCCCAACCACATTCTTTTAATTTGAGCATGTTTGCTTTTGTATATAGCACATCGCCTTTCCGGTCTTCCACGTAATTAAATTGCACATTGGGAAAATAATCCAGAACTATATTTTTTATCTCATTCAATGAAACGTTCGAACCGGTGCCCACATCTAGATGTTGACCATCAAATTTTCCTTCATATTTCATGGCAAATATATTAGCGGATACAACATCTTTTACATTTGCCATATCTCTCCGCTGACCACCATCGCCAGTGATAAATGGATTTTTGTCCTCTCTTATAAACTGCATAAAATTAGAAACTGCTGTAGCATATGGCCCGCTAGCTTGTTGATCTGGCGAATACACATTGAAATATCTCAAACTTACAGTGTCTAAGCCATATAATTTTGAATACAATTCACATTCCATTTCTGAAATTAACTTTTGTAATCCATATGGGCTGTTAGGGCCATTTCCATCTCCAACAACAGACGAAGAGCCAGAATAAATAACTCTTTTTGCTCCAACTTTTCTAGCAAAATTTAAAACATATGTTGTGCATAACACATTATTTCTCATTGTTTGTGTGGGAAACTCAACACTGTATGCGACTCTGGGAATGCATGCTAAATGAAAAACATATTCTGGTTTGAAATCAAAATATGATTTATTAAACGGCTCCTTAAGACAATATAAAATGTCTTGAGTTGCGGCAGCTTCTTTAAAATCGATACCCATTACCTCATGACCCAGCTCTTGTAATTTTGCATACAAATGAGTTCCAATATATCCTTTATGCCCAGTCACTAAACATCTAGCCATTATAATTTCTCCTTCTCGATGACGGCGCCTTTTATAGTTTTCCAATCATATTCATTGCGCACTTCTAAATTCTTTTCCCATGCCGCTTTCATGACAGTGGGTTTAATCTCAATACTATCAAACAAGTGAATAAATGCATTTAAATCTTTAGGAAAACATTTTCCGCCAAAACCTCTTTTCCCATCGTGCCCGGGGACATTTAAGTGTGAATTCCCAATTCTCCCATCAGAAGTAAATCCACTCATTGCATCCTTCCAGTTTACTTCTAATCTTTCTGCAGCTTGCTTAAGTTCATTCATATAAGAAACTTTTACGGCAAAAAACGAATTAGCCATATATTTAATAAATTCTGCTGTTACAGCGCTGGTTTCTATTATTTTTGTATGAGGGAAGCGAACTCTAAAGAGAGTCTTCACTTTTTCTGTATTTTTCTTTTTTCCACCGAGCACGATTCTAGCAGCATTAATAAAATCTAATCGAGCTACACGCTCTGTCAAAAATTCTGGGCTGTGTATGATGTTTAAATTCGGGTGCTCGTTAATATATTTTTGCGTAGTTCCAGGTATAATGGTCGACTTTATGATAACAACGTTGTCCTCTCTCTTATTGACTCTTGATATGTCGTTAAATACTGAATTCATTATAGAAAGAACAATTTCTCCTCCTTCGGCCAACTTCATTGGAGTTGGTACGCAGACAAATACAAAATCCGAATTAACTACGTCCGCAAATTTATGCGTTGCTTTTCTTCCGTCTGTGTCATAAATCTTTATATCTGTGCACAAAGAAAACCCTGCAGCTACAGAAGAGCCGACAAATCCATTTCCAATAATTCCTACACTAAACACTATATCCTCCATTCTTTGTATTCTGGGTCTTTTGTTTTATTGTTTTTATGCATTCTGTAGCGATAAAAAGGAATCCTTAAGTGATGAATTTTATAAAACTCATCCAAACGTTTTCTTAATTCCTCCTCTTCACGATGACGCATGTTTGAATTATAACCACCCATTTGCAAAAGCAAATCTCTCCTATACATTATACCACATGAAATGTTATCTTTTTCTGCATATTTTCTCTCTATAATATTTTCATGCCGATCAACCAAAACATAATCACAAGACAAACAAAAGGCATCATGATTCGCTTCTAAATATCGTTTCATTATATGGCACATGTCGGAACTAACATAGTCATCCGCATCAACGCGAATTACAAACTGTCCTTTGGCTGCTTTAATTCCTTTATTTGATGATTCTGCGACACCAACATTAGTTTTATTTTTAATAATTTTTATATCTTCTTTGTACGCACCAATCACCTCTAAAGAATGATCTGAGCTGCAATCATCTACAATGATGACTTCGACATTGACATTTTTTTGTGCCAAGCAACTTCTTATGCATCGCGGTAAATAATCTGCATAATTATAATTTGTAATTATAATGCTCACATCTGGATATTTACTTTTCATATAAAATCTTTTCTTTGGAAATATTTTTTGCATAATTAAAATCTAAAAATGAACTATTTTTAACGAAATATTCATTGTTATTATATATTTTTGCGAATTCTTTTCGCTGATCAGCTCTGTGAACTACTTCCATTTCAGACAATCTTAAATCATCTCCGTGCAATATCGAGTATTGCTGAGCGTCAACAGAGTCACAAGGATTAATCTCTCTTAAACCAGACAGCTTTAAGCGATGATATATATCATCATCATCGCCACCATAGTGTCCAACGTTTTCATTAAAACCATTAATGACAAAATAATCATTTGAATGCACTAAAAAATTACCATAATTAATTTCTGGACTTAATCGCGACGGCATTGAAGCTTTTGTATCTTGTATCCTGGTTGCAACGAATGATTCTTTTTCTTTCACCTTTTTAAACCAGTGATCAATGTATGTCATTCCCAAAAAAACATCCGCATCGCTAAAAACAAAAACAACATCTTTGCCCTTATAATAAGCTGCTCCTAAATTGCGTGCTTTTCTGGGATTGAACTTGAGGTCTTCTAATAGCTCAACACACTTAATGTTATCTAAAAATGGTGAAAACGTGTCTTTTCGAAATTCAATCTCCTTCAATAGGAATTCTTGAAAATTATCATTCGAGTGAAAATCAACAAGAACCAAATCATATGGTCGACCATATTGAGAAACCATAAAAGGAAAAGTCTTTAAAAAATGATTTAATCTATTTTTAATAGTAACAATTATTACACTTTTTTTCATCTTTTTTTCTCACAAAAATTACGCAACTCACACAATTCTTCATAATTCATTGAACATATATGCGCGCTTTCTGTATCGCACTGTAAAGAATGATCTATAGTAAAATGTTTTTCTATAATCTGTGCGCCTCTTTTAACTGCCTCTTTGCTAGCTTCAATTCCAATTGTATGATCGCTGTATCCGACCAAACGCCCGCTGAAATTTTCAGGCATTAATTCAAGTGCCTCTTCGGCGGTATGAGGATATTTGGAAACGCAATGAAAATATTTTACATTGTTTTCACAAAAGGGAAGATATTCTTTTTCCCAATTTCCTAAAGAGCAATATGTTAACAAACCTTTACCTATCATCTTCTTGCAAAATCCAAACTGGTCCCGAACAAGAGAACTAGCTATTTTATTTATTTTAACGTCAGATTTTAAAATCCACTCAAATCTATCTTCATGAAAAGCAGAAGCAAAAAAATCTATATTTAAACTTTCTGAAAACTTTTTAAGACGAAGGAATTGTTCTTCTGTCATAGAAAGATATTCCCAACGTTCTCTATTCTCTCCAGGCATTTGATACGTGTCGTATAACTGCACTTTAACTGCATTAGCACCGGCCATCTTAGATTGCAAGATCATTTGTTCCGCTCTTTCTACAGAACCTCCCCACTGGCCACAAAGTTCGCTAATTATATAAATCTTACTCATTACTATTTTTTTCCATTATAACTTCGCCCATCGGGCCCCAATCAGTATAATCCGAAACAGTCGATTTAAATCTATCAATAACTTCTTGACTAAAGTTTTCTGGCGCTTTGATCTTGGGAGTAAACTCAACAAGCCACTCATCAATATATTTGTACGCACCAGTTTTCAATAAATGATCAATAACTTTATATTCTGCGCCTTCAATATCAATTTTCAAAACATTATGATTTTCTTTATTTAGGTTTTTAAAAATCCAGTCGGACAAATTTAAACATTGAACCGGATCGCGGAAGCTGCCGGCAGTGAAATCTTGAAGTACAACCACTCCTTGGGCCGAGCGCTCAACAAGAGTGTGCTCGGCGCCGGAAAACGCTAAACCAACTGGCTTACCCTTGTAAAAATATGGCACAAATTGCCCCTTCTTAATTGTTTGTTCTTTGTTGGGACAGAGAGATGAGCCGGTTCTGGTGCCCCAAGCTTGAATCCAAAAATCTTTTATTTCATTTTTTACCCAAACAGCTTGTGCATAAACCGTTAAATCAAGTGAATCGTTTTTAGAAAACTTTTTCAATATATGTGAATAATTTAAATATTCTGGTTCAAAGGCGTCTATTTTTATTAATCTTTCTTTATATTTTTCTATTGCCCAATCTATTGCGTTGCCAATATTTGCGCCACAATCTATGAAATGTACTTTTTTCACTTTTCTAAATACCTCACATCTTCTATTGTGTGCACATCGTGTAAATCACAAACAACGACACCGCAGTTTGTACTCAAGTCCTCTTGAAAAACATAGTCACCTTTAAAAATACGAAAAGCGGCATTTTGCATTAAGTTGTTATCAACACTAAAAACTTCATCTCTTTCATGCTTAAGAAACGTGTCAATGGCTTCATCCAAATGATTTCCTTTAACTTCAGGAGAATTTGCTTGAAGCGAAATAAACACATCAACCTTCAATTCCTCGACTATGTGCTGTGCAGCAGATCTAATTACAGCTTGTTTGTATGTTTTTGAATCCGACAACTCCGGATCTCTTCTATGTATTTTTGCTCCAAAGCTTTTAGCAATCTCTTCGATTTCACTATCTTCCGTACTTACCCAAGGTTCAATGTTATATCTTGATTCCTTACAAGCTTTAATGGCCCAATATAACATAGGTTTTCCCCAAACGGGATAAATGTTTTTTCTTGGAAGTCTTCTAGAGTTTCCCCTTGCTGGTATTATCGCTATAACTTTCACTTTTGTTCTAAATAATCTAAAATTCTTTTTGAAGAGTTACCAGTAAATAAATGATTTTCAATTGATTTATTAAAAGAATCGTCTAAATCTGTTTTTAACAAAAAATTTGCTGCATCTTCAATTTTATTACTAACAAAATTGTTGCTCATCTCTATGCAGTAGTCATAATTATAAAGGATATCCAATGGCCTTTTAAATGGTTTAATATGAAAATTTATAAGAGGCCTTTTTAGCAAAACACATTCTTTGATTGCAGTGGAACTAAAATTAATTATTAAATCAGATACATGCATCAACTCCATTGAATCATGAGGATACCAAGAAAAATCTACAAAATGGTGGTCTCCACAGATATAAGCACGTCTATCATAGATATCCTTTCCTCGTGTTTTTGTGACAATATCTAAACCCATATTCCGTAGAGATTCATAGATTTTTACAATGGTCTTCGAGGGCCCGCCGGCAGATACAGCCATATTATGAATATCTCTGGCTCTCGGAAGAATAACAAATGCTTTTCTTTTATTTAAATTAAGATTATATTTTTTACATATTTCTTCATTATTAAACGATACATCGTATTTGGGAGAACCTAAATAAAGATTTTTTTGTGAAACTACCTGATGATATTCAGCCATAAATTGGCTTGGAAGAATTACATGATCTACCATATCCACATATCTACCATGGTGACTGGTAAAATCAGTCATATAGGTTAAAGAATATTTTTTGCCTTTGAACCCAGACAACAAATTAGATCGCACTCCTTCTATTAAAAAGAATGGCATTCCATTGTCTTCCAACTTTGATATATCTCTAAGTTCGAAATCATATTTTTTAGAAAGATTATTTAAACTTTCTTGATGCTTATGTGGAGAATTATACTTACCAGTTCTACCAACAAAAAAAATAGATTTTATGCCTCTTTTGTTACCTTCAATAACCAAAGGAATAAAATATCTTAGAAAAGTCATTTCACATACAATAAAGTTTATTTGTGTCATATTGTTTCGTTCAATTTCCTCTATACGCGCGCAGCACTTTAATTTGGTCTTCTGCATTAAACTCAAAAACATCCACAACTAAAAGTTCTTCTTCATCTAATGATAAAACCATTTCACAAACGAGAATGCCACCAATATCTTCATGAATATGAGATATATTAATTTCAATATTATCTATGGAATTAAAAATTTCTGAAAAAAGGTTAATAACGTTTTGTTTGCCAACTATTGTTCCAACATTCCAGTCTGTTAACGTACAATCCGCTGAAAATAAAATAGATATGCTATCAATATCTTTGTTTTCAAAAAAATCTAAATAATCTTCAATAACTTGTGATCTAATCACGTTATTGATTACTAAATCTGCCATGCTGCTCCTTTGTGTATTTGTTTGCCAAGACTTGTATATAACAGCTATTCAACAATAATCGATTCGTTGCCAGGATATAATTCTCTTTTAATGAAATCAGCTTCATCTTCTTTTGTGCTACGAGTGTGCAAAGGAAAATAACCAGCATCTCCTGGCAACGTTGCTGGAAGTTTAATTTTAGCGTTTATTTCTTCGCGACCATCTATTTCAGAAGTCCACCATTCTTCACTTTTGCGAAAATCCCATTTTGATTCCTCGTCTTGAATTTTTTTGAACTCAGGCAATAAAATCTTTTCACGTATTAATTTAGAACTAAATTGGGAAGTATCTTCTTGCATTTCTATAAGGTCAAAATATTCCTCTGGCAACTTCATATATAACTGAAACGATTGCATCAAGTTTTTTAGTTCTTGTTTTGTAATTTGTGGCATTACCAATTGAGATTCGGATCTGTATACATCTTCATGTTTGCCTTGGCTTGCGGGCATATATCCTCTTTCAACACACAATGGACGAAGGGGGGCGCCGCGATAAGGGTGAAAAAATGTAACCGTCGCGCTGGTTGGATTAAGTTTTCGATTAAGCATAATTGTTTCAAGAATATCTTCCCTTGTTTCATCGGGGAGCCCTATTATATTAAAAGAAGAGCATCTAATTTTATATTTATGCGCTAAAGCAAAAACTTTTTCAACATGTTCATCTCTATAATTTCTTTTTAAAATTTTTCTTCTTACTCTGTCACTTCCTGATTCGACTCCAACACATACATTTCTTAATCCGGCCTTAACTGCCATGGCAAAAGCATCTTCACGAACAAGTCTAGGCTGTAAGTTTACTGAAAATGGCAAACCAACATATTTTAGATATAATTCACAAAACTCTTCCATTATTTCTGGTTCGTGTAAAGGAAAAATGTCATCAACGAACATAAAAAAATTAAGATTAAATCTTTCTTTAAACTCAGCTAATTCTTTAACCAACAAATGAGCATCTTTTTTTCTATAATATTCTTTTGCACTTACTTTGGCGGCCTTATAAAATGTTTCATTAGCACAATATGAACATCTGAAAACACATCCTCGTGTCCAAATAACAGTTGCCATATTATACATTCTACCACCCAATGGTCTTAGAAAGTGACGAGGATCAAAAATGCTTAAATCAGGCGGTAAGCCTTTAGATATATTGGGAAGTGTAACAGCATTTTTATGAACTATACCGTTATTTTTATAATCTTTGTCTTTTACCCAAAAATTAGGAATTTTATATAATTTTTCCCAACCATCTAAGCCGTGTTCTTCAAATAAATTTACTAGTTCAACTAATTTTTCCTCTGCTTCTCCTCTGCCCACAATATCAACACAATCATGCTCAATTATATCTTCAGGTACTAATGTCGAAAGAGGTCCACCACAGATTGTAGGTACTTCCGGAAAAAGTTTTTTGCAGTGTGTTAATAATTCCATTCCAAACGCATGATTAGGATCTACAGTAGAGATACAAATTATGTTTGGTTTAAATGATTTAATTTCTTTTTCTAATTCAACATATACATCAATGTCTTTTTCTACAAGGCCTAATTTTTCAAAATCTGGATTTACAACTTGTAAGTTTTTTTCTCTTAATGCATCGTCGGAGGGGACAATACCACATCTAATAAATGTTGTATCAAATAACTTGAAATTATGACCAGCAACTTTTAAATAAGAAGCAAGATATCCTATTCCCAAAGGCGCTCTGGTAACCATTACCTTGTTGGGATATATCATTAATATATTCATTATCTTTTTTCCTCTTTTCTTAAGAAGATTCTAAGATCTTCAGGAGTTCCAAGCCCCCACATTTTTTCTATATGAAATATCTTGATTTTTTTATCATCCTGTATAGCTTCATTAAAGATTGGACAAACATAAAACTCATTATTCACACGAATATTTTTTTCTATCATTTGCTCGGCGTATTTTATAAAATCGCTTCCTTTTTTCCAATAATATATTCCACAAGTGGCGATATTGCTAATAGGTTTTTTCTCTGCCACTTCTGTGGCGAATCCATTTTCTCCTAACTTGACAAAACTCCATTTTGGGTGAGTCGCTGTAAATGTTGCAATACCTCCGTCCACTTCATCCGCGACCATCGAGTACATAAACTGATTACTGTCCCAGTCGAGAAATTGATCCGAGTTGGCGAAAAGAAGAGGTTCGTCATTGTCTATAAACTCTTTTGCTAACAAAGCTGTGCAGGCTGCGCCTTCCGTTATTTTATCAACTTGAATAATCTCGCAATCTGGAGAAATTAAATTTAATAAATACTTAAGATTATATTTGTCATAATGTTCTTTCTGGACAACAAAAATGTGTCTAGCTTCAATATTAAGATTTTCAATTACTGCTTGAATCATCGGCTTTCCGTTAACCTCTATTAGAGGTTTTGGAAAAGTATATCCCATTTGTTGGAATCGGGATCCTGCGCCAGCCATTGGGATAAGGACATTCATTTTTCCGCCCTTCCACTTTGGTTTAACTTCCTTTTGTTTAATTAAATTCAGACAATTATTTATTTTTTCGTATGTAACCTCAGATGGGTCTCTTACTGCGCAAAGATTAGCTCCAGAATTAATAGCAGCAGTGCGGCCAACATGTGAATCTTCTATTATTAAACATTCTTTTGGTTCAACGCCTGCCTTAATCATACATCGTAAATAAATTTCAGAACTTGGTTTTGGTTTTTGAACATCTTGATTAGAAAATATTTCGCTAATATATTCCAATAGCCCCTTTTTTAAAAGCATTGTCTTCACTGTTTTTTTAATAGAATTTGAAGCACAATAAATTTTATAGCCTTCCTCAAAAAGTTTTTTTAACATTTCTTTTTTCAAGTTGTCTTGTTCAAGATTGCTAATTAGTTCAACTGTGTAGTCTTGCTTTTTTTGCCAAATGTCATCATAAAATCCTTCGGGCAAGTCTTTTTTTTCTGTTAAAATCTGCAGCTTTTTAGAAGTTGGCAAGCCATCATAAGTAGAAAGATGTTCATTACGATCAATGACATACTTTTTATCGATACTGGCAAGAGCACGATTTAAAGCTTCATAGTGCATTTCTCGCGCATCTACTAAAACTCCATCTAAATCAAAAATTATTAATTTAATCATTGTTGCCTTTTGCTTTTGTAATTATAAGTAGTAATATAATCACTACATATGCCTGTGCAATAATTTAGATTTTCATCAAATCCATTTTCTGGTAAAACACATATTGAACTTTTGGTCAATTTTTTCTTTGGAAAAGTCCATATAAAACCACGAGATGTTAATGTTGCATCATCATTGTCATGAAAAAAACAATGAACTTCATTATCCAATAAAAACTCAAGCGCTTCTATATTTTTACAATGACACCAAAAATGTTCATTCTTTAAATAATCAAGTTCTATTTGATACTGGGGCTCGTCATGGCCAAGATATAATTTATTGTTGATATACCAGACATCAACTTCTACATCATAACCTTTAGAAATAGCATTATTTAAATATTTTGGATTATTTTCCAAATCTAGCTGTGGTCCGGATATGTTTCCTCTGTGAGCTATTAAAAACACTAATTTTCACCTTTATTAATTTTCACTACTTCAATTTCCCCATTTGGTAAATTTCTGATTAATTTTTCACTTATAGCTCTTATGTTATTTCGTTCTTTAATCATATCTGTATCTGGAGTTGCCTCACACAGATGATACCATTCACGAACAGGTGGACTTTGACCCATAACTTTTGATTTTTCACCAATCTCCCAAGGTCTCGGGGGGCCAACAAATTTAATAAAATTAATTAATCCAGTTTTAACTAAAAAATATCTTAACCAAAAATGATTATGAGTAAATTTACCAGGAAAATGATCAATCTTTCTTAAAAAATCAAATATGTTGTCGCACACGAGATCAATATAATTTGAATTAGATATCATCCACAAATCGTGTATACCATGATGCATTCCTTTTTCTGGATTCCATCCATCTGGACCGGGTACGTAAATCATATCTTTGTTCATCGATGGAAAATAAAAATCTATCAAATAAGCAAGATCATATCTTGTAAACATTACAAAATCATATTTAAACCCGTTTTCTTCTTCGTGTTTTTTCTTTAATTCATTTACTATTTTTGCTGAATACCATTTACTAAACATTGAGTGGAAACGAAGATTATCCAAACCTTTAAACTTGCCATCCACCCATTTATTTATTTCTCCACCAGGACCATTTGGATCTCCAACAATATATTCAAAGTCAAAAGTAATTTGAGGTTCGAATTTGTGCGCCACGGGTTTATATAAATCTATCAATTCGTTTTCTGATTCGGTTGACCAAGAATGCATAAAAACATCTACGTTTTCATTAATGTTTAAAATGTATTTTTTAAAATGATTATATGATAAGTTAACCGGTAGAGGTGATCCAGTGTTGTATTTGTCTGCTGTGCCGGCCAAACCATGCAATAAAATAGCTATTCTCAATTATTTCTCCTTTTGATTCACTCAGTTCTTGATGCCAGAAATTAAAATATATAATTGAGGTTTATCAGACCATAAAGCTCTTATATTATACGAGATATCAAAATATTTTTTAATGGTATTTATTTTTAAAACTTTTGGAGTTTCTTCGAAAATGGACTCTTTTATATTTTTTATATAGCCATATTTGGCGACCCTTGCTCCAAAAAGTTCAAATTCAGAATTTTTAATAAACGAATCATCCCAAACAGTCGACCAAAGAAAATTATCTTTTCCATAAGCACACTCGTGTTCTCCATCTTTGACCCAGCCTAATTTATAATTTTCGAATCTCCAATGATCGCCCAAGCCCCAATCTGCATATAATTTTCCGCCTTCATTTAAATTTTGATAACACCTTTTTATAAAATCCTCGGGATTGTTCGCAAAATAAGGACATCTTAGGGAGATTATAGTGTCATACTTTTTCTCTAACTTCCAATCGCTGTTAATGTTCCAATTGTTTAGACTAAGATCATATAAATCTCCTTCGAATAAGCCATTTTCAGTAAAGCCCAACAAAGCAACTTCACCTTCTGGTTTAATATGTTGTTTGTAAAAAGGAAATAAAAATATATTTGAGCGGCCCACTAAAGCATTCCTTCCATAAAACAGAATTCTATATTTTCTCTTTCACTGGATAAAAAATCTTTTAAACTCTCAGACATGTCCTTGTTTAAATAATTTCTATCCCACTCGCATGCATGATATACAATTTCAGTTTTTTCAGAAAACTCCAAAGGATCAAATGGAGGATTACATGTTGCGTATACAATCTTATCAAACTCTTCTTCATGTGGAAATCTCGGAGAAAAGGTTAAGATTTTTATATTATTTTTTTTAGAGGCATTGATTGCATCTTTAGACATCTTCCACGCAGGAGGTCTGAAAATAGGTTTAAATGTATTATGAAGATCTGCAGCTTCTGCTATCTTGAACATCATCTTAAATAAACTATCAGCATTTTGAAAATTAATTTTTTTAAATTCATCATTATTGGAGACACCTGGAATTCCATGATGGTAACCATGATATCCAAGTTCAAAATTTTCCGAAGGTAATTGTTTCAAGGTTTCACAAAAATCTGAAAAATGATTTATGAAAAGAGGTCCTTTTGTTGCTGTGTTGCCAACTGTTCTCCAATAAGCCATGGGAACGAATAAAGTAAATTTAATCTGTTCATATTCTTCTATAAGCTCATAACATCGCTCCAAAACTTTAACTGAAGATAGAGGATGAGGAGACACATCATCGATGCTTATGTTAACCATGTACATGTTCTATTACCCTTATATATTCTTCTATTATATCGTTAATTGTACATGCATAGTTCATTGTTTTTTCTTTATATTTATTATAGCTGTTTTTAATCTCTTGAATGCACGCAATCATTTGCTCAAAGTTGTCGTACCCTAATCCATATTCACTGCAATAATTTAATATGCTACCTCCGTTATTGTGATAAATAACAGGAATACCGGCTGCCAATGCTTCTAGGACATGATTTGCGCCTGCTTCTTCTTCTGACGCTGTTAAATATATATCATGTTTAGAAAGTAGGTTTGCTAAAAAATCATTATCTCCTGTAGCTTCTACACAATTAACATTTTTAAAGTTACAGTCTTTGGGCATGCGACCTACAAAAGTAAAAGAAATATCTTTGTGTTCACCTATATAATCGTCAAATAGCTTATAATACTTAAACCCTTTTTTTGGATTTGTTGACCAATGATGGGTCACAACGCTCAGTGTTTCATTTAAATTGTTGTTCTTTTTATATTTATGAAACACATTCAAAGGTGCGTTATGAATAACGCTAAAATTTTGCCCCTTGTAGTCTAAATATTCTTTAGCCCATTCGCTAGGAAAAATTAAATAGTCTGATAAATCGACAGCACGTGCAACAAGATTAGTTAGTTCTGGTTTACCATGTGTGCCAAGATCCCCAACCCTTTGAATTATTTTTGTATGAGGATGGGCAATTTTATAATTTAAAATGTGTCGATACCACTCGCTAAATTCATTTGGTCGAGGATCAAAGCAAAAAATTAAATCGATGTTTTCCTCTAACGTAAACACAACTTGATGTTCTAGCTTTGTCAAAGATTCAAACAAATTGGTTACAACCTTATTACCACCGCCCCATGGGCCATGTACAGGTCTTCTGTTTAAATAAATTTTCATTTTTTTTCTTGTATATACCAAGCTATAGTTTCATAAAGTCCCTCATTTAGCCCTACAAATTTATGTTCACCAATATATTTTTTTAATTTGTTGATGTCCGGTTGTCTTTTCAGGGTATCATAATCTCTTTCTGGTAAATAAGCTGGATTGTATTCCTTATTTAATATTTGATTAATTGTTTTGGCTAAATATTCTATGGTGACTTCTTCATCATTGCCAATGTTTATTATTTCATTGTCAGACATGTCGATAAGTCTTACAACAGCTTCAACATGATCTTCTACAAAACAAAAGCTTCTTGTGTGTTTACCAGTGCCTATTATAGTAAATCGCTCCTGAGAATGAGCTTTTCTTATAAATTCGGGTACGACTTGGCCATATTTTGTTACGTCCATTCTAGGTCCGTATGTATTGAATATTCTTAAAATAACATAACTTATATTTTTTTGTTTACAAAAATGTTTAACATAAAAATCACCCAAAGCTTTTGAAGATGCATAGCTATCTCTGTCAGAATAAACATTTAAAAGAATGTGGTGTTCTTCCGGTGTTGGAGTTGGCGGATTATTCCCATATACTTCAGAAGAAGATGCATAAAGTATTTTTTTAACCCTGCTGTTTGGGTGATCGCATGCAGCCAAAATTGTTTGCGTCATGGCTACATTATCATCGAACACTTTATATGGTATGTCATAAAAATACTGAGTGCCATTAATAGCAGCGTAATGAAATACTATTTCTGGTAGATGAGTTGTCATTATATCTTTTAGAGTGTGTAAGTCCTTCGAAACATCGCATGCATAAAAATAAAAATTATCATGTTCCGGCAAATTTTCTATTTTGCCTCTAAAAAAATTATCCACTCCGATAACTTTATAGCCATGAGCCAATAATTTATCGCATAAATGACTACCTAAAAAGCCTGCCGCACCGGTAACTAAAACACATTTCACTCTTCTCGCATCCCTTTAAAAACTGTTGTCTTATATTTAGAGTTTTCTTCTAATAACATTTTAAAAAAATCTACATTTAAGCTTTTTCTTTTGACCAATGCTGCAATAGTTCTAGTGTCTTTGGGTAGGCATGGGCCGCCGAAGCCTCTAAGATCTTCGTCACAACTCAGATAAACATCGTTGATGTGCTCTCTTTGTACAATTGTATTTTTTATTTTTGTATAATCTGCGCCGTTTGCCTTACAAACTTCATAAAAGCTATTTGCAAATGTCACTAGTGTTGCATTGTAAACGTTGTTAAAGTATTTTACGAACTCTGCTTCTAGAGGAGGCAGTTGTATAAACTTTTGTGGATAATTTCCATGAATTTTTTTAAGTTTTTCATATACTGCAGTGTTGTCAGTGCCTATAACACACAAGTCGTGATTGTCAACAAAATCTTCAAGTGCACATCTCTCCCTTAGAAATTCAGGTACAAAACAAAATTCTAAATTTGGATAAATATTTGATAGATTATTAATTGTACCCGGAGTAACCGTTGATTTTATAGCGATAACGCCTTGATAATTAAGCTCGTTTAAATCACCGACAACAGACTCAACTATATCAACATTGCATTCTCCGCTCTCTCTAGAAGGTGTAGGCACACAAATAAAGCAAACATCAGTCTCAAGTACGCTTTCAATTGTAGAACCATCATACTTTACGTCGTGCGCAGACATATTGTGTTCTAGGCGCCTTAAGCTCTCATAAACCGCGCTGCCGACGATACCAATACCTACAACACCTATGTTCATTTGTTACCCTCTCTAATGGTTTTTGTAAACAAATCTACATATTCATCAACTAATATGTTCATGTCATACGTTTTAACGTTATTATAACAAATCTCTACGTCGTTGTTAACTGGAATATAAAACTCTTTTGGCATGTCGACTATACAATTCTTATTTAATATAGCAGTTGCCATCCCAACATCTCTAGATACAATTGGTATCTGCATAGCAGAAGCTTCCAAAATTGCTTGTGGGCCACCTTCAACTCTAGAGGCAACAATATAAAGATCACAGCATGCATACATGTCCCTTAATGTCTCTGTCGGCGCCATTTCTATAAAATGAAAATTAATTTTTTCTTCTTTAAGTCGCTTAATAACATACTGGCGGCGCCAACCTCCAAGTAAAACAAACAAGTTTTGTTTGTCAATCTTTTTAATCGTTTCAACAAAAAGATCGGGCCCTTTACACAACTTGGGGCTAGCCAAGTCGGAGCCTTCAGTATCTCTCTGAAAACTTCCCACAACATACGCATCAGAGGGGATATTAAATTTTTTTCTAGTTTTTAGTTTGTCAGCCGGCTGCCATATGCTTGAATTGTACCAATACCCAATCACATCTATTGGCTTCGTTGTCAATTGAGAAATGAATTCTTTAGTCTTTTGACAAGGAGTGTGGTATTGATCAACGAACCGATCTCTCTCTTTAAAATCTCGCAATGAAGCTTCTGTAAATTTTTCAGGGACTATATGATGAATTGTCATAACCACTTTTTTTTCAACAAGAAGCTTAACCGGCACGTGCCTCCATAACCATGGACTAATTATCCACAATAAATCTGCCTCTGTCGGATTATCTGTATGGTATTCAGGTTTTAAACTCTTCCATTCTTTGATAATTCTGTCGAGAATCCAATTTTCTCTTGGTGCTAGTGAAAAAACCTTCATATCAATACTTTAATTGCCACAATCTAGTTCCAGCAGGGTCTTGTTCAGGAGGCATGCCACCAATTAAATCAAAATTAAATTTTATAATTTCATAATATTGTTCCCTTTCGAGCGCTGCGGAGAGTAAATCACATCCAAGTTCCTCATTTGGATCGTGTTCGTGCTTGATAAAGTTTTCAACTAGCACCCCTTTAGAATTCATTTGCTTCATTAAATTAGCTAATACTCTCATGGGACTTGGAATATGCTCAAGTACTTCAAAAATTATTGCAATATCAATTTTTTTATCATATATTGGAAGTGTATTTGGTTTAACTGGTTTTACATATATGTTAACATTCTCTAGTTCTCTACTTTCTTTTAACTTGTTCAAGCGCCAATTTCCAAAAATCAAATGTTCGCAGCCATCAACATCCGTTAGCGATATATCCACATTAACATCTTGCTTTACCATATTGCAAAGCGAAAAAGAAAAAGGCGCTACCCCGCACCCATACTCGCAAATATGTATATCATCCTTTATGAACGGTTTCAAAATAGAAAGATGTAAATTTACAAGATCTTGATGCCTCACACACTGTCTAAATACACTCCATGCACCTTGAGCGATATAAAAATCAAATATATCTTTTTCTGTTTTACGCTCTTTTAGCGCCCAAATATCTTCCATTGTCATATTGGATACCGGTTCACAAGTTTTTGATCCTGGTAATGAAGGTTTTCTTCCATCTGCGCGTGTACCTAATTTAATTGCTTCTTCCTCAGAAACATTATAATATTCGCATAAGTAATTTAACCATTCAAATTGCATTTTTTATTCCTTCTATAGTTTTTATTTTTGAAATGTAAACAATGTTGTACATGTTTTTTCACCTACCGTGCCGTCATAAAAAATCCCGGCATCCGGGCGCACGTGCCACACAGGTAAATAATTTAAAAAATAATCAAATCCAAAAGATTTCACCATGTGGTGAATGCCATGTTTATAAAAATCTTCTTCAAGTAACATATGTTTTTCTTCTTCTGTAACAAACGAACACTTTTCAGGAAAAGAGACACCAGTGCGCGCCTTATAATTCCCAGGATATATCGAAACATCGAAACAAGGCAAAAGAGTATAACCGGAAATATTTCTGTATGTGGTAATTCGAATCTGTGTTGTCGTATATAAACCACTGCGATTATGCAAGGACGCATAGCATTTTTCTGTGCGCACGTGCGTGGATTCAACGTCAGTCGGCTCTGGTGTAAGCTGGCACCAACTAATAAAACAATCTTGCTCATAAGAAATGTTTATATACCTGAGCGCATTACGTACAGCTACAGGAAATTGGCTAAGATATTGTATTGGTGGCAATAAAAAATCAACAATTACTTTTCCATTGTTTTCAATTGTCTTTTTCAAATTTCTTAAAAAATGATTTTTATCCTTTACAAACACTGTCGTTCTGAAGCAAATAACCAAATCGTAATCAGAAATATCCCAATCTTCGTTTATCTCCCAATATTGTGCACCTAAATCAGTTTGAATGTCATATAAATCACTTTTTTCTAAATTGGGACATTTCGTAATAACATTTTCTATGAATATATTTGCACTTTGCCAACCCAACCATGCAATGCTTCTAACATTTTTTAAATCAACATTGTCTTGCACATAGGGCGTATATAAATTTTTCGAAAGTTCATAATCTGAATTGCCCATAACCTATATTACTCCGCTAATTTCATTCATAAATCTTTTTGCATATTCTTCATGAGTATATTGAGAGGCGTATTTTAATCCTTCTTTAACTTTCTTAAGTCTTTCTTCGTCGTTTTTGAGATAAAAACTTAATTTATCTATAATGTGATCATCCGACATTGACATATCTATTTCAATTAAAAATTTAGAAAAGTCTTCTTGCTGCTCTCCCGGCATGTCGGCAGCAATTGCTGTTCCGCACATAGGGATTTCTATATATTTTCCAAATCTAGACTTGGGTGCACCGCTGCATGTTATACAAATTTTTGCTGAATTTATGGCTTTAGCAAACTCAATTGCATATTTGCCTGTATGAGCGTCGTAATGAACGCCTCCAGGGTGTGGATATATTCCACACTCATATTTACCATTTATTTTTCTTAATATGTCAACCATTCTTGCGCGCAGCGGATAATGACTTCCCAATAGTGATTTATAATATATCGAACCCACAAGAAGCAAATCAATTTGCTTTTTCAACCCATAGTCTTTAAAAACTGTTTGTTCTGCGCTGTGAGGAACGTTTATAAATTTAATATCGCTGTCTTTGTATATTTCCTCATATTGTCTCATATCGTTTAAATGATGACATAGTACGATGTCGGCGCCACTTTCATCTATTTCTTTCCTTGTCCACTTAATATCGTACATTTCATTGTAACGAATACACTTTGTTTGCTTTACCTTGGAAAACTCATTTAACTCTAACGGCTTATAAGCTATTACTACATCT
>Ga0080013_1000361_pt1 | contig 64305 bp, 79 predicted proteins | sample ETNvirenome_6_85_FD_69236 | JGI IMG/M metagenome (GOLD analysis project Ga0080013, IMG submission 69236) | Marine viral communities from the Pacific Ocean - ETNP_6_85 (SPADES assembly) (version 2) | ecosystem: Environmental > Aquatic > Marine > Oceanic | place: Pacific Ocean | collected 2013-06-19 | reverse complement strand
GTGGCGCCAGTATTCGTGATCTCATACCGAACAGGAAGTGACCCGGTGGACATAAATGCCGCTGTGGCCACGTTGCCAAAACCTTCCTCATGAACAAAAATTATGTCGCCGTCTATCTCAAAGCCCCACCGAACATTTCCGACACCCTGCCAAACAAATTCGATAACTAGATACTGCACCTTGGCCAAGTCCAAGGTAATGCCAGAAAGCCCTGACCCATCAATAAGAGTATCCAGATTCCAATCGGCTTGTGCCGTTGGGTCATCAACCACTGAGCCAGATGTGCTAGAACGCCGGACAAGGTTAACCCCGCCTAATGTCTGCTCAAGAAACAAACCGTTCAATAAGTCAAAATACCCCTTGCGGCGACGAACATTAGTTACCGCTGCACCAAAACAAGATGTCAGCGTAATCAGTTGCGCCTTTCCCGGGACATAGGGAATATAACGATGTGTCGTTCTGACTGCCTGATCACCGCTTGCTGAACCAACCTGTAAAACTATAGCGCCCTTATCACGACTGTGAGAAACATTCGACCCTGTGTTGCTGTTTGTGACTGTTGCTGTCGCGCCAGATGTCCCGCCAGTTATCGTCTCGGTGTCAGTGAAATCATTATGGTTGACGGTATAGGTGACCGACAGGTTGTCGCCAGCAACCGCCGTCACCGTGGCTGTCTGTCCAGATGTTCCACCTGTGATAGTCTCCGCAACCTGAAACGGGCCACCAGTGACCGTGCCATGAACAATAATTGCCCCGACAATAGGCTCTTCCCAAAGTATCTTGTTACGGTCATGAATATTTTTATTGAGAAACAAGTTTACAGGGTTACTGACCCGGGTCCTGTTAAACCCGTCAAGAGAGCGAGAGTCTAACGGCGAGTCAGTCCTGCTTATGCCTCCGTTAAGGCCCATCTAGGCCACAGCCTCCTGGATCCGGCGCATCTTGGCATTGGCCTCGTCCAGAGCCTTCTTGGCAACCTTCTTGTCCTTGGCAGCCGCTGCACGGTCCTTTTTGGCCTCGTCTAGGATCCGCTCGTTCTTGGTAGCCAGCTCTTGGCGCTCAATGTCAAGGCTCTCGACCTGTGACCTCAAGCGTCCCTCAGCTGTTTTCACCTGGGCCTCACGTGACGCCAGGGCCTCCTCAGCTGTTGCAAGCTCCGCCTCACGGGCAACCAGGGTCGAGGCATCAGCCCGCTTGGCCTCGGCAACAGCACCCTCCATGGCCTCGACCTGGCTGCGCCTGACCTCGAGCTGGTCCTCGTCACGCTTGCGGCCAGCCTCCTCGATGACAAGGGCGTCTGTCCGCTCCTTCTCCAGCTTGGCCAGCGCCCGCCGGGCCTTATCGGCCTTGGCTGCCGCCTTCTTCAACGACTCCATGGTCACCTGCACCTTTTCAGGCGACCCGAGCAGCCTCATCAGCTGTGTGACTGTAAAGCTCTCGATCTCGGAGTCAACAGCTATTTGGGTTACGGTCATTATCTGTCTCCAGCCGTGTGAAGGTCCTTATTGTGCATGTGATCACGAAGGCGATTTACCGCTCGTTCCAATCGATTATCCATACTTTCAAGCTTAATGGTAGCCGGAGTTCCAGCCTCAATCTTTCGAAACAGCCCACTGACTTGGTTTTCCATCGTGGTAAACCGCTGGGTGAATTTGTCATCCAATGCCTTGTACTGAATGCTGAGAACCGACAGCGCCTTTTCGTTCTCAAACGAGGTCGCGACCAACCAGGATATACCCAAAAGCATGATAGGCACAAGCGCAGCACCGATGGTCTGCACATGCCGCTCAAGCATTGGAGGCCGAATAGGCACACGCCGTTCTTCACCAGTATAGGGTTCATTAGCCATCACGCGGTGTCCTTTACCGCTTCGATCTTCTTGACCGTCTCGGCATCCTTGATGTGGACCCACATGTCCAGCATGTAATCATTTAGCCGAAGGATCCGTTTGCCGTAGTTTTGGAGATGATCGCGGATTTTGCGCCATTCCTCGTCTTCCAAGATAACTTCATCCTCGTCATCATAACCTTCGAGCTTGGAGATCAATTCGCGGGATTTTTCCTGCTCATTCCAATCGGAGAAGGTGTCTCCCTTGGGCGGCATCTTGAGGACATTGATGATCATCTCCTTGTACCGGAGACGCGGCTCCCAGTCATCGGGCATACCGGTCTTGTCCTCGGGAATATCCTTTTCCTCGAATTCGACTACCTTGAGTTCGATCTTTCTTGCCATCGTTAAATTTCCTTCCTGTGTTCGATTACGTTAATTCGTGACTGAAGAACCACATTCTCCTGGGTCAATCGTTCGATCTTTTCGTCCTGGGTTTCAAGGCGACTCTCGATCTGCACCTGTCCGCGGCCAAGTTGCCGGATGGCACCGATTTGTAGACGATTAAGCTGGCTAGTATTGGTCATGTTGTATCCCTTCTGTGCGAGTTGCGCGGTTAATACAACCGAACGTAAGAGAAGGCAGAATAGCCATTAGCATCTTGAAATGTGCCGACTGTATTAGCGACGCTGGCTTTACCTTGCAGTCTAACCTCATCTGCACTATCAAACGTCACGATCCAATGACAATGAATTGTTGCATTCACAAGCCCCTGTGTTGTCTCAGTAATCTCCAACGCCATCCTAATAGTATTGGAAATAGCCGCTGTATCCGACTGGTTGTACAGTTGGACTGCCGACCAAGCCGCCGCATCCCCATCATGGATCATTCTCATATCTGCTAAAATTAGATAGGTTCCGGCAGTTGGTAATGTAAAAGCCATATTCGTAGCATCGATGTCGGCAAAGGACGTACCAAAATGATCTGGTGCATCTGCCATATCAATCGAAAGAGCCGCCGCGTTATCGACACGCTTCGTGGTGTCGTATAAAATCTCACCAGCGAATGTGGCGTTCTGAGAACTGTCTAGGGTGAGGGCATCGGTCATCGTGCCGGATGCTGGACCCGCCGTGCTGAACACCAACCGCCCTTGCTCAGTGCCATCGGTCGGGCTTTCGATGAAAGCATCAATCTTGGCATAACCAATAACATTTCCGCCACTGTCTTTGCCGAGCCAAGACAACTGAAAGATACTGTCGTCAGCCGCCGGACTGGCGCTGTTGCGATACAGATTAAGTCGCACATCAGCATTAGCCGCATCAGAGGCTTCAAATGTTGCTTGGGTGCCACTGGTACCGGATGTATTGAGCAAGCCAGAAGTGCCACTGAATGTTGCTGCACCAGCCGTGACAGTCCCAGCGAATGTGGTGGGATCGGTATTATGCCCAATCGTAATTGTGCTTGCACTATCGTCGTATAGAAGAATGTTGTTAATGCCGCTTCTAATCTGAACATCGTTAGCTGCGGCATGACCGGCGCCATAAAGCCAAATATTTCCACCGTCGCTGTTTCCATTCCCGCCAGCGATAGTCACGACATTGGCTGTATTATCTCCGTGAATAAGACCGGCGGCATTAGCTAAGATAATTTCGCCAGCGAATGTGGCTGTCTCTGATCCGCTTGCGCCGCTGAGTGTGAGGTTGAGAACTTGGTTATCCGCACGAAGCTGTAAGTCAGCCTCAACTTTCCCTGTTGAAATTTTGCCTAGCCCGGTTGAGTATTTCCATATAAGCCCCAGTCCAAGTGAACCGTTTGTTGATGGAGATGACATAGCGATGATGCTTTCTGAAGCATCAGGTGTGGCAATACTCATACCACCAGCTCCACTGTTTTCCACAACTAAATCATCATAGTTTGCAGAAGGCGCCCAAGTACCCGCCGTCGCCGTATGAACGTGGAGGGTGCCATCGGTCGGCGCGATGCCAAAACCAGACCCCGCGCCAGCCGCAAGAGTGCCAGCGAATGTGGCTGTTTTATCATGCGCCAGTGTAAGCGCATCGCCCATCGTTCCCGCAGTTCGTTCCGCTGTCTGGAAGACCAAGCTACCGGCAATCGCATTTCCAGCAGGGCTGTCATCATCAACAATAAATTGAATGTTTGCTATACGCTCATCGTTGTCTACGCCATCTGAAGCGAACCCCTGGATTTGGAAGACAATATCATTGTCCTGAACGATTACATCAGCGCCGTCTATTGTCGCGGCACGGTTTAACCCACCAGCGATGACCGGCCCGTATGCGTGGTTTTGCCAATGGGTGAGCGTTAGGCTTGTCGTCCCGATAGACGTATCACCATTAATCTGAACATTCGCAGCCAGCCCGTTTGAAACATTAAGCGACGAAGAATGCCCTACGAGAACCCGTTTATCTACTGCCTGAATAATATCGCCAGCGAATGTGGCGGTCTGAGCGCCTGAACCACCCGCGAGTGTGAGGCCTACATAACCATCGCCTGCCGCGAATGTCATTATGTCGGTTGAGTTCGTAAACTTAATGAACCCTCTTACAGCGTCATCGGGCCTACCAAAATTGAGTACACTAAACCCACTGGTCCCGGCAGTCATATTGATGCTTACATCATCACCGGCAGATGCGCTGTTGGTCAGGATGAGACTTTCATCACCGCCTGTACCAGTCCGAGACCCACCTAGAGTTTGGGTGAATACTCCAGTCGTGGTGATTGCACCAGCCGTGAGAGTGCCAGCGAATGTAAACGCGCCCGTACTTGAATTAAATGCTAAATTAGCATTGGTCTTCGGCCCGAGGTCCCCGGTCGCTGCTGTCACAAACAACGGGAAACAGGTTGTGTCCGTGGCCTCATCAGCCACGGTTACCAGCGCAACCGCCGAGCCTGTGGTCAGCGCAATCGTGCCGTCTGCATCCGGGATGGTAAGCGTGCGGGTGGTACCAGTGGTTAAGCCACTGACCTGAAACTGGAGCTTCTTGGTCGTGTCCGCATCATCAAAGATGGTCCAGACATCGTCCCTGAAGATCGACGTGCCAGAAATTCCCTCAGAACCAATACCCATGGCCTATGACCTCCCTGCGTGGACCACCTTCAAGACCGCACTACCCGAGGTATGCGCCGTGATGGCGAGCCTGGTTGCCGTCGGTGGGTTTATGTAGTTCCCGTCAGACGCCGCAGTCTTTGTCACCATGCTCTCATGGTTATACGTCGTGGCGTCATCTTCAGCAAAGTCATCAGCCAGTACGTCATGGAAGGTATGCTGCACCGTATAGGTCAGGCTGGCCGACGTGGACAGCTGGACCCCAAGGCCGATGTTAAAGTCGGGCCCGCGATAGTTCAGGACGTACCATTGGCTTTCAGCCAGGCCATTGACACCAACCTCTACGTCACCGGTCGAGGCGCCAGATGATGTCACCTTGTCCACCCGGCCAAAGTTCTTGGTGCCAAGCGCCGCAACAGAGTCGGCCCCGGTAATCGACTCGGTCAGAGCGTCCTCGTACCGGTTCTCGCCAGTCACGGTGAAGGTATCGCCGCTATCGTCGCCGGCCGACACGATCGTGACATGCTGCGCCTGCGCAAAGTCGATATAGCCGTTGACCCCGACCTCGATGGCACCAGCCGTGGCAGCGTCCGGTGTTACCGAGGTGATCGACAGGAACCTGGTGGTGCTAATCACGATCAACCCTAGACCGGGGCCAGTGATGGCCTCAGTCAGGATCTCGTCGTTTGCACCCTTTCCAACCACCGTAAACGTCCGGCCAGAGTCATCAGCTGCCGCGTAGATGATGACATAGACTCCCTTCCGGGAGTGGAAGTCAATCCCGAGGGCCCCGTCAAGGGTCAAGGCGGCCGCTGAGGTGGGTGTCTGGCTTGTGGCAATCCCGTTCCGGTCATAGCCAGTCGAGCCGGCCCCGTTGATCAAAAAGGTCAGCCTTGCGGCTGCCAGGGTCTCGGCCGTCGTGATGAAGTTATCATCCGAGGCTTGCGGGGCGAGAGTAATGGACTTGATGCCGCCCATCTTTATCTCCTCTCAAATATGTGCATGAAACCTGGGTGCCGCATCAGCAGCACCCAGGCATTAACCTCCTTACGCGTCAGCGCCGGCCGCCGGGTCCAGGTAGCCAGACTCGTCAGCAACGCCTGTCACGTAGTTCTCGAAGTGCATGATCCGCGTGGTCGTCTGGATCAGCACCACACCGGTCGTGTCCAGGCAACCAAAGTAGTTGTTCGCGCAGATGCCTGTGTTCGCGGTGCCAGTATCCACGTTGATCAACAGCTCGCCATCGGTGTTCAACCGATGGAAGTTGTTGTTGGTGATGCGACAGGACCGCAGGTCCTTGCCGGTCAACACCTCGATGATGGCGTCGTCGTCCAGGACACCGAGCTCAACGTAGTTGTTGTCCATCACGAAGCTGGTGCTGTCCGCCGCGATCTTGATCACGTTCTCATTGGCCGTATCGGCACCAATGATCTCGCAATCAATGATCTTCAGGCCCGAGATTTCCTCGTCGGTCGTGCCGTCGGCATCGATCACCAGGACCCAGTTCTCGGTCGCCACCTGCTCCTGGAACTTGCAGGAACTCAGCGTAAACCAGCCGGCCGTCAGATGGATCATCTTGGCGATGTCGGCGAAGCCGGCCTCGAATACCAGGTTGTGGAACGTGACACCGGCCGCCGAGACGTTGATGTCCGTTGTCGCAGCCGTATCCAGGATGAACTTGGGCCGGTCCGTGCCATTGCCGAGGCCAATATACGTCACACCAGCGACACTCGCCTCCCAGCCAACCGTCGAAGAGGCGGCTGCCGAGAAGGTCTCGGAGTGGCCAGGCTTGATCATGACGATATCACCGTTGTTGGCGGCGCACTTGGTCGTCGCCTTTTCAACGGTGGTGAAGGGGGTGGTAAACTTGCCGGAGCCATCATCGACCGCCGAGGCCGAGTCGACCCAGTAAATATTGCCGCCGTAGCTGTTCAACAGCGACATACCACGGATGGTCACGCCGTTGTTAAAGCCATTGGGATAGTGGGAAACCATTATAATTCCTCTCGTTCAAAACTGGGGCTTTCACCCAAAGTTGCACAGCAACCGAACCAGTCGGTCAGGTTGGTTGTCCCCCGAGGCCCAGGAAAACCCCGGGGGACAATGACACGCAGGTTTTAATTACGCGCCAGGGGAACCGAAGCACCCGCGCCAGTCGGTCCATCCGAAGATGTACCGCTCGGAGACCTTGTACCGGACATTGCCGGTCTCGAAGTCAGCCTCCATGCCACGCTTCAGCGGGCGCCGCTTGAAGAACTTCAGGCCATCTGGGCAGTCAGTCGGCACGAACCACGCGTCCGTGTCGGTGAACCGCTGGATGACCTTGTAGCCCTCAGGCAGGTAACCAGCCGAGTTGATGGCATTGATGTCGTTATCGGCGGTCGACGTCCGAAGCTTGGAGGCCAGGAGCCGCTCGCCAGTAAACGCCAGTGCCGTGGGCAGGGTCAGGCAACGGCCCATCGCGGCGATGGGAACATTGCGCTCGTCCTTGAGGTTGGAGATGTTGATCAGGATTTGCTCCAACGACGTCTCGGAAAGGTCTGCCGCCGTCGCCAACTCGTTCGACATGTCGCCGGAACGGGTCGGATGGTCGGTGGCAAACAGCTCCTTGCCGTCCCCGCCCGTGAAGGACGAGTTGAAGCCGTTGTTGAAGATGTTGGCACCCTTGATCTCCTTGGTATGCTGCAAGGCGCGCGCAAGCGCCTTGACATACCGTCGGGCGATCGAGCCGTAGAGTCCATCTTCCTCAGCCTCCTCCGTGATGGCAAAGGCAAGGGCGATGACCTCGTGGACATAGCGAGCAGTCCACACCTCGGCAGCCGCGTCGTAGCTGATTGCCGAGCCTTCGGCCTTGGTCGGGGCGGCCCCGAAACCTTCAAGTAACACGTCCTCCTCGAAGGCTTTTTCCGAGACGTTGACCTCGAAAAGCTGGCGCCATTGTTCCGGGTACTGCTTGTACTCGAGACCGAACAGGGTGTTCAGGCCTGGTTCGAGTTGGGCAGCAAACTGTGCTCTATTCATAGCCATTGTTCAATGCCCTCCTATACACCTGGGGTTCCGTCAGCATCAATATGCTCGTTGAGTTCATGCTGGTAGATTTGCACGAGAATATTGGCGTGCTCACCGTAAGCATTTTCAGGATCATCCCACAGACCGAGAATACGGAGCCCCGCCGGTGACGTGGCGATGGTGCCGCTCATCTCATGGCCGGAATAACCGGTGGTTGTGGAGCCAGTGCCGGCAACATGATCCGCCAGCGAGCCGACGTCGGTCGCTGCGACCGAGCCGCCAGTCGCCTGCTGGATCGCAAACACCAGGTTCGGATCGTCATAGACCCGCGCCTTGACGTTAGTGGCCGTGGTGGAGGCAGGCCAGTACTTGCTGAACTGCACCTTGCCATTCGCATCAGTATATTCGACACCGTCGAAAACACCCAGGATGCGGTTGCCAGCAGCTGCCACCTCGATCCCACCGGCCGCCACAAGCTTGACGAAATCACCGGTAAAGATGTTGGTGTTATAGGTGCTGGCAATGGTATACTCGCTGACTCGGCCCATCAAGCCACCGGTAAGGTGCTTTACAGGCCAGGCGCCCCGAGCTCCATCGAGATTTGCCATGGAATACCTCTTTTGACTGGGTTAAGGTTACGCATCGTCCATCACCTTTGCACCGCGGTGAACCTGGCTTTTATCCTCCACCTGAATGGGGATACCATGCCGAGACTCAGCCGTGCCCAACGATGACTCAACGAAACGTGTTTGATCCTCCGTCTTCACCTGAAAATATTCCTCGCGAGACTTCGCAAGCTCCTCAGGCATCTCACAGAGGATCATATCCTCCACACCAAGGCACCCAGCCCATTGCCCATGGTTGAGCGTAGGCAGTGCAAAATCAGCGGGAAGCGTGTCAGCCGGACGTGGCTGCCATCCCTCGCGCGTCTTTTTGGCGACATGGTGTGGTATCTCATGACCCAGAATCGAGGTCGAAATGAAACGCTGCCGCATCCCAGGGCGGGGCGGAGGCGCATCAAGTAGTGCAGCCGGCTCAAAGCTGGCTGGGGCGCGAGTCTCAGACTCACGGGTTGCCGTGGTGCGGTCCTCAGCAGACCGAGATTTACGCGACGTCGCGGTTTTTTTCGTAGCCATAATCAGCTGCTCCTCGCGTCAAGTTCTTCACGATATGCCTTAAGCGCCTCAGGGCTTGTCAACCCAAGCTCTCTTGCCATCTTGGCCTCATCTGGTGAAAAGGTCATCTTCTTTCCACCTCGTGAGCCCTTGCTGGCACCAGCTGGGGCAACAGGACCTGTCTTGCTTTTAGCCCGTCCCGAACCACGTGGTTTCACTGTACCACGAACAGGTAGGTCCGTGTAAACATTTTTTAGGCGCGTGTCCAGCTCCGTGTAGTAGTCAGGGCTGTCCTTGTCATAGCCCTCCAGGTCAAGCTGAACATCGATGGCACGGGCCAACGTGGTTTCCTGCTCATAGGCCGGGTTGTTGAACCAGGTTTTGTTACGATCAAACCAGGAGGTAGCCTCGGCTGGGGCTGACGGCTGGGCAGCCTGTGCTGCTGGACCGGCTGGCGCCTGGTCGTAGGCGCCAGGCTGGGCCAGTTGGTGCTGGGCCGCTAGCCTGGCAGCCGTCCGCATGTCGGCCAGCCGCTCGGTCAACTCAACCTGTTGGTCAGAGTCGCCATTCTCGAAGGCCTGCTTGAGGTCTGCCTTGACCTGGGCATATTCAACCTTGAACCGCTCCATGGTCTCACGCTCGTCGCCCTGTTCCAGGCGCTCAAGCCTGGCCTTAAGGGCCGTCAGCTCCTGACTAGAGGCAGCCTCACGGCGCTCAGCCTCACGGCGCTTGAAGGTCAGCTCGTCAATCCGCTTCTGGACCGCCCCCGACTCTTTAAGAGCCTCCTCAGCCTCCTCAAGCTCACCAGGCTCGGGTTCAGGCTCACCAGCCGTGACCGCCGGCTCCTCGGTCTCCGGGGCAGGCTCACCGGTCAGCTCGGCCTCAAGCTCGGCTGCCCGCTTGTCAACCGCGTCTTGATCGAGTGCGGCCGCCGGATCCTCGCCGTTAGGCCAGGCAGGTGGCTTTTTACCGGCCTTATCATCTGTCCCAGCCAAAAGATCCTTTGCCGCAAAGTCCTTGTCATCGTCCCATAATTCGTCACCCATGGGTCACTTCTCCTTCTCTGCGTGCTGGCGCACGGTTAAACGTAGGCGACAATCGCCTCAGGAACCGGCACCACACTGGTCACCTCATCATCGTTGATGATATGCAGCTTGATGCCATCAACCATCAGCTTCTGGCCGCCATACTTGCCGTAGGTAACCCAGTCACCTACCTTACACCCCGGGATCGGGGATGCGTCGGGATGCGGGCGAAAGCGGTCGCCGGTAAAGGCCAACGGCCCCATGGCGAGCACCTTGCCCCGCATGTTATTGTACTCCTCAGCCTCCTTGCCCTGGTCAGGAAGCAGGATGCCGCCGGCAGTCTTTTCCTTAGGCGACATCGGCCTGACCAAGATGCGCCAAAGCGCCGGCGTCGGGGTTATTGTCATATCCAGCTCTTTTTCTTCCTCAAAGAGCTGGACAACCTTATCACTCGTCTTCGTCATCGATCTGAACCTTTCGTGTCATTTCCCGTGCCCACTCCGCTATCGACACAAGCGAGTCGTAGCGACCAACCATACGCTGATAGGCAGCGTAATCAGAGCAGCTGCCGCCAGCCATGGCCTGCTTGATATCATCCTGTGCACGGTTAAGCTCGAGCATAAGCCACTCGAGCATTGTTAACCCATCCATGGTTAATTCCCCTGGCGCAGTTGCTACGAGTGCTTGCCGCCCTTCATCGCGGCCCCGTAGCCCTTCTTGGCAGCGCCGACGCCACGCGTCTTGCTGCCCTTCTTCTTGGCACCTTTCTTCTTGCCCTTACCGTACGGCATGGTCACCTCCTTTGCAAAACCAGACCTATTCATCGCCATCATCTGCAGCCCGGTCTGAAAGATGCTGCAAGGTGGTCGCGAAGGAGACATCGCCCTCCTTGGCGGCCATGGCAAAACGTCTTGGTGAAATCTCCTCGGTGTCGAAGCCACGGCGCTCGAGGTACTTCTTGGCGGCCCTCACCTCCGGGGCCGTCACCACACGTGTTGGGGTGTCAGTCATTCGGAAAACTCCGGCAACGGCGGGACCACATGAGGCCTGAGCTCATAAAAGGACGGCGAGCCCTTGCCCCGACGCTCGTTGTAATCAGCCCTTGCCAGCTGCTCTGCAAACCGGTCAAATGCCCTTGCATTACGCCTGGTCGGGGCCAGCTGCCTTTCGACCGCAACACCCCGCATGTCCCTATCAGCCCGGTCTACCGAGCCAAGCAGCATGTCGCTGAGGTACGAGGTCTTTGCTGGGGTGTCATACTCACGGGCAGCGGTCGGCGAGGCGCTGGCAACATAGGCAAGGCCACCGAGCGGCCCGGTCAGGGCGCGACCTGCTGCTGAGGGCAGGTGCGGGCCAACAGCACGACCAAATCTGGTTAAGGCGCCAGGCGGCTTCATGTCAATTGGGATCCGACGGGCCATCCTGGGGCCAGTCGGCGGCTGAAAGCGTTGGACTTGTTTTTGGGACCGCGGCCGCAGGCGGTCCTTCAGGTTCTCAACCCCCTGGGCGAACCCGTGCCTGAGCTGGTTGCCGTACAGGCCTGCAGCCATAAGGCCGGAGCCGGCGGCCAGTGACGAAGGTGACCCAAACGGCTCCCCATGCACCTCCATGGGCCAAACGGCCAGGTCACGCAGCACATCCTTGATCGCCTGCAGGCGCTCAGAACGGTCCATGGTCCAGATGTCGGCCATCTACTCCTCCTGCATCTGGTTATACAGCTCGGCGGCGCCAATTGTAAACGGCGCTCGAGGTACGATTTGGCGGCCCTCACCTCCGGGGCCGTCACCACGCGTTTTTTGTCATCAGTCATCGAAGATCCTGACCGTAAGGCGGGTTCACCAAGAGGTTAACCGGATTTTGTAGTCTAGGCCGACTCGCTTCTTTTGCCTGTTCATCAACGCCAATTGATTGGCGAATAGTATCTAACGCATCATCAAATGGTATGCGTGTTCTCATTGGGTCATTTAAAGCAGCTTTGTCGTAATAAGCTTTTGCCACTTCCCACCTGCTACGTCCTGGAACAGGGTAACTTAATGAAAAGGCTATCGCATTTTTAGCCGATAACTGATCGAATCTATTGCGCGCGCTAAGTTCTTTAAGTTGATCTTGATACCCAGGCCTTGTCCCAATACCCAACTCATTGGTTGGAACCACCATTGCCAAGACACCAAGGCCACGTGAGGCTATTGCCTTAATTAAATGAATTCCAAGCCGGCCGGCGCCGTGCCTAGCTACTCGTGCTACGTCACCAGGTCTTGCGCGTACTTCTTGAGCAAAATTTTTAGCTGCCTGAGGTAACTTTGTGGCTGCCTTAGCGCGCTGGCCTAACCTCCACCGTGCCTCGCCTGGCTCGTGCATGGGCCTTAAACTACCAGCAATGTCTTTTACAGCGGGTCCCAAGGACATGGCCCCACGAACCGCGCCGCCAAGCGGCTTGCGCAATAATGGATCAACACCCCATAAAAAGGCAGCTAGCTCAGCCACCCCAGATGGCAGACGTCGGTAGTCACCCTCATACGCAGCCCGCTCAAAACCGGGAAGCATTTCGTCTGCTTCATGAATTAATCTACTTGTGGCAGTTGGATACCGCTCAGGGCGACCCTGTAGACGGCCCAAGGCCCCAAGACCAATCCCTGATGCAATGCCACCAGGTATCGTCAGTGGATTAAAAAGGCTTTTACCAAAAGCAGCGGTCCTGGGAAACACCTTGCGGCCAGGACTTGGAAGCAGTGGTGTATAGTCGGCCATCTACTCTTCCTGCATCTGGTTGTACAGCTCAGCGGCGCCAAGACCGAGCGGCGGCAGCATGCGGCTGAAGCCGGCCCCGGTCTTTTTCTTCAGCTTATAGTACCGCTTTTTCATCTCGGGTGTAATCCTTATTGCCCAGTGTGTCTTGTTGGGCTCTGGGATTATCATGCCAGGGCGCTCGCCTGGTTGAAGCTGTGGTGCAGCCAAGTGACGAACGTCAGCCAGCGGGTTGCCTAGCTCGACCGTTATCTCATGAAGAGTAGCCATGATATCATCTTTTAAGCTATCAATATTTTCTCCCATGCTCAGTCCCTCTTCCCACATCTCAACAAGCTCATTTAATTGATCTAGCTGCCTGTGAAGCTGCGGCGACGGATGATCCCTTAGATACTGACCCATAACCGTGTTGTTGGCAAGCATGCCAGTCAAGATGTTCTCAAGGTTCCGGTCATCCTCAGCCAGGTTGTTGATTGTGTTGACTAGGTAGCTCTGCATAACCTCATCGCTAGGTGGCCCAGCCTGAGGTTGGGCTGCCGGCAGGTTCAACTGCACCGGCTGGGTTGTCAGCCCTTGCTGTGGCTCCTCGAGATAATCACGGAGCTCAACCAGGCGACTGTTAATTTCACTGAAAACATAATAAGGGTGCCGAGCTGCTTGACCACCCTGCGCATCAGCCCACTCATCCATGAGCTCAGTCAAATTGGCATATACCCCACGCACCGAGAGATTTGGGTGTGCATGCAGAGCCGCGTTCTCCAACAAGGCATCAAGATTACCTCGGGCATCAACAGCATCATCCCAGTTCGCCAACGTACGTTGCACGTCGCGCAGCAAACCAACATGCATCTCAGGGGTGACATTAAAGCCTGGGGCGTCGGGCTGGCCGCCCATTCCAAGGGTGTAATGAAAATCTACAAGCGCACCACGCAACCGGTTAAGTAGACTGGGAATCTGCGCAACCTGTGCCTCTTCCGGAATAAGATCCAGGTTGTTCACCAACCGATCCAACGGATCATAGGCCTCACGAACATCGTCACTCGGGTGATTGGCCAGATAATTCAACAATGGGGTCTGATCAAAGATGGTGTTCTCAACATTTTCCTGCATTGCCTCGACCCGCTCGATGGCATGCTGCGCGCGCTCACGGCCAATCTGACCCTCGGTCACCATGGGCAATGGGCCAGCAATGGCAGGGTCAGTCAGCGCCGCGTCCCCAGCCGGGATGCCTGGGGCAGGTTGCTGTTGAGCATTTCTGTGTATCAAGGCCCATTTAATGGCATTGAACAACTCTGGCAGGCGAGCAAGCAGCTCCTCACTTGGGTTGGTGTCCATTTCATGGACAATATACTCTGCCTCCTGGAAGGCTTCCTTAACCGCCTCGTCTGGGTGGTTCCGCAAAAATGACCAATTGTTATCACCAAAATTATCGCTGATACTGTTCACAACATTGATGGGATTAAGCTCAGCAGTGGCCAAGGCAGCCAGAGCATCATTCAACCTTGCAGCGTCAGTAGGCAGGCCACCAGGGACCTCATCCAGGTTCTGCGGGTCAAGGGCCTGGTTGCGAAGGGTGTCCATTCGCTGCCGTAAGCTGCTGATCAGATTTGGAATTTCATCCATGGCAGTATTAACTATATTTTCGGCTTCCTCGTCAGTCAATCCGTCAGTATCCACCTCCAAATTACCTACTTGGTCGATTAAATCTTCAGACAGACGCCTGACCTGCTGATCGTAGTGACCAAGTAGATGTTGATAATCGAAGTCATCAAGATAAGCCTGGTTATCATCCATGCTTTCAAGCTGTATCAACGTGTCCTGATCCTGTGTGCTCCAGCCAGGGGTCATGGGCTGTGGTGGGATGGCCTGATTACGTAGATATCCAAGCCGTGATCTAAGCTCAGTAAGGATGCCTGGAATGGTCTCCATGGCCTCCTCTTGAAGGCGCGCAACAGCCATCTCGTCCATGCCAACGTCATCCGGATCCAGGTCCAAGTTACCATACATTTCATCAAGATTACCACCGAGCCGTCGGATATCATCATCATAATGGGTTAGCAGGTGTTCGATATCATCTCGGTCTGATAGCTCAAAATATTGGCCACCAGCAATAGCGTCATCGAGCCGATCTGTAACTTCTTGATCACGTGTGCTCCAGCCAGGGGTCATGGTTGGCGGTTGATCCCACTCTGCCACATGCTGCTCGGCGGTCGGGCCGAACTCAGTGGTGGCAGCTTGTTGCTGATACCGTCTTAAATGACCTGAAAGAATAGAGACCAGGTTAGGCAGGTTATCATCATCGAAGTCAATTTCATCAGTCGGCAGGCCAGTTGCATTGGGGTCTAGCTCATCCATCCGTAAGATAAGGTTTCCGTAGGCCAGCTGCACGGCCTCATCAGGATGGTTCATGAACCGGTCTTCTAGCTCATACGACCTGAGTTCGTCAAGGGCAGCATAATCTTCATTCTCCATCACCTGATGGAGCACACCTTGGAGTTCGTTGTCGTACGCCGCGGCCTCAGCCTCTCCGGCTGCCGCAGCAGTTGGTGCCTGCTCCGCCACCCGCATGCTCAGCGGCATCTCAATGCCCTCGAGGTTGAGGAGGCTAGTCAACAGCATGCGGCGGTTTGCAGGGCTAATGTTCGGCCAGTTGGGACGGTCCTCGAACACCATGCCGGCTTGGCCACCATCCGTGATCCCGAAGGCGTCCATAAACTGCCTTAGCATGGTGTCAGTATCAGCAGCACTCGCCACAGCGTTCTCGAAGGCATTTCCTAGGACCCCAAGGTTTGGGTCTTCAGGGCGGCCCATCTGAGCCTCACCAACCTCGAGGTGACGTAGACGCTCAATAAGCCGCGGCACTAGGTCTGGGATCTGCTCCATGGCGGTCTGGGCAACATCACGTGCTGCCTGCGTCTGGTGGGGACCTTCAAGAGAGGTCATCACCCCAGATAGCGCCATAAAATCATTACGGATTTGCTCATCAGGGTGGCTAAATAAATACTGGTACAAGCTGCCGGTATCTTGTCTCTCTATGGTCATAGAAGCCAACCTATCAAGATCAAAGTTGTCTGGACCTGGATTAGCAGCCTCAAAGTTTTGCCGCGCCGTGGTGTTCATGGCCCGTTCAGCGGCACCTGGGAATTGCTGCTGTTGGGCCTGTACCCGCGCCTCCTGGGCATTGCGGAAGTAGGTCGTCAGCTTACTCTGCAGGATCTGCACTGCATCCTCAGACGGCACCCCGTGAAGCTCTGGGAAGATATCGGTCAGGCCGCCGTAAGCCACGTCAGCCACGTCATCCCACTGAATGTGAGATGTCATCAGGTCGTCCATATAATCAAGGGCAATCTTTGCCACGTCCCTGACGTTCTCATCAGGGAGACGCTCATTGATGGCAGCTTTTGTCTGTTCATATAATCGCCGTGAAAAATCACCATCGAGCCGCATCTCCTCAGGTGACAGCCCCTGCATCTCGTACAGCAGCTCAGGCACGCCTGAGTTCTCAACCAGGTTGGCCTGCTGCAAGGCATGGGTCGCCTGCGCGCGTTCACGGGCAATCCGGTTTTTCTCAGCCGCCGCGTCGTAATCGGCCTGGGCCTTGGCCCGCAGGCTCTCCTCAGACAGCTGCTCGAGCCCCATGTTCGGGTCAATGGGAAAGACATCCTTTTTCTTGTCACCACCGTACTGGCCCACGATCTTCCGGGCGTCGTTAACGTGCTGCTGGTCGTAGGTCACCCGCTTGCCCTTGTAGCCATAGGTAAGTGAGTTGACGTCGTCTTCGCCGCCCTCGGCAAACCCACGTTGATAGTCCTCGCCGTCAGGCCAAAACACCTCAGGATCAGCTGTCGCATCATCATGCTGTTTAAGCAAAACAGCAGCCGACCGCTCATCAAGGTCCAGCTCGACGTCCTTGCGGGTCAGCGGCTTGCCCTTGTTGATCAAACCCTGCCTAGTCCGGTTATCCATGCCCTCTAACTGCTCAGGCGTCTTGGTGTGGCGCGCAAAGTGCCACAGCGGCTCCCCCTTGTCATTGTACTCGATCCAATACTCCAGGTTCCTGATGGTGTTCAGGTCCATGCTGGCCCACCGATCGGCCTGCAGGGTGCCACCGGTCCAGATCAGGTAGTCATCGCCATCCTCAATCGCGTTGGACAGCTGGTGCTTCAGGTTCTGCAGGCCATATGTCTTCTTAGCAGGGCCCTGGGGCGGTGGCACGGCCCGCAGGTTCAGCTCATCAGCCGCTGCCTCGTCCCAGAACTCGAACAGACGACGGTCCATGACAGCTATACCACCCTGGGTACCAGCCTCGATAAAGTCCATCGAGGCATCAGGCGTGTCAGCAATTGTCATGTCAATACCAAGCTCGGCCAGCCTCTCCCTGGCCTGCTGAATCTTCGCCGTGGCTGCATCACTGACTGGCTCATCCCAGTGGGCGCTCGCTGCCATCTCAACCCAGTGCTGCTCCTCAGGTGATGCCGGCCTGATCTCCTGCTCCACGCCCTCGTAGTCATAGCCCGACGGCCACTTGCGAATGTCACCATAGTGGTGGCCCCCAGCCTTCTGGTACTGGATCTGCAGGTCTGACTGCGACTCATCGATGTGCCTGTACCTAGTGCCGTCGGGCAAGACACGGCGGTCAGCCTTGCTGAAGTGGGTGATGTCTTGGCTGGCCCCTGAGAAGTGAGGTGAGTCGATCCGCCGCGGCTGACGGGCCCTCAGGCTCTCGCGTTCTGGGAACAGCTCCATGTACCGCGACAACTGGGACATGTCGACCCCCTGGTCAAGGAGGTGGTCGACCCGGTGCTGGCCGTATTTACTGGACAGCTTCCCGTACTCGGCCACGTCGGCCGGGATACCAGGCCGGTACTTAAACAAGGCCTCCTCATACTCGATGGCCTTGTGAGGGCTATAACGATCACTGGTCGGGTAGGACGGTGGCCGTGGCTGCCGGTTAGGGTCAGATAAGCCCAGGTAGTTGAGACCTAGCTCACCTGCCTCCTCAAGTGCCTCAGCAGAGGTCGGCAAAGGCGTGACCTCGCCCTCATCTGCCACCTCCTGTAAACCTCGTTGCATCTCGGTTTGCAGGGCCATGCTAGGGCCCATTGCGTCCAGCTCTGGGGCATCGGGCCGGCCCCACAGGTCAACCTCGTACGACGTAGGTCGATGTGGTCCTTGACCCGCAACTGGTTGTGGCAGACGCCCCAGCACCCCGGCCCGCTGCAGGTCGCGCGCAACTGGCAACATCTGCTGCTGTGCCTGGGTCTCCAGCTCATAGGTTGGTGACTGCTCAGACATAAGGAACTCAAGGATCTGCTGCCGGGTCACCGGCTCCCTGGACCTGGCAAAATACCCAGGCAGGCCAGACAGGCTGTATTCCTCAGTTGTAACCGGGAACTGCATACCCTCAGCCTTGAACGTTGCACCCTTGGTCAGCCGGTTGAGCCACTCCTCGGCCGGCAAGGCCTTCTTGACGTCCATTCCACGGAGCAGCTGCTCCATGGGCGAGAACAGGTAGTTACCAAGTGGGCGTTTAAACGGCATCGTACAGCGACTCCCAGTCAGGGTCATCAACGAACAGGCCGATAGTCCAGCAGAGAGGCTCACCGATCACCCTGACCAGCTTACCTAGCCCTGACCCACCGTCCCTGAGCTCACGCGCCCGCGCCTCAGCGATGGGTGCCACGGCGCGTCCTAACCATGGGTGCCGGCGCATCAGCCGCACAAACGGGACCGCCCACCAGCGATAACCACGCAACGTGACCGGGCTCATGTGCTCAACGTGGTTGGCGCTGGCGTAATACAGGTCAGGCTCCATTAGGCCCTTGTCCATGAGATGGGTGCAGATGACCCAGCCACCGCCACCTCCGCCTCCGCCACCACCGTCCTCGTCATAGGCCTCGCCACCAGCCACACCAGCAGCCGCGTCATGGGCCTCACCGGTATCGGCCGGGTCGTCATCATCTATTGAGTCATCGCCAGTTGACACTGTATAATCACGAGACTGACTTTGATTTGAGGCGTACATAGCGCCCTCAGGTGAAGGCGAATCAATGCCCGGCACGCCGCCATCGGGATCGCCTGTAAACCCGTAGTCGCTGAAGTCCCAGCCACCTGGTCCAGGCGAGCCAAGCTTACCAGTATCCCAGGTTGCCGGGTCAGCGTTCTGCCAGGTCTGGTCATAGAAGCTCTTGCCGTAGTTGCCAAAGGTCAGGTTGCTCTCCAGGGCCTCCTTGTAACTCAGTGGGTTGGGGTAGTTGGTGTACAGCCCCTCGGCCTTCGACTGATCCAACGCCGTACCAGCCGCTGCGCCCGCCGCGCCAAGACCTGGCACCCCAGTTCCCATACTGGCACCAAGGCCGACGGCACCAAGGGCACCAGCCATATTACCAAAATTGCTGCCCGTCCCAGTCTGGCCACCGCCTGGGCCACCGTCCTCGTCCCAACCGCCATCCATGTTCGGGTTGTACAGGCCAGGGTCGTTGGGGTCGATCGGCTTGGGAGACGCCGGCGGCAAGGCCCCATAGCCTGTATACCGTCCCTGCCAGTTCCAAAAGGGCATCTATTCCTCCTCATCCAGCATCAACGGAGCCATGGCTGGCAGCTTGAACAGGTCGCTAAAGCGACCAACTGGCGAGTGCCCGGTACCGTACTCATGGCCATACTCGCTAAAGATATATGGGTCTTGCTCGTCAAACAACGCCCGGGCCTCATCAAGTTTATTTAAAAATTCCGGCACCACCAATCGCAAAGGATAATCCTCGACACCAGCGTCACGAGCTGCCCGAGCACGGTGGCGTGACTCATGGCCGGTCACTCGCCAGTCTGTATCCGAGTCTGAGTGCCTTCTAAGCCGAAGAAACGGCATATCCCCAAACCCAGGCGGTGTCTCACCGTATAATTCAACCACGCCTCTAATCTCTGAGGCTTGCTGTCCTAGCCCTGGCCGCTGACCTTGGTACGGAAGCAAATGTTGCCAGGGCCGACGCCTCATAATAGCATGAAGGTATTCAATATTGCGCATTGTCCATGGATCATATGGGTCGTCCATCTCCAACGCCAGGTCTAAAAACTTCTTAGGTGTCGTGATCCCGAACAACTCATCGCCGTACTGACCCTCATTCTTATTGATATGGTAGCGTGATGCCTTTGGGTCGATTAACCCCAATACCCCAGGATATTCACGCTCAATCCCAATCGCCTTGCGCACAACTGAGCGGTCAGCGCCCAGGTTGCGCAGTGCCCCGACCGCCTGGCGACCGTATGGAAGCAACCATTTAGGATTTGGCATCACCACCCTCGATCTTCACAGTGTTGGCCTTCTCAGCCGCCTCGCCCATGGCCTCAGCCACCTTGACGTCGGCATCAGCCTCGGCCTTGGTCTGCTCGAGCTTGGCCTTGGCCTGCAGCTCCATGAACTTGGCCTCAATGGCCGCCGTGGCCTTGCCCTGGGCGATCATCACGTCTGCCATGGCCCGCATCTTCATCGCCTCGAGCTCCTGGTTAAGCTTCATGGCGTCGGTCTCCTGGTCAAGTGAGGCCTCAGCCTGCTGAAGCTGGATCTGCCCGGCCGTCTTGACCTGGTCGACCTGCATCTGGCTGGCAGCCTTAGCCTCGGCCACCCGGATGTCAGACGCTGCCTTGGCCTCGGTCGCCGCTATGGCCGCCTGGCTCTTGGCCTGCGTCGCCTCGACCTGTGCCTTGCCCTTGGCAATCTCAACCTCGGTCAGGGCCTGCATCTCACCGTCGCCCTCGCCGTCCTGCGGGCCACCTGGCGGTGGCGGGCCCATCCCCATTGGCGCCTGCTGCACGACCATGGCAGCAGCCTCACTGATCTGGGCATCAAGGATCGGGTGGATCTCCTCGAACTCATCGTCCGGGTCAGCAAAGTCAGGCAGCATGGGCAACGGGGCCTGCAGCCGCTGCTGCATCTGCACCCGGTAGTAAAGTGCCATGTGCTCCGCCCGGTGGGCCATGTAAGCCCCGATCCAGATCTGCTGCGCCTGCGGTGGTAAGGCGCTGAACCAGCTGTCAAGTACCACCATGTGGGCCTGATGGTCCTGGTCGATCAGGGTCTTGATTGGCTTGCCCTGCATGATGGCGATGTTCTCAGCGATCGGGTCGAGTCGGACTGCCTCCTGAGGCTTTTGCAGAATGGCCTCCCAGTTCGGCACCCGCAGTGCCTCGTACATTCGCTTGTGCGCCTCATACCGGTCATGCAGGTCAGGCGCGTCCTTGGCCATTTGCAGGGTGGCCTGTGCCTGGCCAACCCGCTGGGTGATTGAGAAGATGTTGGGGTCAGACGTCGGCACCACGTCGACCCGCTCGTCGAAGTCTGCCCGGCGGACCACCTTGTCCTCACCAGCGACCTGGTATGGGTACTCATCATCCAGGTGGCGGCCGTTCAGCTTGGCAAGCAGTTGGAATTCCTGCATCTGCGACCAGTGAGACCGCTTGTGCACAGCTGAAAAGACCTTGCTGCCCTCCTCAAGGAGCGCAACCGTCGTGCCAACCGGCGTGTTCTGGTTGGCATCGGCGATGTTCATCTCGATCGTGTTGGCGAACCGCTTACCTGTGTCGACGAGGAAGCCGAGCAGCTGAAACAGCACGGCCGACGGCTCCTTGAACGTCAGCGGCATGACCGCCTTGCGGATATCATCCACCGGGGCATCGATGTCTGGGAACTCGCCGGGGCCAATCTCGATCTCACCACCGTCGACACGGCCCTTTAGCTTGAGGCCACCCTGCAGGTTTGCATACTGAGCTGAGTCAAGCAGCGCTCGCAACGACCCGGTCGCCGCCTCGTTCAAGCCGCCAATCGCGTGGTACAGACCATAGCCATGGAAGCCAAGACCTGGCAGGAACTTATAGCTGATATACCAGGTCTCACGGTTAAACTGCTCGTCGTCCTCGTCCCAGTTGCGACAGATGCGGACCACCTTGTTGGTCTGCGGGTGCACGGTGATGGTGTAGGGCCTGGCGATCCCATCCTTGCTGGCATGCTCACCAGGCAGGTCATAGTCAACGCATTGCTCAATGAGGATTATCTGGCCGTCATCAGAGTCAGGTGACTGGGTAACACCCTGGATCTTGTCAATAACCCCTGAGGTATAGTCATCCGTCTCCGACGTGACCTCGGCCTGTGGGTCATCAAGGCCGACGTAGAAGTCAGCCACCACGTGCTTGGCGTAGTCGTTCGGGGCCGGACGCAGGATATGACTGATCCGCTTGGCAGTCTGCAGGTCCCGGGTATCATACTCATGGACCACCAGGTCATCAACCGTGACGTACCTGATTGTCGTACGGCCGAGGAGTGGGTCGTACCAGGCCTTGCGAAAGATCTGGCCAACAAGCGGCTTGTGAAACAACATCTGATCTAGATCGGGGAAATACTCCGGCATCTCGGTCGTAAGCTGGTAGTTCATATAGTCCTTGACCCGGTCCTTCTGCGCATCAAGCTCGTCACTGATCTCCCCCATGACATTCGAGTTGACCGGCCCCTCAGAGGGAAAAAGCTCAGCGATCGCACGGGCCTGGTACTGGGTGGCCGCCTCAGCGATCAGCGGGTGCCGAACCTCGCTCAGGCCACGGATCGACCGGGCGTCATTATCACTGGTCGAGTCATCAGCGAGCAGGACCTTCAGGCCCTTCTCGTACAGGCTCTCCCATGCCGACCGCGACGCCTTGTCGGCCAGGAACCCCTCCATGACCTCCATGCCAATCTTGATAAGCTCGTCATCGGTAAAGTCCTCGACCAGGTTGTCATAGTGCTCCAGGTCGTCGACATCTGGCTCAACACTCTCGGCGTCAGGGTCAACGACCTCGATCGAGCCATCAGGCAGCTCTATCACACCCTCCTCAAGAGGCTGCGGGTGCTGGATCTGGAAGGGTAATGTGTCGCCCATTCAATCTCTCCTAGCCGTACAACGGCTTTTTGCGCTTCTTCACCTCGTCGCCACTGTCCCAACCGTCCTGATCATCGGGATGGGGCAACAGCCACATGTTCCGCAGTCGCAACCAAGCCTGGGTGCAGGTATCCACCAGGTCGGCACCATCACCAGCCGGGAAGACCGCGCACTTCTCAATCAGCCCTGTCGCCCAGCGACGGTTCGGGTACCACACCATGCCAGCCTCCAAGATGGCCGACGAGGAGTGGGCCCGGGCCACCTTATCACGGTCTGGGCTATATTCTATACAGGGAATGTTGGCCATGCGCAGATCCTGGATCAAGGACTGCCCTGACGCCTTCTTCTCGACCAGGACCGCGTCAGGCTGCCACTCCATGTAGGCCTCCTTTGCCACCCGGCGAAGGGTCGGGTAGGGCACGTGATCCCGCCACATCTCCAGCACCATGGCATTCTGGTGGCCCTTGTTCTCGAACACACCCCACGTCGTCCGGGCCGAGAACGAGGCGTCGTCCTTCTCGGAGTACGCGGTGTCCCACGACTGCAGGACATAATCGAACACCGGCAGCAGCAGGTTGCCCTCGCTGTCCTGCTCATCCCAGCAGTTCCACCAGCTGGCGCGCAAGATGCCGCCGCCCTTGGGGGCTGGCCGCTGCTGCAACTGCCCAGCCGCCGCGTAGCTGCCCATGCTGTTCTTCAGCCGCTCAAGCGAGTTCTTGTCGAACTGGTCAGGCCACAACAGCTGACCCTCCACCTTGCGCGGGTCCTTGAACCCAATGCTCGACTTGACTGGAAACGGAAACTTCTTCTCGTACTCGGCCGGCAGCACCAGGTGGTCCCAGTCCTCGTACTCCTCCTTGATGATGTGGCCTGACAGGTCCCGCTCATGGATCCGCTGCATGATGACAATAAAGGCCCCGGTCTTCGGGTTATTCAGCCTGGACTGCATGGCGTAGTCCCACCACTCCAGCACCCCCTCACGGGTGACATCTGACTCGGTCTCCGCCACGTTGTGCGGGTCATCGATCAGGATGATATCACCACCCTCGCCGGTCAGTGCCCCGCCGACCGAGGTGGCAAGCCGATAACCTGACTTGTCGTTCTCATAGCGGCCCTTCTGGTTCTGGTCGCCGGTCATCTCGAACTTATGGCCCCAGCGCTGTTGATACCACAGCGACTGGATCAGGCGGCGGCACTTGACATTGTCGCGCACGGCCAGTGGGCCGGCGTATGAGGCCGCCAGGAACTGGATGGCAGGGTTCTGGATCCAGACCCAGGTCGGAAACGACACGGAGACCGAGATCGACTTCATGTGCCTTGGGGGGATATTTATAAGGAGCCGGCGTATCTCACCACGGTGCACCGCCTCAAGGTGCTCACAGATAGCCTGGATGTGCCAACCGTCCACGAACTCCTTGCCAGGCTCCATGATCGGCCAGGCCTGCTTAATGTACTCGTGCAGCGACTGCTCAGCCAGCTCCAGCTGCACCTGTTGGAATAAGGCCGACGGGTCAGTGCTGTCAAGCATTGATTGGAGGTCGGTCTGGGTCATTCTTCCACACCAGTACCAATAAACTTATCCAGCTCATCGAGTTTATCAATTAAGGTTTGGCGAACCTCGCCAGGAGAAGCTGTTTTGCTGTCCGTCACCTCGCCCCACCTGTTTATAACGTTTGACGTCTCTTTTTCAGCCGCCCTTATTACGGAGAATAATTCTGGATGACTTTTATCGTTGTACCCCATGTCAAGATACGAAAGACCTAAGTCTAACAGTTCTTTAGAGATACGGTAATTAAGCATAAAATAAGGATCATCGACTCTGGATTTAAACTCCCCCAAGGAGTCTCTAAATTCAGAGACGGCCTTTTTTGGGTCAACAGTATCAGGTCCAAACAGGTCAGGATCTTCTGCCCGGGCGAGACTGATGTCGTCATCGGTATAGTGTTGAAAGCGGAGCAAGTCCTCATAATCTGGTATATACTGCTCAGCAGCATCTTCAGCCAACTCATCCATCCTATCCACCAGGTGGCCGAACTCAGGATCATAAGTCTCGGATAAACTGTATAGGTCCTCAGGGGTAACAACACCTGGAAGCGTGACCATTGGGTCCGAAAAGTTTGGCATAGTCTCCTCACCTTCCAACCAGCTACGCCACAGCTCTTTAGGTCGGCCATCCTCAGCATAATAAGTGAGGTTATCCTGCCAGGCGGGAATATCTTGCAGCAACGAGGTTGCCTCTTCAGTCTCAGCAGGCGACTTTAGCCGCTGGGCCAAGTAAGAGGTCATCTTATCCTCGAAGCGAGGATCATCATAGGTTAAATCACCAGTTTCTTCGTTCCCCATACTCCATATATTAAAATCATTTTCCCAGCCCACATCAGCTGGACCTGGCTTTGTTTCTAAAAGTGGTGTTGCCCTCGCCAACAACGGCCGCACAGTTCGCAGGATCCGCTCACGACTCACCTCAGGGTAACTGCTAGTCATTACCTCAGGTATCAGGTTCGCCAGGCCACCGAAATTACTCGCCATCGAGCCTGCTTGCGCGGCATCACGACCAAGGCGGAACAGGTCACGGCGACTCATCTCAGCTTGCAGACCCTCCTGCCTGATGGCGTCCAATGCCTCGGCCAACGAATAGCCTGACTCAGTCAGCGCACGAAAGAGCTGCTCGTCTTTACCGGCCAACTGCTCAGGTGCCACCAGCCGCTGCTGCTCAGGCACGACGAGCGAGCCACGGTTCGGAGCCTCACGGAGGTTAAATACCGACCGCAGCCGGTTCAACACTCCAGGTGATGGCTTCCAGACGGGCATCAGGCGCTCGCGTAGAAGATCTCAACGTCACAGCTGGCGGTGTCAGCGTCCATGGTCATGGTATCCCACTGGCCGAAGGCGCTGAACGCTGAGCCATTGGTGAAGGCCTCAAGGTCATCGTTGTACAGGATGAATGATTGGCCAGCCTCAAGCTTCACATAGAAGGTGTCAGCCGACGTGTCCTTGAAACCGAGGATCACGAAGTTGGTCTTGTCCAGGTTCGTCACCCGCAGGTACCGCATGTCGGTGTTGATGAACTGACCGGCACCGGCCGCTGAGCCAAGGGTCAGGAACGTGGCGGATGTGGTCGTCACCGTCACGATGCGCCGGCTGACCTCGTTGATCGACTGGACTGAGAACTTGGTCGTGCCACCACGAGGCTGGCCGTCCAAATTGATGTCCTCAGTGATCACCACCTGCATGGTGGCTGAGCCTACATTTGATGTCATTCTTCGGTCTCCAGTAATGAGAGTGCCCCAAGCGGTGCCACACTGCGAAGTAGTGGTCCTCTGAGGCCGAATACCTCATCAGGTTTGTATTTGGGTATTGGCTTAGCGCCAAGAGATTTATAAAAACCACGGTATCTTGTTGTTGGCACGAATTCCATGGTCTTATTTGGATGTAGGCCAATAACCTCCTTCATGATCTGAGTGCCGCCACCTGGTCTCATCGAGCCTAAATACTCTCCCCACAAATCCTTGCCTGTGTCCTCGTAGATCATACCACCTGACATCAAACCCTCGTCATCAATCCCGACAACCGATCTCCAGTCCTCGTTGTCAGGTCGCGTGCCCATAAAGTTTTTAACCTTGTTAATGAAATCCCACTTGTCTCGATCATCATTGGACCGGCTTAGTCTAGGTCTCTTCGGCAGCACTAAATCCTCAATATCCTCTACATTCCACCCCTCTTTAGGTACCGGAGCGTGAGACGTAGTGAATGGTATATCAGAGGCAAGCAGTCCAGAGTCTCTAAAATTCTGAAGTTGCGCTGACGGAATAGTGACTGTCTGGCGAGGCTCGCCCAGCAGCTCGGCCATTTTCATGCGATGGCGCCCACTGTCTACCGACTTACGGCCAGTGCTGTCTATCCGCAGTGAAGGTGCTTCAAACGGGGTCTTAGGGTTGTCTCTCAACCAATTAAAAAGGCCGGTGAATTTATTAGCCTCATACCGTGACAATGGCTCAGCGTATTCTTCACCCCAGGCAACAGGGTTGACCTCAACCTCAGTGAATGCAGGAGACGAGAATTGATCGCCGCGGGTTACCGGTCGCTTTCCTCGTTTAAATAAACCTCTGAGTTTACTTGGTGTTACGCCAAACAAGTCTTCGATCACGTATCTAGCTGCGCGTACACGAGGATCAGGCATCTCAATTCACCATCTTCATCTGAATGTCATCGTCATCATCACCTTGGGCCACGAGTGTATGCGCTAGCAACGTCTCCAGGGTCTTGAGGTCGCCGCGGCCCAGGACGGAGAGGTCAGCAACCGCCACCAGGTGCTGCTGTTGTGTCTGAATGGGACCGCCGTTCGCGCCTGTGACCTGCTGCTGCTCAGGCACCTTGCCCATGCCACGGTTCAGGAGCTCCTGCGCCGCGATGAAACGGTTGTGGAACTCCGGGTCGTTCTTCATCTCCTTGAGGAGCTGGGCAATGACCTCGTCGGCCTGCGCCAGGAACTTCAGCTGAATGGCTGCCTTAACGTTGGCTATCTTTACAGGCACACCCTTCTTGGGGCCTGCACCGGCGCGCTTGCCGCCATGTCCATTTTTCTTAGGGACTGCTGCCATGCTTGATCCACAATCAAGTTTTTAATTAACCCGCAACCGGTTAACTCTCGGTGTTCAAAACACTGCATACCACCAGGTGGTATGCCACGCAAGCCATGCGACGCAGCACTCTACCACGATTGCCGCTGCAAAGAACACCACGATTAGGCCGAAGTCCCGCACTCATCCTCCTAGCCACTCACGCCATTTATCCCCGAGCACCTGGAACGCCAACTTGTTCTTGGTCACCAGCGCGTCGACCACGTGCTCATCCACCGTGTCCCTGGCAATCAGGTCCACGTACGTCACCTTGTTCTCCTGGCCGATCCGGTGTGTCCGGTCCTCAGACTGCAGCCGGTACTCCAGGTTATAGCCGTTCGAGTAGTATATCACGTTGCTGGCAGCCGTCAGCGTCAGGCCAAAGCCGCCAACCTGCGGGTTGGCCACCAGGAACTGGCTGTCGCCCTCGCAGAACTCATCAAGGGCAACAACCCGGTTCTTCTCAGATATGCCACCATGCAGCGGGACAGACGGCCTCACCCCAAAATGCTTGCTGATAACGTCAGGCAGCCGGTCTAGGTTATACCTGAACGTCGCCCAGATAATCACCTTACCGGTCATCTCGTCCAGCACATCAAGCAGGGCCTGGTCGCGCTGGCTCTCAATGTCCCTGATCAGGCCGTCATCATCCTCACGGGTGTGGCCACAGACAATCTGGTGCAGTCGCTGCAGCTTGGTCAGCGCCGTTATGGCCGTCACCGTCTCCTCATGTTCAAGTTCGATGAAGGCCTCCTTGGCCATCTCGTCATAGGCGTCTCGTTGGGCCTTGGTCAGCTCAACGTCCCTGGTCTCATAGACCTTATCAGGCAGGTCCAGACAGTCAGCCTTAAGGTGGTGACTGCTGAAGGCCCTCATCTTCTCACGCAGCTCATCCAGCCGTTGGTAGCCAACCACCTTGTTGAAGGACCTGTTGGGCCCAAGAAACTGCTTCTCAATGATGGCGTACCGGTTCTTGAAGGCGAAAAAGCTCTTGAACCCCAGCAGGCCCTTGTCCAGGAACTCACACTGGGGGTAGACGTCCAGGGGTGACTGGGTGATCGGGGTGCCGGTCATGATCCGCCTGACCACAACCGAGGCATGCCTGGAAAGCTTGAGCAGCTGCTTGGTCCGCTTGCTGCCTGCATGCTTGATACAGCTGGACTCGTCAAGCACGAACATCACCCGCTCAAATGAGTTCAGAAACTCAAGCACCCGCTTGAGCCCCTGGCCCTTGGGGTTCGACAGCGCCTCCACGTTGACCAGCAAGATGGGCAGTTGGTCCTTAGCCTTGTACAGCCCAGCAAGCCTCAGCCTGTCGGCCTTCAGCCAGTAGCTGGTGTGCCACGCCACATAGGGCTCCTCCTCAAGTGGCCAGTGGGCCGGTATCTCCTTCCTGGCCCAGTTGAGGTACACCCCCTTTGGGGCCACCACCAGGACCGCGTCAACCCAGTTTTTACAATGATACCAGGCCGCCTGGTCGATGATAACCTTGGTCTTGCCGGTCCCCATCTCCATGAACAGGGCCCAGGCAGGCTTTTTGTTCGACCTGGTCAGCACGTCCAGCTGATGGTCATATGGCTGCATCTTGAAGCCTCGCCAGCCCTCAGGCCTCTCTTGTTTTGCCATGCTCTCCTCTCTTTAGAATGATTAAAGCCATCAAGATAGTATCAAATGTTACTAATAGTGGCTCTCAACCTGTAGCCTAACGACAACTGCCTGTCATCTTCCTACATCTTATCACAATTTCGCAAATCAGCCAACCGACCTTTTTTAGTTGTTCTTTATAATCATTCAAACCTGTCTGGGTAAACGTCCATTCTGTCTGGGTAAACCTAAAAAAATGTGGTTTTACCCAGACAAGAAAAAAGTGAATAAAAACAAGTACTTATCTCTCTTTATTATATATATAATATAATATATATATACTAAGCCTGTACCTTTTCTGGGTAGTCTGGGTAGTCTGGGTAGATCGCGATATCGTGTAGGCTTTTGGCCCCCGGAAAAAACTTTTCCAGAAAAGTCCAGAAAAATTGGAAAAAGGCCCAAAAAGCCGAGGCAATATAGTTACCCAGACTACCCAGACTACCCAGAAATTGTCTCTAAGTGCTTGATCTGATTATCATATTCTTGTCTGGGTAAAATTGTCGTTTAATTCTTTACCCAGACAGGCCTGGTTTACCCAGACAATCTCCCCTAGATACAGACCAGGCCCGCAGCCACCTGGGCCCGGGCCTGTGAGGTTATTCACCTCAAGTTTAACAGGGAGGCTCGACGAGACGTCGAGTGATCAATCACGATCACATGCATAGTAACATGTTTTTTGTGAGAAAAAACAGAAAAATCCTAAATTAACTCCATTTTCTCTCAACAAACTGGCTGTGCCCACATTGCATGCACGTGGCGTCGATGTCAGCTGGCCCCTTCTCTCGCGCCCTGAGGGCCTGCGCCACCTTCTTGGTCAACCAATCATAGTTGTCCGACATGCCAGCCTCGACGCGCCTCTGCATGGCCCTAGCTATGTCCTGGGCATGTAGGTGTGCCTCGTCCACCGGCGCACGCCTGGTGGCCCTCATGTGGAGGAACCTCACCTCGACCTCCATGAACTTGCCCAGGGTGTCAGTCATAATGGTCCTTGCTCCTGCTCACCGCGTTCATTGCGCAAGGTAGACCAGTGACTCCTCAGGCACGTCTGAATATATGTGGAACGCGGCCTGGGTGCCAGTGGGCCCCTGGTTGTAGTCGATGTGCGTGGCCTTGACGGTGACGGCTGCCTCTGGCCCGTTACTGCTCAGTGGCCGCCAGATCCGCCAGGTCTTGAGCTCGTTGTCCATCTTTCATCTCCTCATCCACCATGTTCAGCACGTGGTCAGGGAACCGATACCCCATGGCCCTGAGCCATGTCAACCGATCCCTGAATTGGAATAATGTCTGGTCTATAAAGCTCTCCCCGTCGGCCGGCAGGCCGATGGGCTCGAGCGGGATCGTCTCCAGGTCCTTGATCGTGTCGTTGTGTTCCTTGCAGAATAACGCCACGGCCTCAGCGTCGTTCCTGTCGAGTATCGCTGAGAAGTCCGGCGCCCCGGGCCTTGGCTCACGGGTTCGGCGCTGCGAGGCCACGTGGGTCTCGTACCCCAGGACCCCACGGTAGCAGTACAGGTCGCACTGCCAGTTCAGGCTGCTCCAACGACAGTAGCTCATGATTTGGTCTCCTTGATATAGCGTCGCTGTTGTTCCCTGAGGATCTGCTCGAGGATCTTGGTGGTCTTGATAAAGGCCTGCAGCAGCTCGGCGTCAGGCAGCTTTGGGATTGGCGTCCCAGCCCATTTGTAGTCAGTCATTGTCACCCTCCTCTGTCTTTGGCGGTTTACGACCCTCAAGCCTGTCGGCAAACATGTTAGCGATAAAGGCCACTGACACTGCCAGGGTCCTTACGCTGCGGTCGTATTGATCAGGGTACTGGGTCATGTTAGCAATAAACGTGCTGGCGCAAAACTCACAGAGGTTGCGGTCCTCAAATTTTGCTAACGGCGCCTCCGCCCCACAGCTGTCGCACAGTTCGATGTAAGTATCAACGACTATATATTTATACTGCTCGTCGATGGTATCATCCTCGTTGTCGACGTTATAGCCTATCAACCTGTTGACCTCAGCGTCGGCCCGTTCGACCGTGTCAGGGTCAGCGTAGCTCAGGTCCCCGAACCCGCTGACCGAGTAGCCGATCAGCTGCGCAAACTGTTCACGGTCCTCGGCAGAAAACTCACCTTTTTGGGCGGCAGCGCACATCGACAGGTGGTTCATGTCGAATGGCCCCTTATCAAGCAAATACTCGACTATCTTGTTCTTCCGGAACCTGGCGACGCTCTGGTCGTCCAGGTAGACCGGCTGCATGGGATGGGGTTTCATGTGATCATCTCTCCTCTCTATAAGCTACCCAATCATCCACAATTTTATGTGGTTTGTAAACCGATTAAAGTGATGTCGTGGTAGAGTTGCTGCTGCTGGTAAAGTAGACATGCTGGTAGCGAATCGTCTCGGTCAGGCTTCGGTAGTTCTTGAGCTCATGCCTGACGGCCACGCAGACCCTGACCTTCAGCTCGAGATCCTCGACCTGGTCGTCGCACCTTCTTATCTGCTCGTTGGTGATTGCCTCGAAGATGTTCGGCTTCTTGTCGTCCCTGGTGATCCTGTTGATGATCTTTTTCAAGAGCGTTCGCCTCTCCCGGACCTGGCCCAGGGTTTCGCCGTGGTCGCTACGGCTCTGCTCGATGACCTTGAGCATCGCCTCTACCAGGTCGACCTCGGCGTTGAACACAATCCCGGCCTCGATGGCCTGGGTGTACAGGGTCGCCAGGTCAGCGGTGACCCGCTGGGCCATGGTCAGCTCGGCCTGTTCACTGTACTCGCCATCTTTGTCGTATTTCCTACGGCGGGCCTTGTCCCGCAGGACCTTGTAGGCCAGGTCGACCTCGCGGAACCTCTCAGCACTGCCACCAGGCATGTCAGGGTGCAGCTGCTTTGCCAGCCTACGGTGGGCGGTCTTGATGGTGGCGTCTGACGCGTTGCGCCTGACCCCGAGAATTTCATACAGGGTTTTCAAAACGGAATATCCTCTTCATGGTGGCCGCGCATGCCGGTCAGGTCGAGCTCGGTCACCGCGTCCCAGTCCAGGGCCTTGCCAAGCTGCTGCTCCATGAAGATCCGGCAGCCCTCAAGGTCCTCGATCGTGTAGCCCCAAGCCCGCTTGACCTCGCCCTGGCCGTACTCACCTGGCTGCTCCAGCTTGACCCGTAGCTGGACACCAGAGCTGGCGGTGTCCGGGATCATCCGCCTGAGGCGGCGTGTAAAATGAACCTGGTTCAAACGGCGGTTGATCCCGAGCTCCTTCATGTCGTCGATGTAGGCTTGGTGCAGGCTTGCCGTCACGACGTGACTGCCCCACTCGCAATGGGCTGGCAGCTCGCCCTCCCGAAGGAGCTTGAGCCACCAGCCCAGCTCAGGGGGTAGACTCTCCAGCTTCTGGTTGACCAGGCCACGGGTCATTGGCACGTCGCGAATGTCCCGGCCTGAGTAGTCCCGGTGCATCAGCTCGTGGAGCATGGCCTCGTAGCCGCCGTTCGTCAGCTCCTTCTGGATCTTGCCGAAATAAACCCGGTCCTGCATCTTCTTGTCCGACACCTCAAACACCGCAAACCGGCGTTCTTCCAGGCCTGCCGGCACTACCCACTCATTGTTGCTGGCGACGATGATGTGTAGCATGTTCCTAGCCTGCACGACGTCACGGCCCTTGCCCTCGATGGTCAGCGTCGGCTCCGTGATGATCGTCTTGAGGACCCCCTCCCCCTGCTTGTCCCCAGCCCAGAATGCCTCATCAGCAAACAAAAGTACGCAATCACGAAGATGCTGGTTGAAATGACCAAGAATATGCTTAGGTTGGGATACATGAAGAAAATGCTGGCCAAACAAATGACCGAGAGCCCGAGCAAGGATACCCTTACCGACTCCTCTCTTTCCCTGGAGCACCATCGCGACCTCGGCCTGCTTGTCAGGTTCCTGCACAGCATGCGCCATCCAGTCGAGGACCCACCCCGCATGTTCCTTGACGCCATGACATACCTCCATAAGAATGTGATCCTTGAGTGTGTCCCAGCTGCCCTGTACCGGGTCAACCCGGAAGCCCTGCCACAGGTTGTAGTGGTCCGGTGGGGCGTCGCCCTTGGGGACAAACACCAGCCGCTCGAACTGCCGCCGCCGTGAGTGGGCCAGCCACCAGCTGCCTAGCTTGGCGGTCTGCGGGTTGCCCTGGGCGTCGAACCCGATCAGGACCTGTTGGTTGCTGAAGAAGTCCCGGAACGCCGTGAAGCTCATCATGTGGTGCATGCGTCGGTCCATGGCCTCGTCCCAGCACTCCTCGGCCACGACCGTCTTGTTGCCGTCCTTGATGACGAAGTAGCGCTTGTTTATGTCGGTGATGGCCTGCTCGGCGTCGTCAGCGCCAGGTGGTGGCGGGGCCGACTCGTTGGGGTCGGTGGTGCTGGCCTCGTTGATCAGCTTGCGGACCGCCTCCTCACCGTCCCGTTGCAGGACGTCGTTGATGTCAGTCTTTTCCTCGCCGTCGTAGAGGGCAGGCCGGCAGGTCAGCACCTTGACGCCCTGGCGCCTGAGCTTGTTGAGCTGTTTGGCCGAGGCCTTGGCCGCCTGGCTGTCAGGCGGGTCATGGTCGAGGACGACGATGACCTCGGTGCCAGCCGGTATCTTCAGCCTGCCAATGTTGGTCTGGCCCAGGGCCGCGATGGTCTGGTTGCCGGTGGCCTGCCAGACTGACAAGGCGTCCTCGACCCCCTCAGTGACGCAGATGGGGGCGTGCCCTGGCAGCAGGACCCCGGCGCCGTCGAGCTTGCCGGTCGTCTTACGCTGGACCTTTAACGGGGCTTTTTCCCCATCGTCGAGGAAAAGCTGTTGATATCCTTGTATGACACCTCCGTCGGAATATGCAAGGCCGACCATGGCGCCATAGGTCTTACCGGCGAGTTTTCTGGCGGCGGGCTGGTATAGGACTGTTGGTGGAGGTAGGGCTGTAATCCCACGGCCAGCAAGATACGCCGCCGCCGGGCTCTTTTCAACAGGGACAAGTTGTTTGAGTAGGTCGGCATGTTTTCCTGCTCCGTTTACCTTGCCACGTACCTTGTGCGCGGTGCCATCCCAGAGGTCGCGCTTGGCGAGGACCGCCATGATGTCGTCGCGCTCGCAGCCGGCGTAGCACATGACCCCAAGGCTGCCGTCCGGGTTTTCCCAGAGCGATAGGCTTGGCTCGCTGTCGTCGTGCGACGGGCAAAGGCATGACCAGCCATTACCGGCCTGCCGGCCCTTCAGCTGCCGGGCGATTTCTTCAATTGTTGCCAAGTCGTTCTACCCCTAGAGCGCGTGACCTGTATAGACCTTAACACATAATTTTGTGGGTGTGTGCCGATTTATTCAAGCACGGTAATCCTCCAGGGCATGTCTGGTAGCCTGACTCCTATACTGCCATGGGCTTGCCTTGCCTTGGCCCGTGTTTTTTGAACAATTCCAGCGTTCAGGCTCATAAACCAATGGTGATACGGGTTGGTGTCCGGCAACGCCCAAACATAATCATTTAGATCGCCGACCTGCCAGACCGTTTTTGGGTAGCGATTATCCAGCACCAATGAGCTCTTTTCTAAATCAACGGTGCAGACCATATGGTAACGATCGGCTAGGCTAGAATAAGTATGGCCCCATTGGTCAGTAAAAGGTTCAACACAACAGGAGGTCAGGTTCACTAGATCTGGTGGAACACCGCTTTCCAAGCAGCCAACATATTTGCTCATGCCGAAGTTGTCACAGTCGCCATACCACTTGACGCCCAACACTGACTCATTCCAATATGATTTCCAATAGTCGGGCATGTGCCATTGTTCACTATCTCGTTTGTAGGTGCCAGTGTCCTCGACTATCTTGTGGACTTCATTGGCGATGTCTTCAATTTCATTGTCATCCATCTTTTGGTACTCTTTCTTGGTTGGCGGTGTAACGTGCAGCACGATTATGAATTTCAGACAACGGCAACCTACTATCGGTTAGATGCTGGACCCACCGCCTATAGAGACGGGCTTCCTTTTTGGTAGGCCTCCTCCTCACTGGGCGTAAATCGCTGAAATCTATTAGGTCATCCATCATCCTGTCCCTTTTTTAGAAGCTCGTCAGCCTTTTCTAAAGCGTCCTGCATACTCCATCCCACCTTGTACGCGCCAACCACTCGTTGAAGACAGGCCCGCAATTGCTGGATCTCATCGTTTTTGTCGAAGCAGCCCAAACAACCTGTTTCGCTGTCATTCATTATCTTCATTCCTTATTGCTTTAGCCAAGGCGGCTCTTGCTGCCTCGGAGATAATGGCTGGCGCGGTTAGCCTGTGGTTTTCCACGATCTTTGCAGCCCGGTCTCGCTCATCTCGGAGGGATTGGGCGGCGCGGCTAAAACTCAAATGCCTCTCCCGCACATCCCAAGCCCTACATCTTACAATCTCTTCAGCGAAGTCCATCACTCAGGCTTCTCATTGGTGCAGACCCACTTCTCCCATCGTTCAGGGTCAGCGCACATGGCGGTGTGGCTGGCCGGGCTGGCGACGGGCTTGCCGCGCTCCAGCTTGGTCGGCGGGGTGCAGCCGGTGAGCAGCATACCAACCACACTCAGCCACAGGAGAAAGAAGGTCACAAAGAAAAGCCGTGACACTTCTATTGTCGGATCGAGTAGCCATCTGCATATCCTCATTTCAGTCTCCTATTTCCCAATCATCAGCGACAAGGTCATCCAGTCTCGGATTCCAGGGCCAATCTCCGAGGTAGATTGTCTCATCTCTCAAGTGGAGGCCGGACTGCTTCATCTGGATTGGCCAGGATGTACGGCAAGCGGTCATGCCGGTGGCGAGGGACCGAAGGAGGTGCGGGATGTTGAGCATCCGGTCACGGTCCTTGTCCTTCAGAAAATCCGGCCACCAGGGGCCTTCCTTCGCAATTGGCCCCGATGCCATCATCTGGTCAAAAAACTTTCGTATGGCTTTTCTTCTAGTGACCATTGATCAACCCTCCAAAAGGTAGTAGGTGGCAGCCTCGTAATCCGGCCAAGGATCCACGCGACTGCCACCCATGACGAGCCTATCCCGTGGTGCAGGCTAAAACGGGATTTCGTCGTCAACCTCGTCACCGCCTTCCGACGGTGACTCAGCCTCGGAGTCGGCAGTCCCCTGACGCGACTCCTGCACCTTGACGATCCCGTCAAGGATTGCGGCGTGGAAATGACGGCCATCGACGTAGAGCTGCTCATCGTCGACAATGCCCTCGGCCTTGATGTCCCAGTTGAACCAGTCACCGTCGTTGTTCGACTGAGGCACCGTGGTCAAGTGATAACGCCCACCGAACGTCGGCACCTGGCCCAAGGTACCATCAGCCTTGGTGTACCTGAGGGCTGCCATCAGGCTGACCCACTGCCGGCTCTTCTTGAGCTGGCTGCTGGTCATGCTGATCACGCCCTGTTGGGCACCATCCTTGCCCTCGACCAGGACGTAGTGGTACTTCGTCTCGACCAAGATGTTGCCGTTTGGCAGCACGTGCTTCTTGGTCTCCTCGTTGTACGTCGTCCGGTGCTTGATGGGGTCGTCGATCTCATAGGCCTGGATGAACCCGCCGCCACTGTCACGCGGCGTCCACTCGACCTGCTTGGCGATGAACCCGCACGGTGTGACAAAGATACCATCGTCGGAGTCTACGAGCTCCTTTGTAACCGTGTTGAAGATCATCCCCTCCTCGGCGCCCTTGATGTAGGCCCCATTCGACTTGCTTGCCTGCGGGCTATTCGACTGCAGGATCGTCAAGAACGGGATGGCCATGTCATCGGTCGTCACGTTCTCCATGCCAGCACCGCTGTCCTCGTCGAACAGCGTGGTCGTTGCCGGCACGTTGGTCTTACCCTTTTTGGCAACAGCATTCCTTGCCATGAGTGCATACTCCTCTATGCTTGTGGGTCGCCAGGCTCATCCCCGCCTGACCTGGGGTTTTTATTCTGCCCTCTCGATCGTGGCCTTCTGGCCGATGAAGCCGTTGAACATCTCCAGCGGCACGGCCTCGCCCTTGGTGAGCTGCTCCCGCAGCCAGGCCTGCAGCGTCTGCGTGTGGACGCTTTCCTTCGCGGTGTAGTTGTACCCCTGGGCCTTGAGGTCCTCGAGCAGCTTGGCAGCCTTGGCGTCCTCATCCTTGCCGAAGTCTGTCTTGACCTGGTTTTTGATCAGGTCCCCGTGCCCGTTGTCGCGCAGCCAGGCCAGGGACTCCTCCCCCTTGGCCCCGGCCGGGATGCTGGCCCGGTAAAATGGCTTGACCTTGACCTTATTGCCGTTGCTCAGCGGCACCTCACCCATCCCAATCTCGGTCAGGGCCTCGGGCAGGTCGACCGTGCTGACCTTCTGGTGCTGGGCCTTGAGCTCCTTGACCCTGCCCTCCAGGTCCTCGATCTCGTCCTCGATCTTTGTCTGGAACTCGGCCAGGTTGGCGATCTTGGTGATGGCGTTGCCACCAACCACCTCGACGTCCTTGCTGTCTGCCTCAAAGTCGATGGTCATTGGTCTTCTCCTATGTCACCGAACAGGATTGGTAGCCTATCCTTGAGCTTGGCCAATAGGGGCCTCATCAGGTCCTGCATCTGTGGGTGCGCCGCCTTGGCGGCGCGCAAGGTCAGAATGTGTCGCCACTCCCGAATGTTCGCCGTGACATCGATCTCCGTCTTGAGTGAGTTGGGCAGGACGGCGCGTGCCTCCTGTGGCTTGGCGTCGGCGTCAAGCATCTGAAAGTAAAACCCTTCAGCCTCCAGCATGGCATTATGCCAGGCCCTTTGATCGATAGTCAGGATATCAGGAACTCCATCATCCCACCCAAACCATGACGGGATGATAAAGGTGCACTCGCCCCCGAACTTGCCGTCGGCGTAGTTACAATAGCGTGTGCTCTCCTGGGCAAAGGCCGCGATCCGATGACGGACCAGCTCATGGGTGACGCCGCGGTCAGTGATGAACCGGACCCGTAGCGACTGGTGCTCGAGCATGGCGTGGTGGCCACGGCTGATGATCGACGCCACCAGCTTGTCTGCCGTGCCTGTATCGATCTTGTCCTCTGACTTGTAACAGAGGCGGGTGGACCGCTCCAGCTCCTCCATAATCCGACCGGCATTCCAATCGTTCAAGGGCGTCAGGATCTCATACGACTGGTGAATGAGCCGCATCTCAGTATCTCCCGTCGAGCCTGGAGACCACGTCGAGCACATGGGCCGCCTCAGGATTTTTGTTGAGTACCTCAAGTGCCTCCTCGATCTGGGCCAGCTGCTCCTTGAGGGCGTCTCGCTGTATGGTCAGCCGCTCGGTCACACTGGGCCTGGTAAGCGTGTGGCCACCCAGCATGGCAGCCTGCTTCTGGCCCTCTATCTGTGTCATTTTTCTTCTCCTCTCTAAATCTCATAGATGTCAATCAGGACCGGGATGTATGTTTTCTCCTGTCGGTCCCATTTAAGCACCTGAAAGCGTCCGCTTGTCAGGTCTGACGCCATCGCCGTCGCCGTCGCCATGTAGACCGGGTCACCGATCAGAAGCAGGTAGTCGTCTGACGTGATGTCCCGCATCTTCTCCTCGAGCCTGGTCACGGTCGGGGTCGTGTCGACCAACGGGCCCTCGCCCGGTGGCAGCATGATCACAAGGTCACCAAAGGCCTTGGCCGGTTGAATATTTTTATTGGAGACCTCCTGGGTCACGAAGACGGTTGGCATCAGTTCTCTCCTCTCTTATAAGGTTACTATACCATTATCACTTATTGTGGAAAACTAACAAATTACGGGTAAAGGTTTCCCAATCATCATTGTTAAGTTCATCCACTAGTATTAGCTCACGATTTAGGGTGTTTGCCCGCCAGTGTTTAATCACCTGAGTGTCCCCATGAACAGTATCAGTAGAAACTATACTGAGCCCCATATTGTACCTGTTTAGTCGCTTGGCGAAGCCATTTTGGGTACCTGACAACCTTGGTGCCATCCCGGTTCGTTGGATCTTCAACTCGACCATAAACAGGCAGTTATACCCCATGACCAGGCAGTCTGGCACCCCGGTCACGGTGCTGGTCTCAAGCCTGGTCCAATACAAGTCAGGTTTGGTCTTGCGCTTGAGCAGTTGGTAGAGCTCGGCCTCAGTCGAGATCATCGGCCTGGTCCTGGGTCAGCGGTTGATAGGGATCGTGAAATAACTTTTGCTCCAGCAAAGTCATCCGGGCTTGCAGGTCGTGGACTATGGCCTCGACCTCCTCGATCAACCTGACCGTCTCCCACTCTGCCATATCGTCCTGACCGACTGGGTCAAGGTCATGGTCGCGTAGCTGCTGCTTCCGGGCCTTGGCCAGGGTGATCAGGCCCTTCCGGGCAGCTGACAGCTCGCCCACCGAGACCGAGTTGTTGCGGGCCTCCTGGCCTAGGTCCCTGATCTCCTGCCGGTTGGTCGCCAACACGCGGCGCATGCCACGGTTTTCAGCAAGCAGGTCGAGGTACGTCTCACGTTTGAGCCACATTCTTGCCTCCATCTTTCTTGAAATCTTGCCAACTGCAGATAGACCATAGCACAGCCAGCTCATACTGCAGTTTTGGTGGATCGTGCCACCACAAGGCACAGATGCCCGGCGACAGCTTGAACCACACCTCCCACTTGGTCACTCGTCGACACCAAGTGACGCCAAGGTGTCCTTGGCGTCGTTAACCAAGGCCGACAACTCGATGCAAACATACGCCTTGAGCCTGGTAATAGCGTTAACGCTGAAAAATGACTCCAGCGCTATGTGTGTCTTGTCAGCGTTGACCAAGGTGATTTGTAGCGTAGACTGTGGGCCAGTAACCCCGGCCTTAAGTTGTTCCAGCTGTTCCAGCTTACGGATGACCCCAGCGGCGTTTTCGATGTCTGCTCGTTTAACCATCAGAAGTGCTCCTTGAAAAGTTCATCTATGACATTGTACAACATTCCGGCCGGGATTTCCATTCCCTCGCCACCTTCGTTCACTATCCAGACGGTGCGTGGTGAAGAACTGTATACCTCATACCGCTGCTCGTTCAACGGCACCTTTAAGATGGGCTTATTCTTGGCGAGCCGGCGCTTCAACCGGTCGATCCTGGCGTTGCGCCTAGTGATCGCGTCGTTCAGTTTACGCAACTCCATCATGCGCCTCAGACTTTCGTTGATCAGGTGGCCTTGGGCAAGCATCGCCGCCTCATATTTTTCCTTCCAGTTGGTCATGGCACGACCCTCCAAAATAAAACCGCCAGGCACACGGCCTGGCGGTAGATGATTAGATCATGCTGGCCAGCTTGATCACCAGCTCCTTTTTGTTGGCCTCGGCAGCGAGCTGGATCATGTCGATGATCTCCTTCTGCTCCAACCCGTTTCCGCTGCACTTCCCGTTCAGCCCTATCAAGGCCCACTTGGCAACCTCAGGCACCTCACCTTGCCTGATCCAGGTATCCCAGACACTGTAGCCTGAGTAACCGATAGCCTTCATCACCTTGTCGATACTTCCAAGGCAATTTACTGCGTCAGACATCATAGCATCAACAGTAAGAACGCCGACCTTTTTGGATCTTCTCATGCTTCTCTCCTCTCTATGCGCGGTCGATCTTCAGGATCCCATCCTCAATGAGGCGGGCACGGTAGTAGCTGAAGATCCGCCACGGGTCCTGCTTGGTCTTGAGCTGGGCAGCAGAGCCCTGCAGCTTTTTCTTCAGCCGGTCGTATGATGGGTCGCCCTCCTTTTCCTTGAGCTCCCGGATGGCGTCGACAATGACCTTGGCTTGACGCGGCAGCTTGGCGATCACCTCATCCGTGGCCCCGTTGATCTTGAACACCTGGTTGGCGCGCTTGGGGCCGGCCTTGATCTTGACCACCTCACCTTCAGGGGTCTTGCGCTCGTATGGGTCCTTGCCGTGGAGCAGGACCGCCCGCCAAAGCTTGTCGGCTGCCGCAGTCTTGTCCTTGGAGTACCTGGCCTCCTCGCCGGTCAACTTGCGGATCTCGCCTTCCAAGGCAACCTTGGAATAGAAGTTGGTCAGGCCGGTCGGGCCAACATGGACCGGTGTGCCTGCCATCGTGAAGGCACGGGCCCGGCTCACGGTGTCGAACTTGCACCAGTTGCCTGTCGGCATATGGGCAATGGCCTCATAGTCAAACGTCGTCATTTCAACTCTCCTCTCTATTCTGTCCGCCAAACCCGGACACCGCCTTCGACGGTGCGGGTGACGAACCTCATGTCTGGAAACAGGCGGCGGTAGTAGCCTACCACCCCCGCCATGGACTGTATGTTGCGGCCTTCAGCCAGGAAGCTGTCACCAACCTCCATGTCCTTGAACGGCCACTTGGTGTTCTTGGGCCTAGATACCGGAACACCCTTTTCGATTTTTATATCAGAAGGCATCAGGCTGCCTCAATCGACTGGCCAAGCTGGATGCTGTCACCATAGATCTTGCCGGCCGTGACGCCTGCCATATTTCTGGGGGCACGCTCCCGGGACTTTTCTGTCTTGGTTTGCATGTTACTGGCCATCCAGTCGGAATTCTCAGCGGCAGCCTGGTCATACTCGACCACCATCGGCAGGTTGGTGCCGCCCTCGGTGGTGATGCCGTCGGCCTTGGCAGCCTCAATCATGTCAAAGACACGGCTGCAAATTCGCCGACTGGCGCCCTTCATGAAGGCCGTGACGAAGGCAGCGCCCTCGGTCTTCTTGTGGCGATAGGCCTCATGGCCGACAGCCTCAACCACCCAACGGGCCATGGTCTGGGCCGTCTGGACATTGTGCTGCTTGCCGATGAAGATGTGGGTGTTGTGGTAGGACTTGACCGCCCAGGTGCCATAGACATAGTCACAGAAATACAGCTTGGCGATGGCCGAAGAAATCCGGCGGGCCCAGGGGCCGCCCCAGTATTCCACGTCGCTGCGGTCGATTTCGGACTTGACGGTCTGCACATCGGACATGGCCAGGTTGTGCTCGGCCAGCATGGCCTGCACCTTCTCCATGGCGGCAGCCGCCTCATTCTCGTTGGGGTTGTTGCCGGCCAGGGCCAGCAGCTTCTGCACACGCTCTACGATCTTCTCTTGCTCGGTCATGGACTCTCTCCTCTCTAAGACCAATTCTCGTAGGCCCAATATATCAAGCTGCCTCAGGCGTGTACACAAAAAAATGTGGTTTAATTTATCTTTTTAATCTCACCCCAATTAGGCCCCAGCTCCACGTCCACCTTCAAGGGGACCTCCAGCTCCATGCAAGTCTCCATGATCTCAGCCTGCTGCCGGGCCTCAGCCTCGCTCGAAACTGTCGAGTCGAGCTCGTCGTGCAAGGTCAGGTGCAACAAGCCAGCTTTTTCGCGGTGACACAACACCATCGCCCGCTTGATCATGTCGGCCGACGAGCCCTGGATCAACTTGTTGAGGGCCTTGAACCCGAAGGTCCGACGCAGATGCGAGTTCGGCCACTGACGCTCGGCCTCCTCCCGGCGTAAAGGTTTCTCGTCGTCGCGCATTTCGCCGTAGGGCGGCTCCCAAAATGGAAAGTGGCATCGGCGTCCTCCTAGGGTTATGATATAGCCTCGGTCCTCAGCAACCTCAGTGCATTTTTTCGCCAGGCCCTTGACATACGGCACGGCCTCGTGATAACCGTCGTAGACGTGACCAGTCTCACCAACGGGCACCCCTGCCTGGATGAGGTTGGTCTCCATCAACGCCCGTCCCATCCCGTACGCTGCCCCAAGATTCAGGGTCTTGGCTGGCTTGCGGGTGATGCCGGCCATGTCTGCCACCAGCTGATGGTAGTCGGTGTCAGGGTTGTCGACATACCGCTGTTTAGCGACGGCTGCCCCGATCATGTTCATCAGGACCGCGTAGTGGACCGTGACACGTGGCTCCTGCTGACTGTAGTCGTTGCAGCACCAGATGCCACCCTCCTCCGGGATAAACATCCGCCGGATTATGCCGGCAATTTCTGGGTTGTTCTCGGTTGACGGCATGGTCTGGAAGCCAGACGACAGGCGACCAGAGACGGTGCCGCCCTTGTCGTCCTTGACCTGGCGAAATTCCGGGTGGACGTGGTCGCCAACCACCTGCCTGAGGATCATGTTCTCGAGGTAGGTCTTACGGGCCTTGTGGAGCTGTCGGCCCTCAAGGACAAGTGGCGACAGCTCGTCTGTCTGCAGCTCTAGCCACTCCTTGGGAAAGCTACCGTTGCCGGCGGCAGTCTTGTTAAACGGGATGCCCAGCCTGCTGTAGGCCCTGGCCATCGAGACATGCGAGTGGATGTCGACTTCCCCGGCGAACTTGGCGATCCTATCGAGCACCTTTTGCTCACGGGCCACGAAGTCATCTCGTGTGGCCTCTACCTTGTCAACATCCACCCGCACCCCGGTGAAGCGCATCTCAAGCAGCACCTCAATCAGGTCGCATTCCAGCTCGAACACACGCCACAGGTCCTCGGCTATGAGCTGTTCTTTTTGTTTCTCCCAGATCCGTAGTGGCAGCTCAGCGTCGGCCTCGCCGTAGGGCCCGACGAAGGCTGCCGGAAGCTTCCACAGTCCTGACTTTGGGTCAACACCATAGGTAGTCGCTGCCTCGCGCAGGAGGGTCTCGTCCTTGCCCTCGCCGAGATATTCCAATGACAGCGCCTGCAGGCTGTAGGAACGCTTGTACTCATCGATCAACGGCTCCGCTACCTGGATGTCGTAAAATGGGCCCTGTGGCCTGATGTCCAGCGTCCGCAGCCACTCTAGGTCGTAGATGATCTTAGCGCCGACCTTAGGGGTCTTGGTGCCTAGCTGCTCCCTGGTGTATCTGATGACCTTGTCTCGGTCAAGGTTGCCGCCACCAGCGTGCGCGATGGGGTAATACCGACTACCGTGTTCCTTGGTAGCCAGGGCAATTCCAACAACCTCACCATCACCCCTGGCGCCACCTGGACCGAGGTCCATGAGGTTGGGGTCACGTGTCTCAAGATCGACTGAGATTTCTGGCGCATTACGAAGATCCGGGTAGTCCTCAGTGGGGGACCATGTCACCGCCGGCGTGAATAAAGGCAGTTGGCTCAAGGTTCAGCTCCCTCTTGCTAATGAAATGCCAGTGCCGTCCCTGGCTTGTCCACTGGGCCTTGGCCCGTTCGGTATGCTCTGAGGCGTATTCCTCTGAGAACACCATCCGCCCGGCCGACGTGGCCATCAGGGCGTTGACGCACGTGATGCATGGGCTGACGGTGCAGTAGACCGCCGACACCAGCATGTTGTTGTGGCACGAGATCAAGGCATTGATCTCAGCGTGGATGGCGCCGCACAGGTCGAGGCCCTGGCCTGGTGGCTGCTCAGCCCCTGGGCACGGGGCATCAATGCAGTGAGGCATACCAGGTGGGTTGCCATTGTGACCAGTGGCCAGGACCCTGTTTGCTGGGTCCACCAGCACGCAGCCGACCTGCCTTCGCACGCAGGTGGCACGGGTTGCCACCTCGTGGGCAATGCGCAGGTAATATTGATCGATGCTAGGTCTATTCATCGTATAACCCCATTAGCCAGTCTTGGCCATAGGCCTCGTGAATGTATTGACGGGCAGTGCTGCTATGTGTGCTGGACATTTGTAGGTACTCAATCAGGTCGAACGGGTCACCCTCATCATACCACCTGGTCATGTTGATTTGAACGCTTCTTGTCTCTTCATCAGTGGCCACATAGACCCCAGCGTCCAGGCAGTCGTTCACCTTCTTCCAGTTTTTCTCGTAGAGGTGGGCCGAGCCTGGGGTGATCCGCAGGTTACCAAGCTTAAGGCCGACGCCGCGATTTTTGTTGAGCAACATGGCCACCAACATGGTGATGCAGGTGAAGTTGAAGGCATCATATGGGATGCCGAGCCAGGCATCTGACGACCGCATGGTCACCAGGCAATGCAGCCGGCCACCACGGATCAGCCACTGCATCGCCACGGTGCACGGCACGTCCCTGCTGCCTGGTGGGTTGGGCCGCCAGATGGTCATGACCGCCTGCCGTGAGTTGTCGTCCAGGGCCAGGTTTTGCACCACATACATCAACTGATCGATGACCTGTGGGCCATACGCCCCGGCGAACATGTAACCATCGTCGGAAAACTGCTCGATATTTTTAGACAGATCCTGCATCTCCCGGAGCCGGTTAGAGCCAGATAGGATCCAGGCCGCCTCGCCCGCCATGAACCGATAACCCAGCTTGCGGCCAGGGTTCAGCAAGACCGGGTAGTTCATGTCGAATGTAAACGGCCGGCCGAGCAGCTCCACGGTCGCCATGTCGCGCGGCTTGGAGGCGGCGCCATGGATCATAATGTCACGGATATGCGAGATCCAGGCCTGGTCGATCAGCTCGGCACGAGCATCAATTGGAAAGTGCATCTTTAAGCTCCTCAGCGTAGGTTGAGACGTCACTGTGATCGAACCGCCTGGCATGCTGCGGGTGCCGGATTTTTTCATGGAAAATGTGAAGATCATGCAGCTTGCTGCTGGCGTTAGCCCCCAGGGCGATGACCTTTTTGCAGTTGTCGGCCACCTCCTTGAGCTGCTCAGCCGTGGTCCCTGGGTCATTGGCGTTCATGAGGCACATCTCCTCCTCAGGGATGTAGGCAGCATGCAGGGCCTTGGTCAGATACAGGCTGCAGCCGCCGTTCTCATAAAACGGCCAGTTGAGAATGTGCTTCTTGCCGCTGACGTCACCTACCAAGAGGGTAGATCTGTTCCCCACCCGGCCGGCCAGGTTGCCCCAGTTGGGGTTCAGGCCTGGCTGATAGGTCAGCCCGTCCCTAACAATCTCCAGGCAAGAAAGCAAGCCCTTGACACAGGACTTAATGTCCTTCTTGGGGTGCTTGGCGATGTCATACTGAAACCAGTGAGTATCAGTGATGACGCCCCCCAGGGCCGCCAGCTGCTCGGCGTAGCTGCCGGTGTTGGGCCTGGTGACCGAGCCGTGAACCAGGTTCAAAAACCGGTCTGAGACCTCGGACACATCAGCATACATCTCATCCCGACTTTTCTTTAGCTCACGGTGGTTTGCCACCACCATCTCGGTTGGCGGCGCCGCAATCACGTAGATGGCCCCAAACCGCAGGAGCATTCTATGCATCATCCGGGTGGCAATGCCGATGCCCACGCCATCGCGGTAGGTGTCGGCATAGATGTTTTCGCTCGGCCACAGGCGATCGACGACCACGGTCTTGATGTCTGACAGCGCGATGGCGTTGATCAGGGCGTCGGTCTGATACCGCCACATGTCCCAGGTCGGGTCGAAGGACAGGTGCATATACTTGCTCTTGTCCTCGCCAACCTCGTCACAGATGGCCTGGGCCAGGGTGGTCTTGCCAGTGCAATCACACCCGTCAATTACAATAATGCCGGTCACTACTTCGGCTCCAGCCCCAGCAGCGGCCGCAGGTCGGGTGGCTCCCAGCCGTCAGGCTTGACCACATCGAACTCGCTGCCGCGCTTACTATCCTCGGCCGACTCAGCCCGCTCCTTCCGCATGTTAGCCCAGTGTACCTCTTGCCAGCACGCCTCGAACGGAATGCCCATCAAATACGCCGTGCCGAGGGCGACGTAGACAAGGTCGACCAGGGCATCAGCCGCACCCTCAAGGTTGCCAGCCATATGGGCAACAACCAACTCGTCAAGCTCCTCCAGAAGAAAATCTTTCCGAAAGTTGAAAAGATCGTCTTCAAGCAGCTTGGGCTCCGGGTCCAGGTTCTCGAGCCCGAACTTCGTGTGGAAATCCTTGATGTCGTAGGTAAAGCTGGTCATCTTGCGAGTTCCTTCCATTTATCAGAGCTGGTCCACGGCCCCTCGACCTTGGCCAGGGGCTTGAAGCGTCGGGCATATGAGTCGTCTGCCACCGTCAGGTGCCAGAGGTTGTTGCGGGAAAATTCTGGGTAGAGCGGTGCAAAAACCGTCGCCAGGACGTTCACGTCGTAGTAGGTCCTGAGATCGTTGAAGATGTCCATCAGGCCATCCTCCTCGAGCCGGTCCTTGTAATCCCGGATAGAGGCGAAGGTGCCCCAGTTTCCCTCGATGGCAAAGCCCAGGTCCTCGAGCAGGGCCCCCAGGGCCTCACGGGTAATCTCGCTGACGTGGTTGCCAGCAGCCCCAACCCGCTCGTCGTAGCATGGGGTAGAGATGAAGAAATCGGCCTCTAACAGCGCCAGCCGGTGCATGCCGGCCAGCATTTTCCTGGCAGCACCTGGCTCCACATGCTCAAGCACCTCAAATGAGATGACCACATTCGGGGCCTCGTCGTGTCCGTAGTCACATGGAAATTCAACCCCAGCCACGGTCGTGATCGGGAATTTCCCGGTGTGAAATGGTGACAGGTCCAGCTTTTTGTTGTAGTCGATGCCGATGTAATGCTTGGGGATCAGGCGGCTGGAGTAGAGCAGCTTGGCCAGCGGCAGCTCCTTGCCGCACCCGACATCGAGGATCACAGCGTCCTTATAACGGCTCTTCTCGTTGAGCCACCTGCAGACATGCGACCATCGGAAGCAGTGGGCAATGTAATCACGGTGGATAAACCCACGGGCCTCGGCCTGGTCGATTGACAGGTGGGTGTTGTCGATCTCCTTGCCACGGGCATTTGTCATAATCTCTCCTCTCTATTCCTAGCCGTCGGCCGCACACGGCGGCCGACTGATCGGCAGGGAGTCACATGACAACCTCCAGGTCAAACATGAGTCGCTAGGATATTATGATCGTACACAAAAAATCGTGGGTATGTAAACCTACAAAAAAAAATGGCCCCACACCATGCAGGGCCGAGTTTAGGCAGTGTCGTCGGGGGGAACCTTCGACCACCGCCGGCCCGGCCTATCAAACCTGCTGGGAGCAGGCACTCTGGGGGAGAGAAAATAGGCCGGGCAGAACTGTCTTAGGCGGCGTTGGCCATGTCCAAGGCGGTCTCCAGGGCCTTGGCCTTGATCTTGGCGCGTGAGCCGAACCAGGCGGACTCGAGGGCGGTGTCGCGGTCACGGCCGGCCTCATGGTCGGCGAAGTATGTCACCGCGTTGGTCAGGCCCCAGTAGGTGCCCTTGCTCGACTTGAGGTCGGCACCGGGTTGGGTCTCGACCAGCTCGAGGACCTTCTTGCCGGTCCGCTTGAAGCAGTCAGCCAGTGGCAACAGCTCGTTGTCATTGTTGGTCGGCGGCTCAATCAGGAGCTGGGGCTCGAACACCCGGGCGATGAACTCGTCACGCTGGTCCGAGGTGTATTTGGCGGCTGCCAACAGCTCGGCCTGCTGCTCGAAGTCGGCCAGGGCATTCTCAGCCAGGCCCAGGGCCTCCTCAGCCTCGAACTGGACATCGGCATCGAACGCCCGAACATGCGGCATCCTGAAGGCCATGCCTCCGCTCATCGCCATCTCCAAGGTGTTATTGCAGACAACCCGGACCGAGGTGAACTTGCCACCGAGACTTTCGCCCCAGACGTGCGGGCTGTGGAGAAGCAAGAAGCCATGCACCTCGTCGCCACCCGGCAGGGTAAAGCCCTTGCGGATCGACGCCAGGGCCCAGATCTTTTTGCCATCGAGCAGGGAGCCTGCGGTGTGCATCTCCATGTCGCCGGCATCCACGAACCGCTTAAAAAAGTCCATGACCTCGGAGTTCTGGGTCGGCACGAACCTGGGACCGCACGGCCCCAAGACCGCCTGGTCGGAGTCGCGGACCAACGCCCGCAAGTTGCCGGCCAGGCTGTACCTGCCCTTGTCGTCCTTGGCCCGGACCTCACGGGCGGAAACCGTCCAGTCCAACTCGGCCGCCTTGAGCATCTCCTCAGGGGTCAGGTTGGGGTCGACCTTGACACCTAAGCCATGCCAGGGAAGATCGCCCGCGTACGCCATCGTCTCAACTGCTGCTGTCATCGTCTTATTCCTCTCTTCTCTCTAAATGTGGGCACCAACTAAGAGAAATTGGCTTCTTAGGTTCCGCTAGGTTTCTGTGGTCCGTTGGCGGCTACGAAGCCGATGGGGGCTGCAAGTGTCGCCTTGTCCCACCCTTTAACTTACCGCTCCGCGTCATCTTACCTAGCTTTATGGGAAACCTTATCAGGGCGTTTAAGGATCTGATCCAACCTGCGCCGGTTATGCCTTGCGGCCCGGCATTTTGATTTCTGTTTGCGTCAAGCATGCGCGTCCACTTTCCGTCTAGTTTCTCCTCCACCAATTGCTCTCAGCGTCGTAGGCCTATTAGGCCACGTTGCCACAGGCGTGTACACATAAAAGTGTGGTTACGGTGAAATTAATTAATCATCCACCAGCGTCAGCCGTAGACCTAGCTGCTGGCAAATCGATCCCAGCACTCGCGTGCTGGGCTGGGTGTCGCCGTTCTCAATCAGGGTAAGCGTGTTCAGGTGCACCAGGGCCCGTGCTGCCAGCTTCTCGCGCGACCAGCCCTTCTCAAGCCTGCGTGACTTAATCCTGGTTCCGATTGAAGGTGTGGCGTCCATGGCTCCCATGGTACACCTCCCACATAATTTTGTATACCGACTTTTATTTGGGCTGCTGCTGCGGCCCAATATACCGCCGTCGCACCTTGCCTCGTACCATTGGCGACATCGACCGGTACAGCTTCTCGAAGGCTGGCGACCTCGGGAGAATGTCAGTGACTGGCGGCTCAAACATATACTTATTGACGTCCTTCTCAACGTCCTTGACCATCAATAGATGGGATAGCCCCATAATCCCTGCCTCAGTCGATGGGGCAAGTTGTTGGAGCTCCTTTAACCTGGCCAGGCCGGTCTCACTGGTAATCAGATCTGCCATATTGTTAAAATAGCGACCCTGCAGGATGCCGCGTACATAATCAGTCATTCGTGACGGTGTTCGCCAAACCTCCAGCGAGTCAATCAGTGGGAAGATCAGGGCTGGGGCCCCACCAAGCTGGTTCTTCTCAGACGCCCTTTCAAGGGCCTTGAGCCCTGCCTGGTTATAGGCCGTCAGCGAGCCCTCGTTCATTGCCCGCCCGGTCGCCTCCAGGACGTTGGCCAACCACCTCATGGTCTCCTGTATCTCAGGCCGGTCCTCCAGGGCCGCGTTGATCAGCTCCCGGCGCTTGGACTTGGCAGGCCCGAAGATGGCGTTATAGAATGTCTTCCCCACGTTGACCACAGACCTGTTGGCCTCATCTGGAACCTGGTCGATGCCCTCCTGAAGCCAGGAGCGTAGCAGGCCATAAAACTCCTGCTCACGGTCTGCCTTCTTGAAGGCCTCGCGCAGGGCCCTGACCGTGGCAACATCTGAAATATCAGACTGAAAGGCGTATCTGGCGGCACGGAGCACGTTATCACCCTCGAGCCCGGCGATACGCCCGGTGGCTCCCTTTTCCAGGGCCGTGACCTGTGGCATCCCCTCCTCATAGGTTTTGCGGGCCTCAGCATATCTTCCCTCGGGAAAATCTGGCGTCTTGGTTGCCTCATTCGCCTTGTCCACCATGAACTTGCGGAAGGCCTTCAGATGGTTGATTGTGTCAGTGTCGACTGCATTGCGTGGATCTTCACCCCACTTGACCTGGGAGTCGATGATTTTTTTGACGCGGTCCAGACCCTCGACCGAGGTGTCCGGCACCGTAATATGCCTGGGCGAGTCAGGAACATTTGGGTCATAGTCAGGGTTATTTTCACGGCGATAAAGGTGCTTGCGGATTGCCTCGAGTGCGTTTCGCTGCGGTTCTTTCAAGCGATTGTTATCGAGCAGGCGGTCGAGCTCGCCAAGAATTTCTGGGGTATCAACCTCATCAATCTCCTTGGAGGCGTCATAATGAGGTTTAGCTTGCTTTCTTATTTCATCTTTTTCAATTTCGATAGCCTTTTTGGCGGCGTCACTTGCTGCCTGCCTCGCCTCAAAAGTGGCCTCACGAGGTGCTAAAGCGCCTAGCGCCTCATTAACGGCCTTGCGGACCTGCGGATTGCGGACATCTCGCATCCACTCGATAATTACATCGGCTGATGGTTCAAGGTTTTGTAGGTGCCGTTGCTGGGCCACCAGTGACCGCAACCCTGTGGCCTCGGCTGGAGTCAAGGTGATCCCAAACCGCCGCTTAGCCTCACGTGAGAATTCTTGAGCGGAGGCCAAGGCTTTGCGACTGAAGTCACGCACCAAACCTCGTTCCATAAACATTCCGAACAGCTGGGCAACGCCTTCGGCGCCACCCTCCTCGGCTGCCGCCATAATCACATCGAACGGCACGACCTTTTCATCAGTCATCTTAGAACGGAGGAAATCATACGCCGCCCCAACCGTGGCAGCTCCAGCCAAGGCACCCTTCTTACGGCCCATGCCTAATTTTTTACCGATCGCCGCCCCAACTGCCCCAGCAACACCTTGGGTGTGCTCTGCCCCTGAGGTGGCCAAAGCTGACGGGGCGTTCTTGATGTTTTTAAACAACCGGTCCATCAGGTCCGACCAGCCTGAGGCGCTAAACATTCGAGGGGCCTTGACCTCGACCTTGTTCAACTGGCCAGCATCATCCTCATAAACTAAGTCACCTTGATATAAACCGAAACGCTTGCGGGCCTCAGCCTGATCCATGTCTGGGAAAAAATGCTTGGCAAAAACATTGACCTTGTTCTCAAGCAGCCGTGGCCATGACGCTTCGAGCCGGACACCAGCTGGCGCATCTTCCTCCATGCTGGAGGTTATAAGCGGCTTGCGAGGCCCGCGAGTAAATTTAGGGCGTTGGGCCATTAACGCTTGTTCCGGTTAAACCAAATTTCTTCGCCAAGCGCGCCGTAACGTTTCCTAAGGGCGTCAGAAAACTGTGTTGGGTCGGGTATTTGCCGCTGTAGTACTTTCATCTCAGCAAGCAGTTCATCCTTAAGTGACCCAGCAGTGTTTTCTTTTTCCCATTTTCTAGCAAACCTTAGCACGTCTCTATTCGACGGGATCTTTTTCTGCTGGTCGCTTAATTCCCAATTAAAAATAGCGTCTCTACGCTTTGACTGACGTTGAAGCCCAATCCTCGTGTAGTGCAGCATTAACTTTAGGGCGTCTGGCTGATCACCAAGCTTATTAGCCGCCTCGGTGATAAAGCTAAGTTCCTTATCAGACAAGGCGCCTTTCAACTTGGCCGTCAGGTCAAGGACGCGGCGCTTTGAAATCTTTGAAAAAATTTCCTGCTCACTGAGGTTTGCTGTTTCTTCCTCTGACAAAAGCCCAAGAGCCGACAGCCCGGTTCTCAGACCCAACAACCGCTCCTCTCTCGGGCCAGCCCTCATGCCGCCCTCAAGCAGGTCAAGCATCATGGTCGTATCAGTCAGCGTGTCACTTGAGGGTATTGTGGTTAGCCGGTTAACCTCGTCGGTGTAACGTTTAACAGACCCTTGCTTATCCTTGGTATTCACTTTGAGGTCGATATTAGTTGCACCTCTGGAGGTTTGGTATTTCAGCAGCGCTGCCTTTTGCTTTGGGTCGTTTTGCCAATTTGGAAATAATTTGTTCCACTCTTTAATGTCATCAGTGCTGGTGTCCATTGCCTTTGTCATGGCGGCCAGCGCAGCTATACGCTTCAGCACCAGCTCCTCAGCCTTGGTCTTTTCACCAATCCGCTGGGCCCGCACGGCCTCGCTGGTCTTGAATCCGGTCCGCAGGCCCTTGCCGATAGCCGACAGGGCCGACTCACCCGGCTTGGCCTGCATCATCTCCAGGCCAGCGTCGACCATCCCCAGCATCTGGGCACGGCGCGGATCCTGCCGCCTGTTCCATAGTGAGGCGGTCGGGTCGTCTTTCGGGGTTTTCGGGGTCAGCATGGCCTGCAGCGCAGCCAGTGAGCTGGGCTGCTTACCTAGCGCACCTAGGGCCCCAGCCGCCTGCGGCGTCACCGCAGCAGAAGAAAGCCCAGGCGCCACGGTGCTTGGATTTATCAATGGTACCTGCGCCGGCGCAACCGCCCCAGCAGTCGTCCCAGGCCGTAGGGCACCCTGTGTTGCACTAGCCACCTGATAGCCGGTGCTGCCAAGTGGCTGTCCGCCAAGCGCCCGCCGCGGGTCAGGTGGCTGATTGTCCGTTCCAAACGCCTGCAGCGCCGGGCCACCAACGGTCATCGGCCGCTGCGTGCCGTGGATATAGGGGTTATATGCCATGTCTACCCACCCGGCCGTTGTGATGCTGTGGTGTTCGGGTTTTTCATCAGGTTGTAGCCACCATAAAACGCACCTAGGGCACCAACCCCCTGGGCAAGCGGTGATGGGGTCGGGATGAACTGGGTGTTGTAGCCTTGCTGCTGGGTACGTGTCTCATACGGGATGCCCTGTAAGGCCCCAAGAGCAAAATTTACCTGCCGGTACGGATATTCGCGCCCCTCCAGGTAGTCCTGGTAGGCAGTGTCAAGGTTCCGCTGGCCCTGCTGTTGCTGCAGCCCACCGGATTGAAGTAATTGCTGCACATCAGCCGCCCCCATGACCGAGCTGAGCTGGCCAAGCTGTGCCATCTGCGAGCCACCTGCCATCATACGTTGGGCATTTTCATTAAAGCCTTGCCTAGCAGCCTCATAGCCAGCCATCCCGCCCTTCAGCTGGGTGTCGGCGATCGCCAGCTGGCGGTTACGGTCGATCTCAGCGTTGAGGATACCGTGACGGGCACCGCCAAATGATTGGGCCCCGACAGCGGCAGCGTTTGCCCCAATTTGCCGCTGCCCGAAGTCACGGTTCAGCTCCTCAACCGCCCGGTTGGTCACCAGCTGCTGGTACGGGTTCATGTAATTCTGAGCAGTTTCAGCATTCCACGGGGTCAAAGCACTACGTGTAGCAGCTGCCCCTTCGGTAATATACGGGGTCGCGGCGCCAACGTTGGTGCTGGTAAGGTCAAAGGCTTGTTGCTGTTGGGCAGTAATCGGCGCGACGCGAGGGCCGCCATACGGGTCAAGTGGCTGCTCTGCCAGGTGCTGGGCCTGCCCAAACAGCTCCTGGCCACCCTGTGATACCCACTCAGGGATCGAGGTGTTCTGAAGCACACTTGACGGCGCCGCCCGCTGCTCAATATTTGTCGCGCAAAGTCCACCCATGCCTACTCTCCAACGTAGATACTTCCAACCGGCCTAAAGCCCATGCGCCGGTAAAACTTGTCCTTTCGCTCCAGGTCCTGGTCGCCAAAGACATGGCCAACCTGAAGTGGTACTTGAAGGGTCTTGGCAGCCTCTCGAAAGCCCTCCATCAACTGCACCGCGGCCTTGGTCTTACGACAACCTGGCACCACGTAGAACCACAGGTCACCAAGGTGGCCAGCCGTCGAATACCAGTGGCTTGAGACATAGCCACCAATCGAGCCAACAATACAGCCCTCCTCATCTTTTGCCACCAGGGCCACACCTGACAGCACCACGTCGGCTACCACGTGTGTCGTCTTCGTCCAGTCGATCTCTGGCAGGTCCTGGCCCTCGCCGTGCATGTGCGCCAACAGGGCCAAGATGCCACTGATGTCGACAAGCGAGGCCCTGCTATAGCTGAGCGAGGCCACCAGGCATACCACCAGGTGGCATTCCGGCCGGGTCTTGAGGCATTGGCCCAGGGGCAACAGGACCTGGCATAGGACCTGGCATAGAACCTGGCATAGGACCTGGCATAGGACCTGGCATAGGACCTGCTGGTCCCTGTGCACCCTGCACGTTGTTCTGGACCAGCATCTCAAGCACCGGGATCAGCTCCGGAAATACCTTTGCCATCACAATCGCCAGCTCTGGCGTGATCGACTGGTCCAACAGGGCCAGCTCCTCAGGGGCCAGGCTGCCAAGGCGGGCATCCAGCTCCTGCATGAAGTTGTCCGGCGCAGGCGTCCCAGGCATCGGGCCCGGGGCAGCCGCCATGTCCCTTGGGCCACCAGGCGCCAGGGTAGGAGGCGGACCCCCAAGTTGATCAAACGCTGGCATATAACTTCCTCCAGTCTCGTTGAATTGGGATTAGGGTGCCGACGACAAGACAGAGTCCCTCGAACACGACCCGGACCCCCTTGCCAAGCAGGTTAGGCCTCTCACTGAAGCCCATCTGGTACATGATCTCATGACCTCTGGCCACGGCGATCGGGGCAACCAGCCTCGTCATCAATGGCGATCGCCGCATCACGTTGACCACGGTCGGGGCCATCAGGTGGTAGCCGCGTACGACCGCTGGCGACAGGCGCCTGGTAAATATCAAATCTAACCGCTGCATGGTCTTAGGCATCAGGCCCTGGGCATGCAGCTCAGTGCAGATGACGCGTCCTGTAAATGATCCAACAACAGTGCTTCCAACAAATGCCCCAATTGGGCCTCCAAGTGCAAAACCAACCACACCACCCACGCCGGCACCTGCTGCCTTTTTAAGGTTCGGCTTCTGACCCATCAACACGTCCATGACCAACGAGGCCGCAGCTGAATAGACCCCTGATACTGCCGGGGCATGCCAGCCAGGTACAACAGGCGGCGCAGCACCGGATATTGCTGGAGTTTGAGCAGGATACGCTGCTGGCGGTCCAGGTGGTGGCAAGTTACCTAAGGTCACTGGCGGCGGAGTACCAATCCCGCCAACCGCAGCAGGTGTTAAATTTGCTTCTGCAGCGTATGGCGACCAGGTAGTTTGAGGGACTGAGGCAGCTATATTACCTCCAACCTGCCCGAGCTGCGCGGCCGGTGACTCCGGAAACAGGCTCGTGGCCGCGTTCTTTAGGTCATTCCACGATGACTGCGCCGCCCCGGTATGGGTCGACAGGGCAAGCGGATCAGCACCAGCCTTTACAGCCTCAGCCGCCTGGTTACCGACATACTGAAGTGCGCCGCCGGCACCAATGGCCGCCAGGCTTTGCATCTCGCCAGGCACCCGCTGGGGATCATACTGTGGTGGAACGATCTGAGGGGCTGAGGCACTAAAGTCCTCGAACTCGCGGATTGGGCCTGGGGTACGCTTAAAGAACTGCATGTCAGCACCCATGCCGCCAGGCTCACCATAGGTCAGCCAGCGCGGGTCGCTAAGCGGTGGTACCTCAAGTGCCTCTGGGGTGTAGAGTTGATAGGTGTTTGCCATCAGCCTAGTGTTCCCTTGCTCTTCATGTCCTCGATCAGGGTCCCAAGCACCGCAAGCCCCTGGGCCAGGGTGTCACCGGTAACGTCCAGGGTACGGTCAGTCGTGCCATTCGCTACAGTATACCCTGTTTGTGCCGGCTGGGACAAAAGAATGTGGATCTGCTCAAGCCGCTCCACGAACTGCTGCATCCACACTGGGTCATACTGTGATGGGGCAATGCCAAGGGGGCCAATTGGGGCACCACTGCTCATCTACCTTCTCCCACTCGGCCGCCAGTCGGCCCTGAGGATGCCCAGCTTGGCAAAGCTCTCCACCTCGCTGCTTGAGTAGCCAAGCCGCAGCTGCCGGCCCCTGATCCGAGCCGAGGTCTTCTCGGTGGTCGAGCTGATCGTATATGTCTTGCTTGACTCAGTGGCATTCGAGTAGCGCCGGTAGTAGACCGTCAGCGTTACGTCGCCAGTCTGCTGTGAGACGTCTGTGATGAACTTTTCGACCAAGAAAAACTGATCACCGGCCTCCGGTACCTCCAGGGTGCCAGACTCAATCGACCAGCTAAGGGCAGCGCCGTTGGCGTTTTTCCCCTTCTCATGGAGATAAAAGTTGCCGCTTGAGTCATAGGCAATTGGGTTGTCCTGCCACGAGCTGGCATCCTTCCACACGGTCCGGCCAAGCGTCCCAAAGGCCCACTCGTTGGTGACGTAGTCCAGCACCACGTAGCGGTCGGGATAGTCAGCCGAGCTGGACGACGGGTAGTGCCACCAGATCTCTGAGAACCCGTCGTTGGTCCCGGCGTGCACCAGGTCTGTCATCTCAAGGTTTATGTCGTCGAACACATGGTCCCGCACTGGACAGGGCAACACCTGGGCCGTACCGTTATACAGGTGAAAGTCAGTCTTAGACATCCAAAAGACCATGCTGTTTTTATGTACGGCAGCATTGGGGCCTACTGGGGCCTTTTCAGTTGCCAGGTGCCTGAAGGTAAACGTAAACGGGGCCCCTGAGAAGATCATGCCAAACAGGGCAGCGTCAGTAAAGAAGATAATCTGGTCACGGGTCTGGACCGCCGCGACCACCTTATCACCGATATGGACCCGCTGACTGCCGGCCGTGTTGCCAGCCGCCGCGGTCCAGGTGGTGTTGACCTCCTGGTCGGTCCATCTGATGTTCAACGGATCGCTGGCAGAACCATCATGCGCCCCAAAGCTGATCAGATGGCGATCGGGCACCGAGGTCATGATAAACTTATTTGTGCTGGGGGCGTTGGTAACCGCAGTCGCCCTGGTCCCGGTGCCAACTGAGGCATCCCAGGTATAGATGCCACCGTCACGCCGGTTGGCAATAAGGTCCTCGCCCCACAGGTCAAACGACCACGTGTTCGCATCCAGCGTCACGGTCGAGGTGGTCCTGGCCGTGCCCCAGGTGGTGCCTGACTCGTTCCAGGTGCCAGCACCCCAGCCAAGCCCAGCCGTTGGGGCCGGCACCCCGGTGCCCAGCAGGTACTCAACCTTGACAGATGCCCCGCCACCAGTGCCTGTGCTCGAGGCCGTGGTGGTCACCGTGATCACGAAGTTGTCGTCATCAGTTATCGATGTAATCTGATGTGCGGCGTTCAGCTCGGTGTCTGGGATGCCGTTCGTCGTGGCGGCCCCAGACATGACAGCATAGTCACCGGCTGCTGCCCCGTGGGCCGTGTCGTTTACGGTGACGGCTGCCGAGCCTGAGGCGGTAGTCAATGGGTCATTGCCAAGCGGGTCGGTCTCGGCCCTGACCGGCGTGATGTCAAAGATGGTTCCGTTCTTCACCACCGCCAGCCGCTGCTCGGTGCCTACTGCCATCAGGTCATTGCCAGACAGGTCACGCCAGATGATGACATTCGACGGCACCCCGGTGGCGTTATAGTCAGTCAGGGCCTCCCAGCCACCAATCGGCTCAGGGTCATTCTGCTCAAACCGGACCTTGTCACCGGTCTTCCAGACAGGGCCCAATGAATAATCAGACCGGTCAGAGTTGATACCAGGTGGGATGTTTAACCGCGATAACGTCATCGTACTCTTACACCTGTTCTCTGTTCAGCTTGATGGTAAAGCACTTGGGGTCGACATTGGCTATGGTGCCACGCCTCTCAGGTGGTAGGTTATCGAGAAATCTAATAGCTACTCTCATTGACGTTTCAACGCAGGTCTTTTGGCTGAAGTACGCCCTGTTGTCATTCAGCGTGACGCAGCCAAAATCACCGCAGATCAAAACCGCTATGACAAAAATAGTGTTCATAGGTCAAATAACTCCCGCTCAGCCACACGGCGCCTTACAAGTCCTCGTAATATTCGTCCACCTGCCAGCCGCCATTTAGGAAACTCCGCACTCGCGCCTTCGATATCTCCACGATTTAACCTTTGCCTAAGAGTAGAAGCCTGGGCATTCCCACTGCCAACATTATAAGCCCAAGACACAAGAGCACTAAACTGGTTCTCTCCAAGAGGATGGTAAAAAAGTACCGCGACCACCTGCTCAAACTTGGCTACCTCCATACTGAGGAGTGTCTCGGCCTCTTCTTCTGTAATGTCTCGATGATCCATAGAAATCCGGCAGCGATCAAAGCCCCGAGTGCTACCGTAGCCCACAGTAGGCACACCAACGGGGTCACGATAAACCGATAGCCGAAGTCCTTCAAAGTGGCGAATAATTTCAAAACCGTCATTGTTACACCTCATCTCAGCCGCCATTTAAACCTTGGACACCAGTTGATCAAGACACACATCGAGCAGCTATCTTGATCGCATACGTCTAAACTCTCGCCCGCCGAACCAGAACGATAGGATGGCGGCCCACATCGCCATGACCTCGTCTGACCAGATGGCCGGCAGGGCCTCGACCATTGTTCTTCCTTCTTGCAACAAGGCAACCAGCGCCGCAACCTCGACGGCAATAAAGAGCAACATAAAAAGATACGTAACCACCGGACGCACTGAGCCACGAAGCCCATCAATGAACGGAATTTTGACCGGACGATCGTGCTTGCGAACCGACTCCATGTCACGAACCTGTGCATCTACGGTCACCATCTCAAGCTTCTGTTCATGCAGTTTCTCCTGCATGGCAATCTGCTTGTCCATCAAGGCTAGCTCGTGCTTCTTATCCTGCTTATCCTGGAAATATTCCATGATCTTCGGTAAGAAGCTGGTGCCAAAGCCAAGCAACGAGCCGAGTAGGGTCAGCATCCTATACCGCCCAGGTGACGACAAGAATGCCGATGATCACAAATGGTAACATCTTACTTGCTCCTTAACTCATCCAGATCGCGCCTCAGGTACTTATTTTCAACGACCAGCTCACGGACATCAGCGTTCAGGCCGTCGAACTTCTTCCACTGCTGTTCGTTCTCTGTCTTGATCTTGTCAACCCGATCAGCCAGTGCCTTAACCGCCTTCTGCACCTCTCCAAGACCGTACTTGACGGCAAACCACGCTGACAGCCCGGCGAAGAGGACCGTGCCGACTGTAATAAGAATACGTATATCATCCATTGTCAATCCGTAGGCCGTGTCGAGGCGGTGGTCAGGGCACCTGTAACCGTGAAGGCACCGCCAGAGCCATCGGCATTGTCAGCGAAGTTGTCAGCGGCCTCGCCGCGGTCCAGGTGAAAGCCGACCAAAGGTGTCCCGACATTTGTGAGTATGCTTGCCCACTCAACAGGCTTGCCGTTCGCGTCTATAAGCAGGCGGCGATTAGCTTCAACAGACAGGTCCAAATATGACTGATCATAGTAAAAATCAAAGGCATCACCATCCCATCTCTGGGTGGTCACATGGGAAATTCCAAAATACCAAGCGGTACCAGTACCAATCCCGACCACATCTCTTTCAACAGTGGCGTTTTTAACCTCTACATCGTCCTGATAAAAATGGAAGTTGGTGCCGTCCCACGAAGACATAATGTGGTGCCAACCAGTTGCAACAGCCGCCGTGGTAGTAGTGGTTGAAAAAAATTCAAAGTTGGTAACTGTTGTATCGTGGTTAATTATCCTATGTGTATCTGAAGTGTGGCGCTGAAGTATTAAGTCACCACCGGCTCCAGAAGAATTTTGAAACAAAGCCAACCCATCCCCGTCTCCCGCAGCGAAATTAAACCAGCCAGATATGAGATGAGTTTTTGTGTTTGCCGCCCCAGTTAAATCTGAGGATATTCTCATGCTGTCATTCGTGCCGTCGAAATGAGCAGCATCTGCTGAGTACCCAGATGACCCAGCCCCGAACCCTGTATATTGCCCATAGAACATCAGGCGTCGTTTCCTGCATCAGTGCTGAAGATGACACGGACACCAAGGAGCCTGGCATCCTCAGCAGCCGTGTCGTTGGCATCTGACACGTCTCTAAACACCCTGAAATAGCAGAGTTGGTCTACTGCTGGTGAGCCTGCAATCGTAATGGCTGAGCTCTCATCAGTCAGGTAAAGGTCCTCTGCTGTTGACTGGTTGGCGTCATCAACAGTGACCGCAGTGCCGAAGGCCACGTCGATTGTGTCACCGTCACCCACAGCTACGCCCTGCATCGCCCAGGTAACACCGTCGGTGTCTGTGGCAGTGCTCGTCCAAACTGCCCTAAAGGTAACTGTGCCCTCGTCCCAGCTTTTTGGGAAAAACACCTGGAACTGGGCGTGTTCATCAGAGCTGGCATCAAAGTCCAGCACCTGCATGTCAGGCCTGCCGGAGGTCGTCTCAACATCTACCAGCGTGGCGCAGCCATTGCTGACAGTCGGCCTCATCGCAGCAGAGGGCACCCAGATGGTCTGCTTACCTGTCAGGCCAACAGGGGTGGTGCTCTGACGAAGAACCCCGGAGCCCTTCGGGATCAGGTCGATGCCAATGTTGGTGTCACCACCACTTGCTGTAAAACCCGGGTTGGAGGCCGCAGCCTCATTCTTCAGGGTCAGCTCGTTCACCGCACTGCCAGTCGCCGTGAACTTCATCAGCTCATTGCCGTTGGTATCATCGAGCCCGAACGAGTTCATGTCGAGATCTGCCCCAAGCTGGGGAGAGGTATCATCGACAATGTTCAACGAGGCCAGTGCCCCGGCCGTCGTGAACAAGATGCTGGCGAACTCGACATTGGTGCCGTCGCAAAATACCCAGGCCAGGTGGCCGTTGGTGATGGTCACGGTGTCGCCTGTCGCGCCGCCAACCGTCATGCTGGACGAGTCAGTCGTCGCGTTCCAGACCAGGTAGGTCTTGGTCCGTAACGGCACGATGATCTGGCGGGTGGCGCCTGGGGTACCAGAGGCCTTAATAATGGCTAGATGTGACTCAGCCGTGGTTGTCGAATTTTCCTGGTACTGGGTATCATCCAAGGTGTAGTTGGCACCAGCCAGGGTGATCTCCGTCATCCCAGCGACCGCCTCCTCGAGGCGCCCGAACAGGGTATTTGCCTTGGTGCCCCAGGTCCCGGAATTCTCACCAGTGGCCTGAAGCTCAAGCTTAAGAAGATCTGATGCAGACGATGCCATGCCGCTGCTCCTATAAAAGCCTGATCAAGGCGTTGGAAAGGTCAGCCGTCGGAAACCCAATTGAAAAGGTCTCGCTCGAGGCCGTAAAATTATCGCTAAAGTCAAGCACACAGACTGCCTTGTTGCTGTTTGACGAGTTGTAGATCAACGCGCCGCGCGCCGTAAACGTGGCACCTGCCCAGCTAGGGTCAGCGAAATCAACAAAGGCAGTCGTGCCATCTGTCGCAATCACCCCGCCGGTAAGCGTGGCCCCACCAGCAGAGTAGCCAGTCCCAGAAATCTCCTCGGTGGTTGTATACGCCGTGGTGCCAGCGCCCAGGGTAGCGTCCTCGGTGTAGAGGGCAATCTTGAACGTGTCAGTGTCGAGGTCGTGCTCCTTGTTGAGAAGCTCCTCCTTGAAACTCGTGCACACTGCCTGCGTTATCGCCACGGATCATGCTCCAGCACTGTTCTCGTTCAAGATGGTCATGCCCATCTCAGCCTGCAATGACGCCAGGCCCTTTTGGTATTCGGCCTCCCAGACGGCCTGGGCCTCTGGGTTCTTGAGGTACTTTTCAGCCTCGACCATGCAGGCGTATAATAGCACGTCAGCTGCGTTATCGGAAATCCAGTTGGTGGTGTTACTGCCAGACAGCCTGGTCTGGAAGTTCCGGCCCTTGATTGTATAGGCATAGGCAGCATCTGGGGTCGGGGCCATCTTAAACGACGAGTCCGACTGCCTGGTGTAAAAGACCGGGATGTCCGTCATCGACGAGTTAGGCCAGTAGTCCTCAAGGTAGCTGTCAGTCCGGTGCTTCAGGTATTTTTCCTCACCTGACACCGTGATTGAAAAGGCCCGTGCCACCCGCATACCAGATGGCACTGACAGGGTCGCCGTGCCTGATACCAGGTTGCCAGTCGACTCAGCCTTGAAGAACGGCAGTAACGGGGCGTCCCTGAAGATCCGGTCCTCGGCACGGTCCAAAAAATCGTCGTTAGCCGTGACGAACTCAGAGTCATCATTCTCAGTCTCAGACTGGATTTGTAGCAGTAAATTTGCGTATGTGACCATGCTACTTCAACTTGTTAACAATTTTTTCAGCGCTGCGGCCGCCGACATAAATCCCGCCTAGCACGGTGATCAGGGTCAGCATCTTGCCTTGTACGCTCTCTGGGATATCATTTGCCGTCAGGCCAAACCAATGAGCGGTGATCAAGACCGTAAAGATGATCATCAGCATCGGCCGCCAGTGCTTTTGAAACCAAGACTCATTCATGAGACTGTCACCGTCACGTCACCAACAAATGCCTGGAATTGTACCCCGTTAAACCGCAGCCCGGACACCCGAACCGTGGCATCGTCGCTATCAGGCCGGGCATGGTGCAAGATCTGCGCGTCCACCGCTGAACGGGGCCGCAGCTGCGGGTGCTTGGCCTCCCACTCATCCTCATGGACCCAAAGCCCGTTCCACTCCTTTTTCAGGTCCCGGTAGTTGACCTTAAAGCCGGTGCGGTCATCAATGGCCTTGGCCTTGCGACCGGAGGCATATTTACGGCGGCGTCTTACCCTGGCCATCTAGATCACCGACGACGGCACGATCCGCAGGGTCGCCCGCTCACGTTCGTCACCCTTGGCCAAGGTAAACGCATTCTCGGCCTGGGTGGTCAGCATATCTACCCGGTCCACAGCCTTCTTGACCGACAGCTTGGCAGCCAGGCCGGCGCATGTAGCCTCGGTCCAGCGGTATGGAATGTCCACGTCAGCGCGGGCAGTATCTACGTCCTCCACCTGCGCCAGCCGCCAAAACCTGAACTGATCAGTACTATTTTCCGGCGTCTGCCACAAGAACACGTTTGGCACATACTGGCGGTCGAACCAAAACACCGTGGGGCGGCCTGTTGTCGTCTTGTCAGGCAGCTCGTGGTAGTCAGCCAGGCTGATCCGGTCCATGACGGTATCGACATTGGAACGCCGCAGCACCGCCGTAAGGACATCCACCGTGCCATCAGGCAGTGGGTACTTGGCCTGCGAGGTGGTGGTCGTGATAATCTGCTCGTCAACCGCCCAGTAGTTGACACCGCGCACTGACCACTCGGTGAACATCAGGTTGAGGCTGCGCCGGGCCGACTCAGCGTCATACTGGGTCAGCATCTGGGCATCAACGCCGCAGCGCTCATAGGCCTCGACCACCATCTCCTCGGCAGACAGGCGAAAGTTAAAGGTTCCTGAGGTAGGCATTAGTCAAATTCCACCCATGACATAGCTGCTGAAATATCAGAATTTCCAGAAAACGAGGTTGCTGAAAGCACAAACAACTCTGAGTTCGTGCTGTCGTGGTTTTGAGTAAGGAACCTGTGCTGATCAGCCTCTTCACCGATCTTCACACTTTCACCAAGGCCCTTTCCAGCCTGACCAGCAACGGCAAATCCCTGCTCAATCGTATGCTCTGGATTAGGTGTGTAGGCAGAAATATCTGTTGAATACTCAATGGCACTATCGTCACCAGCAGATGTCCAGGTTGCAGTTATACCGGTTGGGTCATGAACATGATTTAAATCATAATGGGCGTTGTTTGTAACGGCCATTACAGCCACAGAACCAATCCTTGCTGTTTTTCTATTGGGGCCACTGTCACTCCCGTAAGCGGCTTTCAGTCTTATCGCCAAAACAGGAACAGACCCAGAGGCCGCAGCAACAGTCTTTGGCGCAACCTCATTTGACACTGATGCGCCAAATCCAGCAAGCCGCTCACCACCCTCACTTACCACCGAAGAGCAGATTTCATCCATCGTGTTCGTACCGGATGTGGCGCCAGTATTCGTGATCTCATACCGAACAGGAAGTGACCCGGTGGACATAAATGCCGCTGTGGCCACGTTGCCAAAACCTTCCTCATGAACAAAAATTATGTCGCCGTCTATCTCAAAG
>Ga0080013_1000360_pt1 | contig 64310 bp, 48 predicted proteins | sample ETNvirenome_6_85_FD_69236 | JGI IMG/M metagenome (GOLD analysis project Ga0080013, IMG submission 69236) | Marine viral communities from the Pacific Ocean - ETNP_6_85 (SPADES assembly) (version 2) | ecosystem: Environmental > Aquatic > Marine > Oceanic | place: Pacific Ocean | collected 2013-06-19 | reverse complement strand
TAGCATCTTGTAGCTGTTGCATAACTTCATATGCTTCTGATTCACTACTACAATCAATTAACTCAACATTCTGAGTAACTGTCTCAATAACCTTATATATAGTCTGAGGCATAAGAGTATTTACTGGAGTATATAAGGAATTATAGCTAAATATAATATAAATACATTTGGAGACCAGAAATTATGAAAGTACATCAAATTATAAGCGAATCACAGGATCTTAAAGAATGGAATCCTATTGATGCTGTTAAAAAGAAGTTTGGTAGCAAAACAGCGGCTACAAAAATGGATATTGACGCTGAAACAAAAGAATTAGCTGGCGAATTTAAAGCATTTTACAAAAATACACCCGATGGTGCACCTACTACCGGAACTCTGTTCGCCTACCTTAAGAAAAAAGGCCTTCCAATTGGTAGCGAGCAAGATATTATTAATGTATTAGGTAAGCTCGGAAAACGTATGGGACAAAAAGTTAGCGGAGCACTTGGCAAAGCGAAGGATTACGTTGGCGGTAAGGTTGCAGGAGCCAAAGCGGCAGTTGGGCAAGGCATTGATAAAATTAAACAAGCTGGTGCTAAACCTATACAACCTAATCTCCCGGGTATTGTAGATTCTACAGTATATGAATCAGCATATAATATTCTTAAAGAAGAGCCATTAGATCCAAAGGACGTTACAAGAATAATTAATCATTATGTAAAAAGTGGATTTGCTGGAACAGCCGGCGGCTTTGGTAAATCAAAGTATGCTGGAGGGAAAGCACCAGCAGATACAACGCCACAAGCTAAAGCGACAGGCGATCAACCACAAGCTAAAGCGGCAGGCAATACAACTGCACCAGCTGTAAATAAACCAAACATTGTTTCGAAACACCCAAATATTGAGAAGAACATTTTCAAAATTCTTCACAATCAAGGCTTATTTGTTTACGACGGAAAAATATAATTTAAAAGAATGGTTGTCCGGATTTCTTAGTTGTCTCTAAGTTTTCTTTGATAAGTTTTGAAAATACTTCACGCTCTTCTAAAGAACACTCTAACATCTCAGACCAAGTAACACCCCCACGCATATACCATACATATTTCGCAAGTTCATACTTTAACTGTTTTACCTCGTTGTCTAAGTTATCACAGTATTTTAGGATCTCTGCCAGAGGTAGGACTAAGATCCTTATGCGAAAAAATTTGATTGATCAAATGCAATAGGTACGTCATAAGTTTTAGGAACTCCTTGCCCTTGTTCCTCTTCTGAAGATTCAACTCGCATTGGTTTTATTTCAAACTTTTTCTTTTGTGCTTCGATATGATCAGTAATTGCAGAATAAAACTCTTTGTCAGCGTTATCAATAAACTCTGAAATTTGATTTTCATCAACAACAATCTGGTCACCTACTTGTATTTGAGATATACTTGTTTTAATTGTACCAATAGTTAAATTCGTTAACTTAGTAAATGCATCATTAAAGGTTCCCATTTTCTGATTGTCATCCATTTCAGTATCATTAATAGTTTGGAAAATCCTTTGTTCTTCAAAAGATTTTATTGCAGTTTTTGTAAACTGCATATATGTTATTGGACGAATTGTAATTTTTAAATCACTATGCGTAATAACATTATCATATGACACCGCCATAAATTGATCAAGGAGTGTTCTCATATCTAATGTAAATGTTTTTTCTTCATTTGATACTGGAACAGTTGTTGATAATTCTAGCTTTTCACCGTATGTTGCAATACGTACTGCAATTAAAAGTGTATCTAAATCAAGAACAGGCATTGTCCAAGCATTCTTAATATTTGGTATACAACTTTGGATAACATCTACAGTAGCCTGACCGTTCATTAAAGCATCAGGTGTTTTAAAACGCATTTCGTCTTTTGCCGTCATTGCATATACAGGTATTTCACCATTCTCTGGAATTTCTAAAGTTCCTGGTGCCCAATAAGTTCCTTTACTAGGTAAAGTAATGTATATTTTTGGTTGCCTAAAATATTTTTGGAGTGGGTTAGGTCCCACTTTTGGTACTGGATTTCCAGGTTGATTTGGATTCCCTATTTGTGGGCCAGGTTGGTTGTGAGGTGAAATAGGCAGTTCGCCTAAAGGCACGCCCCCCGGCATCATATTCTCTGCCATGTTTTTCTCCGGATAAATATATTAAAGTTCATATAGATATTTATGGTGAACAGTTAACTAGGGTTTTAATTATGGTAGGAATTACATATCGTGGCGGAGACATGGAAGGGGTTAGTAGTAACGCCGCTTCAGAAGCCACGCTTAAATTATTAGTAGAAGCAATAAAAGGTATGGGCGGCGCCTCGGCAGGCGGTGCTGTTAGCAGTTTAGCCAAAAAATCCGGAAAAGCCCAATTAAAAGCAACAAAAGATCAAACAAAAGCCGATATTGGTGGTACAAAAGCACAAAAAGATCATACTAAAGCTACAAAAGGATCCACTAAAGCAACTAAAAACTTCGCCAAATCGTTAGCAAAAGCTGGTGCAGGACTTGTTGGTGGAGTATTAGGCGGCATTGTCAATGCCGTAGGTGGTGTTACTAGTGAGTTAATGGGTGCTTCAACAAACCTAGGTGCATATTCATCTCATATAATGGGAGCATTACCAGACGGACTTGGAAAATCAGCACAGGCACTAATTGGACAATTTGAAGGACACATAGATACATTTAGAGATATGGCATCAGTTGGTGCGGCGGCTGGAAATAATCTTTATCAATTTCAAACAGCGGCTTCTAAAGCAGGTGTTAGTGTAGAAATGCTAACAGGTGTAGTTAAAACTCATGCACAAGAATTTGCTATAGGTATGGGTAGTACTACGGCGGGTGTGAAAAAATTCCAAGGAGTATTAACTGGTGTTCAAAAAGGTTTCTCAAAAGACTTTATGAAAATGGGAATCACAATACAAGAACAAACTGAACTAACTGCTGACTATATGGCACAAGAAGCAAGACTAGGTAGAGTTAGAGGACGATCTAATGCCTCTTTAACTAAAGGTGCCGCAAACTATATTAATGAATTAGACAAATTAGCAAAAATTACAGGAATATCACGTAAAGAAGCCGCGGCGGCAATGAAGGCAAAACAAGAAGACCCTGCAATCAAAGCCACGATGATGCAAATGGAAAGCGGAACAAAAGATTATACTACAAAGTTATTTGCACGTTTAGGAGCAATTAGTCCAGAAATTGAAAAAGGGTTAGGCCAATTGATGGTTAGAAATGGTCAAGCTAATGATGAATTTACAGCAGGTTTGGTAGCAAATAATGACCATATGGTAAAAGCGGCTCAATTATTACATTCATTTAGTCAAGGTGCAGAAGCAACTCCAGAGAAACAAAAAGAATTAGAGGAACTAATACAAGCGGCAGGCAGACAAGCAACTCTTAATGGCAAAGAAATGGGTAACCAGATGTCGTTAATTAGATCTAGTGGTAGTTCCTTTTATGATAGCCAAATCGCTTTGATGGGATCTTTTGATAATTTTGCTGTCGAAGTAAAGAATGTTACTAAAAATATGAGTGATCAGAAAACAGGTGGTGCTGATGTATTGACTGCTGAACAATCTCTACTAGAAGGTGCTAATAAACTTAGAGATGGCTTGATAGAGAAAGTTATGCCAAAAGTTGAAGCTGGATTTAATTCAGTTACCAACTGGCTTGAAACAGATGGGTTGACTCTCATTGATACAACGGTAACGAAATTAGGTGAATTTATTAACAAAGCCATTGAGTTTTTTGATAAATTTGCCAACATGTCTATGGACGACATGAAAACTGGACTAGTAAATTTAGGAAAAGAATCTGTTGAGAAAGGTAAAGAAGCCCTTAAAGAAGGTGTAGATGCGGCGGCAGAGGGAATAAAAAATATAGGGGCAACAATAGCAACAGGATATGACAACTTAGGCCAAAGTGACCTATATAAAGAGGCTAATAAAAGACTACTTGAAATTAATAAGGAACAAAAGGATATTAATGCAAAAATTAAGTCAGGAGTATTAACTGAGGCACAATTAGATAAAGCAAGAAAAAGGCTGGAAGAATTAGCAAAAGAAGCCAAACAAGTAAATGCAGTATTAACCGCAGAGAAAAAAGATGTTAGTAATCTTGACAAGCTATCAGCATTCTTCGACGGCATCGATTGGGGAGCAGTTAGTTTAAATCTTGCCGCCGCAGGAGCGGCCTTTTTAGTAATTAAAGGAGCAATAGCCTTAGGATCTCTTGCAATAGCCGGCTTAGCGGCTCTTAGTGGATTTTTATTAATAGGAACGGCTGTTATTTTAGGTATAGCCGGGGCTATTTGGTTAGTATCAGATTCAATAGGAGGTATTGCTGACGGTCTTAAAAGAATATCTGAAGTTAAGATTGGTGACAATATGAAAAAAATGCCCGGGTTCTTAGGTGACCTGGCAGGACCATTAACTGCGTTAGCGGCTGGCGGTATTGTAGCCCAACTTGGTGGCGGTGGATTAAAAAAACTTGCTGATGGAGTAAAAGAATTTCAAGATATACAAGTTGATAATTTAGCGAAAACCGGACCTGCTTTAGAATCTTTATACAAAGGTGTTAGTGCATTTACTGGTGATAGTTTATTGGATAAAGCAGGTAAGTTTCTTGGAGGCTTATTTGGAGGCAGTGGATCTACTAGTGGAATGGAAGAGATTGCCGAAGGGTTACAAGACTTTAAAGATGTTGACGCGGCAGGATTGGAAAAGATAGGCAAAGGCTTAGAAGGAATTACTGGTTTTGTAGAGGCAATGAAAAATGCTGACATTGATAACACAAGCGATAAAATTGAAAAGCTAATTAAAAATCTTAAAGACTACCAAAAACAAACAGCCAATATGCCTGGAGACTTATCAGCCAATTTATCAACTACAATGAAAGCAGTCATGTCTGACTCAGGAGCCTCGGTAGATAAGTTAAATAGTAGTATGCAAACACTAATAGAACTTGTACAAGCAGGAAATAAAATTGAAACTAAACAACTACAAGTGTTAGAAGAGAGATAAAATGAGTTGGAAAAGGTATTTTACACCAGTAGATACAAAAGCAGGTGGTGAAGGAAATTATAGTCCGTTAGGTGGTCCAGGAAATCAGGGCATGGGTCCAGCTCAAGCAAATTATAGTTCTTACTTGCCAGATGTATATGTTGGTTCACCAAATCGTGTTGAACGATATGGCCAATATAATACTATGGATATGGATTCGGAAGTAAATGCCGCATTAGATATTCTTGGAGAATTTTGTACACAACAAAACAAGCAAAACAAAACTCCATTTAAAATGGACTTTAAACAAAAAGCTACAAATTCAGAAATTACAGTACTTTCACAATACTTACAGCAATGGTCTAAGTTACAAAAGTTTGAAACTAGAATGTTTAAAATCATTCGTAACACTTTTAAATATGGTGATGCATTTTTTATTAGAGATCCAGAAACTAAAAAATTGTTTCATGTTGATCCTGCAAAAGTATCACGTATTATTGTAAATGAATCAGAAGGTAAGAAACCAGAACAATATGTTATTAGAGATGTAAACTTAAACTTTACACATATGGTAGCTACAACTCCACATCAGACTAGCGGTAACGTTACTGGTGGAGGTGACGGTTATTTAACAGGCGGCGTTAGAGGACAAGTTGGTGCACCAAACCAACATACAAGTGCAGGAAGATTTACTAAAGACCTTAAAGAAGTTACAGTTGATGCTAAGAATATAGTACACCTTAGTTTGTCAGAAGGATTAGATAATAATTTTCCATTTGGTAATTCATTACTAGAAAGTATTTTTAAAGTTTACAAACAAAAAGAATTATTAGAAGATGCAATTATAATTTACAGAGTACAACGAGCACCAGAACGTAGAGTATTTTATGTTGACGTAGGTAACATGCCAAGTCACTTAGCTATGCAGTTTGTTGAAAGAGTAAAAACTGATATCCATCAACGAAGAATACCTTCGTCAAGTGGTGGAGGACAAAATGTTATTGATAGTGCATACAATCCATTATCTATAAACGAAGATTACTTTTTCCCACAAACAGCAGAAGGAAGAGGATCAAAAGTTGAAACATTACCAGGTGGTACTAACTTAGGTGAGATTGACGACTTAAAATATTTTACTAATAAACTTGTACGTGGATTACGTATTCCAAGTTCTTACTTACCAACTGGTCCAGATGATGGACAAAGTAATTACCAAGACGGTAGAGTTGGCACAGCATATATTCAAGAATTACGTTTTAATAATTACTGTGAGAGATTACAAAACTTACTTACAGAAGAATTTAACCAAGAATTTAAACGTTATTTGATAGAAAAAGGTGTAAACATTGATACTGCAATGTTTGATCTTAGAATGCAACCACCACAAAACTTTGCAAGTTATAGACAAAGTGAACTTGATAATGCTCGTGTACCAACGTATACACAAATGAGTGCTATACCTTATATTTCAAATAGATTTGCATTAAAACGTTTCTTAGGAATGACAGAAGAAGAACTTGCTGAGAATGAACGTTTATGGAAAGAAGAAAACGACGAGAACTTAACACCATTACCAACTGACGCGGCAGGAGAAATGAGAACTGCTGGAATTAGTGGAGCAGGTATAGGTGCTGATATGGGCGGAATGGAAGACGTTGATCCTGAAGCTGAAGTACCACCTGAAGATGGTGGAACAGCTCCTGCACCAGAAACAGCAACTGGAGGAGCGGACGATGGCGGTGCTACACCACCTCCCGCATAAATAGTAGTATGACAATGTTGCGAGAAATATTTTACTTCGATAAAGAAACACTCGAGCCAGTGGATAATAAACAATATGATCCTATTGACGACGAGTCTATTGTTCAACGTGACGATACTCGCAAAACAAGATTAACCTTGCGTCAAATTAATAAAACCCGCAAAGCGGCAGAGTTACATTCTGAAGAACAAATAAAAGAACTTGACTTCGTACGCCAAATGTACGGAATAGCCGCGAACGCCGAACAGGCAGTTTAATACTATGCCCAGATCTACTGTGGCATTTGTTATTGGAAATGGCACAAGTCGTAAACCTATCAACTTACATAAATTAAAACCATTTGGTCAAATATATGGCTGTAATGCTTTATATAGAGAGTTTGATCCTGATTATCTAGTAGCTGTTGATACTAAGATGGTTAACGAAATTAATGCTGTAGGGTGGCAACTTACACACGAGGTATGGACAAATCCTAATAGAGTTTATAAAGATTTTAATAAATTTAACTACTTTGACCCAAGTTTAGGTTGGAGTAGTGGACCTACGGCACTACATTTAGCTAGTGAAGAAGAGCGTAATCATAATGAAATCTATATTTTAGGCTTTGATTATAAAGGTACTAAGGTTAATAATAAGATTAATAACATATATGCAAACACAAAAAATTATAAAACATCTGAAGATACAGCAACATATCATGGTAATTGGGCTAGACAAACAGGTATTGTAATTCAAAAAAATCCAAATAAGAGATATATACGTGTAGCAAGTAAAGAAGAACCCTACTTGCCAGACAACTTAAAAGTGTGGGGGAACCTGCATCACATGTCAATTGAAGAATTCCAGGATTTTTTCAAGATCCTATAATCTTAATGTAAAACGGCCCGTTTTAGGCCGATAACCACGTACTTTTTCCCATATAGTGTAAATATATTAGACAGCAATACCACATCTAAAACAACAGGAGGAGAGAAAAAATGGCTGAGAAAAATAAATTTGAAGCGATGCTTGAAAAGTTAATCGCGGAAGACCGCACTGGAGCGGAAGAACTATTTCATGAAATAGTTGTTGAAAAATCTAGAACAATTTACGAAAAACTTTTGGACGAAGATATGCCAGAAGTTGAAGTCGACGAAGCAGACAAAAAAGATGCTGAAGTTGATGAAAAAGAAGATACGGAAGCTAAAGAAGACGATAAAGTCGACGAAAAAGCTGACGAAGACGAAAAAACTGATGAAAATGACGAACAAGAAGTTAAAGAAGAACTTGTTGACATTACACCAGTAGAAGACGTTCCTACTGAAGCAGGCGACGAAATGGGCGGCGATCCAACAGATGCTATGATCGGCGACATTGAAGACGCAGGCGACGAAGAAGGTGATGATGAAGGCGATGCGGGCGACGATGAAGATTTAGAAGACCGTGTTGTTGATTTAGAAGATGCACTTGATGACCTTAAATCTGAATTTGATTCTATGATGGATGATAAAGACGGTGACGACGATGACGGCGAAGAAGGTCCAGAAATGGATATGGACGCTGGAGACGACGAAGAAGGTGATGATGAAGCAGAGGACGAGGCTGTTGAAGCTGGATCCGATCTTGAGTCAGAAAAACCTGCATTTGAAGGAAAAGAAGCGAAAGCTACTGCTCCTAAAGATCAGACCGAGCTAATGCGTGAGTATGTGAATAAAATAGCTGATGAACCTAAAAAAGGTGACAACGGCGCTAACACAAAATCACCAGTAGCAAATAAAAATGACATGGGCGGCACAGCCGCTAACATTGCCAAAGGCGGAGAAGGTGGTGGTTCAAATTCTGGACTAACTGGCAACGATGCTAAAGAAGATTCAGCTGGTAACGTAAACGTTCCAGGTGGAAAGGCAAGCAAGTCATTAAAATCTAACTCAAAAGGCCACGGTACCGAGAAAAAGGGAAAAGGCGAAGAAGGCGGAACTAATACTGATTCAGTAATTGGTTCCTAATGATAAGGAATAATGTGTTGCACAATTTACGTGAGAACTTAACATTCGACCAAGCTAAAATGGTTATTGAGACTACCGAGAACGCTAAGGGTGGTAAAGATCTTTTTTTAAAAGGTATTTGCATCCAAGGCGGGGTTAAAAACGCCAACCAACGTGTTTACCCTGTTACCGAGATAGGTAGAGCTGTCAACACTCTCAATGATCAAATTACAGGTGGATATTCAGTTCTTGGCGAAGTTGATCATCCAGAAGGCCTTAACATTAACTTAGACCGCGTAAGCCATATGATCACAGAGATGTGGATGGATGGCCCAAACGGTTACGGAAAACTTAAAGTATTACCAACGCCGATGGGGCAATTAGTTTCAACAATGCTGGAAAGCGGTGTTAAACTAGGCGTCTCATCACGTGGTAGCGGAAATGTTACAGAAGACGGATCCGGACAAGTAAGCGACTACGAAATAATCACAGTAGACGTAGTAGCTCAACCCAGTGCTCCAGGGGCATACCCAACCCCAATATACGAGCATTTACTGAATACTCGTGGGGGGTATAAGGCTATGAACTTGGCTCGCGAAGTACAAGGCGATAAAAAGGCACAAGACTACTTAAAGAATTCTTTGATGAATATCATCAAAGGGCTCCAGTAATAAGGAGAATATAATGTTGGACGCACTGAAATCACTCTTTGAAAACAATGTAATTTCCGAAGAGATCAGAGTTGAAATTCAAGAAGCATGGGACAAAAAGATTGCTGAAGAGCGCCTTTCTGTAACAGCTGAACTTCGCGAAGAGTTCGCATCTAAGTATGAACACGATAAAGCACAAATGGTTGAAGCTATCGATTCTATGGTGAGCGATAAATTAGCAGAAGAAATTTCCGAGTTCACTGACGATCGCAAACAGTTAGCAGAAGCAAGAGCAAAATATGCCATTGCTATGCGTGAAAACGCAAACTTGCTAAAAGAGTTTGTTATGCAGTCTTTGAAAAAGGAAGTCACTGAATTACATGATGACCAAAAGGTAATGTCAGATAAGTTTGGCAACCTTGAGGAATTTGTTGTAGAAGCTTTGTCTAAAGAAATTGCAGAGTTCCAAGAAGATAAGAAAGACTTAGCTGAAACGAAAGTACGATTAGTACGTGAAGCTAAGAAACATCTCAATAAAGTTAAATCAACTTTTGTTGAAAAAAGTGCTAAATTAGTATCAGACGTTGTTGGCAAAGGACTTACAAAAGAAATTAGTCAACTTAAAGAAGATATTGATTCAGCTCGTAAGAATGACTTTGGTCGTAAGATTTTCGAAACTTTTTCAAACGAGTATGCTAACAGCTACTTGAATGAAAAATCAGAAACTGCTAAACTATTGAAAGTTGTTGATCTTAAAGATAAGCAAATTGAAGAAGTTAAAGCAGAAGCTGAAGAAAGCAAGAAAATTGTTGAAAGTAAAGACGCAGAAATTAATAAAATTTCTGATGCGGCTAAAAGAAAAGATATCATGGATGAACTAACTGCTCCTTTGAGCAAAGATCAACGTGAAATTATGAAAGACTTACTGGAAAGTGTACAAACTGACAGATTAGTAAAACAATTTGACAAGTACATGCCGGCAGTTATTGACGGGAAGACTCCAGAGAAGAAAAAGGCGACATTAACCGAAGCAGAGGCAAAATCAATCACAGGCAATAAAGAAGAATCTAACGTTAGTAGTGTAAGCTCGGAAGCCAACAAAAATATTGTTGATATTCGAAGACTTGCAGGATTGAATTAAGGAGAAAACAATGTCAGAACTACTAGAAAATCGCTGGCAGGATACCAAAACCGCTCTTTTAGAAGGCCTTCAGGGCAATAAGAAAGCAGTAATGGCAAGTACTCTTGAAAACACACGCAAGTGGTTGAATGAGACTGCAGGAGCTGGCGCTACGTCAGCCGGTAATGTTGCAACTCTAAATAGAGTTATCCTACCAGTAATCAGACGTGTTATGCCGACTGTAATAGCCAACGAATTAGTTGGTGTACAGCCGATGACAGGTCCAGTGGGTCAAATCCACACACTAAGAGTACGTTACAGTGACGCGAGTGACGGTAACGAAGTAGGTGAAGAAGCACTTTCACCATTTAAGATTGCGGCGGCTTATTCCGGTAATGCCACAGACGCAACTCCAAAAGGTGGCGCAACAGCGGCACTTGAAGGGGAAGCTGGCAAGAAGTTAAGCATCCAAATCTTAAAGCAAACAGTCGAAGCAAAAACCAGAAAGCTATCAGCTCGCTGGACTTTTGAAGCGGCTCAAGATGCTCAAGCACAGCAAGGTATTGATATCGAAGCAGAAATTATGGCGGCATTAGCCCAAGAAATTACTGCTGAAATTGATCAAGAAGTTCTTGCATCATTACGTGCTTTAGCAGGATCGGCACAACAAGCATACGATCAAAATGCTGTAAGTGGTACTGCAACTTTCGTCGGTGACGAACATGCGGCTTTGGCTGTAATGGTTAACCGCGTTGCAAATACTATTGCTCAGCGTACACGTCGTGGTGCTGGTAACTGGGCTGTGGTTTCACCACACGCTCTTACTGTACTACAATCAGCTACAACTTCAGCGTTCGCAAGAACAACTGAAGGCACATTTGAAGCTCCAACAAATACTAAATTTGTAGGAACACTAAACGGTGCAATGAAAGTATATGTTGATTCATATGCGGCTGATAGTATGGACGTACTTGTTGGTTACAAAGGTACTTCAGAAGCAGACGCTCCAGCGTTCTACTGCCCATACATTCCTTTAATGTCAAGCGGTGTTGTGTTGGATCCATCTAGCTTTGAGCCAGTTGTAAGTTTCATGTCAAGATATGGATATGTTGAGTTAAACAACACAGCATCATCTCTTGGTAATGCGGCTGACTACTTGGGTAGAGTATCTATCGCGAACGTAACATTCTCTTAAGTCTTAAGAGATTATTACATTTTGGAAGGGCGGCTTTATGTCGCCCTTTCTTTTTGACATTTTTTCCTATTTTGGATAACCTTTTTACACTTTCCGATTGACTTTTAATATAAACGGTGTTATATTAGTAATATAAGCATTAGAAGAGTAATTAACTTCTAATTATAGTGCAAGGAAGAGGCTCCTACCAAAAGAGTCGAACTTGACTGTCCAGGGGTGGTACCCAGGGTTTGTAGTAGAAATACGCAGGCTCACATCGCATTAACCCGCGGGGATAGGTTGTACGGTTTAGAAATGGTATTTCGGTCCGTGCTTGTAGGTGTACCCAAGTCCTACCTATTTTGCTTATTTTATACGCCCTACATATTCATATGTGGGGTTTTCTTTTGACTATACACTCATATTGATAAATATAACAGTATAAGGACGCAATTTTGCGTTTTATGGGGACACAACCCCGTAGACTTAGAACGTTGACAAAGGAGAAAAAAAATGGGAAGACCACTAAACAAAAGGTACTTTACAGATGCGACAACAGGCGCAACTGCAGGTGCTAATGAAATCAAAGTAAATTTTCATAACGGAACAGCAGTAAAAGAAGGTACTATTATCAGACAAAAAGGATCTAAAAAATTCGTAGTTGCTGAAACAGGTGCCGCGGACACTGAGTTCACTTGTACATTAAAAACTGGCGTATTACCAGCGGCTTTAAGTGCTGGCGAAATGTCAATTACAGCTTTAGGTAGCGATTCAGAAACTTATGGTGTAGCAAAGATTGCCGGCCATAAAGTTACACTTGCACAACCAAGTGCAACTGGATCTAATGCATTAGACGGACTCGCACAAACATGGCAAATGGGGTCAGCCGCATCTTCAGGCATAGTTAGAATTGAAGAAGCAGGTGATGATGACGTTGATAATGCTGATGACGACGACTTTACTGATGACGCATAATTAAAATTATAAGGAGCCCGAGTAATTTCGGGCTTCTTATTTTAATGATAAATACTAGGAAGCGGAGCAAAGATTATGGGTAGACCAGTAAATAAAAGAAATTTCGGGGAAGGTAATGGAAAAATTCAAGTTACCCGATATTTCTTTACTAGTGCATCTGAATCAAATACTAAAGCATGGATTGTGTCACAACGATCTACAAACAAATTTAAAGTATCAGATGGTACAACTACTGAAATATTAACTTTAGTTAATAAAGCCGCTGGTACATTAGTAGCAGGCGATATGGTAATTGACGGCGTGTTAGATGACTCTACCGTTGTACAAATTACAAAAATTTGGAATAACAATTGTCAGTACGAAGGTACTACAAGAGGAAAAATGGTTATCGGTGGCAGTGATGCTGGCGGTGAAGATGATGCTGTAACAAATACAGTAACAGTTGATGGGCAATAGATAAATGGCAAAAACAATACAAACATCTGATAATTATACTATTAGAACAGCCGATGACGGAGTTATAACTCTTGATACAGGATTAAAAATAGGACAAGTTAGAATTACTGGCGACCTTGTTGTATCTGGACAACAAACTACAGTAAACACAACTGAGATGACTATTAATGACAATATTATTGTTATTAATTCAAACGAATCAGGAACAGGTATTACGTTAGGTGAAGCAGGAATTAGAATTGAACGTGGTAGTTTAGCCGACGTACAATTTTTATTTAATGAATCTATTGTTTGGAATGATCCAGTAAGTAATACAACTAAGACAGGTGCTTTTGTTCTTAAAGATGAATCCGGTGGTAACATAGGATTAGAATGTAGAAGTATTAGTACAGGTGGCGGAGATTTATTTTTAATTAATAGTGGCGCAGGTGTAATTAGTGTTAGTGGTACTAACAATTACGAAAATCAAGTTACAGATGATGACCATATACCTAACTTGAAAAAAGTTACAGATGATATTGCAACGGCACTTGCTACTTACAATATTAATAGAATTAGATCAGGCGATCCAAATATACCTTCTTCTTTTACTGATGTTGTTACATTTGATGACGATGGAGTAAGTACAAGTACTGTAACAGTAAGGGTTGACGGGACTACAGGTGCTATATTCTACGAAGATAGAGCAGAGATAAAAGATATAAGAATAACAGGAACTACAATAGAAACAACAGTTAGTTCAAGCGATTTAGTTCTTTCAGCACCAGGAACTGGTTCAGTTGTAATTGACGACCAATTACAAATTAAAGCAACACCAGGACCAGACGATGCTACAATAGATCCAGCCGCACCAACTGATGGACTTGTATTATACGTTAAAACGCCAGGAATAGGCAAAACTGGCTTATTTTATGTAAATAGTAGTAGCGTTCGAGATGAAATTATAAGTAAAAATAGATCATTACTTTTGAGTATGATCTTTTAAGGATAGAAAACAATGGCAATAGCACAAGCAACTTTATCAGGAACACCAACAGTACTTTTAACAGTACCAGCAGGAAAACAATACGCTATTACAACTCTTATGGTGTGTAATTTTGCGGCGGCTGGTGTCCCTGCAAACAACTCACAATTTGATTTACACTTTGTACAAAACGGTGCGGCTTTATCCACACTAAATCAAATTGTAAAAGACCTACCAGTACCAGGTGGCGAAACATTTACTTTTGACTCTGAAAAAATTATTTTAGATGCAGGTGATACTGTTCAGCTACAAGCACAAGCACCTTTTAATTTATCTGTTACTGTTAGTTACTTGGAAGTATAATGCGATATATAAAAGCACAATCAACTAATGCCCGTGGCATTTATGGCAAAGACGATATCCGTAGAGATGTTAATGGTCAGATTGTCCTTGATAGTACAGATATGATGATGGTTCCAAAAGGAACTTTGGCACAAAGAACAACTACAGCATCAAATGGTCATCTTCGTTATAATACTGATAGTAATGTATTTGAAGTTTACCAAAATGGATCTTGGGCACCCCTAAGAAGATTTGAACCAGCAAGTATTGTTCAACAAGCATTAGGTAATGGTGACGACGTTGAAACAAAGTTTGGACCATTAGTTAATGGTGACACATATAATCCAGCACCATTGGCGGCACAGAATATTATAGTTCTTATTGAAAACGTATTTCAACTAGCAACTACAAACTATGTATTAGAACAAAATCCAGGTGGTTATGCCGCTGGATGGTATGTAGTATTCGGAACAGCAGTTCCAACAGGTAAACCCGTAACAGTCCTTCATAACTACGATAAGTAACTTACGATAAATATAACATAGAGGGAAGTTATATTATGGCACAAGTTGCAAGAATCTCAGGTCCGCTATTAGCGGCAAATCTAAAAAGAACACAAGCTAATCTAGCCTTTGATAATGACTTATTATATGTAGGTCATTTAACAGGTAAGATAGGTGTTCGAACTTCTACTCCAAGTACAGAATTAAATGTTTCAGGACAACATAGAGCTACTCATTATTATGCTGATCGACTTACCGGTGGCAACATTAAATTTGATACTACTGGAGCTTCAAGTGTAGTTGGTAATATTATTTTAAACTCCCAAGGTATAATTAAAACAGGTAAATTACGTACTGAAAATTTAGAATTTAACGATAATAATATTAGTAGTTTAAGTAATTCTAACATTGTACTAAGTCCTAATGGTGCAGGAACTGTTGAATTTAAAACAAATACACAAGTACAAGGTAATGTTAATGCTACAGGAAATATAACTATCCCAGGAAACATAAGTGTTGGTGGAACAATTAATTTAGGTGATCAAGCTACTGATACTATTGACTTTGACTTTTTAGATTTTACACAAGATTTAGTGCCAAACACTACACAAGGATTACATAATTTAGGAAGTGCAACACAAATTTGGAACAATGTAAACACAGCTAAAGCAATTATAGGTGATATTGAGATTGATAACGATTATATATCAACTTCAACATTTAATAATAATATGTTCCTTAGAACTAGTGGTTCAGGAAGCATAGTTCTTGAAGATTTAGCATTTAACGGAAATACCCTTGTAACACCAGCTGATTTACAAATTACACCAGGTAGTGAAAATCTAACAATAAGTTCTGTACAAGCCTTAAGAGTTCCAGATGGTACAGAAGCACAAAGGCCCAGTTTAAACCGTGATGTTAGGTACAATACAGATACTAATTTCTTTGAATTGTTTTCAACTGCATATACACCTTTAAGAGGTATATGGAGTGAAGACAGACAAACTTATGTATTAGCAAATGCTGGGAATGATTTTAGCTTTGTTACTAACGGTAGTACAACTGCTACACTTAATAGTACTGAACTATCAGCTATTAAGCTAGTATCACAAGACAATGTATCATTAGATGGTAATACTATTTCTTCAGCATCAACAAACGCTGACATACAATTAACAGCTAACGGAACAGGAGTTGTTAATATAGCTAATTTTAAACTTGAAGGAAGTACAATACATAATACAATTGCTCAAGCATTTAAAATTAGTAAAACAGGTGCTCAAGGATATATTCACTTTGATACTACCCTTGGTGCAGTTATACCCGCAGGTTCAACAGCCCAACGTCCAGCAGGTGTTATAGGACAAACAAGATTTAATACGCAGTTAGCATACGTAGAAACTTGGGACGGAACTAATTGGACTAATATTGCTGGCGCCGGCGGCGGAATTACCCTTGACTACATGGACGAACTAGTTAATATCTACACCATTGCACTCGCATAATTTCCAAAAACGATAAATACAATTGTCATAGTACAAGACCAATAAAAGGAGAGATACCTTTTATGTACTATGGGACATACTGTGGTTAGCCGGCAAAGATCTTATAAAGATGAAAATTTGGCTAGAGGGACAGGATCCCCGTATTAGGAGAGCAAAGTGGCTGTAGGTCGTATTTCGGGTCCGCTTTTAAAGAGTAATCTCATCAGGAATGGTGTGGATTTAGCCTTTGAGACGGATTTACTTTATTTGGATGTTAATAACAGCAGAGTCGGTATAAAAACTGCATCTCCTCAATACGAATTAGACATCAACGGAACTACAAGATCAACTGATTTAGTTACAACAGGAACAGCATTTATTGGTGATGTTAGAATTTCTGGTAACACTATTGATACAGTTTCTACTGTATTAAACCTTACAACTGTCGGCACAGACAAAGTTGTTTCATTAAAAACATTTGAACTAGACGATTTAAGATTCGATACTAATGTAATTTCAACTACAGTATCAAATTCCAACCTTGACTTTATACCAAATGGTACAGGTATAGTTGATATCCAAGCAAATACTAATATTACTGGTAATTTAGACGTTACAGGTAATGTTACAGCAGATGGCGATATTACTGTAGGCGGAAATGTACAACTAGGTGATGAAGCTACTGATACGATCAACATTGTAGCTGGAATTACTAGTGATATTAAGCCGGCAACAACCGCAACTTATAATTTAGGAACTGCTGGAAAGCGTTGGAATAACTTACATACTACAAGTGCATATATTGATGATATTCATATTGATGCTGGAGTAATTGAAAATACAGTTTCAAACGCAAATTTAGAATTACGCACTAACGGTTCAGGTTCTATCCTTATTGACGATTTTATTATAAAAAGTAACGTTCTACAAACAGCAACTAGTAATATTACATTAACACCCGGAAGCGGTGTTGTTGATATTAATAGTACAGGAAGTGTTAGAATTCCTTCAGGAACAACTGCACAACGTCCAAGTGTACCAGCAGTAGGAATGATACGTTATAATACAACTACAAGTAAATTTGAAGGGTATGATGGCAACTGGATTGTTTTAACAGGAGTTTATGATTTAGATGCTGATACGTATATTACAGCAGAATTAACACCGGGTGCAAACGATAATATTATTAGATTTTATTCAGCAGGCTCTGAAATTGCAAGTATTACACAAACAGAATTTAATGTATCAAAACTTAACGTAGATGATATTCAAATTGATGGTAATACTATTAGTACAACTACTTTAAATACTGATTTAAACCTAATACCTAATGGTACAGGTGGTGTTAATATTGACAATATTAAGATAAGCGGAAGTGAAATAAATAACACAGTAAGCGGTGCGGCAACTAGATTCACTAATACAGGCACTGGTTATGTAGAAATTGTAGGTACTCAAGGCGTTGTACTTCCAGTAGGAACTTCCGCTGAAAGACATCCAAGTCCTCCATTAGGAATGACTAGATGGAACACTACAGATGGTAGGTTAGAGATACATGATGGAACAAGTTGGGATTCAGTTGCAGGAACATCTGGATCAGTATCAACAACAGACGCTGAAAATATAGCATTAGAAATTGTATTGAGTTTAGGATAAAATAGATGGCAACTTTTTTTAAAAATAGAATAGTAAAAAACGTAGGAACAGTACCTGTAGATATTTACACTACACCAGCAGGCGCAAAAGCTACTGGCATTGGTTTAAGTATTGCTAACTTATTAGACGGAAACACAAGAGTTAGTATTACAATTAAAGACGATACTAGTATTACAGGATATTACGTTAAAGATGTTATGATTGCCCCGAATGCAAGTTTGCGAGCAATTAATGGTGGTGAAAAGTTAATAATGCCCACACAGAATGTTTTAGCTGTACAGGCAGACCAAGATGATGCAGTTGATGTTATCTTTAGTTTTGTGGAGATTGTATAATGAGTTTTAATTATGTAGGTGATTCACCTTTAGCAAGACAAACTGGCGAACGTTATTTTTATGCGTTACGTAGAGATGATGACGGGCAAATATTTATAGCTAAAGTTGATGTAGCTTCACCAACAGACAATATACAGATTAACAAGCCAGGCGGAACTAGCGATAACTATCCAGATTTCCAAGACGGAGCAGACTTTTTTGAAGGCAGAAATCCTAATCATAATTTAGTTTATGAAAACTTAAACTTTGAACAAATGCGTTGGGATGATAAAAATATTTATTATTTTATAAATGATGAAGGTGAATTTGTTTTAAGAATTAATACACCTTACACTTATGCAACAGGTAACTCATCAGAATTTACAGATAAGGATTTTATAACAGGATACTAAGATGGCTGAATTTAATATTGCAAGAATACGATATACATGGAAGAATTACTGGACTGGTGCTACAGTTTACACTAAAGATGATGTAGTTCGCGTAGGTGGTAATACTTATATTTGTATGATCGGCCACACTTCAGACTCAACTGATTTTCCAACTGATTTAAATTATAGTCCAAAGTCTAGATGGTTACTACATACTGAAGGTTATACATGGCGTAATGAATGGCAGGCCGCTACAATATATAATAAAAACGATTTAGTAAAATATGGCGCTGTAATTTATAGAGTACTAACTGAACATACTTCAGGTAATAGTAGTATTGCTGGTGATGAATCAAAACTTATTGTATATTACAAAACCCCAAATTGGCGTAATGAATGGTTACCTTTAACAACATATACAATTGATGACGTTATTCGTTATAGTGGTTATGTTTATAAATGTATAACTGAACATACATCTTCAACAACACTAGGTGGTTTAGAAGTTGACCAAGCTAAATGGGAAATTAAATGGCGTGGCGACTCTTGGAACAAAGATTGGAGCGTTAATACAAGATATTTTAAAGATGATATTGTACGCTATGGTGGAATTGTTTATCGTTGTATAGCTGGACACTCATCTGCCGGAACAACTGTATTAGGATTAGAAAATGATCAAGCTAAGTGGGAAATTGTAATTAGTGGTATTGTATATAAAGGTACTTGGCAATCATCAGATGATTCAAGCGGTACTAGATATAAAGTTGGCGACATTATAACATATGGTCCAACATTATGGCGTTGTAAAACTGCACATACTACTACAAATACATTTATTGAAGCTAATTTTGATATATGGATGCCTGGATTAGGATTTGAAGGTTTATGGGACACTTCTGTTGCATACCAACCAGGTGACATTGTACAGTATGGTGGTTACACTTATACATCAATGACAAATAATACAGCATCAGCACCAAGTGTGACTGGTGTATTTTATGACGGAGAAAGTTTACAAGGAACATATGACTGGGAGTTATTAACTACTGGTTATAGTATGAAATCAGAATGGGAAATTGGTCTTTCGTATAGAACTGGTGACGTTGTTAGACGAAGAGGATGGGTGTATATTGCTGTTAAAGATTCAGTAGGTCAAGAACCAGATGCACTAGATCCAGAACTTCGTTCTTATTATGATCCAGGATCTACTACTTCACCAGATAGTACGCCAACATATTGGCAAGTAGTTACTACAGGTGATTATTATACAGGCGAGTGGGTTGATTCCGCAGGAACAATTTATTCTTTAGGTGATATTGTTGTACATAAAAGTACTGCTTGGGTTTGTAAACAACGACACGAAGCAGATGATTCAACATTAGTTGAACCAGATTTAGATAGCACTAATAGTTATTGGGAAAAACATATTCAAGGTTCTCCAGGAAACGTATTACAATATAAAGGTGACTTAAGAACTCATGATGGTAGTAATCATACTAGACTTGCTATTGGTTCTCCAGGTAGTGCATTAAAAGTTAATGCTAGTGTTAACCCAGCCTGGGAAGGATTAGGCGAAGTTGCTAAAGTTTACTTTGTATCTACATCAGGAAAAGATGCACCAGGTAACGGATTAAGCATTAGTGCTCCATTTAAATCAATGAAATATGCTTGTCAATATATTTTAGCAGACGAGGCAAATAGAGCCCCAGGAACAATTTTTGTTTCAACAGGAGTTTACGAAGAAATTCTTCCTATTATTATTCCAGCAGGAATTACTGTTTGGGGGGATGAAAGACGTTCAGTAACAATTAAACCTGCCCCAGGATCAGAAGGTTTAAATATGTGGCTTTTAAGAAACGGTACTGGTATTAAAAACATGACGTTTATGGGCCTGTCAGGAAACTTAGGTCCGGCTGATGTTTATGGAACTAAACGTCCACAAGGTGGTGCTTATGCATCTTTTGATCCAGGATCAGGCCCAGATGATCAAAGCGTATGGATTACAACAAAATCTCCATATTGTCAAAATATTAGTTCGTTTGGTACTGGTGTTACAGGATTAAGACTTAACGGTAACTTACATAATGGCGGACTTAAATCAATGGTTGCTAATGATGTTACTAACTTTTTAGATGACGGAATTAGTGTATGGTTAAGTGGCGACGCAAGAGCTGAACTTGTTTCAGTGTTTACATATTTTTGTCACATAGGATACTTATGTACAGACGGTGGAAAAATAAGAGGAACTAACGGAAATAACTCTTACGGAACATTTGGTTCAGCGGCAATTGGTACTTTAGCAACTGAAACTCCTATAACTGCAAAAGTACATAATCAATATTATGGTGCAAGTGCTCCAGAGGTTTATAATAATGCTGATAATATTTTTGCTATAGCTTATACACATTCAGGGCAAGGCTATGTTAATGCACAATTTACTGTAAGCGGATCAGGTACTAACGTATCTACTGATAATACATTTACAGAAACAAGAAACGGCGGAATTAGTGAAATTAGATTAAAAGATTCAGGTGACTCAACACTACCTGGCGGTAGAGGATTCCTTACTGGTATAAGAAACTCTGCACAATCAGGAACAACTACTAACATTACTATTGCACAATCTGATATTAATGATGCAAGTTATTATGCCGGCAGAGCATACTTAACATTTGATAATATTAGTGTTGCCGCGGCACAAAGGCCCGCTGGAACGTATCCTATTGTTCCAGCAACTACAAATGGTAGAGGACATGTTCCGCAACAGGCATTTTCAATTACTATCGACGGAACAGGTGCGGCAACATCAATTATACCGTTAGCAGGAAGTCATAGTCATAGAGTTGGTGATACTATTACAGTTTCAGATGTTAACTTAGGTAATCAAGGTGGACCAGTATTAACATTTAAAGTTGCTAGTGTTAGTGAAGGGCAAAGAATTTATATAGAACAAGGTAAAGGTAGAGGTCAGTATGGTATTGTTGATGAATATTTTCCAGCAACAAAACTTATTAACGTATTAAGAGAAAGTGATGGAAAACGTGGCTGGGATCATATAGTTCCAGGATGGACAATTGCTACTGTACTTGATGGTACTACAACTTATAGAATTGAACCTAGAGTTACAGTCACTACTCCAACATATACTACATCAGTTATGAATACTGGTGTTACAAGTACTTGGCGTACAGCTACAGGCCACGGAGAAACATTAATTGCATTTACTGACTCTAGTGAAAAAATACTACATTCTAACTTAACCGGAGCAGTATGGACAGCAGGGTCAAAAGATGCTAATTGGGTTGATCCAAATTGTGTAATAAAATGTAAAGGTAAATTAAAATATTACATTGCCTTAGGTAATGGCGGATATGTTAACTTATCTACAACAGGAACAGCCTGGGGAACTACACCATATACTATAACATCAGCAAATTATGTTGCTGTAGTAGAAGGACCACACACTACTACAAGTCATACAGTAATTGCGATTGCAGATGATTCTGCAACAGTTCAAAGAACTACAGCAGACGGAACAACATGGACCGGTATAGCTACTGGTGGTGCTGTAGGCTTGAAATGGATTGCTTATGGTAATGGTAAATGGATGATAGTTAGAGCCGATGGGTCTTGTATGCAAAGTATTGATGACGGTACTACTTGGGTTGCAGGAAATAATGTTTGTCCATCAACTTATGATGTAACAGGATTTACTTGGGGTAACAATAGATTTGTAGCAACATGTAAACCAAACGGAACATTCTCAATAGGTGCAAACGTAGATCCTTCAACTACAATGATTAGTGATGCAACATCGACTACAAGTGCAACGTTTGGATTATCATCAACGTTCTTCTTTAGCTTCACAGACTTTTCAACTGGTGCAACTAGCTCAGTATGGTATGAATCAGATAACAGTAATATTCTTGATACAGACGATTGGTCTGTTGCTTATAATGATGGAGTGTTTGTAGCTAATAGTAATACTGGTAAAATTAGAACAAGTGATGGTGGGCATGTATGGATGTCACAAGCTAATATTACTCCAGGAACGGCATTAAAACCAATAGTAACATTTAGAACAGACGTTGGTCCAAAATGGTGGATACTAGATACTAATTCACAACCTACTATAACACTACTACGATATGGTGCTACTGCAAAAATGCGAGTAACTACCGATACTGGTAGAATTTCACAAGTGTTAACAACTGAACCCGGAAGTGGATACGACTCTGCTATACCACCAATTGTTTATTTTTATGATACACAAAAAACATTAGAACCAACTATTAGTGTAAGAGTTAATAACGGTGTGCTAGGACAACCTATCTTTAAAAATAGAGGAGGTGGTTATACAAAATTTAACCAGGTTGAAATTACTGGCGACGGATTTGCAGATCAATTCCAAACAGGTCTACATTTTATTGTTAAAGACTTATCACTATTACCAGGACCTGGTGATAACTTAACGTTTACAAGTATTAATGATTTAATTTACAAAGTTGGATCTGTTGAAACATTAAGTGGAGCAGTACCTAATATTACTGCAAAGATTTCACTTGCACCAACTATGGGTAATGCTGAATCTCCAGTACATGAAGAAGATATAGTTATTAGACAATATTATAGTCAAGTTAGGTTAACAGGACACGATTTCTTAGATGTTGGTACTGGTGGTAAATTAACTACTGATTATCCAAAATTATATACTGAAGGATATTCATCAGTTTATCCTCCAGAACAACCAAACGAAACTATTGAATATGCAGGCGGGCGAGTATTTTATACGTCAACTGACCAAGATGGTAACTTTAGAGTTGGTGAGTTATTTAAAGTTGAACAAAGTACTGGTGTTGTAACAATTAATGCTTCACAGTTTGACTTAAAAGGTTTAAATGAGTTAAGATTAGGAGCAATCATTGTTGGCGGCACTCAAGCAGTTATTAGAGAATTTTCTAAAGAAAGTACATTTGTTGCAAACTCAAATAACATTGTACCAACACAGCGAGCTATAGCATCTTATATAACAAGTAGAATTAGCGGTGGTGGATCAAATGTATCTGCTAATGCTGTTTTGGCAGGAACTGTTAAACTAAGCAACTTAAATCAAATATCAAATACTGGTGGATTAGTAATTGACGTGCCGGTCTTAGTAAACATGAAGGGCGGAGTGAGTGGTTCAATTTTAGCTTCGGCATACTTTAACAATGGTATATCTGCAGGCATGCAAATGAATCAAGAATTATATGAAGATCCAGAAGGACACTATGATAATGTTGATCATCAAAATCCACATGGATAGGGAGTATAGGATATGACACTTATGATAAATACTAACAATATGCATTTAGGAAGAAAAAATGGCTGAATTTAAACTAGGAAGAATAAGATTTGTATGGAAAGGGGCATGGGTTGCCTCTACCGTTTATTACAAAGATGATATCGTTCGCAGTGGCGGACGTACATATATTTGTATAACTGGCCACACAGCTTCAAGCGTATTTTATACAGACGAAGCAACTAAATGGCAGAAATTTTCAGATGGTACTGAGTGGCAAAATGATTGGACTCCCGGAACTGTTTATAAATCAAATGATATCGTAAAATACGGTGGATATTTATATATTTGTAACACAGCTCATACAGCCGAAGTTGCAGGAAAATTAGAAACTGATCAAGCAAAATGGGACCTTTTTTCAGAGGGGTTTGACTGGAAAAATTTATGGACTACTAATACTGTTTACAAGATTAATGATATTGTTAAGTATGGTGGAACACTTTATCTATGTACAGCTCCACACACATCATCAGGAACATTTAATAGTGATACTGATGGATTAGAAGCTGATGCTTCTAAATGGGATACTTTTGCACAAGGACAAGATTGGAAAGCTGACTGGTCAATTACTACAAGATATAAAAAACACGACGAAGTAAAATATGGTGGACAACTTTATATTTGTAATGAAGGACATATTTCCGGAACGTTAGTAGAAGGCCTAGAAGCAGATCAAACTAAATGGGATTACTTACATAAAGGTATAGAATATAAATCAGTTCATGCAGGAACAACAAGATATAAAGCTAATGATGTTGTTAAGTATGGTGGAGGCTTATGGCTTTGTAATATACATCATACATCGACAACTAATCTTGCCGCAGACTTGACGAGAGTAGGAGCAATAGCAACTATTGATACAATTAGTGCCGCTGATGCAACTAGAACAGAAGGAACATACAATGATGTAACTGGTACTTCAAGTGGTAGCGGTACAGAAATGAGATTCAAGGTTGTAGTTGATGGTGTCGGTGCTTGTACAGTTACATTAGTACATGGCGGATTTGGTCATGTAGCAACTGATGTAATTTCAATTCCAGCTACACAAATTGGTGGATCAGGTGCAGTACTTACATTTAATGTTGCAACAATTACAACTGTTACATTATGGACTGAATTTGTTCCAGGATTAGAATTTGAAGACAGTTGGTCTAATGCAACTAGTTATCAACCAGGTGACTTTGTAACATACGGTGGTTACTCTTATATTGCAACAATAAACAACTCAAACGTTGTACCATTTGGTAATCCAGGAACTTGGGATTTATTTACAACTGGCTTTAGTATGCAGGGCGACTATGATAATGCTACTGCTTATAAAACAGGCGACGTTGTTAGAGTTGGTGGTTATACATATCTTTGTAAAGCAAACTCAACAGGTAATAGACCACCTAACGCAACTTATTGGGAAAGATTAAACTCAGGAATTAAATGGAAAGACGCCTGGGCAAACGGAGCCTATTATGATCAAGGTGATTCTGTAAGAGGCGCGGCAGGAACTAACTCTTATATTTGTGTACTAGAACATACAGCTGATGAAGTTACGACACAAAATAGACCAGATCAAGATGCTACAGGCACTTACTGGAAATTATTATCAGGTGGTGTTGAATCAGGAAACCTAACTACTGCTGGTGATATAGTTTACTACGGTGGATCAGGTCCTGTTAGATTGCCAGTTGGAACAGCTGGACAGGTATTAAAAGTTAATGCGGCAGGTGACGCTCCAGAATGGGCATACTTTGGTGCTGTCGATCATGTTTATTATGTTGGTCCTGCTGGTAACGATGGAATTGCTCCTATAGATGGTACAACTCTTGACAAACCTTGGAAGTCAACTAGATACGCATTAAACGAAATTAGAAAAGGTCCTAGAAATCCAGACGGTGCAATTTTATTAAAACGCAATAAAGCATTTATTAGTGAAGAAGCTGGTATACAATATGTTGCTTGGAAAATAGCAAATAACTCAGCACCATTTAGTACAGGATATTCACATGATGCGGCAAAATGTGAACGTGATATAGGAATTATCATAGATGCTATGCTTTATGATATTGGACATGGCGGAAATGTACGTACACGTGAAGCGGCTAAATCATTCTTTACAACGGCTGGCGCAAGTTATATTTCAGGACAAACAACACAAACAGTTGATGTAATTAATTACGCTGTATCAATTATTGATACTACTATTAGAAACTTAGCACCAGCAATAAATTATCAAACAACAAACGGTGTTGCAGGTGGATCACAAGTTATACAAAAAATTGATGCAACAAAAAATGTTGAAGCTGGAGTTTATACAACTATTCAAGCATTAGCAAAAATAATTACTGATGTTATTACAGCTGGTAATACTGATGCTTTATCAACTGAAGTAAAACCTTATGATACATTATTTGTAAAAACAGGAATTTACAAAGAAGTATTACCAATGATTGTTCCAGAACATTGTGCAGTTGTTGGAGATGAATTACGTTCAACAGAAATCAATGCATTGAAATCAGGAGATGCTACACAAAGTACAGCTCATGTAACACAGTCACTTAACGGATTAACACACGTTAAAGGGCTCATTGATAATATTTGTACTAATAGTGCATTTACAAAAACACCAGCAGGTGCTCACTTAACAATGGGTACATTAGGTGCCGCTGATGCAAGTAGAACAGCAGGAACTTATAATGGTGTAACAGGTACATCAAGTGGAGCTGGTACAGTAGGAACATTTAACATTGTTGTTGATGGTTCAGGTGCTTGTACAGTTACAGTTGCTACTGGTGGATCAGGACATAGTGTAGGACACACAATTACAATTGCAGATGCTAACTTAGGTAGTGGCGGAGCGGCGGCATTCACAATGAATGTTGCAACAATTGATGCTGGTAACACACAAACACAAGACGTAGCATTACCGGCAGGATCAGCCGCGGCAGGTACACAAGCACAAGCATTAATTCAAGATATTCATGATACAATTAATGTTAAAGTATTTGGTGTAGGCACACTTCCTAAAGTAACTGGTAAGTCTGGCAGAGATTCAACACAAGGATATGTTGATGCAAGATTAAGAATTCTTGAAAATAAAGATTTTATTGCTGACGAAGTAGTAGCATGGTTAAAAACAAACCACACTAGCACTTATGATTTTACTAAAGATGCAAAATGTAAAACAGATGTAAAACATTATCTTGATTCAGTTATATACGACTTAGAAAATTACGGTAATTATAAATCAACACTATACGGACGTTGGATTGCAAACGCGACAACCGGCTGTGAAAAAGAAGACATGTTCTATGTTCAAAACGGAACCGGCGTAAGAAATATGACTGTTAAAGGATTAACAGGTACATTTTACAGAGCAAGTGTTACAACATCGGCTCCACATAATAGAGATGTAAATGAATTAGTAGAATTAAGAGATATATTAGTTAGTTGTCCATCAGGAAATAAAACATATCCTATTGTTTCAAATACTACAAGTTTCACAGTACTTGGATCAGGATTAACTGGAACAGCGTTTGAAATTAATATAGGAACAAGCAGTACTGCACACACTTATGTTAGTGGTGGTACAGTTAAAAAAGCTGATAACTCAAGACTTGCAATTACAGGGTTTGTTTATAATGAAGGAACCGGTATTGCTACAGTTACTACAGCAACACATAGTTTGTCAGCATCAGATACTGTAAACTTATATGGTATTACATTAACTTGTTCTTATGGAACTAAAATTTATCCACAGATGCCATATTCAGGAGTTTATCCTGTAACTAGAAAACCAAGTAATAGCGAAATTAATTTCTTCCTGCCAACAAGTAATACAGTTCATACTTATGTTAGTGGCGGTACAGTTAAAAAAGCAGTTGTTACAAATGTAGGTAGTGCAACAGACGTTAGTGCATTTAGTTACATTAATACTTCTGGATACACAACTGTTACTTCTAGTACACACGGATTAGCAGTTGGAGATTATGTTAAACTTCAAAGTATATTAGTTAATTGTACTTCAAGTGGCGGTGTATCAGAAAAAGTATTTCCAGATGCAACACAAGATTCAGGAATATTTTATGTTTATGATGTTCCGGATGCAAATACATTTGTTGTTGGTATGGACAAAAGTACACTAGTACATAATTATGTTAGTGGAGGTACTGTACAAAAAATTACATACGCTGTATCAGAATCGAAAAGTATAAGTGATTTTGAATATGTATCAACTGGAATTACAAATACTTATGGAACTAAACGCCCAACAGCAGGTGCATTTATTTCACTAGATCCAGGTTGGGGTACAAATGATAAATCAACTTGGATTACGTTAAAATCACCTTATATACAAAATGTTACTACAATAGGTACAAAATGTGTTGGTGCTAAAGTAGATGGCGAATTACATGCAGGCGGTAATGACTCAATTGTAGCAAACGACTTTACACAAATTATTGATGATGGAATTGCAATTTGGGTTACTAACTTAGGTAGAGCTGAACTTGTTTCGGTCTTTACATATTATGGACATATAGGATACTTAACAGAAGCTGGCGGTAAGATCCGTGCTACAAACGGAAATAACTCTTATGGTGATTTTGGATCAGTATCTGAAAGAGTTGATTTAACAGAAAATGCCATTGAAGCATACGTTGACAACAGAAGTTACGCGGCATCAGTTGGTGGCATAATAGTTGATAATAATAAAATTATTGCACTTGAATATACTAATGCTGGACGAGATTATACTCCAGGAACAACAACGTATTCATTCTCAGGTGATGGTTATGGACTAGCAGGTATAACTCCAGTAACAGTTACTGGCGGAGTTATGCAAGTTAGATTAACTGGTAACTCAAGTACATTTGGTGGTAAAGATTATATTACATCTGGAAATTCAATTCAAGCTGGAACTGATACACAAATTACTTTATCAAATACTGATACAGCATTGAGTAACGCATACATAGGAATGGCAATTGTTATTACTAGTGGTAAAGGTGCAGGTCAGATTGCATACATCGACACATATAATGCTGGAACAAAAATTGCTACAGTTAAAAAACCAAGCGATGATACTGCTGGTTGGGATCACATGATTAGTGGTACAGCTATTGAAACATTATTAGATAACACAACAACATATCAAGTTGAACCGAGAGTAACGTTTTCAGCACCAAGCGGTGATGGATCAACAAGTTCAGTTCAAGCCCAAGCAAGAGCAAAAGTTGTTGATGGAAAAATAACTGAGGTTAGAATTTTTAATCCAGGATCTTCTTATACAGCAACTCCAACAGTAACATTTACTGATCCTAATAATACAGCAGATGCACTTTATGAAGTCTTTATTGGCGACGGTGTTTTAACACAACCTACTTTTACTGATGCAGGAACAGGATTTACAACTGTAACAGCTACAGTGGCTGATGCAGGTACTGACAAAACTATTGCAGGAGTTTCATACACAGCTAATCCATATGCAGTAGTGTTACTTGAAGCAAATAAAGAGTATGTTAAAGATGAAGTTAATGCATGGATTACACAACAAATAGCAAGTGGCTCACCAAGTATGTGGGGAGGATTTGTTCATGATGCAATTAAGTGTGAAAGAGATGTAGGATACTTGGTCGATGCATTTGTACATGATTTAAAATATGGTAGTAACTCAGAAACTATTAGATCAGCTAGAACATATTGGATAGGTGAAAGATTTGTTGGAGGTGAAAGAGCTCAAATAGTTGAAGCATACGAGCAAATGAGAGATATTATTGTAACTTATATTTTAACTAATACTGCACATTCTTCACTACAGTCAGTTACATCACAAACTACAAATGCTAATAACGGTGAAGCGGCGTCTGTTACTAAAACAGGTGAATTAATTAGTATTATTACACAAGTTGTACAACATGGACTATCAGTTCTTCCAACTAACGGTAGTAACGGTATAGTAGATATTACAGTTACAGGACATAATATGAATGCTAGAGATAAAGTTGCAATAACAGAAATAGTAGGTACAAATCAACTTAATGCTAATTCATATTATGTTGATGTTGTTGATGTTGATACATTAAGGCTGTTTGTAGATAAAGATTTATTATGGCCAGCTGTAGGAACTACTTTCTCTGCGTATATATCAGGCGGTACTGCTAATACTGGCGCTGGATATAGAGATCAAAAACAAGATGGAAAATATGTTCAAGTTGAAGGTATGTTATCAATACCACAAGCAGGATCAAATGTACAATTTACTACAAATACAAATACTTGGTATAAACTTGTATCTGTAACGAACTTAAATGGTAGTGGACCATACTCAGCACTATTACAATTAAGTCCAAATATAGAAATTCCAAATTCGCCTGGACACGGTGAAAAATTAGAAATAAGAATTCGATATAGTCAAGTTCGATTAACGGGACATGACTTTTTGGATGTAGGAACTGGTAACTTTACTAGCACTAACTATCCTGGAATACCTGCTACACCATCAGATCAAACAGATGAAACTGTTGAAAGTGGTGGCGGTAGGGTGTTTATGACATCAACGGACCAAGACGGTAACTTTAGAGTTGGCGACTTGTTTACAGTTGAACAGGCTACAGGTATTGCTACTCTAAATGCTGATGCATTTAGTATATCAGGCTTACAAGAACTTCAATTAGGAAGTGTTGCATTAGGTAGTACAGGCGCTGTTATTAATGAATTTAGTACAGACGGTACTTTTACTGCAAATAGTGACAGTATTGTTCCAACACAAAGAGCAATTAAGACATATATCACGTCCCAAATTGGTGGCGGTGCTTCTGAATTGAATGTAAATAGTGTAACAGCTGGAGTAATTAATATTCAAGGTAACACTATTACTACAACGACAGGTGCTTTAATAAATACTACTGCTGTAATGCACTTCTCTGGGGGAGTTAGTGGAGCCCCAGTTGCAATGCAACAGTTTTTACTAAGTTAAGAAAGGTTAAAGGAGAAACAAAATGGCCACAGGAAGATTAGGACACGCGGATTTGGCGGCAGGTGCTTACACTTCTTTATATACTGTACCTGCTAACACAAATGCAATTGTTAGTGTGAATATGGTTAATAGAGGATATTCAGCAATTACCATCAGAATTGCAACAACTACCGGTGCCACTCCGTTGGCAAGTGAGTTTATCGAGTATGATGTAGAGTTACTGTCAAAGGGTGTCATGGAAAGAACAGGTATTGCATTATCGGCAGGGCAAATACTTGTAGTTTATTCGTCTGCCGTAAGTGTAAGTGCAGTATGTTTTGGTATTGAAACATCGACTGTATAATGATAAATACATATAACAAGTTAGTTAAAGGATAAAACACAATGGGAAGATACATATCAACAACTGGAACTAGTAGTGCGGTAATAGTAGAGAAATCTACTACGTATACTGCTAAAGTTAATGAAAGGGTCTTAGCCAATACTTCGGGTGGTGCATGGACATTAACTATGCCTGCTAATGCATCGTTGTTGGTAAACGATGTTGTGCAAGTTATCGATCCTACAGGAAGTTATTCAAGTAATAATTTAACTGTAGCAAGAAACGGCTCAAAGATCCAAAATTTGAATGAAGATTTAACCATGAACATTAACAACGTAGCTATCACCTTTATATACACAGGTGCTACTTACGGTTGGGTAATGTCTGGTACTTAAGATAGAGGAAAATTGTAAATGTCAAGTTTAAGTTCGTTACTAGGCGATGTTACCGGAGGTAGTTCGGTACCAACCAAAATATTTTATGTATATAATAACAACAGAGGCATAACTAATGGCGGTTGTTGTTGTGGATGGACGGTACCAGCTGGAATCAGAAACGCAACCTTTGAATTATGGGGTGGAGGCGGAGCAGGCGCAGGCGCATGTTGTTGCCAATGGCCAGTTCAAGGTGCAGGCGGAGGTTCGTATGCAATTCGTACAGTAACTTCAGCGGCAGGTACAACATTGGCAGGTAACGTATATACAATTTGTGCGGCAGGAAATGGCTCATGTTGTCAAGCTCATTGTTTAGGGTATAATGGTTATACTTCTTTCGTTACTGGCTCAAGTATTCCTACAACATGTGCAGGTCCAGGGTGCGGAGGCAAAACAATGTGTCACGGACTTTATGCCTACAATTGTTGTCATGGTTGCCATGTTATTGATAGTCGTGTACAGGGAGATTTACGCTTTGGACATGGACGTGATGGTTCAATGATGACTCACTACTGTCACAATCAAATGTGGGAACAAGTAGGAGGAGGACCTAAGACTAGTTCAAGTAGAAAAGGTAAAGACTCTTGTATACCACCAATGTATTGTACAGGATGTGGTTGGGGTTGTTCAGATGATTATCCATCAGGTGGTAGTTTTAGTGCAACAGCATGTGGCGGAGGATGTTGTTGGGGACAATGGAGCTCCGGAGGAATGGTTAAAATATCATATAGTTAATATATGGACCTAACTAAGAAATGATAAATATAAAGGTATAAGGATACAAATTATGAAGCAAATTACTAAAGATTTTACATACGATATACCCGATGAGTATTTGGCACAAACAAATGCTGATGGGAATACCGCGACAGCTTCTTATACAGGTCCAGAGAAATTATGGGTTTTTGTAGACGAAGCGTCGAATAAAAACAAAAGTGACGCAATGCAAATTGACGAAAACTGGGACGACAACGGAATGCCAGCACCAGATGGGCAAGTTAAATGTGAACTAGATTGTAAAGGTGCAGATACTTTAATTTGTGCAATCTTTTTACCTCACTCAGTTACATTAACCCAAACAGATATATCAGTTGATTTACCAGAAGATTATGGAACGTATGTTCATGCATGGCCTCCATATCCAGATCACGCTTATGAAAGAGAATTAATAAAATATAAACCAGAGACTGCAACAGTAGATAATACTAACGGTGATAATATGCACAGAGACGGCGACTGGGAACTAACTTGGAAACAACCTTGGGTTACTTGGGGTACAATGACTCAATTAAGAAACGATTTATTAGCAATGAGTGATGGTAAAGTATCATTTGATCAACCAGATTCAGTTAAACAACCTTGGATTGATTGGCGTAAAAAGATGAGAGATATGCCTACAGTTTGGAAACGCGGCGAAGCAGACGAATATCCAGCACATATGGTTAAATTTCCAACAGAGCCAACAAGAGGCGGCTTTGCTGATCCGCCAGCACCAGGAACAGATACTGATCCAAATGAATTATAAGATTAACGGAGAAATTAATTAAATGTCTGCATTAAGAACATTACTAGAATTAGGCGGCGACGAAGGGGCTAAATCCCTAAAAACTCTTTATATCTTCCACAGTAGTTTTGATACAACAAGAAATAGCAATCCAGGCTGTAATTGTACTTGGACTGTCCCAGCAGATACGACATGGGCGGCTTTTGAAGTATGGGGAGCTGGCGGTGACGGTGGCGGAGTTTGTTGTTGTATGCAAGGGTTTAGTGGAGGTTCAGGTAGCTACGGTCGTAAAATGGGCGAAGTAAAACCAGGATCTAGTTTTATATTATGTGCAGGCTCGGCAGGATGTTGTAGACCTACTAATACAGGCTGTCCAGGATGTGGAAGTTATGCATGTTCGGCAACTGGTTGTTGCGATGGAACATATTTTTGTCTATGTGCATCAGGCGGCGGATATGGAAGATCAGATTGTCACTTTGGAGCGGCTTCTGGAACATATTGTGGATGCCCAACTTACTCATGTGGATGTGTACAAGGGGCAGATTTTGCAATTTGTGGATTCCACGGCGGCGGCGCTGGAACATCAATGTGTGCAAGTTCAACATTTCAATTAACACAATCGGCTCCGATGGCACAAGCAGGTGCTAGAATGAGTCATGATAACTGCTATCAAACACACGGTAGAGTACATGCTGGCCCGGCAACATTCCCAGGAGGGGGTGGCGGAACAGGAAGTAGTCATACACCTTGTTATTGTGGCGGACCAGGAGCAGGAGGGTTAGTAGTTGTTTACTATACATCAGATATTTAAAGGAAGTTTATAAATTATGTCAACTTTAACAGATTACTTACCAGGATATAATCAAACAACGGCTCCACCGAAAGCCTTTACAGTTTCCTATGAATGGAATTGGGATCATAACGAAGCTTGGCCACGCCAAGCACACGGAATGCCACCACAAGGAAGATATTGTTGTACAGGTAACGGCGGAAAATGTTGTCACTGGACAATACCAGCAGGTACAAACTATGTAGTTTGGGAAATGTGGGGCGGTGGCGCATCAGGCATGGGATCATGTTGTTGTATGCAAGGCTATCCAGCAGACTCAGGTAGTTATGCTGTTAAAAGTTCAGCAGTTTCACCAGGTGATACATTTACAATGTGTGCAGGAGCGGCTACATGTTGCAGACCTAGTGCAAGTAATTATACTGGCTGTAATACTTTTGTTATGGGAACACCATCAGGATTAAGTTGTTTTTGTGCAACTGCTTGTGGTGGAATCTGTACTAACTGTTCACAATGTCACGGATACTTTGGATGTTATAGTTGTTGTATGAACTGTTATAACTGTTCACAACAACCTAATAACGTTGACTTTGGAATTTCAGGAATTAAAGGATCATCACAACGTTCACAACATTGTGGCGATAGAGGATTACAATATATACCAGTTGCACCAATGGCACAATCAGGACCAAGAATGGGACCAAATGGTTGTTGTACACGAGGCGGCGATATGTTTGGCTCATGGCCAGGCGGAGCTGGATCGAGTTCACAATCATATGCAAGTTGTTGTTGTGGTTCACCAGGGGCAAGCGGCGCGATATACGTGTTGTATTACTAGGAAAATATAAATGGCTAAATTTACAGATATAAGCGGATTTGAACACCAAGATAAATCAGAAAACCCTAATGCAAAAGAGTTCCCTCAAATTGATATTCAATTTAGTTATGATATGCCTGACAAATATCTATACCAAACAACAAAATTAGGTTTAGTAGGCCAGCATAGTTATAGAGGCCCAGATCATATGTGGGTGTTTATGGATAAGATAACTAACAAACTTGCTTCAACACCAGGACCTTGGGGCATTGAAGATGATTATATGCCACCAGCACATACGTATAAAGTATTAATTGATTGTAACGAAAATCCATTAATCTGTGAATTATTAGAGCCAGATGTTGATCAAGTATTAATTGACGGTAGAGAACAAACTATTGAAGAATTACCTGTAATTAATTCAGTTGACGGGAAACCATTTGTACATATACAACCAAAAGTACCAACACCTGATCATACATACGAAAGAGATGATGTAGAATTTAATCCAACTGGACACGATCCTAAAACAGGATTAGGCGGAAGTTGGGTATTTCCACTACCATTTAAAAAACCACACGTTAGTTGGTATTCACTAAAAAATACACGTTGGTCTAAATTAAGTGGAAGTGATCATAAAATTCAAGACGATACACCAACTGCACTTAAAACAAAATGGGAAAATTATAGAAAAGAATTAAGAGATATTCCTGAAGTTTACGGTGCGGCATTTAAAATTGAAATTACAGCTGGCGGTAGTGATTATAAAGCAGGCGACAAATTTGTTGTTGATAAATCAGTATTTGGTTTTAAAGATGAAGATTTAGAACAACCTGATGATATTCTACAACCAATGGGTTGGAGACCCGGATTTGATCATTATGATGAGAGTAATACGCATACTGGTGGACCATCAGGAACACTACCAGGTGATAATCCAGCAAGTCCAGAAGGTATAATTAACGAAGGTACTTTTGGACCGTTAGGATTAACTGAAAAACCAACACTTGATGTTACTATTATTGTTACAGAAGTTGATGGTGATGGTGTTATTACAGGTGTAAGAACACGTAATGCCTTTAATGCTAGACATATTTTTGAAGCACAAACACATACAGATGTGGCAAATACAGCAACTACTGATGCTGGTACTGGTGCAAAATTTAAATTATCCAAAGTAGTACGTTGGGATCCATGGAAAGTTAGACTGCCATTAGCACCTGACGATAAACCAGCACAATGGGAAGGTAAACAAATTAAGCGTTACCTAACTGAAGAAGAACGTGATGATCCATCAGATGGATATTATATGGATCAAATTTATGACCCAGTTCAATTAAGATTTATTCCGCCAGAATTAGGTGGAAATTACATGGCTAAAGACCTAGCTAGACTTAACCTAAGTACTAACGGTACAGCATTCGATGACGGTGATGACGATGGGTTATCGGCGGCACCAGCCAGCCCTGCAGGTAAGACTAGAGTAATGGGAACAGTTACAGCCAGAAAACAATCCTCTTAATATAAAATTCTTTAAATATCTTGCGTAACACTTATATTATTAAGTGCGAATAAATGCAAGAGGATAAAGGATGTCTAATAACAGAAATACAGCTATTTTTATAAATGGTGGCGCTGGCCGAGTAATTGCGTCAATCCCTGCTTTAGAATTATTTGCAACAGAAAATCCAGACGACGATTTTATTATTGTTTGTGAAGGCGGCACTGATTTCTACAAAGGCCACCCTGTTCTACATGCTAAAGCATACGATAACTGGCACAAAAATCTATTCCAAGAAAAATTAATTAACATGAATTTATGTACACCTGAACCTTATAGGGTTTGGGAGTATTATAACCAAAAATGTAGTATTGCTCAAGCATACGATATTGGCATTAATAATAAAGGATTAAGAGACCTTCCAAGACCAGTCCTAAGACTTAATCGTCAAGAAATGATGTTTGGTGAAAAAGTAGTTAACGAAGTTAAAGAAAAATGTAAAAAGAAACAAGCAATAGTATTCCAACCATATGGTAGAATGATTCATAACGAAAATGGAATGGTTTCAGACGGAAGTGGACGTAGTTTTGAAGCCGATAATGCTGTTAATATTGTTAGAAAACTTTCTAAAAAATATGCAGTTATACATATGGCCGAATTTCAAATGGAATTCCAAAAACATCAGATTGAAGAACCTGTAGCATCTCCAATGGGTGCTGATTTAAGAGCTTGGGCTGGTATTATTTTAGCGGCTGATTACTTTTTAGGATGTGATAGTGCTGGTCAACATATAGTTCATGCACTAGATAAAAAAGCTACAGTTGTTATAGGCTCAACTTTTGCTGTTAATGTTTCTTATCCAACTGATGAGAATATGGATATTTTAGATATGGGTGAAACTAAAAGAGTATATTCTCCAATTCGTATTACTACTGATGAATGGTCTGATAGAGTTAATGATGGTATCATGCAAATGAATGACAAAATTGAAGATGTCATTATCGAATCTATTGAAAAAGGAATAAAAGGTAAAAAACAAAAGAAGGGTTAATAACTTATGAAGCGGGTCTTTGCATTCGGTTGCTCTTTTACACATTATGCTTGGCCGTCTTATGCTGACTATTTAGGATATGAATTTGATTCGTTTTCTAATTGGGCTCACCCTGGACTTGGGAATAGAGCTATAGCCCAACGTGTAGCAGAATGTAATATTAAAAATAATTTTACTAAAGATGATATTATATTAGTACAATGGTCTAGTCATATGCGTAATGATTGGCATTCATTCCAAGCATTAAACTTTGACCCTAATAGTTTTTTACATAGTTGGTTTAAAAATACAGATATAATAGGTTGGAAAACACAAGGTAGTATTTTTAGTATAGGTAATAATTTAATATACGACGATGTATGGATTGACAGATTCTGGGACGAACGAAGTTTTTTTATGTATACAATGAACGATATAGCCGCTACACAAGGATTACTAAACTCAACAGGATGTACTTGGAGAATGACATCAATTGGTGAGTTAGACAAATGCGGAACTGATTTTCCTTATCATCCCGACCACGGAGAAAGCCATAAACCAGGAAGATTGTCTATGTGGGAGCGTGAGCCTGCGTTGAAGTGCTATCAAACTGTATTCGACAACTATAAAGAGAACTGGATGTCTCCTATAGGATTGTATACGTGGGATAATCCAGATGATGCATATTGGTTCCAAGGCCCTGATGATAAAGAGCCATGGAAAGAGACACATCCTAGTCATGTACACCATTATAATTATTTAAATGATATTGTACGTCCTAGTTTAGGATTAGAAAAAGAAAACTGCAATAAACAAAAAAATTTATATAACCAATTAAGTCAATTTAGAAAAGAACATAAAGATCTTATTGGTTTTGAACAACGAATATTAGATGAATTAGTCGATATTAATACAGGATATGAAGGATTTTAAAATATGAGTAAATCGGTTTGGATTGCAGGAATAGCCAGAGGACACAATGCTGGAGTATGTCTATTAAAAGATGGTGAAGTTGTATTTGCCATAGAAGAAGAACGTTTAACAAGACAAAAATATGACGGTGCTCCTTATGCCGCTATTGTGAAAATTTTAGAATATACAGATAAACTTGATTATCTGATTGTAGCTCATACGCAATCATTACAATCATCTGCAGGAAAAATTGACTTTAGTGGTGACGATCCATATACTGGATTAGCAAGAAAGTTAGGACTAATTCAACGTGGACATAATTCATATGCGGAAAGCCATCCGCAAGTTATTGATCTAAGTCATATTCATCATAAATTACATGCCGCTTGTGCATTTTATCGTAGTGGATTTAATTCCGCAGTTGCACTTGTAGTTGACGGTGCTGGAACCTTTCTTGATTTTCGTGTTAATAACGAAGGAATGACATGTTGGGAAACTGAAAGTATTTTTGATTGCGAGTATCCAGTAACATTTAAAACACTTTATAAACATGTGGGCGTTAGAGGTCCATTAATAGGTAGTAAAATAGGAAACTTTTCTAGTGAAATGTTTGATGAGCCTGAAGGTTCCACACATATTTTACATGTCTCAGAAAATGCCGGCATTACAAAAGCATACGAAGCCGTTACAGAATATTGTGGCTTTCAATTTATTGAAGCAGGAAAAACAATGGGCCTATTTCCTTATGGAAAAGAAAATCCTAAGTGTCCGAAAATATTTAGAGATGATACAATTTACCCTATAGCAGATAGACAAGTTATTATACCTGATTATCCAAATGGTGCTCATGTTAATTATAATATGTTTACTGAACTTGCAAAAGGCGACGTTACAAGAGATGAAAAAATCGATATTACAGAATATCAAAATCGTAGAGACTTTGCTTATTCTATACAAACACAAACACAAGACGAAGTTGTAAAACTTATTAAAGAATCTGTTAAATTAAGTGGCAAAAAGAAAGTTGTAATTAGCGGTGGGTATGGATTAAATTGTGTTGCAAATTATCATTATTTAGAAGCACTTAAAGATGAAGATATTGAAATTTATGTTGAACCAGTTTCAAATGATGCTGGCACGGCAATGGGTGCGGCATTACTATGGCATAGAAAGTTAACTGGTGATACTACTGTTAACCCACAAGTTGAAACATTATATGAAGGGCCGAAATATAACTATTCCGTAGATCAAATACATGAAGTTGCAAAGAAATATAATGCTGATGTAAAAACAGCAACAATTGACGATGCTGTAACATTATTAACAGATAGAAAAATTGTAACACTATTTCAAGGAAGAAGTGAGAACGGTCCAAGAGCATTAGGAAATAGAACTATTATGTATGACCCGTCAGATCCTAATGGTAAGGACCATGTAAATGAAGTAAAACATAGAGAATATTTTAGACCATTTGCAGGAACAATTTTAGAAGAAGATGTTCATGAATGGTTTGATTTGCGTGGAATGGAATCATCACCAACTATGATGTATGCTGTAAATTGTCAGGATGGTATTGCTGAACGAATTCCTGCAATTATTCATGTAGATGGAACTTGTAGAATTCAAACAGTAAATGAAAAACAAAATCCCCATTATTATAATATTATTAAAGCCTTTAAGGAAAAAACAGGTATTTCTATAGTGTTTAATACTAGCTTTAATTTAGCTGGCGAGCCATTAGTTGAAACACTAGATGATGCTATTAGGACCCTTGCAAATAGTGATATTGAATACTTATTCCTGCCTGAATATAACAAATTAATCACCGTATCAAACTATTAACAAAATATAGATATTCTTGGAACCCGTGTTTTTAGGTAAATACATAAAACAAAGAGGATTAGAATGTTCGATATTAGCAAATACTTCCGCAAAGGAGCCAATAATTCAATTGAATTTAAAAACGGCGCCAACCTTAGCTATTCTGGACCATCATCTACTCTAGTTGAAAGTGGTACAGAAATAGATCGTTGGTATGTGGGCGAATTTATGGGTGCTGAATATACAATAGCTTGTGATGTTTCTACAACACGTAAAGAAGTGATAAAGGCGCTTTGTACAGCAAGTCCAGAAAAAGCTAACATTATGGTTTATGGCCGGAGCAATTTAGGTCATGATTTACTCCGACTAGAAGTAGTAGTTACAGATTCATATTTTAGTTTAGTTGCATATCCTAGAGAACAAGATGACTCCACAGTAATTGCAGGAGCTAAGGTAATTTATAGTGCGAATTACTACAAAACACAGAACGAAGCCACTGCTACATGATGTCGATAAATACATACGGAGCCAATAAATGAGTGTAACTAAATCACCCTTTGAAGCACAAGCAGGATACAAAAGCCCAGGATTTACTGTAGATGAGCTAGGTAATGTAACTGTTCGTACTTTAACATATACTGCACAAGAAGAAGCATCAGTTAGTGGTGACTTTATTCTAAGAGATAATGGTGGAAACTTTACTGTTGATGAATATTTTATTGACGGTACTGACACTTTAGATACTAATCCAGGTATATCTGTAGTAAGAGGACAAGCATATACATTTACTCTTTTATTATCTTCATCATCTCTTACATTAAATATATTTCAAGATGATCCTGGTAATCCTGCAGGAAATAAAATAGCTTACAATGATGGGGTGTCATGGACTTCAGTTGACGGGAATTCAACATTAACTGAAAGTAATGCACAAGGACAAAGTACTGGTAAAACACTTTTTACAGTTCCTGCAAATGCGCCAAGTATATTATATTACGGAGACGGAGACGGAAGTCCAAGAGGTTCTATAGCAGTTACAGATCCAACAATTTCAGGTATTGGATCTTTTAGTAGTATTCTTACTACAGGAGATTTAACTGCACAAGGTGAAAATGCTACAGTAACATTGGCACCAACTGGTAGTTCAGGAACAGTTGTTATTAATCCTACCAATGGTGGTACATTAAGTAACATGGATGTTAATGCATTAAAATTAACATCATCAGATAATGTGTCATTAGCTGGAGCAAATTCTATAATAACAATTAAACCTACAGGAACAGGAACAGTTGAAGTGCATCCTAATACAAGTGGTAAGTTAGACAATGTTGTTATTGGATCAACTACAGCTCAAAACGGAGCCTTTTTAGACTTAAAATCTACGTCAGGAACGTTAAATAACACAGTGATAGGAGATGTTACTCCTACAGCAGGAAATTTTACAGTAGCTACTATGACAGCAACACCAGTAGGACCGAAACAGATAACTAATAAAAAGTATGTAGATACTACAGCATCGGCTTTAGCGATCGCACTAGGGGTATAACTTAAGATGGCAAAAACAAAAGTAGAACAATATGTATTTCAACCAGGTATCCCTGTTACAGATAACCGCTATGGCATGGCGCATGATCTTATTAAGAATAATGTTGAATTCATTTGTGATGAAACAGCGGCATGGATTGCTGAACAAGTTAAAATGGAGCCAACATATCCAAATGCGTATGCACAAATTATAGCAAATAAAGAATTTGTAGCTGACGAAGTAATGGCTTGGTTTGATGCTACATATCCAGGAGTTCACACAGCAGAAAGACATGAAAAATGTGAACGTGATACAAGATACAACATTGACGCAATTGCATATGATTTAAATACTGGTGGTAATTCTAAATGTATTGAATATGCAAAAAAATATTGGGAAGGTACTAATTCAAACCTTGCTAACTCAAGTGAACAAACGTATGCACTTGCTGTTAATAATAAAGTAGTAGAAATATTTAAAGATTATATTCTAAAAAATGTTGCATATACACCACAACAATCACCAATAGTTACTACACAAGATTCAAGTAACCCAGTTGGTGAATCTTATGCAATATACAGAGTAATAGAATTAAAAGATATTCTTAATGATGTTACTGAAAACGGATTAAGTGCAATACCGGCAGTAACTCCATCATGGGCAGGATACACTTATGATCCTGTACTTTGTGAAAGAGATACAAGATATAACTTACAAGGTACTGATAGTACAGGTGGTATACTTTTTGATTTAAGGTATGGTGGTAATGAACAAACAAGATTTACTGCTAGTAAATATTGGATTAATTCAACACCACAGATTGACGGTAATAGAACACCTGAAATATTTGCTAAAAATTATGTACGTGATTTAATTAATAATTATATTTTAGCACAACCTACACCAGCACCAACATTTCCGTATGCATTAGTATTAATTGATGCAAATAAAGAATTTATAGCTGACGAAGTAATGGCTTGGTTTGATAATACTTACCCAGGAGTTCATACACCAGAAAGACATGCAAAGTGTGAACGTGATACTAAATTTAATATTGATGCAATTAGATCAGATTTATATACTGGTGGTAATCATCAATCCATTAAAATGGGCAAAAGGTACTTTACCGGAATATCTACTTTACTAGGTAGCGGTGAACAAGCGTATGCACTTGCTGTTAATAATAAAGTACAAGATATCATTAACAATTATATTCTTACAAACACATCATATACAACTCAGCAAGTTCCAGTAGTTACTACACAAACTACAAATGCAAATAATGGAGAAGTTGGATGTACTTCTAGAATAGCAGATGCTGTTACTATTATTAATAATATTACTGAAAATGGTCCAGGAGTTGCTCCAACTCCAGGATATACAAATGCAGGTTATACACCATTACAAACAGCAACATCTCAATATTTTAATACAGCTAGTGTGGCAGAAAGTGCCGCGGCTGGTATTATAACAGATAGATTTAGCATTATTACTGACGTAGTTGAAAATGGTCTAGATAATGTTCCAGCTGTTATTAAAGCTGGAGTTAGTTCTATTAGATTACAAACTCGAGTACCAACAAATGACTTATTATTAATTACTGATACTACAGTTAATGAAGTCTTGTTTAACTTTACAGATCCAGAAAGAGGCGCTACTGTTAAGTTCCAAACAGACATGAATGCTCTCACTAAAAATACTGACGATGATTTTCCAAAGTTTTTAGAAAGAACTGGTACAGTTACAACTATCTTTTTAGATGTAAACACAGATACTCCAACATATCATCCTAATGCACTTGTTCAATTAGAAGCAAATAAAGAATTCTTACAAAAAGAAGCTACTGCATGGATTGGTAATAATGTTTCAACAGCTACTACATATCCTTTTGCTAATGCATTGATAGTTGCTAACAAAGAATGGTTGGCTGACGAAGTAATGGCTTGGTTTGATATAACATATCCAGGTGTCCATGATACTGTACAGCATGAAAAATGTGAACGTGATACAAAATATAACATTGATGCAATTGCATATGACATCCTAAATGGAAGCAATTCTAAAACTATTGAGTACGCAAAAAGATATTGGGAAGGTGTAACTTCTAATCTTACTAATTCAGGTGAAGGATTTACAGCTACTACTGAGCAAGAAATATCATATGCTATTGCTGTTAATAATAAATTAAGAGATTTAATTATTAATAATGTACTTACAAATACAATGGCGACAACCGTACAAAGTCCTATTGTAACAGTACAATCTACTAATGCTAATGATGGTGAGACAAAAACACTTGGAAGAGTAACAGATCTAGTTGCAATATTTACTAGTGTTATACAAAGTGGAACATCAGTGTTACCAAATACTATTCCATCTTGGTCTGACTATACTTATAATGGACCAAAATGTGAAAGAGATGTAAAATATCAAATTGACGCTCTTAAGTATGATTTAAAATATGGCGGCAATCTTGAAACTTATAAAAATGCTGAAAAGTATTGGTATGGAGCAACACCGCAAATTGATGGTGATCGTTCACACGAAGTATATACTAAAGAATTTATATTACGATTAATTAATCATTATGTATTTAAAAACATTTTATGGCCTACATTACAAGCAGGTCCAGGGGCTGTCGCTCAGGTTACATGGTATACTGCGGCAGAGTTAGGTACATCAGATAGAACAAGTGAACTATTTAAAGTTGTTAATGATGTTATTACACATGGTACAAGTGTACTGCCTGTTAAAGATGAAAGACAAATATTTTCAGAAACAGATGATCTTCAAATATTTATTGACCAAGGTGAATTAAGAACTAGACCATACGACTTTGGTACTGATGCAATTGAACGTATGAGAATTTCAGCTCCAGTATCTATGCTTGATGCTGACTTTGAGTATGGATTACAACCTACGAAGTGGCAAGCGATTGCTACACAAAGAGGTTATCCATCAATTTATGAAGTACCAGGTACAGATAAACAAGTGCAATCAGTTGTAACAGACGCTTCAAGTGGAACTGGTGGAATTGGTCAGTCATTAATTACTGTTACTACGATTGGCGCTCATAACTTAGAGTCAGGAACTCCAATTACACTTAAAGCATTAGAAAATTCAGTAGCAGGGGCAAGTAGAGCTGAAGGCTCATTTATTATTTCAACAACACCTACTATTAGTACATTTACATATTTTGCAAAATCAAAAGTTGGTACAGCTAACGGTGAAGTACTTTCAACATTTTATACACAATTACGCGAAGCAGGATTTTATACAGGAGCGTCAATTGGTAATCCATCATTTACTATTGAATCACAAGGTGCCGCAGGAGTATTATATAATCCATTAGCGGTATTAAATGGGACAGATAAGATTACATGGGACGGAACACTTCCAGAAGTTGGTTCTCCGATGTTAGTTGAATCTGGCATGGCTATTGCAATTTATACATACTCGGCGGCAGATGCTTTACGAACAGCAGGAACTTATAATAATATCGTTGGTACATCAGATAGCGTAGTTGCAGACTTAATTGTTCCAACAGTTAATATTGTAATTGACGGGACAGGTGCCGCAGTAGCAACTATTGTTACAGGTGGACGACGTAATGCAGTTAATGATACTATTACAGTTACAGATGCACAATTAGGTAGTGGCGGAGCGGCGAATTTAACATTTAAGATCCAAACAATAAACAATGGTGTAGGAATTCCAACTGGTGCACAGGTTACATCAGTACAAGGTACTGGTGGAACAATTGCAACACTTCAAACATCGTCAGATGTTGCTATTGGTTCTAACGTAATTCCAGTTACAAATACTGCAGGTGTATTAACTGGTATGGGGATTGATAGAGGTGACGGAACTGCGGTATTTGTAAGTAGTATTGTTGGAAATAATATTAATTTAGATGGAAATACAACGAACACAATTATTGGTAATAATGTTACTTATACAGCATTATCAGGAACAAATGTTACAGGTGCAGGATTTGGAGCAACATTTGATATTAGTAGAGCAGGCGGAACTTATACTGTAACTGTTAACGACGACGGAGATGATTACGAAACTGGAGATGTTATTATAGTTTTAGGTAATTCACTAGGTGGTACTACTCCTGAACATGATTGTAGAATTGAAATTACAGAAGCAGATACTAGCGGAGATATTGTTACTATCACTACAACAGGAACAGCATTTGATGGAAATGCTAACTATATAGGCTTAACAGGTACAAACGCTAATGGTGTTGGTACTGGAGCATTGTTTGATATTACATATACTAATAATTCATATAGTGTTAGTTTAGCACAACCAACTTATACAAATATTTCAGGAACATCATTAGGTGGTGTTGGTACTGGAGCGGCTTTTGATGTTACTTTAACTAATAATGTTTATACTATTGCACTAAATGCCGGCGATGCTAGTACAGGGTATATTGTTAATGATTATATTAAAATTGATGGATTACAATTAGGCGGAGCTTCGTCAACTAATGATGCTTTAGTTAAAGTTACAGGAATTAATGCTGGTGCTATAACTAGTATGACTATTACTGGTACTGGAGCCGACGCAAACGTTACATATTCAGGTGTTGTATATACTACTACAAGTATTGGTGGTCTTACAGCATCTATTAATGTTACTAGAGTAGGTACAGTTTATAGTGTAGCAATATTTGGCGGTGGTTCAGGTTATGGAGTAGGTGATACATTAAACATTTTAGGAACAGCCTTAGGTGGTACAAGTCCAACTAACGATGCAACTGTTACTATAGCTACTGTTAATGCTGGAGGTACTATTCAAACAGCAACTATTGGCGGTACAGCGGTTAATGTTCAAACATTTAGTAATGTAAGTAGCCATACAAATCAATTAGGTGAAAATGCACAATTTAATGTTACTGTAAATTATAATAATACATATTCAGGAGTTCTTGGAGCACTTGGTGGCAATACATATAATGTTGATTCACAAATAGTAATTGCAGGAACATCATTAGGAGGAGCAACACCGGCCAATGATGCTACTATTACAGTTACTGGTGTAAATGGTATAGGATTAATTCAAACATTTACAATCGCAGGAACATCAGCTGATGCAACAACTGGATATGTTGTTGGTGACTTATTAAAAATTGCAGGACCTACATTAGGTGGTATTAATACAACTAATGATGCAGAAGTTAGTATTAGCACAGTTAGTGGAACAGGTGTAATTACTGGACTTACAATTAGTGGTACTGCCGCAGATGCAACAGCAACTTATTCTGGAGTAGCATATACTACAAATACAGCCAGTGGAACAACAGCAGACTTTACTGTAACTAGATTAGATATAGCGTATTCGGCAATTATTAGTACCCCAGGAACAGGTTACTTAGCAGGTGAAACATTTACAATTGACGGAGCAAATTTAGGTGGTGGAACTGGTACAAATGATTGTACAATTACAATTGCTACAGTTGGTGGCGGTGGTGAAATTTTAACTATTAATGTAACTGGTACAGCATTAGATCAAGCAAGTTATTACGGAATTAGCCAAGCAGATGGTCAAGCAATTATGACAGTTGGTGCAGGTGCTACTTGGGATGTAGTATTAAGTGGTGGTTCTTATACACCGTCACTTGCTAATGGTGGTACACTTTATAATGCAACACAAACAATTAAAATTCTTGGACCACAATTAGGTGGTGCAAGTCCAACTAATGATTTAGAACTTACAATTAATAGTGTTACGCCAACAGGAGCAATTTCTACTTTTAGTCATAGTGGTACAGCACCGGGTGGAAGTGCTAGTTATACTGGTATTGGTGGAACAAATTTAAATAATATAGGTACTAATGCTACGTTTACAGTAACACGTTCAACAGGAGTATATAGTACGCCGACAGTAGTTGCTGATGGTGAAAATTATCTTGCAGGAAACAAAATTAAAATTACAGGATCACAACTTGGTGGTGTAGATGCAACTAATGACATTATTGTAACAGTTGGTTCAGTAACAACAGACGGAAGTATTACTACTGTTACAGGATTAGGATCAGGAATTACAGGAACAGTTGTTCAAACATATTCATCAGTTACTTTATCTGAATCGCTAACACAATCATTAACGGCACAAAGTACTATTGCTTTTGCGGCGTTGGCTACTGTTAAAGTTACATTTGCTACTGCACACGGATTAGTTCCAGGAGATTCATTTATTATTACTGTAAGTAGTGATAGTGGTGCAAATAATCATACACTTTGTGAAGGACCATTTTTTGCACAGCAAGTTTCATCATTACTTACATTAAAATATCAATGTAGAGCACCAGGAACAATTGGTGATGTTGACGATATTGTTGCAAACATTTATCCAAGACCAGATTCGTTCTTTGTACATAGACCATATGATGGTGGTGTTATGTTAGGAACAGGTGGACCACAACACGGTGCACAGGCAATTAGACAGAGTAAAAAATATATTAGGTATCAATCAGGTAAAGGTATTATGTATACAACGGGTGCCTTATTTGCACCAAGTTACGATTTGCTTAACGTTACAGCAGAAGACGTAACAATTGGATCATTTATTACTGTTACTACAGATGATGTAGACCACGGTCTACAAATTGGTGGAGTAATTAGATTACTTGGAATTGAAACTCCAGGATATAACGGAGATTATACAGTAGCATCTGTTGTTTCAGAAAGACAATTTAGAGTTGTTGCTGATTTCAAACTAGGTAGCACAACTCCAACATTAAGTCCAAGAGCACAAGTTTCGTTACTTACATGGCACGGTGCAACTGTACGTTCAGGAGCATTTGATGATCAGAACGGTATCTTTATGGAGTATGATGGAGAAAACTTTACTTGTGTACAACGTACTGCAACACTACAATTAGCAGGAACAGTAAGTGTACCTGTTGATAGTAACTTATGTACAGGAGTTGGAACAAGATTTAGAGATCAACTTAAAGCAGGCGATAGAATTGTTATTAAAGGAATGACCCATGTTGTTTCTAATATTGCAAGTGATACAAGTATGTATCTTACACCTGACTTTCGTGGTGTAACTCCAGCGTCAGCTTGTAAAGTATGTTTAGTTAGTGATAAGAAAACTAAACAAAACGAATTTAATAAAGATAAACTTGACGGTTCTGGTAGTAGTGGATATATTATTGATGTGTCTAAGATGCAGATGATGGGAGTCCAATACAGTTGGTACGGAGCAGGATTTATTGACTATATGTTACGTGGTGATGACGGTAACTTTATCTTCTTCCATAGAATGAGAAATAGTAATATAAACACAGAAGCATTTATGCGTACTGGTAATATGCCAGTTAGATATGAAATTACTAACGAAGGTCCATCAGGAAAACTAGCGGCAGATATTGATTATGCACAAACTACTATTCCATTAGTAGATGCAAAATATTTTCCGAATGCAGGAACAATTTTTATTGATGGTGAGATGATTAACTATACAGGCATTACTGGAGATACATTAACTGGGGCAACAAGAGCGGCGCCGATGTCAAACTATGCATCAGGAGCCAACAGAACATATACAGCTGGAGAAGCCGCGGCTCATACAGCAAAAACAGGTGTACCACTAATTAGTAATACTATATCACCGATTATATCACACTGGGGATCAGCGTTCTTAACAGACGGTGGCTTTGATAGTGATCGTGGTTACATTTTCTCATACGCATCAACTGGTAACGAAATTACTACAACAAGAAACACGGTGTTTATGCTTAGACTAGCACCTAGTGTATCTAACGCTATTGTTGGTGACTTAGGTGAACGTGAGCTACTTAACAGAGCCCAGTTACTACTTGAAGGTATTGAAGTTACATCAGATACAAGTACAGGTGGTATCGTTATTGAGGGTGTGTTAAATCCACAAAACTATCCCACAGATCCAGGTAACGTTGGGTGGGCTGGATTATCAGGACTTGCTCAAGGTGGCCAACCTAGCTTTGCACAAGTGGCACCAGGTGGATCTGTTACATGGAGTACAGGTGCTACACAGGTTGTTAGAAATGCAACTACAACGGCACAAATGACAGACTCGGCTAATTCATTATATAATAGATCAAATACTGTATGGCATTACTTTTCAGGAGCTGAATGGGATGCCTTAAATGATACTGTTCAAACCGGTGTAGAAGTTGTTGCTACTGGTAACCCTGCGGCAGGGTCTTCAGACTTTCCAGCAGGAACAACAGTATCTGATATTTACTACCAATCCTGGTATCCTAGATATCAAGTTAGAATGAGTAATAGAAACTCAGGCTATGTTAGTGCTGGTGAATCAGTTACATTTGGTATTGGTGGCGAGTTATCTTATACTAACTACTTGTACTTTACAAAAACAAGTTGGGAAGGAACTGCCGCAGTTTCTGGTACAGAAGTAAGCGATTCTAAATTTCCGGCGGGTACTGCGGTATCAAATGTTCAAGGACCATTAGAGTTTGGTGGAGTAGAGTATTATAAAGTAACGTTTTCACAAACATCAATTGCAACTGTGGCGGCAGGTGCAAATGTAGGATTCTTATTTGGACAACCACCGTATGCACAGCCAGGTGAAACTGTATTTTCATTCATTGCAAACCCAGGTAGTCTTGCAAACTTAGATTTATCAGGATTGAAAGAACTAACAAATACTACATTAGGTGGACGAGGAACATATCCAAATGGACCTGATGTATTAGCAATTAATGTTTATAAAACGTCTGGTGCGGCTGTTAACGCGAACTTAATTCTAAGATGGGGTGAAGCACAAGCCTAAGTATTAAACGCAATCGTTGTACGTATTGTGTCTTTTCCACTTTCTAATATTTCATGTTTCAAGTAACTTGGAAACAATAGTATTCTTCCTTTAACAGGTTGGTATACATATTCCTGCCAAGAAAACTCTGCATTAGTATCATGTTGTGATTGATATTGTACTAGGGGATTAGGATTTCTAAATTGTAAGCCTCCAGCATTTTCATTTGCTCTAACCCAATATATTCCTGAAATGCTTCCTACACCGTGGTCGTGTTCTTTATGAACATCACCTTCTATATAGTCTTGAGTCCACCAAGACAATGCATGAATATCTGGAGTGTTAAAACTAGAAGTTCTTGTTTGTACTGATCGCATATTACTTTGTGATTGATACATGTCGATCCCCCTACATATTTCTCTATATAAGTCATTTAAATCATGAACATGTAAATCTATAATCTTGTTTGGTTCAAAGTAATCTGTGGCATGTGGAGCGTTAGCATCTGGTCGCGGCAAATCTTTAAGTTTTTTTACTACTACCTTTTCTACATGATCTGCTAACTTAGGATCAATATCGTGTACTAATACACCAACTGGGAAGAGCTTTTCTATATACATATTATACCGGATTACTTTTGTGTATTTTTAGCATCTTGACTATCTTCTATTGGTTGGCTATCGCCAGGCATAAGCCGATAATTATCTTCTACTGAATCAGGTGTACTAACTTCGGTTATGCTACTTCCATCTTCTAATGCTACTAATTGATGGGGTTGTAAAGGAGGGTTATGCCAAGTGTCGCCTTCTTTTAATTCTTTTTGGTATAGTTGAGCAGTATTAGTGTCAATGTAATTTAACATAAACTTGCCGTTATTTACAAACCAAGTTTCGTCTTTATCTTTATGAAAATGCATAGAAAATTTATTACCTTTTTTAGCGAACACTAAAATTTTACCACAATATTTGTCATTAGTTGCCCAAATAAGTTCGTATCCCCAGCCCTTTTCTACTGTTCCATTTAATTGTGTCATATGATAAAATCCTCTACCGGTTTAAATTTGTACTCTCCAATAGTATTACTTAACTTTTCTATATCTGCTTTTGTATAATACTGGTATTGTTTTACTAAGTTTTCGGGCATAGGTATTGTATTAATTTCAGCTCCCCATTTTTTAGCTATTAGTTCTGCTATTTGTAAGAAAGTTCTAGTTTGCCCTGTACCAATATTCCAAATATCTGTTGCATCAACTGTTAAAAATTTTTCTAAAATTTGACATACATCACCTACATGAATAAAATCTCTATGTATATTCTCACTATTTTCAAAAACATTTATTTTTTTAGTTTCAATTGCTTGTGCTTTAAACTTATGAAATACACTTTTTTGATCACCTTTATGTTCTTCTCCAGGACCATATACATTAAAAAATCTAAATCCTTGAACATTAACTTGATATTCAGTTATTGACTGAACGTATCTATCAAATAAGTATTTGCTCCAAGCATATGGTGATTGCGGATTTACAGGCGAGTTTTCTTTAAATTCTGTATTGCTTCCATATACACTGGCACTTGAAGCATACATAAAAGTTACTCCAAATGTATCACATAATTCTAACATTTTAATACTAAACTCATAATTTTGCTTTAGGATTTTATCAACATCTTTTTCTGTTGTATCACTAATTGCACCTAAATGAATTACTCTATCGTACTCTTTTGGATCTGGAAATCTTCCATCAATATAATCATAACCTTCTACTTCATGTCCTTTATGGACAAGATAAGGTCCTAAATTTTTTCCTATAAATCCGTTGCTTCCTGTAATTAAAATTCTCATTCTTTCTCCGGCATTGTAATAGAAATTTTTTTTATTAGTTCTGTTGTTGAATGTCCTTCTACCTTAGGAAATATAACTACCTTTGCTATATCATTTCCTACAGTTGTTTCTACAGTATAATCTCCGCCTTTTACAATGATATCTGGTTTAACTTTTTCAATAGTATCTATTGGAGTATCTTCATCAAATATTATAACCTCATCTATAAATCCTAATTCTTCTAATGTTTCTTTTCGCTTTATTTCATTGTTAATGGGTCTAGTTTCGCCTTTAAGACGCTTAACACTTTTATCACTATTAATGCCCACCACAAGGCGTTTACCTAGCGTGTGTGCGTGTCTAAGTAGCTTTAAATGACCAGTATGCAGTATATCAAACACCCCATTAGTCCATACAATACCCCTATCTAAATCATCTAATGTTACTAGAACAACTCCACGTTTTTCTACACTACGAGTTGCGGCATAACTGGCAAGTTCACAAGCATAAGGAATACTTAATCCTTTATTATAAGCATAAACTATAACTGCTAAAACTATATCTCCTGCACCTGTAACATCTGAGACTTCTTTTATATCTTCTTTAAAATAATGATATTCACTATCTTTATTTAAAACATGAATACCATTAGAACCGTCAGTTACAACTAACCAAGTCCAATTATGATCACGCATATATTCTAACGCATGAGTTTTATTATACTTACCATTCCATTCTTCATATTCTTTTATATTAGGTTTTACTAAAAAGGCACCATCATAATAATGTGCATCTTGTTTAGGATCAACAAATAATTTTATATCTGCTGTACCTAATAATTCTTCAACAGTTTCTTCAGTAACAGTTCCTTTATTATAATCACTAATAACAACAATATCATTATTAGACAGACTTTCTGATAATCTTTTTAATGCTTCTTTACCGGTATATTTTGTTTCTCTATCCCAACGTAAAAGATGTTGTCCTGAATCTCCTACAAGTCTTGTTTTAATAGTTGTTCTATATGGCTTATCTAAACTAGATAAATTACTAACTATATCAGTCTTTCCTAATAAGTGAAGTACATGAATTCCTTGCGTATCTTTTCCTACTACTCCATATAATTCTGTATTAACATCTATATTTTTTAAATTAATTGCTAAATTAGCCGCACCACCTAAATTAAATGTTTGGTGGTGTTCGTTTAAAATTAAAACATTAGCTTCAGGAGATACTCTATCAGCTTTACCGTTAATCCAACGGTCTAACATTATATCTCCATACACTTTGATCATTTTTGTTCCATTAGCGATACTAATTTAAAAACTGTTTCTAATTTTGTTAAATTTGATTTATTTTGTAAAGTATTTCGTAAGCCTTGATGTAACGGTTTTGGCCACTTATTAAATCCTACCCAAGCATATCCGTTATGTTCTTTATTTAATTTTGGTATGAATTCTTCTTTTATAACACATAGATATGTATGGAACTTAAACTTTTCGTCACTACTAACAAAAGTTTCTAAAGGAATAGATTTAATTATAGAAGGTGTATTTCCTATTTCTTCTTGTACTTCTCTTTGTAATGCTTGAAATGGGATTTCTTTAGTCTCGTTAGTTCCACCAACAAGTCCCCAAACATTATTTTGTTTACTTTGGGCTCTATGTAAAAATAAAAACCTATTAGTATCTAAAGTATAGAAGAGAGCACCACTACATATTATATCAGTCATACTAATAATTATGCTAAAGAGCTAGGCGCCAGGTGCCGATTCGATATGTGCCTTCGAAGCTTAATGTCCATTCTGAACCGTCCCATCTATATTGGATACCGGTATTAAGGTTGGTTGTATATTTAATATCTATTGTAGAGTCTGAACCGTCATTATTACTAGCATTAAATACTATAGTCCAGCTATTTCCGTCCCATTCAACTATATCATTAGCTGATGCAATAAAATCAACACCAGCTACGCTTTTCCAAGCATCTGGGCCATCAGCATTAGTTGATGCACCAATATCTTCTAACAATAAAATTCTAGTACCACTAACTTTAAGGTTTGTTGGATTAGTTCTTGTTGGATCAATAATATAGTCAATTGTACCTTTAGTAACTGCTGGTCCTTCAAATATTGAATTTGTAGGAATAGTATCAACATCCCAGTTTACAATTATTTGAGTTTCGTCTAGAGAGTTTAATGCAAATGTACCAATAACATTTCCAACATCTAACCTATTCAAATAAATTTTGCTTAGTCCTGCTATATACTCTCCAAGCTCTGATTCTAAAACTGTACGCCAATTAATTTCGCCAGCAACTCCATTTTTACCTAATACAACTATATTGTTAGTTACAATAATATCATAGCCTGCCGCAGTAACAACTTCTAATGAAGTAGCACCTTGTCTAGAAGTAACACTTGATTTAGACTTATCAGCTAGTTGCGGATCATCTGTAGATACATTAGCCAGTGAAGGATCTTCTGCTTTAACATCTTGTGAAGAACTATCATCATATGCTTTAAGTTCAGGAATACTTTGACCTAAATCAATAGTTCCTTTAGTTTCATCGAAAATGCTCATAACAACGCTTGTTATAACACCTAATTTTTTAACTTTAGCTGGAGGTGATAACCAAATTGGAGTAGTAAACCCTAACTGTCCTACATCAATTTCAGATTCTGTACCTATAGGAATACTTCTAGTAGAAAATTGAATGTTATCTAAATTTACTACACTTAAACTTGTCCAATCAACATAGTTATCAGTTGTTTGTATTTCTAAACTAGGATTAAACAATGTTAATATCTGTTCTATTATTTGTAATTTTTGCTCTGTATTAGTTGACCAAATATCACAATTAATACCTAGCGTAAATGGTGTTGGTGCTAGTCTTTCTACAGTATAATTTTGTCCTTGTGTATTTAAATATTCTTTACCTGTACTATCGTAAGCTCTTTCACGCAAATGTATTTTACCTACAAAAGAAGCATCAAATGTTCTTTGTCTATCCATTTCTAATGTGGTTATATAAATGCTTATTCTTGGAGCACTAGGTATTTTGTTTTCACTATTATCACGTATAATATGACCAACTTGACGTGTGATATCGCCGTACATCACAGGTATTTGTGTTAAGTTACCTTTACCGTCTTTATAAGAGAAGTTACTAAACAACCTTGTAAGTTGCGTAATATAACGTCTTATCTGAGCATCGTAAAAATGTTGCATTAATTATCTGCCTTTGGTTTCAATGCTTTGGATAGAGGTTGTCTTTCTTTAACATTTGTTTGAGTTCCAATTGTAGCTGTTTTAGTATTATTTACAAATCCAGTTTTATGTGTATTTCTTGTATCTGTATTAGTCATTGTCATACGTACTGCATCTTCCATCTTAACCCACCTTTTCGAATCATATCTAAATAATCTATTAGGTAAAAAGTCTGTTCGTAAAAAATAATCGCCTTTAATACTACTTGTTGGAAAACTAATACCATGTCCAAATGCTTCACCGTTAGGAGCAATTCCATCTCCAAGTAAGTAACCATCATAGCCACTTCTTTCTGGAGTTTGATTAACTCTGTCAGCTAATAGTCCGGCTTGACTTGCATCTAATGTATTAATATCAGTAGTAACAAGTTCTGGTTTACCTTTGTCATCTACTTGTAATGTATATAAATGTTGTGTGTCATATCCTGACTTAGGTGCATCAGCTTCTGCTTGTTGAACAACAGCATTATTAATTTGCATTTCTTGTTCATATGTAGAAAGTACATCTCTAAGTGTTTGAGATGATCCTTCTTCAGCAGGTAAATCTAATATCTCTTTAAACTCTTGGCTATCAACAATCTGTTTTAATTTAACTCTATATAAATGTGGAAACCAAGTTTGACTAAAGCCTTCTGCGGCTCTATTTACATCTTCTACTACATAAAACCGTTTAAGTGCTACACTATAATCATTAAGTGCATGTGGATCTTTTAAGTGTGGAAATTCTATTACATCACCTGACATAATTTTTCTACCTAATGTCTGCACACTATCATTAATATGTATAGTCATCATTAAGGTATCGTTTTGTAAGAATAATCCAAATTGACTCATATCAAAGTCAACATCTTGTACGTTATAAATTCCTCGAATTTCATAGATACTAGGATCATACTTTCTATCCCTATTTTCAAGGAATAGCATATCCTGAATATTTGTTTCTTTTACAGCATCATACCGTGGTTTATCAGCCGTGGCATCAGCTTCGTCAGGATTTTGTGGTCCTAAATATTTGTGTATAAAAACGTCAGTACCGCCAACAGTGAACATCTCACTAATGTGCCTATCAAGAAATTGATAATCAGCACCGCGTTCAGGTTTATATATAGATAACTTAGGCATCGTAATAGTATTTATTCGATGGCGGTTCCCGATAAATACTAATGGAGACTAACAAATATGGCTGATTTAACAACACAAAAACAAGAAGTATTTGATTATGTAAACCTATCATTAGGTGGGGGCATGGTCGATGTTGAACTTGATCCTACACATTACGAAGAAGCTCTTAAAAAAGCCTTTGCTAAATTTAGACAACGCTCTGATAATTCAGTTGAAGAATCGTATATGTTTATGCCAACTATTGTTGATCAGAATACCTACATATTACCACAAGAAGTTGTTGAAGTTAGAAAGTTATTCAGACGTTCAATAGGATCACGTACTGGTGGCGGTGATGGTGGTACATTATTTGAACCATTTAATATGGCTTATACTAACACTTATCTTTTAGCAAGTACAAATATGGGCGGATTAGCAACATATGAGTTATTCTCACAATATCAAGAACTTGTTGGAAGAATGTTTGGTAGTTTTATAGAATTTAAATGGAATACTACGACTAAAGAATTAACACTTCTACAGAGGCCCCGTGCTGAAGAAGACTTACTATTATACTGTTATAACTATCGCCCAGATAGCCAATTATTAACAGATTATCTAGCTGTACAATGGCTTAAAGATTATACACTTGCAACGTGTAAATATATGCTTGGTGAAGCTAGGAGCAAATTTGCCACAGTAGCTGGTCCACAAGGTGGTACATCACTTAATGGTGATGCTTTAAAACAAGAAGCCTTAGGCGAAATGGAAAAACTTGACGAAGAACTCAAAACTCAAGTTGCAGGCGGCCAAGGTTATGGCTTCTCAATTGGTTAAAAAACACTTGACAAACAGATAAATTTCTTATATAATAATACTTTATATATGAGGAATATTCAAATGGTAATTGGAATTTGTGGACTTATTAGTTCCGGCAAAGATACAATAGCAGATTATTTAATTAAAAATCACACCTTTCATAAAATCTCATTTGCAGATAAGCTAAAAGATAGTGTATCAGCAATGTTTAGTTGGAACCGTGAATTACTTGATGGTAAAACTAATGAAAGTCGTGAATGGCGTGAAAAAGTAGATACATACTGGACTAGCGAAACAGGTCGTACAATTACACCAAGACTAGTATTACAAGAATTTGGTACAGAATGTATGCGTAACGGATTTTATGATGGTATATGGGTTAGTTTAACTAAAAAGAAAATTATAGAAAATCCGCACATGAATTTTGTCTTACCTGATACACGTTTTCCAAATGAAGCAAAAATGCTATATGAAATTGGTGGTGAAGTTTGGCGTGTAAAACGTGGTAATGATCCAGCTTGGTTTAGTGAATATCAAGAACTAGGTGTAGAACCTACTGATGTACACCCTAGTGAATGGGCATGGGCACAAACTAAATTTAAACATATTATTAATAATGATGGTACTATTACTGAACTTAAAGATCAGGTACGAGATCTCCTTGCTTCCAAGTAACACCTTCTTTATATAAAATCTTACTACAATTTGCACAAACAGTTTTTAAGTTTGACGTACGAACATTGTTAAGGTTTCCATCTATATAGTAAACATGAAATTGTTCTTTATGCTTACTTTTAAATCCACACTTATCGCAAATACTTTTCTGTTTATATCCAGCATGAACCCACTTAGGTAATCCAGGCTCTGTACTTCCACGTTTAGAACAAGTTTCACAACGGCTTCTATAATAAGGAACACCTTCCTTATAATAATTAATTGCTACCGGCTTTTTACCGCATTTGCATAGGGGTCTCATAGTAGTATTTATACCTCCCCTTTTTATACCCCTTTTGTATCATATTTTTGCGGTGTATTCCGTACCGTTTTTTGGCAATTCATATAAATACTTGTAACATGCTCAACGGGAGAACATAAAATGGCTAATTTAGTATCACCAGGAGTACAGGTTCAAGTAATAGACGAAAGTTTCTATACACCAGCTGAACCGGGTACAGTACCAATGATATTCTTTGTATCTGCACAAGATAAGAAAAATGGTGCAGGAACAGGAACAGCCGCGGGTACAACTGCGGCAAAAGCAGGCGAACCATACTTGCTTACATCACAAAGAGAATTAACAGAAACATTTGGAGATCCAGGTTTCTATACAGACACAAATAACAATCCAATTAATGGTAGCGAATTAAACGAATATGGTTTACAAGCGGCTTACTCATACTTAGGTGTAAGCAACAGAGCTTATGTAACTAGAGCTAGTCTAAACACTACAGAACTACTTGCATTAGCTACAGCGCCTGCGGCTAACCCTGCAGATGGTACATATTGGTTTGATACAGGAAATACACTATGGGGTATTTTTGAATGGAATTCAAATGCGGCTACTGTTACTGGTGGACAGAGCTTTACAAATAAAGTTCCAACTGTAATTACAGATAACACAAAATTAGTAGGCAATTCAGCAACTGGTGTACCTAAGACTTCCGTTGGTCAAGTAGGTGACTATGTAGCCGTTGCAACTACTACTTTAGAAAAAATATATTATAAAAATGCTTCCGGAACTTGGGTACAAGTTGGATCTGATGCATGGATGGCTTCAAACGCAACTGTAACAGGTACGCAAAGCAATCCAAGTATTACTAACGGTAATACAATAAGCATTAATGGAACTGTAGTTACATCAGGTGGAACTGCATTAAGTAATGTTGAAACAGCAATTAATGCCGCAGGTATTGCCGGCGTAACTTCAGCTGTAGTTGATGGTAAATTAGAAATTTATGCAAATAGTACATCTGCAAGTGACGGATCAACTGCTGATGGTAAAATTGCATTAGCGGCAGGCGGCGGAACATTACTAGCAGAGATCGGACTAACGGCGGCAACTTATGCGGCACCGGCTTTGGCTATTTCAGCACATACTAGTGTACCAGAGTTTAAAGTAAGTGACACAGTACCAAGACCAACAGGGTCAATTTGGGTTAAAACTACACAACCTAATGTAGGTGCACGTTTTAGAGTTAAAAGATTTAACGCAACAACGGCACTTTGGGAAGATATTGTAGCTCCAATGTATGCAACAAACCAGTCAGCTTTATACAACTTAGATAAAACTGGTGGCGGAGTAAACTTGGCACAGGGCGTTTTATATGTAAATTATAATAATGCAGAAGCAACTGATAATATTGCAGACTTTAAAATTTACAGACGTAGTACTACAGGATCTACTAGAATTGTAAGTGATATTATTACAACACAGCTTTCAGCTGGAACGTATGCATTTAATATCCAAGAAACAAAAGTAGCAGTAGAGGCTTTAGCGGCTGATGTAACTATGAGTGTAACTACAACTGGTGCATCAACTGATGCAGATTTAGTTGCAGGAGCAATTAACTCAGGTGGTTTTACTAACATTGTTGCTTCAGTAGATGCTTCAAATAGAATTGTTATTGAACATAATGATGGTGGCGACTTCCGTATTAAAGATACTGGAACAGTATTAGCATTGGCGGGATTTGCCGCTTATGTTGATGCTAACTCAGGAACACCTAACTTGTATACAGCACCAACTGGCGACACTACACATGATTTTGTTGCAAGTAACTGGCAAGTATTAACTCAAACATCAAGCACAGATGCTCCAACTGCCTTAACAGTAGATGGACGTATTTGGTACAGCTCAATTGTTGATGAAGTTGATATGATGATACACAATGGTACTACTTGGGTAGGCTATCAAGATTCAACTAGCCCATTTTACGCAGTAGCTTCTGGAGATAAAACAGATCCAGCAGGTCCGATTGTAACGGCTACAGAGCCAACTTTACAATCAGATGGAACTGCACTTAAAAATGGTGATCTTTGGATTTCAACAGCAGACACAGAAGCATATCCTAAGATTTACAAATACAATGGCACAACATTAAAATTTGTACTTCTTGATAATGGCGATCAAAGTACTGAAGACGGAGTTCTTTTTGCAGATGCACGTTATAATACATCAGGTGCTAATTCAGACAAAGAAGGAACTATTGCGGCACTATTAGTAAGTAACTTTATTGATATTGACGCTCCAGATCCAGCACTTTATCCAAAAGGTATGTTGCTTTGGAACTTACGTAGAAGCGGATTTAATGTTAAGAAATTTGTTCGTAACCATGTTAACACGGCTACTGACAACATTAGATTTGGCGACGAATCACAAGACGCCTACTATGCACACCGTTGGGTTACTGAATCAGGTAACCAAACAAACGGAGCAGGTAGTTTCGGACGTAAAGCTCAACGTAAAGTTGTTGTACAGGCATTACAAGCATTAGTAAATAGCAACCAGAAAATTAGAGATGATGAATCAAGACTGTTTAACTTAATGGCTTGTCCGGCTTATCCAGAGTTAATTGGTGAGATGGTTACATTAAACTATGATAGAAGCCTAAGTGCTTTTGTTGTAGGAGATAGTCCATTTAGATTAACCCCGGATGCTACTTCACTTAATAACTGGGGTAAAAATGTTAACTTAGCAACTGAAGACAACGATGACGGACTTGTTACAAGTGATGAGTACTTAGGCGTGTTTTATCCAAGTTTATTTACAAGTGATAATGCAGGTAACAACGTAGTTGTTCCACCAAGTCATGGTATACTAAGAACTATTGCACTAAGTGATTCAGTTTCGTTTCCATGGTTTGCACCAGCAGGTACAAGACGTGGCGGAATTACAAACGCTAGTGCGGCAGGTTACATTGATAGCGAAGGCGAATTTGTAAGTACTGCACTTAATGAAGGTCAAAGGGATACATTGTATAGTAATGCAGTTAACCCAATTACATTCTTAACAGGTGCAGGTTTAGTTAACTACGGACAAAAAACTAGAGCCAAAAATGCTAGTGCGTTAGATAGAATTAACGTTGCTAGACTAGTAATTTACTTACGTGGACAACTTAAAAAACTTGCTAAACCTTATATCTTTGAACCGAATGATAAGATTACACGAGATGAAATTAAGGCACAAGCAGATAGTTTGTTACTTGAGTTAGTTGGTCAAAGAGCACTTTATGATTTCCTAGTTGTATGTGATGAATCAAACAACACACCAAGTAGAATTGATCGTAACGAGCTTTATTTAGATATAGCTATAGAACCAGTAAAAGCTGTGGAGTTTATTTACATTCCATTAAGACTTAAAAATACTGGTGAAATTGCAGGGCTCTAAGATGATAAATATTACTAACGAGGAGATATTATAATGAGCATTTCAACACTATCAAAACTTACAGTACCTTTGGATACTAGCTCTTCAGCAAGTAACCAAGGACTGTTGATGCCAAAACTCCAATATCGCTTTAGGGTGACATTAGAAAATTTTGGAGTTGCAGGCACACCTACATCAGAACTAACAAAACAAGTTGTTGATGTAACAAGACCTAACGTGTCTTTTGAACAAATTACTGTAGACGTATACAACTCACGTGTATTTCTAGCAGGAAAACATACATGGGAACCAATTACACTTAACTTACGTGAAGATGTTTCAAACAATGTACAAAAATTAGTTGGTAGTCAACTACAGAAACAATTTGATTTCTTTGAACAATCAAGTGCGGCATCAGGACAAGATTACAAATTTGTAACTAAAATTGAAATCTTAGACGGTGGTAACGGTGCGAATGCAGTTGGTATTCTTGAAACTTTTGAACTTTATGGTTGTTACCTAGAAAGTGCTAATTATAATACATTAGCGTATAGTACGAATGATCCAGTAACTGTAGCGTTATCTATTAGATACGATAATGCAATACAAACACCACAAGGTACTGGTATTGGTACAGCAGTTGGTAGAGCATTAGGTACACAAGCTACTGGCGGCGCATCACAATAAGTATTACAAGTATAATATTTCCTAGTTAAATTAAGAAGGGGCTTTAATCGGCCCCTTTTTTCTTGACAAAAAACCCACATTTCCTTTTAGATAAATAATAGTATGGCATCAAGAAACTCATTTATATCTAATGTAGCTCAAGGATTTTTAAATCCTAAAGGCTCTGTAGGCGACTGGCATCACGCTAGGGCGTTATACACTGACGACAGTTTTAGGCTTGCTCCTAAACATAAATTTTTATATCACGTAGTGTTTAATCTTAATGCAACCGCTGTTAAGATACTTCCTCAATTAAAAACTGAAGAAATTAATATGTTAGTTAAAGCAGTTGACATGCCAAAATTTAATGTAAGTACTTCTTTAAAACATCAATATAATAGAAAACGTAACTTACAAACAAGATTAGATTACGATCCTATTAGTATTACATTTCATGATGATAACTTTGGTCAAACAACTGCAATGTGGGAAGCATACTATAGATATTATTTTAAAGATGGAAATTATACAGGACATGATGGTATTAGTCCTCTAGATAAACATCATGCATATAATAAAGGAAACACTTACGTAGGTCAAATATATAATAAACATCGCTATGGTTTAGACAACGATAGTTTTTATAGTTTCTTTGACAGTATACAAATTTTTCAACTATCAAGAAGAAGATATACAGCCTTTACACTTGTTAATCCTATGATACAAAGTTGGCAACATGATAGTTTAGATAATAATTCGAGCGATGCAGTACAAAGCACTATGCAAGTATTATATGAAACTGTTTGGTATAGTCGTGGCGCTGTTGATACAGCACAAGGTATTCCGAAAATGTTTGGTTCACCTTCGGGACATTATGATACAACACCAAGTCCAATAACAGTAGAAGGTGGTTCAAACTTTGGAGGACTGCTTGGAGGTGGTGGTATTTTAGCACAAGGTGTAAATATTTTACAAGACATTTCAAGTGGACAAGCATTTTCTTCTCCAGGAAGATTACTTGGTACTATACTTAAAGGTGCTAACATTTTTAAAAATGCAAAAGGCTTGTCTATGGACGGAATTCGTCAAGAAGGATTTGGTATTTTAAAAAATGCACTTGGCGGCATTGGAGGTATAAGTGCAAACCAAGTAGGTGGAGTTGCTAGTTCGTTCTTTCCTAAAAATAGCGGATTAGGATCTATTATTTCAAACGTTACTCCGACGATTGCAGGAATAGGCAAAGTTACGGCAGGAATTGCGGCTGTTAAATCATTGACTTCAGGAGGTGATATTTTAAGTACAGTAACAAAAGCCGCGGGCGTAGGAGTACTTCTTGCTTCGGCGGCTGATAGCCCCTTTGGTAAAAAAATAATTAATGCTGGAACTGATTTGGCTGGAGATGCTCTTTCATCAATTTCATCAGCATTTAATAATTTATCAGAAGGTGAACAAGCTTCAGAAATACTAGATGCCACTAACGCTATTACTTCTAATTCAAATGATGCTTTTGCTAAAGTTGAAAAAAGTGGTACTGCGTTTAAATCTGGTGGAACTAGTTTAATGGATTTTAGAGGTGCGGCATGACAACTAGAAGTACAGCTATAGACACTTCAGATCATAGAAGTAATTTACCTCGATCAGGTCCTAATGATACAGCCGATACAGTTAAAAGTATGTTTAACAAATACTTTACTGAATCTTTATCATTTCCATCTAATGAAGTAGATGCAGTTGTAGGTTTCTTTGAAAGTCGAGAATTTGATCCAACTAGTGCTAG
>Ga0080013_1000359_pt1 | contig 64624 bp, 114 predicted proteins | sample ETNvirenome_6_85_FD_69236 | JGI IMG/M metagenome (GOLD analysis project Ga0080013, IMG submission 69236) | Marine viral communities from the Pacific Ocean - ETNP_6_85 (SPADES assembly) (version 2) | ecosystem: Environmental > Aquatic > Marine > Oceanic | place: Pacific Ocean | collected 2013-06-19 | reverse complement strand
AGGTGAAGTAATGGAACAACCTAAATATGTCTACATCGTTTACATCCCTTATAGCAGAGCAACAGAAGGTCCAATCATAGGTAACCCGTGTCTATCCAAGGAAGCTGCTGCTGAGGAAGTCCTTCGCCTACTAAGCATAGAGGATACCGAGACAGTCATCACGGAAAGGCGACATCACAGAGGCGAAGAGATGGCACAACTGCCAGTCAAGGAAGTGGAGTCTAATGAAATAGCAGATATAGCTGCTACACGAAAGAAACTAGAAAAGCTGGAACTTGCAGATGAATTAGTCAACCACCCACCCACTACCAAGGAGGCAAAACAATGACTGATGAAATGAACAAACATTCCAAGTTCATTCAAAACTTAGGTCTCTCAACTGATGAGACTTTAAGAATTGCTATCGAACTTATCGGGTTGCTCAATAAACGTGCCGAACTGGTTCTAGACAAACTTATTGAAGTAAAAGATCTTGAAGGAGTCTCTCCTGGTGACTTCGTAAACGTGACAAATTTATTATCCGTCACTGATTCAGCTCTAATGATTCTAATCAAAAGTCTCCCCAGAGAACTTCTTGATGACTTCGATAAAAATCTCTTCCCATTAGAACTATGGAGAGAATCAGTAAAAGAGATAACAGAAGAACAAACTCAACCAAAAGGAGGCAAAGCAATGACTGAACTCAACAACATCATCGAATCATTAAAGCTAGAAACACATCAAGTTGAACGACTCCTCAAGCTTGTAGAGGGTGAGATCAATAACACCTTCCAAGACTGGTATATGACGAACAAAGGATTAATGCTAAGTGGTGTTCTAGCTATCAGATCAGAGCTCTATGATCTAGCCTCACAATTAACCAAATCACTACATGATATGGAGCAAGAATCATGATTGAAGATATAAACCAAGAGGATGCAAACACGCTCCAAGACATAATCCAAACCTATAGAGAAATGGAGGAAGAAAAGTATCCAAATCATCCACCTTCAGAAATCTTCACACGAGCCCAACACCGAATATTTACCATGTTCGATGTCATTTCTATCAAACATAGGAGACAGCCATGACTAACACAAGAGGAACAGGTGATGAGAAAAATACGCGGGTTGAAATAGCCGCAGAACTTCTCGATCAATCACTAGCAATCCGGTCTGAAGTCGTAAAGGAACTAGCTAAGGAGTTTGAAGTCTCAGTACAGCAAGCTAGAGAATATGTAAGAGAGGCTGAAAAATTATTAGCCCCAACCTTCGACTTAAAAGAAATCCGATATAAATGGCAAGAAATTGAGAACGACTTAAAGCTTTGTACTGTTAGAAGTTTAGAAGAAGGAAACTTAAATGCCGCTGTTGGAGCAACTAAAGCAAGAGTCAATCACTATAAACAAATTAATCAAATCGACCCAAGTGCTGCATGGGATAGAGAATTAACCGCAGCTTTCTGCGATGATTCTTATCCACCTAATCCGAATAAAAAGATCCCAACAGAGAGACTATCAGAAAGAACGAAGAAGGAACCTTTTAAACCTAAAACCTCAGCACGAAAATATGACATCAATTCAGTAGACTACATTCGTTTCTAACTATGCTCTTACCTGTTCTCTCAACTGCATTAGCCATACTTATATATGGCACCTGCTTGTACGCCATGTATAAGCACTTCAGCAACAGAATCCCTTTCTAATCCATGGCACAGCTTAATCATGATATCCCACCAGAACATTGGCGAGCTATCGTTCCTTTCTTACACCATCATATAGGTCACATGGAATCATCACCACTAGAGCCTGATCCTAGAAGAGTCTTAAAACACCTAGAGGAGGCAATCAGACAACAGTTCCCTGAAGAAAAGGCTGTTCGATGCTTTATAGACAGTCACGAAGTTGACTGTGCAGTATTTAAGAAGGACACACCATGACAATAGTCCAGCTATCAAAAGAGGAAGCTGAATGTGCATATGACTTATGTGTACATTCTCTTTATCAATTACCTGCAACTGAACAAAAGAAAATTGAAACGTATCCAGCCTTTCAAATCCTTCAGAAATTAAGACCTGAGTTTCTACTCTCTCAAAGTCTATTCTGGAAGAGCTAACCAAGGGGCGGAGCAGGATACGCGAGGATCCGTAAACATCGCTGCCCTAGAGAAAGAAGAGTTACTGGTCGGACCAACTGGTAACAGAATCCCTTCAATCTCTAAGTAAACTCGGGTTCCCATCGAGGAGTATTGAGGGTTCCGGAGGTCGATTCCCCCATCGATCTTTATCAGCTCAACAACTAAGCATGTTCTCGTAAGACCCCAAAAAACCACTCACCAACATTTAGCACCATGAAAACACCCAGATTCAAAATCAATGACAAAGTAGCAGAGAAGGACAGAGGTCTATCATTTAAAAGTCCTAATCAAAAGTATGGAAGTTCACTAAGAGAAGGAATCATTATCAACTGCACTACAAAGAAAAATAAAGTAGGAAGTGCCTACTTTTATTATGACGTGCTGTGGAATGGCAGTAAGAAACCTCAAGAAGTAGCACAACTACGTTTAAAGCCAATCACACAGGAGAACTAAGCCATGACTAAAGAAAATACAATTCCCCAAGCCTTCCAAATAGGAGACTACGTATCAAAGAAGACGAGTGCTAAATATCTTGGTGCAAAAAAAGCATTTTCTCCTCTTAAAGGAACAGTTGTAGACACAAGAGTAAAGCACATAAAGACAAAGAAGGGTTCAAAAAGACAAAGAGTTTATGACGTAATTTTTGAAAAGAGAAGCACAACGCCAGAAAAAGATGTAGCATCATACATGCTACAAAAAATTGAAAAACCTTCTAGTCAGAGCTAACACATGAAAGTTTACCGTCCTTGCCTTGGATGCGGAAGTAAAAACACAAAAGTCACAGCTACACAACAAACAAATGGGGTTGAAATTAGCCGTTATATACGATGTTTAGATTGTCATTTTCGTTTTCGTTCTAGAGAACAAAGTACAACTGAATCTAAAAGAGCATCAGGAAGCTTTTCTTTAAATACACATCAAATTAATCAAGTAGGATTTAATACTCCTCCTTTATCAATAGACAGATGGGCAGAAATTTATAATGTCTCCACTAGCACAATTACTAAAGCTAAAAATCGATTTTTAAGAAGAGAAAATGCCTTATAAATTAGTAATTCGAGACTTCTTTGAACACTTTGATAAAGGGTGTCCTTATCACTGCTCCAGTATGGCTGAACTCCAAGAGGCAATCGATAAAGTAGACCCAACGATCCTACAAAGCGATGCTGAATGGTTCTTTACATGGTCACAAAGTGGCAAACGAGAGTAAGCTATACAAACAACTTTAAAAGATTAATATTGACTAAACAAAATACAAAATCACCTATTCTTCCTGGTAATACCGTTATAGTTTCAGATGTAACCTCTATCTATAATAGTTACCAAGGTTTTGTTCAACGAATTAGTGGAAACCGTGCTGCTATTCTCTTTGATTATGATCCTTGGGAAAAACTAATCACCATTCCCATTAAGAATTTAAAAAAACAGTAATGTCTAAAAAAACTTACGAAGAAGAACTTCAATACTATATGTCTATGTCTATTCCAGAGCAGATCGAAAACCTAAAAACTTTAGGAAAAGAATTAGATGAAAGATTAAAAAAACTTATCAATCAGCTAGATCAGTAGCAATTTACTTTCGTTTTAGCCGATTTACTTTCGTTTAGGAGGAACCCCCTGTCTTTACAAAATCACATAGAGAGACCAAAGAAAGAATGGACTGATAAAGAGTGGCTACAAGAAGCACATATAATGGTCCACTCTCCTTGGATCACTGACGAAGACAGAGAATACTGGCGATCTAAAATTACAGAACTGACAGATCACGAAAAAACCTTCAGTTAATCACTGGAGGTTTTACTGTCAGTCTCCTTCTTATCTCGTTCCATTTGTTTCACTAAAGTCGCAATAGCAGCATCAACACCAGCCATACGCTGTTCCAAACGATCACGCCAAAAGTTAAGCATCTTTAATCGCCATTTCTGATGCTCTTCAGGACTCATCCTCGACTTAGCACATAACATTGAACCGCTCTCAATCTTGAGTTATTACCCTAATTTTAAACGAAAGATTAACTCCTTATAAAGTACCCACACCTAATAAGTATTTTCGTATGTCTGACCCACTCTCACTAGATTCTACACAGGAAACAAGACTAGTCGTTCAAGCACTCAAAATCGAACGCCTAGAAGAAAAACAAGACGAATTAAGAGAACGTCTAAAAGTTGTAGAGAAATGGGTTATCGGAGCCGCAGCAGTCTTAGCCGCAGGAGTAACACTCATAGGTTTTGCTACGAACATTAGCAAGGCATATCTCTAATGAACTTTTTAGCAGCAGCTAATATTGATCTCGCCCAGGCCTGGAGTATGTCATGGGGGGAGGGGGTACAATTCATCCTTGTCTTGGTAGTCCTATATTGGTTAAAGAAAAGAATCGATCTGTCATTTGCTAAAAAAGCTGCTAACACTACTATTTATAAAGTAAAGATTGTCAATGATTCCCATTCCAATATTTGAAACAATTATGTTAATTATGGGCGTAGCTTGGCTATGGATACTAATATTAGGCGCAACTGATGACGATGATGACGGAACTGGCTATGGCTACTGAAGCTACACTAAGTGCAAGAGGTAAAACTGCTGCCTTCCTAAATAAAATCTCAACTCCTTACATACCAGTGACTGAACCAACTCCTGAAAAGCCTAAACTAATAACCCGTCAAGAATATTGGGAAGACGCAAAGAAAAGATGGGAAATTCATACCAACGAGATTAAAGATCTGATCAATGATTGCAAATGGATCATCGAGAAAATTAAACCTTATGTACAAAAAGTAGTATCTGTAGTTAAACCCTATATAGATAAAGTAGTAGCTTGGGTACAAGATATATTCAACCCGGATAAAAAGAAAACAAATTGATCCTGCGCCACAACCAAAGACTATATATACAATAGCTATTATTAAAGAATAGTTAGATAAAAAACAATGACAGCAGAAAATATCGAGTGGGATCCTAATGCGTATGACCCAGAAGGAAATGTAATTAAAGACAAAGCCTACTGGAAAAGGAGCGCAGAAAATGCAGCTAGAGCTGCGAATAGAGAGGCTAGCCGAGATCATAGAAAAGACGCTCGAGCACTAAGATCAAAAGATAGAAGTATATCTATGCAAAAAGGTAGAGGAAGAGAAAGCGTAGATAAACGAGATAAAAACGCACATGACTTTTTAAAAAATTATAAAAATCGTCCTATCTTTAAAAACTAATAATAAGAAACCTATAATAGATAAATAAATAGCAAGCAACCAGGTAAAAATGAATCCTCAACCTGAGAGAACTACACGGCAAGGTAAAGCTAAACAACTGCTAGGCGATGCCGCAAATATAGTAAAACTTAAAGAACTAGTAGCTCAGGGTGAGCAAAGATACATACCTCAGCAATCCCAAAGAAGACCCACCGCAAGGAGATAAATGGTTAGAGACAACTTTGACGACATATCAGAAGAAGCGGAACTGCGCCGAACAAAAGATTATTACTCAGAGGAGTACCCAGCAGGACCACACCCTACAGGACGTCGCGCCGCAGGGCCACGGCCAACAAGACCAAACTCAGCAGAACTGCACTCAGCAGAAATGAGTCAAGCAGGAATGTTGCAGTCGGGAGAAAACCCTGTTAGCGGTGACTTATATAGCTATGTTACCCCAAAGGCGTTCCTCGACAAACATTCACATATGTACGACGCGTTGATAAAAAGTTTTGGAGGATACGAAGATGATGCAAGAGAATCTTTTTGGGCAAATCTCCCAGAAGAAAAACGAGCAGAGCTTTTATATCATGCCAGAAGTGGGATGGATCCTTACTCCCTGTATCTGAGTCCTAAAAGGGCATGAATAAGTCTTAAAGTTAGAATAAATAAATAGTAATCAATACAAATAAAGATGCAATATGCACTCCCTTCCGACGAAGAAAGGTTAGCAATGCTGACTGGAACTGGAATGTATGGAGGTGGCACTAGTCAAAGTATGCCAACTGGTAATAGTGGTGGTGGATACTATTCACAATATCAAGATCCACCAAAACGAAACTATGGCAATTGGCAAGATGCAATGACTATAGCCGAAATGCGAACTATAGGTGATGACATATTAGACGAAGAAGGTAACCCCACAGGAAAAAAAGTTTACGGAGACTGGAGAACTATGCCTGTCCCTAAACAAAAACCTTGGAGTCCAAAAGGTACTGATGAACCTCGATACGCAGGCAGTGGAGGAGGTATCTCTGGAATCCCAGGTGGCGGACGCGGACTCTCCTCTGATGAAGATAGGTATGCAATGCTAACTGGACGCGGCCCCACATCGGAATATGATAGTTCTAATTACGGACCCTCCTCTGATGAAGATAGGTATGCACTATTGACTGGACGCGGCTCCACATCAGGAGATGACATGGCTTGGTCTGGCGGATCAAGAGACTTTGACGAAAGCACAGGAACCTATCGTCCCGGATATAGAGGAACTAGTGAAGATGATAGTTCTAATTACAGTAATAATTACGGACTCTCCTCTGATAGAGATAGGTATGCAATGCTAACTGGGAGTGGTGGTGAGGAGTCTAGTGGAAGTAGTGGCTATGCCCCCTCTAACTACAGCCTTAGCGGCCTCTCCAGTGGACTTTCTTCCGATAAAGATAGGTATGCAATGCTAACTGGAACTGGAAGTGGTTCATCTGATTCTAGATATTCACCAAGTCTGTCCCGACTTGACTTTTTAGCACAAGAAAGAGTGAAAGATCAGGCTGATGGTATATATTCCACAGACGGTTATGCTGAATTCAGCCCAACTGATAGAAAATATATGGACAGCAGAATGAGATATTACAGTGGTTATTGATGGTAAACTTCTGTACCTAATACATAATTAAAAACTAGATTTGCTACAGATAGAATTAATATCATACAATTAAAAAAATAACCGAGAAATGTCGACCGTAAAAACTTCAGATCAATTTAAAGATATTGAAAATTATGCAAAAGATATTGGAGACTCTGATAAAAAACTAAGATTCGACGAAATTCAAGGTCTTGCAGATAAATGGAAAACAACAGGAGAGAGGATGGCGGGTGAAAGAGTTGAAGCCGCAAAAACAGCAGAGAGAACAGCCGTACAAGATGAATACAAACAAAGAGCGACGTCAGCAGGCGCTACAGATGTGGACGACCTTATTCGGACATATGGAGAACGGGGAACCCAGTTATCTGAACAGCAAAAGAGCTATGACCGTCTTGGCATTGATGACCACAGTGCCCTAGTTTCAGGGTATGAAACTAGGGGATCAGATATAACGGGGTTACAAGGTGATGCGGCAGCAGCGCAAACAGCGTTTAATACAAAATATGGAGATCTACAATCAGAATTGCAGGCAGAAAAAGCATTATATGGAACAGGAGGAGAGAAAGATTATCAGCAAAAAGTGTGGGATCTAGAGCAAAAACAAAAAGAATACGAAACACTCACCGGAGCCAAGGACACTCTACAAACTGCCTATGACACACAATCACAATTATATGGAGAAGGAGGAGAGAAAGATTATTCAGCCCTAAAACTAAAAGAAGCACTAACTTCACAAAATCTGTCACAGTATCAAACAGGAGGAGATAAGGATTATGGTGCAGCTGTACAAGATCTACAAGACCAGCAGTCAGATTTCAATATAAAATATGGAGATCTACAAGGAAAATATGGAGACCTTAAAGGACAGTATGGAACTTTAGAAGGTGAACATGAAGGTCTTGGAAAACAATACGGAGACCTACAAACCTCATACCAAGGTGTTCAAGACAAATATGGAACAGGAGGAACTCATGATTATGAAGCCCTACAAGAAAAATACTCAGGAGTGCAAGGAGAGTATGGACTACTCCAAGGTCAACACAAAGGTCTACAAGACTCATACCAAGGTGTTCAAGATAAATATGGAAAAGGAGGAACTCATGATTATTCAGCCCTACAAAAAGACTACGCAGGTCTGCAAGGAGAGCATGGATACCTCCAAGGTCAACACACAGGTCTACAAGGCTCATATGGAGAACTAAGAGACAAATATGCAACAGGAGGAACTCATGATTACTCAGCCCTACAAAAAGACTATGGAACTTTACAAGGAAGACACGGTGAGTTACAAGGAAGATACGAAGGGCTGTCAGGTAGCCAATCACAACCTACTCGGGCTCCTATAGTTAAAGATGATCGAGGAGTCCAAACGACAAACCTAGGAGCTTATTCAAGTGGTGGTCCCACTAGCGGATATAGCGCAGGAACTCCCAGACCTAGTGGCGCAGAGGCTTCACCCTATGATTATTCCTATGATTATTCTCGTGACGGTTCAGGCACTAGACCTAAAAACCCTAATCTAATGTCCGATAAAGATAGAATGGCTCTTCTGACAGGAAAGTAATTCTTTCGACTATCATCACTAAAAATAAGAGGATTTAAAACAATGGGTAGCGGCGGCGGTTCAAAAAGAAGTTCCAGAGAAAGAGAAGGTGTCTACACCAGAAAGGACATGGAGGAACTGGATGAACATTGGAAAAGTAACTACGAAAACTTATCAACACAGCACGAGCAACAAGGACAACAGTTAGAACAAACAAGAACTGGGGCTACGCTACGAACTGACCTTCATAATGTGGAACGAGAAGCTCTACTAGCTGCTCAAGGAGCAGCTATACGTAGACCTCCAGTTCAAATAGCACCAGTAAGTGGACAAGGTATTAGCCCAGTAGAGGAAGCAATAGCAGCATCTCTGGCAAAGCGAAGTGATGATGAAGAAAATCCATATCTGCGATCCCCAAGATTTGCCCAGCCCCCAGGATATTAAATCCTAAAATAAACGTATGAATAGGCAGTAAAGTGCAATGGCTAACTTGTACACATACATGATTACTGCCATGAAAAACAGTACAGATATGAATAAACACCATCAATCTGTAGTTCGCAGATTAGATGAGATACTCAATAGTTTAGATATATTACTAGAAGATCCACTCTTCATCGATAATATCCACGGAGAACAAGATCTCAGTCTGGATCAGACTGTAGAGCTTATAAAAATCATAAAAACACAGTTTTTGCCAGGAAAAGAAGCTCCTGAAATCTCCCCTCTCTACGAATCTGGCGCGTTTGATGTATCATGAAAAAGTCCACCTGCACACAACACCATGACAGGCTATGCTCCTCTATTCAATCTCAGTGCTGACAAATCAGAACAGTACCTCCAAGACGAAGCTTTAAGAGTTCTTAAAAGAGACGCTAAGCATGCACTAAAAAGCCACGATCCTAACGAACGGCTCCAAGGTGTTCGCTCTATCCAACTTCTTAATTATTAATACTTGAAATCTAAAGATTTCTAAGTAGACAGAACCCTTACCACTGCTAGTATGAGTTTCCTGAACTCAGTCATAGCAGTGGTTTTTCATTGTACAGAAACTTCTACAGTGCAAATTAATTCCCCTCATAATTAAATACGCGAATAAGAAAATAAAAATCATGATGAGCATGAAAGGAGCTACAGCAACTAAAAAACTTGCCTGGGCAATACTTACAAAAACAAATCCTAGTGAAGTTATAAAAGTAACCAATCACGAAGAAGCTGATCAAACTGTTAAAGATAACCCCGAGGTATATTACAAGTCAGGACCATTTCTATTGGCGTAAGAATGAGCATGAGAGAAACTCTCCTAAAAGCACAGCGTATGCACGCTCAAGGAGAAATTGAAATGCATCGAGCAAATATAGAAGTATATCTAAAAAATCCAGTAGGTATCGGAGAACACCCAGGAATTACAGAAGCAATCAGTGAAGAGTTAGATAAAATGGCACGTTATCATGATCAATTAGAAATACTCAATAAATATTTCGAACTTTATAAAACAGATAATGATCCAAACAATCTTACTGCCATCCTAGGAGAAAAATAGCAGATAAAACAATGATGCCTGTTGTAACAGAAATTCTTTTTAACCAAAAGTACACTCCAACTATTGCAAGAGAATCGCAATCTGCTAACTTTAATCAGTATAAAGACTCAGAACCGAATGGGATTCCCAGTGACCGGCCACGTCGTATTTATATATCACTCAGACGTTGGATCGCATCATCCTCAATTCGCTTCCTTCAGTGAAGCAGAAAAATTTGCAAACGATTTACGTGCCCTAACAAAACTCACTGTGAGTGAACCCATCCCCGTTATTGCAACAGAATCACATAAAGAAAGAATCGCAGACTTCCATAACTGACATGCTATCTTTAGTAATCACGTATCTTTTTAAATAATGGCTTCTGTCATAAGCGTCTCTGTGCCAGCTGAACTCGCTCGTAGATGGAAAGCATCAGAGAAGAATATAAGTCCCTCTGCACTCTTCCAAACTGCCTTAGAAACAGAATTAGATAATACAAACAAGGCAATGAATTATTGGAGCGGTCGTGCTCTTTCAGCTGAGAAAAAATTAAAAACTATTCAAAATGTAATCAATGCCAATGATAAGGATGTCAAGAAATTTCTATTGTTCGAAAATGATCGGTAGCAGTAGAATAGATCAGTCATAAATGTCTACTCATTTAATGAATGTAGTTATAACACCAGACTTATTTCCTATGACTAATAAAACTACTGAGCGGCACGAAATACTCTCCGTCTTAGAAGAACTAAAAGAAGAACATGTAGTGCCAATTAATATGAGTACCGGAGAATTTATGATGGAATGTATGTCTCGAGGACTGAACGATTATCGAAAAGATCTAGTTGTTTACGATTGTTAGAATAATTTAAAAAGTAAATATAGAAAATGCCTAGCGAAGAGGAAGCTAGAGAGTTTTTAAAACAATTCACTGCACAACAAGAAACAGACACAGACCCAACTCAAGTAATGAGCTGGCAAGAGAGAGTGGCTGCAAGAAAGGAAGACAGAATTAGAACTAGACAAGAAGCTGCAGAAAAAGCAAAGGCAACTTTAGAAGGTAGAAATACAACTAATCCACCACGTAAAAAAGATGGTAAATCAAATCCCGAATATGATGACTATCGTCAAAAACAACTAGAAGATGAAGGTCTACTAGGAGAAACTGATCCAAATAGCGTATGGGCTAACCTTGAAAGAGGTGTTCGAATAAGACCTGAGCAAATGGGACAAGGTCATCAAAATGTAGGTGATTTTGTAGGCGATGCCGAGAATGTAGCTAAGTTTATAACAAAAATGCGTGCCGATTTAAATCTAGAAAATCCGCAAAATGAACAGCTAAGAGGTGATAATTATCAAGGCTATGACCACCCCGACTCACCACCAGGGGAATATGACCGGAAACGCTATGCCCCATAAAATAAAAAATGAATGACTTTACTTACGTAATACTCTGGACACTAACAATAAACTTGACCATAGTAATACTCCTCCAAATATTCTTAGATACTGAAGAAGATTAACTATAGTATTACATAGTGGAAATTCGATTCATCAACCGAGAAAAGAAATCTTTGCCACCCACTTTGCTATCAGCCAATATATAGTCAGAACCACTGTTGCTGAACCAATTGACAAAGCGAGAAAAGAGATCATTTGATGGCTTGATTGAGTTCATTATTCATATATAAGTTTATAGGATGTTAGAGGTAAAAGATAAATAATTCCGTAACATCTGTAGCCAATCTAGAGTAATCATATCTGCTAAAAATAAAGTGACTAAGCATTACACCGTTGGATATCACGAAGCTGATCGTTCACATCGAGATATTTGTACTTATGCTAATAGTTCTTTCGAAGCTGAGGAATTCGCCACAGAAGATGTCATTTACTTACATGAACATCCTAATTCAATCGAGTCAATCTGCCTAGAAGATTAATAGCCACCCCTCGTGGGATCTCCTCCCGGCATACTCTCTCTAAATCTTCTCTGATATTCGAGCGAACCGCCTGAATTTTCAAGAGTCGTAGGATTCGCTATAGTAGCGCCGCCTCCATGTTGATCAGACCCTTGATTAACATTAATAGGAACATTGGCATCAGCAACCAACCAAGGATCAGCATAAGGAACTGATACCTGATCAAAGCCAGCATCCAACGGATTATCAAGAGGATTAGACGCCAGTGTGTCACCCAGAGTTACTCCTGTATTATTGTTCTTACCTGCCAATAAACTCTGTAAAAACAACGGCCCGTTATTTAAAAACGCAGGATTGGCACCTGGTAAATTGCTCTGATCTCCAACAGATGGCTCTCCATCTGGTCCTAACCAGTGGCCAGGAAACGTACCAGGCATAAGCGGATCATCATATTCCATGACGTGCCGATATCTACCAGTACCTCCAGGTTCTTGTTCTACTCCCCTCCAATTCCAATTTCCTGTTGGAGAGATAAGAGGTGGGAAAGTGTTTGGGTCTATGGATTCGTAACCGCTCATAGGTTGCATTTCCATCTTTCTATCAATACTATTTCCTTTAATTTTAACTGTACTAAGTACTACATCCAATTAGAAGCCTGCCACCGCACTAGTCGCGGGAGGCCAATACTGCTCTAGTTCAATGTTCTTCGGAAAGAAATCTAGTCCTTGCTTCCACTCTTCACTCCCAAAATCTGAAGCATCCTCAATATAAGCTGGAGCTTGTATTGGAGGCTGATAGGGTAGGAACTGTGGATGAACTGAATCACTCATAATTCCTGTATAAGGAGAAGCAACAGGAGGTCCTACATAATCTGTTACCCCTAGACTATTCATCAATTGCTGGTCCTCAATAGATTCATCAGAAAAAGCATGATCTAATTGCCACTGTCTCTCATGTGCAGGGGAATGTCCTTTTCTCCAACCTTCACGTCCAATCATTTGTTTAACAGCGTCATTCCCTATATCAGCAGGCTCCCAAGAACGACCGCCTATATATTCTGGTAAAAAACGTCTTGCGTTGTACCAACGATCTTCTATAGAAGGATTAGCTCCTGGCATTTTTCTAATTAACAATATATCCTTTAATTTTAACTGTACTACGTATAAAAAAAGACCTGAGGCACCACCCCCAGGTCCTTCAGTTGTTTAGCACACACGCACACGGTAAAAACCATGCACCTATAAAAATCTAGCTAGAAAAACACTTAAACGTCAACCAATTGAAGGTGCCAGTAAAGCAACCTCAGTGGTGTCAGTAGAAGCTAGATCAAGTGGGAAGTTATGCGCGTTACGCTCATGCATGACCTCCATACCTAAATTGGCACGGTTAAGGACATCACCCCACGTTGGTACAACTTTCCCATTCGCATCAAGGATGGATTGATTAAAATTGAACCCATTTAAATTAAATGCCATAGTGCTTATACCCATAGAGGTAAACCACACGCAGACAACGGGGAAAACAGCAAGGAAGAAGTGAAGAGAGCGGCTGTTGTTGAAGCTTGCATACTGGAAGATTAAACGTCCAAAGTATCCATGGGCTGCAACGATGTTATAAGTTTCTTCCTCTTGCCCAAATTTGTACCCGTAATTTTGAGACTCATTCTCGGTCGTTTCCTTGATAAGAGAGGAGGTGACCAAGGAACCATGCATAGCAGAGAACAAAGCGCCTCCAAACATCCCCGCAACCCCCAACATATGGAAAGGATGCATAAGGATATTATGTTCCGCCTGAAAGACAAACATAAAGTTAAACGTCCCTGAGATACCCAACGGCATACCGTCAGAGAGACTTCCTTGTCCGAACGGATAAATAAGGAATACCGCAAAGGCGGCTGAAACTGGTGCGGAATAAGCGACACAAATCCAAGGTCGCATTCCTAATCTATAGCTAAGTTCCCATTGTCGTCCCATGTAAGCAGAGATACCAATGAGGAAATGGAAGATGATGAGTTGGTATGGCCCTCCGTTATAGAGCCACTCATCAATCGTCGCAGCTTCCCATATTGGGTAAAAATGCATTCCGATTGCGTTGGAACTTGGGACAATCGCGCCTGAGATAATGTTGTTTCCATAAAGGAGAGATCCTGCTACTGGTTCACGGATCCCATCAATATCAACAGGAGGAGCAGCTATAAATGCAATAATAAAACAGGTTGTCGCAGTCAAAAGACAAGGTATCATTAAGACTCCAAACCAACCGACATAAAGCCGATTATTTGTAGATGTTACCCAGTCACAAAACTCCGGCCATCCCTGTAGCAGAGAGGAATCTAACTCCCTCTGCTTAATGGCAGTGCTCATGATGATCGGTTATTAAAAAATAATTAAGCCTGTTAGATGGCTTAGCATAAGTCTACATGGGCTAGATAAGCTTATGATCCAAAAGTATTCCTAATCCCTAAAGTAATCTATCTAGTCCGTATATCACTAGTATAAATACGAGACAAATGACCTACAACGATGATCAGGAAGCAATAAAAATCATTTATAAAAATGAATTTTTCGCTAAACCTGAAAACAAACATAGACGTGATGAATTAATAAGAGAAATCCTTAAAAACCAAGTTGAAACAGAAAATAAGATTATGAACGCAAAAAATCAAACAACAGAATAAATCTCCAAGTCTCAGATTCATTATGTGCCTCGTGCCATTTATGGTCATCGAATGCAAATGCTTTACCAGGTTCCCAATGATGGACAGTATCTTCAACTCGGAGCCAACAAGAAGAGGAGTTCTTAGGAATAATTAATCCTAAGTGACCACGATAAACATCCTCATCAATGTAGCCCTGATGAGGTTTAATATGTGTGTGAGGAGCTAAAGCTGAAAACCCAGCAGTTCTCAATCCGGGGATCTTTTCAACTAACTCAGTTGTTTTTGGACACAACTTACAGTTCTTTTCATTCTTTTTACCAAGTGTGTAGAGACCAAAAACATCCCATTTCCCTACGTATAGTTTGGTATCAGGCCATTCTATGAAGTGATTAGTGTCATGCTCAACTTCATCAAAAAATAAATCATCAAGCTCTTCAAGTATGTCTTGCCAATTCCCTTCTAGTGTTTCTAAAAATGGAAATTCCACGGCAAGACATTAAGAGCTTACCCAGTTTAATCAGACTGCTACTTTGCGATCTTTAGGTTCGTAATGGTAAACAACGCCACGATAAGTATGCTTCGCTTCACCACGAACACGCTTAAGCTCGCAGTCAGAGCTGCTAAGTACTTCGGGCTTCTGATAAGAAATGCCTCTGTAGGTTAAACGTTTCATAAGAGTGTCCTCTTGCGTGAGTCCTCTTAATTATACATTTTTTGTAGCGATCGATACAGTTTGTAGTGATACACCAATAGTTAAGAAAGTATTAAGAAACTGGAGGGGAGCAGCCCAACCGCTGTCTCTCGGCAAGGCCCTTAATTTAAAAGCGCAGGAAACAGTAAAAACCGCGCTTCCCTCCAGGCCTGACACTGTTCTTCTCCGGCCCACCGGATATAATACAATTACTATACCCTTCGTCCCAAATTGAGGCGGTTTGATCAGGTTCCTCACTCTTCTGTTCTTTTTTTAAGACCTATTAAATATTTAGACCCGCGAGCATCGCCAAATAAATGGTTGAAATTTATATTGCTTGATCTTCTGAAACAAGATACAGAAGAATCAAAAAAAGCATTGGAATGGGCTCTACCAGCAATGGCTAGTTGGCTAGAAGCTGGGTTAATAGATCAGCTGTTTGCGGAATGGATAGAGCAGTACATCCATCTTTTAGAAAAACCTGAAAACAATCAAAATAACGAGAACCAGCTGTGTTTGCATATAGATTCTTAGGAGTAAGTCCTACTATCTTGAAATGTTTTCTCACAGGGTCTTGTATAAGAGGAGGACGATACCAACGAAAAGCTTTACGCTTAGTATCTAAAATCCACTCTGGATGATGTTTATGCCAGCGGCTCCAAGCATGAAACTGCCGATCTGGATCACCGGATGTGCAATCTAATTCAATAAAATCACCTGACTGAATTACCCAACGTAAACGTAAGACTTCTTGAAATCCTCGACGGATCGCTTTCATTCCAACTTTACCAGTGAACTGATTCTTTATAGATCGTTTCCGTTTATTAGATCGATCATTCCACCAATCATTTAACTGACGACGAGACTTACCAACAGCAAAACCAACCTTCCAAAAATAGTGGCCTTCCTCATATTTGTACTCAGGAGAAACACAAACTTTGCAAAGTTGATCCTCGACATAAAATGTAGAACTTGTAAACTTGCGGCGTACTCGATAAGTCATCGTGGAAGAACTACTAAAGCTAATTCAATCAGATCCTCAGCTCTGGGAAATAGTTGAACAACTAAAACACCAAGACGAAGAACCTGCTGATTTTTTTCTCAATGTAGCAAACATGCTAGCAGTCGAATTTGAAGAACTGCATAGAACAGATTTAAGCGACAAGCTCGCAGCTCTGTTCGGGGGTCTACCAGAACCAGCATTCAAAATGGTCCCACTTCTTGTTCACATCGCATTAGACATCTTTCTAATGAGAGCTATACCCAATTCCGACGCAATAAAAGATTGAGCCATGCAAAGCGGATTCGTATTATATGACCCTGATAATAAAAAAATACTGTGCATTTCAGGGGATAAAACAAGTGTAGAACTTGTCGACGTTAACAAAACAAACAACCTAAATAAAGCGCTCTGCTTGCCCGACCTAACATCGGTTAAGAATATCTACGAACGATTCAAAAAACTAGCTTTAGTTGAAGAACTTGATATAGTAAACATCGCAAAATTATATAAAAACTGCTACTAATGCATGCCAAAATACGTATTTGACTGTGAAACCAATGGTCTAGTCCATGAATTAGACACAGTCCACTGCCTAGTACTTCGTGATATTGAGACTGGAGACGTCATCAGCTGTGCAGATCAAAAAGGATATGAACCGCTATGCAATGGTATTCATTTACTAATGCATGCAGACGTACTAGTCGGACACAACATAATAAATTTTGACTTCAGAGCCCTACGAAAAGTTTACTCAGCCTTCAAAAGGAAAAAAAACTGTGAGCTCGTCGATACACTTATCCTCAGTCGTGTCCTATGGCCAGAGTTAGAGCCAGTTGATGAACAAAAATTCTCGCACATTAATCCTAAAAACAGGGGAAGACATTCTCTAGGAGCATGGGGAGACCGACTAAATGTTAATAAAACCAGCCTCTCAAAAGAGGGCGCAAATAAATGGGATACATGGTCAGAGGAAATGCAAAAGTATTGCGAAAACGATACCCTAGTCTCATTAGAACTCTACAAATACTTCCAATCTCAAAAATTAGACCTAAGATGCCAAGAATTAGAACATTCCTTTGCAATTATCATGACATTACAGGAGAGCTTCGGCTTTCCTTTTAATGAAAAATCTGCATATGCTCTAGTTAATACCTTAAAAACCCGACGCACTGAAATTGATGATGAATTACAAAAAGTCTTCCCACCAATCACAGAAGAAAGACTTTCTCTTAAAACCGGTAAGCGACTTAAAGACAAAGTCACTACGTTTAACCCCGCTTCACGTAAACAAACTGCCGATCGGTTACGAGAACATTATCCTGAGATTAGATTCAGTAAAACCGAAAAAGGGAACGTTAAACTTGATGACGATGTCTTGGAACTTCTGGGTAAAAAGTATCCAGAAGCTGCTCTCTTAGCTGAATATCAATTACTTAATAAAAGGTTAGGACAGATATCTGAAGGGAAAGAAGCTTGGTTAAAACACAGTCAAAAATATAAAGACAGTAGAATTCATGGCTCAGTAATAACAAATGCCTGTATAAGTGGAAGATGTAGCCATCGAAGTCCTAACATGGCACAAGTACCACGAGTAGGTCATCAGTTTGGAGCCGAATGTCGTGCACTTTTCTATGCCCCTAATGGATGGTTACTAATAGGGGCTGATGCCAGTGGTCTAGAACTACGTGGACTTGGTGCTCAATTAGCATACTTTGATGGTGGAGAATATGCAAAATTAGTTAGTACTGAAGGTTTTGATATTCACACCCATAATGCAAAATTATTCGGAATATTTGATGGGAAAGGAACTATTGATAAAAAAACAAGAGAACTGGCAAAAACTTTAATTTATGCTGTACTTTATGGCGCAGGCGCCAAGAAATTAGGGACAATACTAGATGTTTCATTAGACGAATACAAACAACAAGAGCTAGGCCGAGAAACTATTAATACGTTCTACAAAAACCTACCAGCAATTAAACAATTAAAAGATAAAGTCGATGAACGTGTCCTAAAACGTGGCTATCTTACGGGGATAGATGGTCGACATTTACAAATAAGATCCAGACATTCTGCGCTAAATCAACTACTTCAATCTACTGGCGCAATTGCAGTCAAAAAAGCAACATGTATCCTATATGAAGATTTATACAAAAAGGGGCTAAAATGGGCTTGCCACTTTGCCTTCGTAGCACATATCCATGACGAGATCCAAGCACTCGTTAAGCCACAATTCGAAGAACTCTATAAAAACTCAGCAATCAATTCATTTCGAAAAGCCGGTGAGTTCTATAACCTAAAATGTCCTTTAACCGGTGAAGCTAAGGAAGGTAAAAACTGGATGGAGACTCACTAAATGATGAACAAGAAGCAACACCAAATCAAAGCACGGTGGTATTACATTTTCTGGTCAATTATGTCAGCTTCCGTAGTAGCTGGACAAATCTATGTTGGAACTGGCTATAGAGAAATGTCAGAAACGATTAAACAGGCTGTAATTCGTTTTGATCATCCTTTAAGCGTTCCACACAAACGTTGAGACATGTCTCCTCTTCATCGTCTAAATAACAATGAGAGATACACTCAAAGTAAGTTTCAACTGGATCATGTGTGTCCATTTCAACACTTTACCCTACTGACTATCAAAAAGTCACTGAGTAAATCTTCTCAAAAAGAGGTAAATGGACAAGCATGACATTCCAATCTTAGGTGACTTTTACACCAAAAAAGAAGTAGATGCAATGGTTGCAGCTGCTGTTGAAGAAGCTAGAGCGATCGATGCTGAATCAATGGCACAACATAATTTCAAAGCCACAGTTATTAGTATTATTCTCGGATTTATGTGTCTTGCCTTATTCGTAGATGGATTACTTCGTATACTAGGTATCATTCCACCATTCATGGATATCGACGTTAATATTCTGGACGATATAGCAGAAAAAACTAAAGCAATTGTAGAAAAAGATTTAGCACCTATGTTAAATAAAATTCCTAGAATTTGACTTCGTCCGAAAGGACTAAACAGCAGTACCCCAAGGATTAATATCCCAAGATCCTACCGGTGCTCTAGTTGCAGAAGATTGATATGGATGTGGAGGTTTACCATATTTACCCAACGTAGATCTACCAAGGTGAGGCATTAGTGGATTAAAGCCCTGGTTCGCCATGACTTCTACTTCATCAGAATCAAAAGACGTTCCACCTGCTTGCCAGACTGGATCAGTCAGCATTTGAGGAACACCCTCTACTTGATGATAAATGGTGTTTCCACGAGCAGCGCTTGCCTTTTCCACTGCTTTCACCCATTTTTCTAATTGACCTGGATGTGAAATCTGAGCTGAAGCACCAGTAATAGGATACTGTTCTCGTAACCGATCGGTAATACTTCTACGTGGTGGGTTCATACTTATATCTCTTAAGGTCTATGGAAAATAACTATATCCTGTAAATTTTTTAAACGCTCTGGATCAGTAACCTTATAAGGATCATTCTTATTCCAGTGCTTCTGCCACTCCTTTATATAAGGTTCGCGCCAGGGTTCTCCAGCTACCTCAAATCCATGGATCATACTTCGCTCCCAATCAGATTCCCAGGGCAGTTGACCCCTATTTTGCAACGGAAGATCTGCAGGTTCCTCCCACCGAGGCTCACTTTTGTCTGGCATAGGAAGATCAGGACCTCCATGATCCACCCAAGAGGGCCCAGTTGGCGCAGTAGGAGTGTAGTTCCTATACTCATACTCCATTGGGTCGGGAAGATTGTCCATCATCGACATATATCCATAGTTCATGTTTTCCGAAGGCATCGGAGCAGGAACCTCAGAACCTTGAGAAAGCCATGGATGTTGAGGCCCCCAGTTGGATCCTAAGCTCTCAGTAAACTGAGGTCTTAAAGCTCTGGCTCTATTAACAGCATCCTGATGCTCAGGACTTAAAGGGTCGCCAGGAAGCATTATGTTTAATGTGGCTGCGACATCAGGATGCAACATATCAATTAAATAAATTAACTACTCTTGTTTATTTTAAGTTATCCAAGTACAGTCCTGATGCTCAGCTATATCTCATGCCGACCCAAAATCAAAAAAGTGAACGTCTTGAAGACATGTCTAACGAAGAACTTGCAGAATTACAAAGTGGCTTCCTAGACTTGCGTAATCATGCCGATAAACATCTTGAAGTAATATTAAAAATCATACAAGATCGCCTCGAAAAAAACCTCATCAAATAACCATGAACATCCTCACTGCATGCGCCACATACACAGGGCACGTACAAACTTTCAATGGCCTTGAAGCACTTCGTTTCCTAATCCCAGATGGTAAAGATAAGGATGGAAAATCAAAAGACATCCCAATCTTCGTCATCCCTAACCTCCCAGCTGGTAATAGCTGTGCAGCAGGAGCATACGAGATAGGCACAAACCTTCTAATAGAAGGACGCGTCTACAAAAGAAATCTAACTAAACAACAAAAAGATGAAAAAATTATTGATGACAGATTATATGTAGTACCCACATGTCCCCTACAAGTAGCTAATAAAGCTTTAAAAAAAAATCGAGTCGATCTAGCTGGAGGTGTCGGTTTTATAGAGCCACAAAATAGAGATGACGTTTTAAATTTTGGCTTAGTGTGCTCTGGACAACCTCAAAGACGTCTAAACGTCACACCAGATAACAATGGAGTTGCTTTTAAAATTGCAGCTTGGAATGACGATTGCAACCGTTTAAAACATCTTCTTTACCAAGGACGACAGATTGCACTAGGAGGAAAACTCAACTTCAGAGCCTACCTTAGTAAGGAAGGAATACAACGTTGCGAATACAGGATAACAATTAAAAGTAATCAAACTTCAGCATTTGGTTCAGGTAAGCCAAAAGAAAAATCAACTAGACGAGATCTGGACAGCCTGGACGGAGGAGTCGGCACCACAAGCAAGCCAGAAGTCTTTGAATCCCCACATCAACAAGCAATCGCAAATACAACAATAGATATTAAAGATCCTGTCAATGATGGGATTCCTTTCTAAAATTCCAACTTAACGCTATCCTTTACACAAATACCAGAAACTATGTCTGTACTTGACCGTTATCTTGACACTGAAAAGTATCAAGGAGAAATTCGTCCTCTACCAAAAGCACTCTTCTATCAAAGATTCGGAAAACATGAACTATGGATAACAGATCAAGATGCCGATAAAGCTGGAATTGATACTAAAAAAATTAAAACCCAGCCTGACGCTCAAAAAGCAAAAAGAAAATTTGGTAGTGGGACAAGTGGTGTCACTAAAGAAGGCATTGTCTTAAAAACCCCTAGGCTCATGATCATTCGTGGTGCAAAATATGATGATCCAGTATTTTGGGAAGATAAAAGACCAGAAGAACAAGGAAAAATATATGGACAAGTTGGAGTTATTCCCAATCTCTGGGAGGAGTGGAATAATGATGACAGTAAACCAGGTGATCCACCATTTAGAAAGCGTCGCGTAATCCTATTCTTTATAGTTGATGAAGATGGGGTACCTATTAACAAAAAGCCAATCTCCTTAGCATTGCATGGTGGCGCATCAATTAAATTCGTCGAACGCTATCAACAATTCCTAGAACAATTGGAAGCAGCATTTAGTAAAAAGTACAACACTAAATCAGCTGCAGCCATGAGTGACTTACAAGCTGCTGCATCAATCTGGACTCCCACATTCGAAGCAGAGGAATATGGAACTGATGCTGGATCATCAGCAATCACAGTCGCCGAATCATGGGTAGTACCTTCTCCAGATAATCTGGAAGATTTCTATCCAAAGAAAGAAGAAGATTTCAAATACATTGAAGAAGTCTTTGAATCCATACCACCGGCACTCGTATATAAAAGATATTTTGCAGCTTGTGAAGATGAATCACGGTGGCATTCACTAGTCCCTGGAGCATTAGATAGCTTGAAACTCCCTGAAGCTAGAGATGTAGGACCAACAATAGGGATCCGAGATGAAACCGGTGCTCTAGCAGGTGGACTCAAATAACTCTAAGTGAAATATAAATGGAATGTTGATCCAACCGATCCAACAACCATTTTACGTTTAATCAGCGAATTTGAAGGTGCCTGGTATCTATTGAACTGTCTGGATCAACCGGAAGATCTCGACACAATAGATACCTTGCGCAAAAAGTATTACAAACTTTATTTTAGAATGCTTAAAGAACAATCAAGTACCTAGGCTACCTTGATCTCATATCATGCCAACCTCTATCTAAACCACCGGCAAATCTTGCAGGAACAAATTCCCTTAAATCTTGACCACTTGATGCAAGCTGTTCTCTCTCCCTCCTCATCCAATTAGGTACCGGAATATCCCCATACATCCTATTGTAATCAAAATTCTCCTTATTACCTTTACCAACACCTCCATAATTTCTCATAAGATCTCTGGAATTCCATTGATCCATTGAGTCTTTTCTCCATCCTAAACCATGAGCGTCAGCCCATTTTAATTCATACTTTGTGCGATCTTCATCAGACATCTCTCGATAACGTTCAATCTGATCTAGTCTGTCCTGAGTAAGACCATCTTTTTGATCGGCATCACGGCCTAATAAATTTCCCATAATTAACCTAACACCATAGATTTAATTTTAACCTCTATTAAAACCCTGGTGGCATATCGCCTCTCCATGACATACCTTTTCCATCGGGCTGGAATCCAAACTCTCTAGGATCTCCTGCCCATTCCTGACCTTTTCCCTTATTCCGGAATCCAAACTCTCTAGGATCTCCTGCCCATTCCTGACCTTTTCCCTTATTCCGGAATCCCCATGCTGATGGACCGTCTGCACGTGCTTTTAAATTTGCAGGGCCAAAGAGACCAGATCTTCGATGAGCCATTATCTGGTCATAATCCGACTGACTCATATTTCGGTCATCCCAAGCAGATCTGTCATACATCGCATCTATCATTCCTGGAGATGCGTGTTGATCCCTCGTCAAATCCGGACGCTCCATTAACTCTCTTTCTTCAGGAATAAAATAAAAAGCTTCTCCAGCAACTCTTGGTTGATTTTCTGACCATCTAGTAATTTCCATTACAGTTGGGTTAACGAGGGAGAGGTAAGGTCAAGCTTGAAAAGTGGCCATCCTTGGCTATCGGCATCTGTGGCCACGTTTCCGGTGATAGCCAAGGATCATCTCCAGCGAATCTTGGAGGTGCACCATAAGGTCGTGGACCTAGATCTTTTCGCATGTCCCTAGCATCCTCCGACATGCTTGCTTCGGAGAAAGGCAGTGCCCCCAGAACCTCCTTTTTTGACAGCTTCTTCTTTCTAGATCTAGCTCCCATAACTCCTTACCAAATCAATACTAAACTAGTATTCTAAAAGACCTTCTCCTCGGACTAAAAATGGCACAAGAAACAATGCTTTATTTCATTATGACAAGACTCCTATTCATCGCCATTGGAGCAGGTCTAGCAGCAACTATCGTTGGAATTATAGGCCTAGCTTTACAGAGTACAATAGAAAATGAGTGACTATCTCTTTGATGACAAGCATTTATTTGAACCCATGAAAGAAGAATTATCAGAAAGTGCCATAAAAACATTAAAAAGTAAAGGTTACATTTGGGATCCTCATGAAAGTTGGTGGGTACGAGTCTGGACTACCAATGAAGGAAAAGAAAAAATCCTAGAATGCTATAGCCGACATGGAAAGGATCAATGGTCAAAAGTAATGGTCAGTGAAAAAGGTTATATTTTCTATGAAGAAACCGTTGACAACTTAGAATGAGCCTTATCAGCTTTAATAATCAACTTCTGCGCCTCTTCTCGAGTTAAACATTGTTCGGCCTTGACTGCAAACTTCAATAACTTTTTATGTTGCTTTTTCTCGTTCATTCCTGATGCTGTGTTTTAGTAATCTCATGTGTTTCGAATTGTGCTAATCGTTTAGCTAGGCCACGAATAACAACCTGTCGATGTATACAGATTTTTAATAGATTCATAGCACCTTGACGCAACTGCTCAATATCTTTGGCATTCTCAATCTCTTTCGAAACTGCTGTCAAAGTAAACTCATCTTCTAACGTCGGATCAAAATCAGTAGGATCAAAGGATACTTCCACTAATCGAAAAGACGGCATAAGACACACACTTATAATTCAGTCTATCTAATGTTATTGACAGAAAACCAACAAACTATAAAATTGAACTATATCTTTTCATAAAAAATGCCAAGAAAATCTGTATGGGAAAGCAATAATGCACCGAGAGAAACTGTACCGAAGAAAACCTCTATTGGGCATGGCAGACGAAAACGAGGCTCCTTCCTATGGAAAAGTAAAAAAAAGTATAGAGGTCAGGGAAAATAATGGCTGATCCATTGACCTACACAACACTACTCGAGAATAGTCACCTAATCGAGCTCTCCCTAACAGAGGAGGAGCTTGATGATGATGAGAAAAAAGAACTCACTAGCATCTGGAACTCATTAAAGTCCAGACAAGAATCAAAATTTGACGCCATAATAGGCCTAATAAAGGAGTGTGATAGACAAATTAAAACCCTTGATAGAGAAATTAAAGACCTAAAAAATAATAAAATTCACTGGGAAAACAAAAGGAAGTGCATTATTAATATTATTAAAGCAGCTTATGAAAAGGATTTAATAGACTCTAAACCAACAGGAGAACGATACCAAGCAACAATCAAAACTGTTAAGTCAAAACTCGTAACTAACTATGAATATTGGACAACTAATGAGAAAAAAGACTTCTCCTTACATAAAAAAACTACTGTTACCGAATTGAAAACTAATAAGTTAGTCTCAAACTGCGAAGAAGACCTACCTAATAAAGAAAAATTACAAAAAATATTAGAAACCCAACCAAAAAAAGCACCAACAAGTGCCCACTTAATTCGAAGAGTATCCCTTACATATGGGTTAAGAAAAAGAATTAAAAGGGGAATATAAAATCTTGATTAAAAAATCAATCAATCCTACACTTGTTTGTAATCCAACTTCAGAAAATACCCTAACTGCGTATATTGAACAAACTAAGTTCAATATTTGTAAACAATCTTGGACAATTCGCTTCAGTCAAACGGGTACATTTGAATTTCCAGAAAGCTTACTTAAAAAGCTTAACTGGGAAATTGACAATGAAATCAGTTGGATAGACCAAGAAAACGGTACATTCACTCTTACTAAAATCAATTCGAATTCACATGGATCCTCGGAGAAAGAGAATGCACGACACAATCGAGCACGCAGCAAGGCATCGCGATGAGAAATCTGAATGGAAATTAATTCGGCCAAAACGCCCAAGCCAACAAGATATTGCAGCTGCTCAGCCAAAACCAAATACAGATCTAACCTCAGAGGTCCACTACAACTTATTCGACCGGTAAAGATTAGGGCAGATAATCTAGTCCTGTTATTAGGCTTAAACCGTGAAACAATCGAAGAAAATTCGCTACCGAGGTGGCCCCTCTGAACTACTTGATTCGATTATCTTTTCAGGTTATGAAATAAAAAGTTTAAAACATGGGAATACTAGACACACTCTCTATAAATTCCCCAGTAAAACCCATGATTGGGAAGAATGTTGGACTATGGACTTACACACAGCCAAGACCGGAATTTTAAAATACCAACAACATTTGAAAACTGGAGATAAAAAAAAAGAGTAAGGCACCCGTAGAATCAAATACACGATGATGAACAAAGTGACAACAAACCTAATGGATGATCTGGCAAAAGACATCCATACCTATCTCCTAGAAGTATCAACTGATTTCGAAGGAAACCACCTTGTCTTAATACCAATAACAGAGGTCGTGAAAAAATTTGGACGTAATCACAGAACTATTCAGCGACGGATTCATGCTCTAAAAGACGAAGGCCTGTTGACACCTGTAATCAAAAGAAACACTATTGCTCTTTACCACATCCGTAATCTAGAGGATTAACTATGCCTGAACATTCCACCCCTAACCCGAATCTCGAACACGTCAATTTTTTACTCTCTTCTTTCACAGATAACGGAAAATCCTTAAGAGATTTTTCAGTTAATCCGCAAGAGCTATCTATTACAATATTAACGGCGGCTTTACTTGCAAACTCAAAGCTAATGATCGGCCCTGATGATGCAATTAAATCAGCTTTTGACATCCACGCACGGATTCAAGCTCACGTGGGACAATTTCAAAATATGCAATTTGCAGCAAAAATTGAAAATTGCTTCACTGAGAGACCACCAGAAGTAGAACATGACTAATGAACACTAAACCAAAGCTAATACTCCAAACCGATAAGGGTGGAACCATCCACACCTATCCAATAACCGGAGGAAAAACAACGTTCGAAAGATATTTAAGCTGCTACACAGGCACCTGCAAATTCTTCAACAGCATAGAAGAGGCTAAAGAACATTTACTTGAGGTAGAACCTAAGAAATAGGCAAGATTTAGGAGGGTTATTCTCCTTGCAGCCTATGTACAAGTTCGGTGCCAAATAACAATCTGGATTACCGCTCTAAAGGAGATACACGATTAACAATAGATGGATCGAGACACTATAAAACTCCGCATGGTGATCTCCCTTCAGTCACAACTATTCTCTCAGCTACATCAGGAAATAAAGCTGCATTAGAGAGATGGGCTAAGAAGAATCCTGGTGGAAGAGAAGCTGCTGCTGCCAGAGGAACAAAAGTTCACTCACTAATGGAAGAGTACCTCTTAGGTGTCAATAAAAATCCACAAATTGATAACCCAGAGATAGCAGAATTTTGGAACGGCTTATCAGAAAATCTTGATAAATTAGAAAATATCCTATGGGCTGAAAATCCCACTAATCCTTACGATTATGAATGGACAATGGGAGGAGATGGTATATCTCGAGTCTGGCATCCCGGTATACATGAAAATAAAAACCAAGGTTGGGCAGGAGCCCCAGATATTATTGCTGAATACAAAGGACAATTAATACTGGGAGATTTAAAAACTAGTAATGGACCGTACTACTCGCGTTGGCCAGATTCTGAAACACCTAAAGGAGAATATGGAAAACGTCGGGCTGGATTTGTAAAATATACAAAATGTCAACTACAACTAGCAGCTTATTCACTAGCAATAGAACACACTATTGATCTGGTACCAGAAATCTTCATGACTTTTGTAGCAACCAGGGAAAGTGTTCAAGTTTTTGCAATTCAAAGCTCGACAATCGCTAAATATAAACAAAAATGGCTAGATACAGTAGATAAGTACTACAACGAAATCTTACCCGCACAACAAGAAACGAAAATTGAAATGGAAGGAATAGACGGTGACACTAAGGAACATCAATAGACAAATGCATGCCCTATAAATTAGAGTTGCCCTATATCTAGCGCATCAGTTAAAACCAGCTACCCTATTGCTGGTGTATCACCTGATATACGAACAAAAAAAAAGTGCCCATAACATCTCCCGAATCAAATCAATCCAATAATCATCTAACACCAGGAGAAATTAACCTTGACCTAATACCTCAACATTGGCCTCTAACACCCCTAAAAGATAAAAGAGCTTACATAGCTGGCTGGGTCTCTCAACCTTACTCTATAGACCAAATCCGTAGAGAATTAAAGGCCGGAAATGCGACTGGTGTAGGACTCATAAGTGGGCAATGGTCAAACGAAGGAGGACTCCTTTGGATAGATATTGATGGTGCAGATGCAATACCGAAATTAGAAGAACTAGGTGGCGGCCCACTCAACGAAATCTTTCCACCAACATTAACTGTCTCATCTGGAAAACCAGGGCGACAGAGAATGCTCTATAGCGTACCAATACAGAAAATCCCCATGTTGCCAGATAAAGCAACAATAAAAATTGGGATACCTTCATTTGAAATCCTTTTCCGCTCCAGGCAAGGAGCAATTATGGGCGCATGCCCAAGTACAAAAGGATATTTCACTACCCCTCATGGAGGATTCGAATACGCGAAAAATCCTCCAGAACTTCCAGAATGGCTATATCAGGCGATAGCAAGAGCTTTCCCCACTAATAAATATCGGAAAACACCAAAATCAGGGATAGTCACACAGCAAGTAAATCTAAGTTATGAAGAAGGATCTGAATATCACAAAGAAGATTTAATCAATGAAGCAAAGATTTATCTTGATCATCTCAGCATAGATAGAGCAACCGACTACGACGAATGGATTGCAATAGGCGCAGCACTTCATCAGCTTGACGATACATTATTAAAAGAATGGATCGACTGGTCTTCTGAAGCTCCTAACTTTGAAGAAGGGGTATGTGAACAAAAATGGGAAACCTTTGAACGAATACCAGGTGGGCCCACACCTGAAGGTGCGGCTGGCATTCATACCCTAAGAGCAAAAGCAAAGGAAGATGGATTTGTAGACTTTGGTGGGTTTGTAGTCGAGTCTTCACCAGAAGTCTTAGCACAACGTGCTAAAGCTCTATTTAAAAATAAAAATGAAGAAAAAACCGATATCGAAGATATAAATAAAGCGCTAAAAACGATAATAGGAAGTCCTACTAGTGAAACAAAAAACGACGTAGAGAGAATAATAAAGAGCAAAACTAAACCGAAAACTCCGCCAGCTTCAGAATTAGCTACCTTTGTAACCGGAATGGTAATCGAATGTGGATGGCGATATGACCCTAAATTTGACACTTTCATGTTCTATCAACGAAGTAAAGGAACATGGAGGCGTGAAGAATACCGAAACGAATTCAAACACTTCGTACAAGACCTCTTTATACATGAAAGAATACCTACCCCCGGAGGATTTACTTCACATTTACTAAGCGACGTTGTCAACTTAACTCAGGCTTATATCACTCATACCTATTGGGATGATGATGACGATAGACTTGCCTTCCGAAACGGAGTGCTTGAGATCAGTACTAGCGAATTCTTAGAGCATAACCCTGAACATTTTTTAACCTGGGGACTCGATTTTGACTACGACCCACACGCTGATCCTGGCCCCATTATCACGTGGCTAGAACGAACTCAATATGGAGACAAGGAGAGAGTTCAAGTGCTACGTGCATGGCTTAAAGCGTGTCTCATCGGTCAAGGGCATGAATTACAACGTTTTCTAGAAGTCACTGGCCCAGGAGGAATGGGTAAATCAACTCTCGCAAATCTCTGCTGTTCCCTCGTTGGTCCAGGTAATTATGCCACTACAACAATGAATCAATTAGAACAAAGTCGATTTGAACTGGCCTCAATAAAAGGAAAACGATTAACTCTAATCAATGACTCTGAGAGATATGGCGGATCAGCTCAAATCTTTAAAGCCCTAACAGGCGGCGACAATCTACGATTTGAAGAAAAAAATAAAAATGTTGGAGAACCCTTTGTCTATACAGGGATGGTTATGGTCTGTGCCAATGAACCAATCCAAACAACAGATAACACCTCCGGGCTGACACGTAGACGACTAACAATCGAATTCAATAGACCTTTATGGAATAAAAATTCTGAAGCGAAAGAGATGATTAAATTAGAAGATGGCACCGTAAAAGGCTTATGGAAGAGTTATTTACCTGGTTTGGTGAACTGGGTTCTAGAAATGAAAACAGAAGAAATGAGGGAATACTTATTAGATACCTACGAAAAAGTACCATCACTGCGCAAAACTAGAAATGAAATCCTACTAACGAGCAATAACTTAATAGAATGGCTCCAATCGGAAGTTGTATATGATCCTGATGTTGTAACTTCAGTCGGCAAGAAGATACCTGCTGCAAAAGATGCAAAAGAACGCTACTGCAATAGCAATTATCACCTCTATGCGAGCTACTGCTCATATTGCGAGGATACAGGATCAAAATCGGTTGGACAAAAACGATTCATTGCTCTACTACTGGACTGCTGTAAACATCAATTAGACCTTAAAGAGATTAAATCATTCACTAAACAAGGCCGTCCATTCATAAAAGGGTTGGCAGTGAGAACTTCAGATCAAAAACACGAATCATCACCCACTATACTGCCAGAAAATAAATTGGCATATTGAAAACCCTTCCTACATCTGGGTTTTTCAATGTTAGTGTAACAATGTCTTATTAATTTCTTTGATCAAGGAAACATGATTAAACCTATTCTTTTTCTAGCAGCTGCTTCTTTAGCTGCTCCAGCTGCATTTGCTGGTGGCTTCTATGCCAATATCGAATCAAATGCCAGCTACACTGGCGACCAGTACGATGACCGTACAACAGACTTCCATCTGGGTTATGAAGGTAACGCAGGATCTGTCGATTGGTATGCCCAAGGTGGTCCAGCTGTCGTAGCTGAAGAAGACGAAGATGCAGATACCAGACTTTCTGGAAAAGTCGGTGCAAGCTTCGCTGCTACTGAAAAGCTTGACTTCTATGGAGAATTAGCAGTAATTACTGCTGAAGATGAAGATGATGACAAGTCATGGGGAACCAAACTTGGAGCTACCTACTCTTTCTAAATAATCTCTAGAAACAAAAAAAGCCCTGCTAGTCTCATCTAACAGGGTTTTTTAATGACTTACCAAGCACTACCTAAAGAACTACATATACGAGATAGCCCCATAGCAGGCCAGGGTCTATTCGCGAAAAAAGATATACCTCCAAAAACTCATTTAGGAATGTCTCATCTAATAGTAGATGAAACGCTATATCGAACACCACTCGGAGGATTTATTAATCACTCCGATAACCCAAACTGCACAAAATATTGTAAAGATAACTTCTACTTCATAGAAACAATTAAACCTATAAAAGCTGGGGAAGAACTTTTTCTAAAATATACTTTTTACACAATAAATAAGTAATATCTTGAAATAAACATAGGAGTAAATACCTATAATTAACAAAACTTCATATAAAATAGACATATAAATTCCTATCACAAACATGACTGTTACTACTGAATCTGGCGGACGTCAGAATATGTACGCCAAAGAGCCACAAATTGCCGTAATGACAGGAGAAAGCTCCTACGTTGAAGCAGCTGAAAGAGCTAATGGACGTTGGGCCATGATCGGATTTGTTGCAGCTTTAGGAGCATATGTAACAACTGGCCAAATTATCCCCGGCATACTGTAAGATTAATCCGATCCTTGATGCGACTCCAAGGGTCTGCATGACTACCCCACTGGTGGTTCGGTGGGGTTTTTAATGAATGCCTTCGCCTAAACTATAGATAGTAACTGCTTCTGAACTAGAAGTTTTATTTGTCACACGTCCTAAAAACTGCCTAGTTTTCGTCGCTGCAACAGTATTTGTATTATCACTATCGAGAGTCACACCAGAGCCACCGACTAATGTCATAGCATAAGTAGCAGAAGCCTGATTCCTTAAAGTAATTGTAAAAGTAGTCCCAACTTTCACATTTGTACCTAGCTGAGTAACAATATTTGCTGCTGTTGCTGTTGTCACATTACGAGCCGCAGAAGGCGTCATAACGACAAAACTATTAACAGACTGAGCGGCTGATAAAGCAGTAGCAGAATCAGATGCAGAAACTAACTCTAAACTTGATGTGACAGTCCCTGGAAAAGTAAAGTTACCACTATTTGCAACTTTAGCCGGACTTACAGAACCATCAGCTGGAGTATTTGAATCAGTAACATCACCCTGAATTAAACCCCAAAAAGAGACACCAGCACCAGGGGCACTCGTAAATGTAATTTGAGAAGCAGCAACAGTAAATGCTGTCCCTGGCTCCTGTAAAACATTATTAAGTACAATCCATAACTGATAACTGCTGCCAGGAGAAGCAGCTGAGCTTGATACAGTCAGATTAAAAGTAGTTATGCTCCCATTGAAACCACTGGAGATATCATCAAGAACACGATTCTGCCCTAAAACCAGTTGTCTACCTATGTATGCCATTTAGATAACAATGAAAAGAAATAAAAAGGTAAGTCTCATCTTACCAAGGTACTGATTGTTTCTGTGTAGGTGCTTTTGACTCAGCTATTTGAGCTGCAACCTGTGCCTCGTAAGTTGTCGCATTACTTCCTAACTTCGCTTTCGCCCAAGAAATTGCATTGGCTTCAGTAACAGCAGCATAAGCAGTAAAATCAGTTGAATCAGGAGCTGCAATAGCAACTGTTCCGTATACACGTCCAGTATGAACAACAGCTGACTCACCACTACCAACTGTCTCAGAGTCGGTTATCTCCCAGTGGATAGTTTTAATAACGTCAGAAAGGCTCCCTTCTGTATTAACAGAATCCATAGTCGGAATATTCCAAGTAGCAGCCATACCTCTAATTGTTTTCTTTTTTCTATTGTAAGATCACTAACCCGCAAAGCTATGCGCTTTTCAATGCCTCGTACTTAGCTTTTGCAGCTGCATATATGTAATAAGCTGCCATTACGTAATCATCTTTTAATACTCTTGTAAGTTTGTCTATACTCCATTTAATTGTTGCTGCCATTAGCTCCAGGGTATTCCTTCTGCTTTAGTTGGTGTTGTCTTTTCACTTACTATTTGATTCAGATCGTTCTCTAAATCATCAACACTATCAGAATTAGCCTCTTTTAATGCATCTTTAACCCAACCAATGACTTGTGTTTCAGTTAAATCTGCATAAGGTACTAATGTACTAGGTTTCTTTAAATATACATATCCTCTTACCCCTGATCCGTATGCACTTCTACCGCCTGTAGTTACATCAGTATCTATAGCTTCACATACATAATCAGCTCTCATCACATAATCATCTGTTAGTTCTCTTGTGAGCTTTTTTATACTCCATTTAATTGTTACTGCCATGTTAGAATCTATCCTCTGGTAGTGGGCTTAAGACTTGTTTACACCTAGGTCTGGCAAATATCCAACCATTAGTTATGTATTTTCTCCCGGATTTAGTAGGAGCTCCACGGTGTAGATATGTCCATGTAGCAGGGAATAAAACTATCCTGCCACGTTTTGGTTGTATTCTAGTGCCATCTGCAAACTCTGTAAAACCGTTATTTTTTTCTGGAATAGTATTTAAATACCATATAAAAGTGAATATTCTAGAAGCTATAGGTGCATCACTCATCTTTCCTCCTTGCCATCCACCAGTCATAGACCAGTCATGATGCCAGGTATACTGAGCGTTTGGCTCATACATTTGGATTTTGTAGCCAGTATCATTTGTTAGAAAATCTTGGCTAGGCCAACAGGCGATACCTGGATTAAGATTTCCCAGGTATACACTGTATTCGGCTAAAGCATTACTCAACGCTTTAAAGTATACAGAATCTTCATCTTCCCAACCATCAAAATGGCTGATATTAAGATCCATTGTATCTTTAACATGTGCTTTGACTTTCTTTTCCCGACCTACTACACCAGGTCTTTTTCTATCATCCTTGTCAAACTTTTCAATAATATGTTTGCAAAAATCATGAGATAAAGACCTGTCTTTTGTCCAGATAAAGTCTTTGATTGCTCCATGCTGTAGGCCCTGTTCCTCTATAGGGAGGTTTGTGGTTGATTGCTCTTTGATAGAGCTTTTTATAAAGTCTGTAGTTGCGGTCATAGTTTTTAGTATTTAATACAGGCTAACAATGCTACGTTACGTGGACGTGCTTCACTACCTTGGTTAGCAGCTGATGCCGTAGCTGTGGTATTTGCTGCAGTAGCAGTCGCTGTTGTATTACCAATTGATGTACTTGCATCAGAAGTTGCAGTTTCACTGTCAACTGTGATGGAGTGACTGTGACTAGCGCTACCTGAAGAAGCATCGTGAGCGTGGCTTTCACTATCTACAGTGATAGTGTGGCTGTGAGTATCGTCACCAACATATATAGTATGGCTGTGGTTACCGGATGTACTTGTTGTACCAGTACCCCAGTTGGACGATGCTGCATCATGATCTTCGTCGTCATCGACGTCTATATCACCTGATCTGTGACTGTAAGTGTGAGTATGGTTTCCGTCTGTACTTGATGAACCAGAGTGATCGTGCGTATCATTAGCAGATGAAGCGTCGTGAGCATGACTTTCACTGTCTACCGTAATGGAGTGGCTGTGACTGTCACTTCCAGACGATGCATCGTGAGCGTGAGCGTCCTGAGTAACTGTTGTTGTTGCAGTGTGGTTGTGTGCTGCAACTGTTATTGAGTGGTTATGAGCATCAACGGTAATTGTATGGGTGTGTTGATCGTTAGCTGCAGCTTGGGTTGACCTTATTGATCTTCCGCTATCTACGCCTCTGCTATCATCAACACCTCGGATAAACTCACCTCGTAAATCAGGTAGGGTTGCTCCAACGATTGCAAACAGTGCAGAGAAGTCTGCAGTTATACTCTGTGTAGTACCGCTACCATCGGCAATAGTATCACCGTTAGCTTTTAAATAACCTGTCGGTGCAGATGAACCTGCAAACCAAATAACAGTACCAACGGGATTAACACCTCCGCCAGTAGATGCTGTGTTTTCAAAAGTAGAGGATTTAGTATTTCCAGTTACTTCTATTCCTGAACTATTTACTGTACATTTTGTAGATCCTCCAACCTGTAAAAGAATATCCCCAGTACCAGCGTCATTTATAACTGAATGACTAGCATTATGGAATATTTCTAAATCACCACCCGTTCCAAATATAGCTTTAGCACTATCAGCAAATTCAAGAGCATTATCTGATTTATCCCAAACAACATTATTAGCAGCACCGGTAAATGTTACATCACCATCATGTGTAGCTCCATCATCTACAACTGTGCCAGTTACATCGATGCCTCCAGTAACCGTGTCTAATTTTTTACTTCCCTCATAATATAACTCTGCAGTCGTTGCTGTTGTTCTAATTAAATCATTACCAGCGCTATCTTCTATCGTGAAAGTGTCACTCTGTACAATAATCGCACCCGTACCGGCATCAGTTATATAGCTATTACTTCCATCATGATAAATTTGTAAATCTGAACCAGTACCAAATGCAGCTTTAGCATTATCATTGAATATCAAATCATCAACTGACTTATCCCAAGTAACGTTAGCAGCATCACCAGTAAATGTGACATCTCCATTAAGAGTAGTAGCTCCAGTGACTGATAAAGGTGTAGCAGGATTAGTAAGTCCTATTCCAACATTACCCCCTGAGAAATAAATATCATCCCCTGTTGTTACCCACTGTCCACTAGGATCAGAAATCCAAGAAAGTGTCCCACTACCATCCGAAGCTAATATGTAATTTGCTCCCGCAGCGTCAGCAGCTGGTAACGTATAAGTGATATTGCTAGCAACAGTACTTGGAGCTTTAAAAGAGATATAATTACTTGAATCAGCATCCGCATAACGCAACTCATTCTGAGCATTAATCTGGATATCCCCAGTTACATTGACACCCCCAGTAACCGTTTCTAACTTCTTACTACCGTCATAATATAATTCTGCAGCAGTTGCTGTCGTATTGATTAAATTATTACCGGCACTATCTTTTACAGTAATAGTGTCACTTTTCAGAATAAGAGAACCAGTACCGGTATCAGTTATATAACTATTACTTCCATCATGATAAACCTCTAAACCATCGCTACTAGTACCAAATACAGCTTTAGCATTATCATTGAATATCAAATCATCAACTGATTTATCCCAAGTAACGTTAGCCGCTGCACCTGTAAATATTACATCTCCATCATGTGTAGCTCCATCATCTACAACTGTTCCAGTTACATTTATTCCTCCAGAAACAGTCTGAAGCTTACTTGAATTGTCATAATAAAGATTTACAGCCCCATCGAGTGTGCAATCTATATAATTCTCTCCACTTGCACTTTCTAAAATAAGATTACTGGCCATGACATGGAGATTTCCAGTTCCAGCGTCTTTGACATAGCTATTACTTCCGTCGTGGTAAATTTCTAAATCACCACTTGTTCCAAATACCGATTTAGCATTATCGTTAAATATTAAATCATCAGCTGACTTATCCCAAGTAACGTTAGCAGCATCACCAGTAAATGTGACATCTCCATCGTGTGTTGCACCATCATCTACAACTGTTCCAGTTACATTTATTCCTCCAGAAACAGTCTGAAGCTTACTTGAATTGTCATAATAGAGAGCTACAGCACCGTCAGCTGCGGCTGTGAAGAAAGTCTCACTACCAGCTGCATTAGCTAAGATATAACTATCAGTCCGGGGTCTAATAACTGTACCTTTGAGAATTAAATCGCCTGTACCCCCATCTTCTACATAACTGTTACTTCCGTCGTGATAAATCTGTAGATCTGAACCAGTACCAAATGCAGCTTTAGCATTATCATTGAATATCAAATCATCAACTGACTTATCCCAAACAACGTTGGCAGCAGCACCAGTGAACGTTACATCTCCGTCGTGTGTCGCACCATCATCTACGACTGTTCCGGTAATATTTATACCTCCAGTTACCGTCTGAAGTTTACTTGAATTGTCATAATAAATAGCTACTGAACCATCCGAAGTACACTCTATATAGTTCTCTCCACTTGCATTCTCTAAAACAAGATTAGTCCCCATAACCTGGAGATTCCCAGTTCCAGCATCTTTGATATAACTATTACTCCCGTCGTGATATATCTGTAAATCATTAGCTGATCCTACCTGAATCTTTTTATTATCTGGGAAATTAAATCCATTCCCATCCATAGTGAAAATCTGGGTCCCATTAGCAGTAAGGCCTACTGTTCCACTAGAAACTGAATACAATCCTGTATCAGTATCATTACTAAAAGTAATACTTGGTGCAGTTTCACTACCAGAAGGAAATTCTGTACCTACCGTGACATAATCTGCACCTGATAAAATTACACCAAAAAATGCATGCCCACCAGTAGGAGCAGAGCTGAATACAATATTGTTCCCTAATACTTTGAAACCTGAACTACCAGTCGGATCTGGTTCCTGTACAATATTGTTAACCGAAATATAAATCTGCTGAGTATTAATTGGAAAGGGTATAGGAACTACACCACCAACCAGTAAAGCGAATGATGTCGTACTCCCATTAAAGCTAGAGCTTATATCATCAATAATCCGATTACCTGATTCAGCAACCTGCAGATCATTCCCAATATACATTTGTATTTAGTAACTTATTATTCTCTATTGTATTCTGCCCTTATTTATCTATCTAACCTAATCTACTAAAACTATGTCTGATCAAGATAGCTCACAGTTAAATCAATCGCAGATGCAGTATCCGCACGTGCTCTAAGAATGTCATCAGATTCAAGAACAAGCTTACTTCCAACAGTTAATTCCAAAGATGATCCAGCTGGAATTGGTACACTCTTCAAAAGATAGACGTTGTCTCCACTACTTGGTACTAAATAAACATCTATATTCGCATTAGTACCTGTCTTGTTAGCCGCTAATACGTTAATTATGACAAGCGTCGAAGAAGAACCGGCGGTCACAATATTTGTATCAGCACTAGCCACTGCTGAAGTAGATAAGCTGGACTTAGTTGCTTGTTTAAAAGTATTGGCCATTCAAGCTAATGCTATGGTGATATTGATGTTGTCATTAGAGTTGAACAATCCATCCACAGTTAAACTCCCTGTAATAGAAGTATTGCCTGGAATAGTAATTGATCCTGACCCATCTATTGTAAGTCTAGCAACACCACCAGTAACTACAGAAACTTGATCGGCACCAGGGGATATTATTCCTGTATTAGGATCACCTGCAAATTTAAATGCACAACTATTTACCGCCCCTAAAGAGAAAGAACAATTAGTCCCATCTTCTCTTAAAAGAGGAAAACCACCAGCATTAGTTCCATCGTGGATAACACAGACTTGTTTATCTGTATCTACAGTAACCTCACCTGCAGCCCCCGTAAAAAGGCCTGTTTCATTAGATGTGCCTCGCCGGAATTGTACTTGAGTTGCCATACCTAATTTTACGTGTAAGAAACTTACTCTTTAAAAAAGTAAGCTAGGAGTAACACCAAACTCTTCATATCCTAGAGGAGACATATCTGATCCATCTGCAAACTCACCCTGGCTATACATACTTCCAGTAGGAATATGAGTCCCACTTTGACTATAAGATGATGAACCACTCCGATATTCTTTCCATTTAGAAGCCTTATCTTTAGCTTCATCCCAGCCGCCATTAGCCATTACAATGGGAAAATCATTGTCACCCATCGTCACGCCACACCACCAAGTTGGTGCAGAAATTCACCAACCTTATCTCTTATTCCGATACCCTGAGAAGCAGCATTCATAGGGTTAGTTTTTGCTGCTGCAGCCATATTAGCAGCTGCGTAAGGAGCACTAACAGCCTGACCCTGAGTTGCATAACCACCAGGTAACTTTGATTGACGACGAGGATCACCCAAAGCCGTCATATCAAATCCAGCTTGATCAAAACCGTCGCCGTTCATTACTTTATAGACTATTTATATTAATTATAAAGCTATAACTATCTATAATTAACCAAACATTCCAGGCGGTGGAGTCCAGCTACCTCCCACAGGGGTAGGAACATTACCTCCCACAGAGGCAGCAGGCATAAAGTCCCCATGAGTAAAAGGTCTACCATGACCTCTCTGCCATTGCTGATCACCTAAATGTGTTTGCCATCGTTGATCATTACTAAATGCACCTGACTGTGCAGCTGGACTGTTAGCAGTTGCATCAAGCCATTGGTCACGCGCCTGAATTTCAGCAGGGCTCATTGCTTCCTGTAACATCTGAGCTTCTAAATTAGCCTCATTTTCTAATTGTTGGCCAAGTTCGAGTCGCCTTAAAGCAATTTGCCTGGCACCGCCACCTCTTTGGTAAAAAGCACTAGAACCTTGCAACTGGTCTAACTCCCCTAGAGTTCTGATATCACTAAGTCCTCCTCCTTGTAAGGCTTGATTCTTAGGAATATCTATAGTTGGAGATATATCACCTAAGGGAATTTGGAATTTAGTACCTGGAATACCGATTGATCGATCAGTATACTTTCCAAGCCCACCAGTTCTTGAATGAACCGTACCTCCACCTACAACAGGTCTAGTATCTTGAAAAGAACCACCAGGTTGACCTTTGACAGGAATCCCAGCTGAAGTTGTCATTCCAGGTGGAATGTATGCGCCTTGCCTCAGACGTTCCTGAAGTTCATAATCTTTAGTTCCTACAGGAATATTTGCCATTCCTGTATTAATAGCATTACTATTATTCACTCCCTTTGGTGGAACAAGTTTATCAAAAAGTCTCCCACCTGCTTCCCAACCAGCTCCACCTCCAGCTGTAGCTAGCGCAAAATCAGCAACAGGTAAAAAAGGAGAATCAGCAAAAAATCCAGTAGCACCTCCTAAAGCAGTTCCTAAAATACCTCCTCCAAACTGAGCTGCCGGACGTCCATAAGCCCTCAAAGGCCCCTCTTCTGATTGGTTAGCAAGACCAATACCTGCAGTACCAGTTGCTGCAAGACCTTTCTCCCAACCCGGCGTCTTAACAAGATTACTAGCAAATTTCTGAAGAAATTGAGGAGACCTATCATATGCAGGTCTAAGCATCTCTTTACCCCACCGCCAAGCTGCAGGATTAGAACCCATCGCTGCCCGTTGACCTGCCATATTCCTAGCAAGCCACAACTTGTTCATAAGCTGTGGACCTAATACCCTAGCTCCCTCATAAATAGTTTTCACGAGATCTTGTATACCTTTCTTATAATAATATCATCGGGAAATAATAAATAAGATGACAACTTTCACCCACGGAACAACATTAGAAACCTTTGAAAATAGAGGACATAAAACCCGATTAGTTTGCTGTCCAGGAGGTGGCATGTGCCGCTATGCAAAAGATGAGTATGAAGCAGAGGATTTTGCTCGAATGTTCGAAGAATTTTTTGAATATCATTGTGCCTAGGTATCTGAGTGTCATATAGTTTTCCTTGAGAATTAACAGTCACATACCTAACCCAAAATCATAAAAATATAAATAAGTGTAAAAACAGTCGAAAAAACAGGGTGGGGAAGTCGCCTTTTTCAACCGTCCTCCGCTGAAATCCGTTCTCCCAGAATCGATTTACTATCAACACCCAAGTTCAGAAAAAAAAGGGCGATTTCACTTAGGTACGTATATGTTGTGGATAGGTAGTTGACTGTATATAAGGAGTTAACAGTCACATACCTAACCTCACTTTTCTTAGAAGTAAGTAAATAAGCCTAAAAAAAATTGAATTTGGCTGTTGAATGAGTTAGGTTGCTACAGCTGGGATCTAAGTAGTTCACTCCTTGCACCCTACTTAATATGCTTAAAGGATCCGTATTTCTCTATGAAAATCTCACTCCTTACGATCAAATTACATTCGCAAAAGCATTTCAAATAGCCCTGCAGTTATGGGATAAAGATGAATGTTGGTGTATGAAAGAAAAAAATCACAACGTATTTAAAGGCTTCAATACAAGTAAACCAAATCGCCTCCTCTATAAAAAGCGAGATGCCAGAATTCTTATGCTTGCTATGACGAATCGTTTCTATAGTGAAGAAAAACCTATTATTGTTAGATCTGGAAAATGTAAATCACAACACTGTCTAAACCCATCCCATTACTATTGGGGGACAAGAAAAGACGTAGCCCAAGAGAATACAAATCGTAAAGATAATGGGATTAATAAGGAATTAATAACTGAACTAAGAACTAAAAATAAAGAAGGAATTAATAGTTTAAAGTTATCAAAAATCTATAAAATTCCTTATCATATAGTTAGGCGAATCTGTAATAATGAAACTTATAACAGCATTGCACAAGAACTACAATCAGATAGTCTATGGGAGACAACATTAGCGGTATGTGAAAGTCTCACAACCACATATCCCTTAGAAGCAAAAAAATTCAATCTGACTTATCACGTGACAAACGAACTTGAATGCCCCTGGCATCGACAATCTGAATCTAAACATAAAGGTAACTTCGGCTTAATGGGCGAATGCCTAGATTGTTTAGAAGAAATCAAAAATGGACGCTGTACAGTAGATGTTCGAAATTTCGATTTCCAATGGTATTGGCAAGTCAAGCGCTTCTGGGATCAAGTTGATATAGGAGATTCAGATCTCTGCTGGAAATGGAGAGGCGCTACCAGGAAAAACAATACGGAATCAACTGCATATTTTCCATCTCCGTTTCACGCAGCAAAAACCCAGTCTGCTTCAAGGATTGCATTCTGGTTAAGCCGTGGCTATACAGGGAAATATAGAATTTTCAGTAAATCCTCTTGTGAATCATTCTGCTGCAACCCAACACACCTTACAATCAAAGAACTCAAAGATTGCCCCACTCCAAATGAAATTGAGAGAATCCGTCTTGCCCATGGAAATATCTTTCAGCACTACAAAGAGAAAGAAGATAGTTGCTAAAGAAAGTTCTATAGAGCCAAGCAATTATCATTTAGGCGATGATAGGCAATATGCGGCTCTTGTAGCTATAAATGACAAAGTAACTTTCTCAAACTGGTATGACACTAAAGAAGAGGCTGAAAGAGCAAAAGTATTTTTAGAAGCAGCATTAGATTATGGCTCTTATATAACTATGGAAGAAGAAGGTACATATCCTGAGCGCGCTACAATAATGAGAGAAAGATATGAAAAATCCGGTAGAGATGATCCAAATCATCCTATGCATGGATTTTACACTGGATTAGCAACAGAACATGAGCAGATTTCTAACAACAATCCCAAATAACTCAGGATTCTATAATTTTGGAACTATTGAAGCATATCCAACAGGAGGAACAGGGCCTACAGCATATGGACCAACTTCGTATTATGGCTCTGATCCTCTACCAGCAAACACTGGGGATAGTCTTAATAACCCAGTAGATTTAGGTACTTTCCCATCTATATTTCGATCAATTCCAATAAAGAATACACATGGTGGATTATCCAGAAAGCAGACAACTTTTTATAAATTAAAACTACCAGGAGCACGGGCAGTTCAATTTACTCAAGATTATTCACAATTTTCTTATGAAAAGAATACAAATAAAAATACTTTACTAGCTTTTTATCGAATAACTGAAGATAAACTGAGAGAAGAGCTACCTATAAATGATGAGGGCTATGTATATACAGAAAGTGCAATTGATTATTTAGATGAAAGTGTAATAAGCGGCGTTGAATCAGAATATCCGACAACAAACTTAGCTGCAGGAGACTATTTATTTCTAATTACAAATGATATTCGATATTTAGAGACAACTTATTCAATAACTCTAAATATTAATCTTCTCGATTGGGGGAAAGTTATTGATGAAGTTGATGCTTCAATACTATTTGAATTTGTAACTGATGTAGTCACAGATGCCCTTGACTTTGAAAACGTTTAAGCGCACTCACGGAGCCCCTTAACAAAGAACGCAACTTCGGCTAATGCATCATTAACTTCAGTACTTTCTAATGGAGCAATATCAACTTTAAGACGTTCATCACATAAACCTAAGAAACCACCGCCGCCGCCGCTATCGTCAGCCAAAGGTGCTCTATCAGGATAGAAAACATCTGGCTTAGGATCTCTAGGTTCAACATAGATATTTCTATCTCTCCAGTCCTCATAGATAGGCTCCCAATCCATATCAGCCCAAGCGGGTTCTCTAAATTCTTCAGTTGGTTGGAATCCAGTAGCAATTTCTTCATCTCTCCGACTCTGCGCTAAGTCATAAGCTCTTTGAGCTCTTAAAGTTCTCTCAGAAGGCTCTCTGTCTTGTGCCATCTCAAAAGCTTCTTTCCCTGAATAACCTGCATTACGTAACTCTCGTTTATGACTTCTGGCATCAGTCCTATCTTCCTTTTGTGCATACGCTAACTCTGTTCTATCCCGGTTTAAGCGTTGCTGTAGTGGAGTTACACCACGATCAAAATCCTTTTGCTCAAGATTTTGTCTAAGTTCATGATTCCGTCTCATCACATCAGCCATTTGCTGATATGTTGCTTTTGGAGTTATCTCATGAACAATAGTCGGAGGAGTAGGTGCAGAAGGGACAAAAACAGGTGGTGGAGGACCAACCTGTTCTTTATTTCCATTATGTAGAAGTACTCCATCACATACGTATGTATGTGCACCTTCGACTATTATTTCAACTGAATCGCCTGTCCCTAATTTCTCTGAATCAGTAAATTCTAATTCACCATCCAATTGAGAAACTTTATCTCCTTCCTCTAAATCAATTGCACTAAGCCAACTTTTCCTACTAGGAGAATAAAAACGATCTTCTTCTGAACAAGTAAATTTCCTACCTGAGAAGTTAAGATTAACTAAAGGAGATTCAACAATTCGAACATAGCTAATCTCAGCCTCACCTCTTTTTAAAGTATGTTGATGAAGAGTATCTAATTTATCGCCTATTTTTAGATCTCTTATCGTTTTAGTAACGCCTCCTGCTAAGAGGACCTCCATATCAGGTACGCGGACACCCATTGTACTACTTTAATTTAATCTCTATACTGATTCTATCTGTCACAAACCCATGTAAATGTTGGACCCCTATCCACCCAACAGGCAAAAGTGCCAGGACCAGAATCAATTCAGCGTAAGTGATGGGGCGACGCATAATAATGAACAGTATCCTTTCCTTAGAGAGTTTAGCGACCTTATCACTAGATTGTCCAGAAAAGAGTTAGAGCCGTTATTATCTCATCAACAAAAATTATTTGCAACAGCAATTTGGGAAGCAGAAAATTATGGAGGATCGACTAAAAAATGCCGAGATCGGCTAACAGAACTGTATGGTCCTCATTTTAAGCAAATCTTATCCAGCGAAGAACTAAGAGAACACATGACCCCTATCGAAGAATATTACAGATACGTTCTTCGATTAGATCATAAAAGACAGTGGGATAATCAAAAAAAATTCGCTAAACTCGCTTCAAGTAAGGACTCCGAATGACAACTATCAATAAAGAAGAATGGTTAGTCATCTTAAATCAAAACGAATATATACCAATAGAGCGTGATGCCAACCTATATCAAAGTTATAGATTCTCAGAACTCAATATAGATACAGTCACAATAGAAAATTACAAAGATCTACTTGTTCCATCACTCTGCAAACAAATTGAGATATTTATCCCACCATCAGGAAGTTTCGAAACACCTGATCTCAGACGATATCTAGAGCTGATTTGCAGTTACGAAACCAGTACAACTGATGCAGTGCTAGGACTCTCCTTAGCGGATCAAATTCGACTGACCTTTAGTGATATGCAAACTAGTACAATCTGTGATCGCTACCCTGAAATAAATTTGACAGAAAAACGGCGATATCGATGCGTTGCAGAGTATTTAATACGACAAGAAGAGCTAACCAAGCTTAGAGATAGTGATGGCAAACTAATCAAAAAAATCGGAAATATGCAAAAAGCTGTAGTTCTTTATCGACCGCTACCAAAACTATTAGAAACTCTAAAAAAATCTGGCTTAGGGCATCTAATTAAATCAATACCAAAAGTTGCGAATGCCCCTGTAAAAGAAGAAAAAACTTGATACACTTAATCAGATCTAATTAATTATGACTAATAGACGAAGCAAATTACTCACAAAACTATTACAAGGAGTAAAAGGAGAAGACGAAGCAAAGCTCCTAAAACTCACAATCGAGCGCATCTGCGCAGATATGTGTGAATTTTATACAAAGTTCTATGAAAAAGAAGGCCCAGGGGCCATGGTTTACGTCCCGGATGCAGAAGATGAGAAAAAAAGTATGTTTTATCTCACGGTTGATCACTTAATAAACGCTCTTAACGACTTCAATAATAGGAGTATGAGTGGTGTTGCAGAAGTAATGCAAAAAGCTATAAATCGTGCTGAACAAATCGAACCTGATAAAGAATCACTATTTATCATTCAAGATCAAGAAAAGATGCAACTTGTGCATTATAAACACGATAGTGAGGGCGCTGATTTTATAAAAATAACGTGAAAAAAAGAAAATTACGGTGGTCTGACTATAAATTCGTACTAGGACGAATAGCACACTTAAATAGTGATTGGATAACACCAGCAGACTATCTACCTTACATTTATGCGCTATTAGGTGATGTTGACCTGGATCCCTGTTCAACACATCATGCAAATGTAGAATTCGTGCGTGCTAAGAAGATTTATACACTAGAAGAAGACGGATTAAACATTCAAGAACCCTGGACTGGTAAAACCTATCTATTTCCCCCTACATTTGGTCGTTGTTCTTTCAGTAAAGCTCGCGGAACGTGGAAATGGAGCTTAAGAGCTGGTGCATCAGCAAAAGCACCGTCAGTAATTTGGTTTCGACGCCTAGTAAAAGAGTGGAAACTCAGAAATATTCCTGAAGCTCTGTTTTATACGATTTACCCTGAAATGATTAGAACATGCCCTGAAATGTGGGATTTTCCAGTCTGTATTCCAGAAGATCGAGCTAATTTAATCCATGGTAAAAAACTATTTACTTTAAAAACACCGATGTTTTGGGGTTATTTCATATATTTGCCAAATCTTGAGTTCGGTTTTGATCAAATTGAGAGATTTAAAGATATATTCTCTAATTTAGGGAAAATTATCTGTTAAATTGTATTTTTATAAGCTAAATATCGTTATGACAAAAACACAGTTTGAAATCGCCAAGATATGTGACGACGTAAAGGAACTCCTTTTATATAAAAATGAGAGATATGGTGATTCTGCGTTAAATCCTTGTCGAATATTCAGTAAAGCAAGTCCTGTAGAGCAATTACTCGTCCGAATTGACGATAAAGTCAATAGAATTCATAAAGGAGTAGGATTGCTAGATACTGACGAAGACATTATTATAGATTTAATAGGATATTTAGTACTACTTAAAATTGGACTAAAAAATCAAAAGCAACCTTTAGAAATTCTGCCATCATGCGATACGAGACACTAATAGAAAATTATTCTCCCAACCTTCAATTAATAGATACATTAGAAATGTTCAAACATTTCGAACCGAACGCGGCGGAGATCCTAGACCACTGGGCTTTTGAGTCCAATAACGAAAAAAACGACGTAGAACTTCCCCAGAAGGGTCCCAATCAAGCAGCTTTTTCTCAAGATATTCAATTGCTTTCAACTGATTGGGAGCCCCAGTATAAGTCTCAGGGAGATTTAGTAGGCATCTCTTCACCCGACAACGATGAGGTACTAACGTGGGAATCTCTTTATCTGCAGCGTAATAGATATCCAATTCAACACGACGTTTATCTATCATTAGATCACCACCAGATGTCCAAAGACGATTGATATAAGGACTCCATTCTCGGATAATCTTATTCTTCCCTGAAGAAGTATTTATCAACTCCAATAAACGACAAGTCTTGAATGAAGATATTCCAATACTATGAGCGAAACTGAGTAATGCTGCTTTTCGATTAGTATTTAAAGGAACTAGAACATATTGCGCCACTAAATCAGAAAACTCTTTCAAGTCTTCTTCGAGTTGGAGGTCTATTTCTTCCTTAGTTGCCTTATCAACAGAATTAAGCCATCTTTTACCAAGCTTTTTACTTCCATAACCAATCCGCCATATACTTTCTCCATAATCTTTATAAGAAGCATAACGACCCATACCAAGATGAGTACGAGGTAAAGTATGCTGCTTTATTAAATTAATACCTTTTCGAGTTAGGAAAGGATGCTCTTTCCATCTAGTCTGTATTTTCCGTTTCTTATGGGACGACAACGCTACCGCTGTAATTAACCTCAGAATAGCCGTCTAACTTTAATAAAACAACGTAATTTTTGGCTGCATTTGTCACTGTTACCCCAACTACACCCTTACCTTTACCATCACGAGCAATGTTTGTAAACTTTTTATACCCAGTAGGAGCACTTCCCCCTGTATAAGCATCTTCTTGAAAAATTTCCATAGTATTAATTCCACTACTCTTATCAAGTGTCACCTTGATATCCCCAGTACCACCAGGATTTACACGAAATCCGCGGATAGCTTCTCCGGGATTGTTTGCTGCAGTAGACCCAAGATAAGTAACCTCAGATCCGGTATCAACGCTTTGAGTATCTAGAGTGCCGTCAATAGTACGAGTAGCCATGGTATTTAGGAAATTTGCTCCATCGTGGAAAGATTGAATTTAATGTCAGCATCTATACCATGATCCTTTAAAATATTAAAGAACATCTGGCGATCCAGAGCTTTTTGATGAAGCATTTCAACAAACGCTTCTTCTAAAGAACTGCGATCAAGATTCTGAATTGCAAGAGAAGCAGCGTGAATTGAAAATTCTACGTCAACTGGAAGCTCTAATGCATCCATAAAAAATTAAAACCTTATATTTATATTACCAGCGCTGAACTGAGGTGGCAATTATTCTTCTAGAGTAGCTCTCTCTATGCTTTTCCATAGTACGCCTGAGAAGTAACGTACTAAACCCATAACTCCCACTAAAAAGAATTGCAAAACTGAGAACAATAGCTTCCATATCAAGTATTAATGACTTTATCGTCCATCTTTTCTCGAACAGTATTAGGCTTCTTACCTTTTAATGCACGCTCACCAATATTGACATCACGTTCAGTCCTATGCTCTTCCATCTCTCGACCGACTGCTATTGCTCTGTCACGTAGAAATTTATAAGGATCTCGATTAGGTGTAACTTCTGGATCGGCCATCGTTAATCTACAAAATAAATAAACTTCCTAACTTAGTTTAGCAAAGCCCCCTCTTCTTCTACCTCTTTAGCAGGATCATAATCGGCATCCTCTAAAAGTTTCAGTAAATAGTAATGAATTCGTCCTGTAACCCAACGTAAATCATCATCACTAATATCACAAATAATAGCGTCAATAGAGAGCGCACGAGACGGGGATCGTACATGCTCAGCAAGGAGCTCAAGTGCACGATATCTGTCTTTCGTAAGTTCTCCTAACATGACATCATGAGCCCTCAACTACTTCTGTACTGTCATCTGTAGAAGATTCAGCCTGTTGTTGTTGAATCGTAGCAAACTCAAGAGCTCCCATAACTTTCAAGTATTGTTCTTTCGAACGAGCAATAGACAATTCTCCCTCTCTAATTTGATTTTCTAGCTGCTGTCTCTGAGTTTGTAGTTGCTCTACTAAATCAGGAGTAGTCTCGGACATAATTCAAAAATTTATAATATCTGAATTGAGTATAACTCTTTACAGCTTGTATTGCTATATTAGTGTTCTCTAAAATTAACCCAACACCAACCAGAAGCTCCTCCACTTGCAAATAATCTTGGATTCATATTTTTAAAACTATATTGAACATTCTGTCCTGAGAACTGGCTTCTATCAGACCATAAACCATTAACTAAATCCATTTTTCCAAAAGGATCCTGAACTTGCCAATAGTCTTTACCATATCCGGTAATCGCTACAAGATGAGTCCCACGAATGGGATTAGTAACATCACCTCTAACTAATAAACTTGCAGCAACAGGGCGCCCACTATGCAATTCTTCTTGAATATCTAAAGAATCCGCAGATAAAGTAAAGTTCGCATTCATTCCAAATTCATTTAAAGTTTTCTTATGTGCCTCTCTAGAAGACCCCTTACCATGCTTATTAAGTACTTCTAAATAATCCATAACCCCATTAATACCAGGGGTATCGAGATACTTCAAACACATAGCAAGAGTAAATACTTGACTATTATTCCATCTATTCGAGGCCTGTGGGTAATAAGGGAAACCTCTTAAGTAGATCAAATCTCTATCAATTGAATAAGGTAATTGACGTTTCTCATCTGTTAAACCATCCCAGTGTTCATCATCAATCCACCAATCTCCTAAACCTGTTCTTAAATATGTATGATTACTATCTCGATCTAGAACTTGACAGCGACGTATAGATCTAGCTGATAAAATTTCAGCTTTATCACCAGAAGTGAGTTCTGACACATCAATGGGTCTTTTCTTCAACCATGTTCGACATCGAGATATAACAGAAACCCATCCCCAATGAAGGTTAGGCATGGAAAATTTTAATACTGCTCACATACTACAACATTGCTACATAGTGTACGTAGTTTTTTCTGAAGGATCTTCAGCCTTAATTACTAATGGAGCCTGCTCAATCCTAATAGTTTGTACAGCAGAATTTGCTGCAGCTTTTTCAATCATCTGCTCCATATCTTTCTTACTAACTTGGCCATTACTATCACCATTCATTTTCATCGTGCCATCACCCTTTTTAGAGGCTGTAGCAATCCCAAAAGACGCCAAAACTCCCGTGAACACTGAAGCTATGAAGGTTGGATCTATCTTCTGTTGAGGAACTCCTGGAATAGCAACGTAATTTAAAGTTAATATTCCTCCGCTCCAAACCAATACTCCAATTCTGACCATTGTGGAGATGATTGCAGCCTGTTCTTCCTGATCAGGTAATAGTGCATCTTTGACTTTGCCAAGCACACTTTTCTTTTTAGGAGAATCCTTTTTCTTAGGATCCTCAATCACATTTTCAGACATCGTATAGTAGCAATACGTATTAAGTTTACCCTCAGGTAAACTTATATTGAATTGAGATATTAACTGCCACTATGTGGAAACTTCTACCGTTTTTAATATTACTTATTTCACCAACTGCAAAAGCAGATCTGGTTCACCGCCTATCAACGAGTACTCAGCTCACAGTTAATGGAGCAGCAACCGTTGCAGACCGTGTAGGAAGTACATATACAGTGTCGGGTTCCAACATAAAAGTAGGCGCCGGAAATAGTGATGTATTTGGAGGCTTAACAGCTGGTAGTGCAACAACAGCAGCAACTATGAAAGCAGGAACTTATGATGTAAATACCGCAGGATCTGCATTCAGTTTTTCTGAATCATGGACCCAAGGTGATGCTGTACCAGCAATAGGAGCTGGTGTTGATGTTACTACTGGAGTCGTCACAGATATGCCAGCATTCGGATCAACAACAACACAATCTGGTGGTGTTGCTGGTTCTTTAGCAGGTACAGTTACGTCCGCTGGAATTGTTACTCTAACTGCAGGAGGTGCAGGCACAACAGCAACAGGACAATTCGTTAGTGAAATAACTGTCGGAGATTAAAAAGATCATGAAACAGCTATTAACGCTGTTATTTTTTATATTTATACCAAAAGCTTCAGCAATTCCGGTGGTGCCTAATTTCACCCAAGGAAGTATGACATCCCATACAGAAACAACATCCAAAGTAACTGAGACGATAAACTCAATGGATTACGCAACTGGATGGCAGTATACTGTAACTGGCACAAATGTCGATCACTCAGGATCAACTATTTCGCCTACGTCAACAACTGGTAATACCAATACTCTGCAAGGTGTCACAACAACATGGTCGGGCTTGGATCTATCAAACAAACCAAATTGGAACATGGTAGTTCCTGGCAACAGTTTTCAATTTACAGAATCATATCAAGCTCCAGGTTTAGTCAATCAAACAATAATCCAACGAGAAACAGAAATAAGAAGTGTCACCGATACAACCTCTGTCTTCTCCAACTAAAATATCTTTTTATAACACTTTTAAATACAATAATATTTACACCAACAATGGCTTTGGCAACTGATGTTGGAGGAGTATCAGCAACTGCAAATCCGGTCGCAAACTCCTCAGGAAGCGTTACTAATCAAGCTATACAAGTTCTACAAGGTCCATATATAACTAATACTTATGGAGATGGAATCAGTTGTCAGGGTCCTACCCTCAACATCACGCCCTTCTTAGCTGATAGTAAATCTTGGCAGATTCCTAAGGAAGAATATTATGATCAACCTGTCTATGACATGACAACTGATGATGATGGGAACTTAAAAAATCCAGGAGATATTGTTTATTACGTACCTACTAGAACTGGTCAAAAAGATACTTTTAACTTTAATTGGGGAATATCAGCAACTATAGCTGTCCCATTAGATGAGCAATTACAAGATCAATGTAAACAATCTGCAAACAGTCAAATATCCTACAGAAATCAATTAGTAGCAAATAAAAGATTAGATTTTGAATTAGCCAGGCTTAAAAATTGTGGGGACTTAATGAAAGAAGGAATTCAATTCCATCCGAAATCACAATATGCAGCTATCTGTGCAGACGTAATGCTGACACCTATCCCTGGGAAAGTTACACCTCATATACACTCTATTTCCGCATTGCCCGACGAAGCTCCATCACTGCCCGATTCCGAGATCTCTGAGCAAGAATCCGCTCCCTCAGAGAAAGTTCCTTCGGCTCCTTCCCAAGGATTTTTTGGATTTTTCCGATCACTTTTTTCACGGCAGGCTTCACAACCTTTAGAAGAAGATCAGCCAGAGGTTTTGCTAGGAGGGCCGATGTCGTTGCCACAGTAGCAATAGCGGCAGTAGTAGCTACAATCTGTGGTGCTGGTAAATATTGCTCAGCAATTCCAATATTTTCATACAAAGTAATACAAGTTTTACCGTCTTTACTTAACTCGAATCCAGATACTTTTTCTTCTTTACTCTGTGTAACATCCCCTATGCGAGGAGCATTAGGTCCTGGACATTCAACTTTTTCCGTTGGTTTAGTAAGAGACGAATCAGGAGGTGTAGGGGGAGGAGCTTTAGGTTGTTGATAAGCCGGAGGTTCTGCAACAGTTGTATATAACAACTCCTCAGGAGAATAATCCATTGCATGAAAAGATGGGTATTCACCATGAGGACATAGTGTCCTAATACCTTTAGGATCTTCTATAAGTAAATTACCTGCTCTTTTATCATCAGGATGCCATTCAACACAGCCTGGAAGGTCAACTATAGGAAATCCTATAGACGTTGTAACTGGAGGGCTTACAACAAGACTAGAGGGTGGTTTAACAGACCAAAAAGGAATCTGATGAATAGTTAGATTCCTAATTGGAACATCAGGAATTTCTTCCACTAAAACCCAGGTAAACCTAAGCCTTTAGGAACCCCAGGGATAGATTTTACCCCTGGAAGGGCTCCTCCAGTAGAACCAGGTAGTTTTGAATCAACTAACCCAGGAAGTGATCCAGTGACCGATTTAAGTACCTGAGACTTAATACTATCAACGAGTTTATCTCGCTGTAAGTATACATATAAGCCACTCCCAACAACGGCAAGAGATACGACACCAGCCGACACTGCGATGACATTTACAACTTTTTGCATAACTGACTTAGAAATTAGAAATTAGAATTCCTATGAGAATTATAACAATTGGTGATATTGGAAAATCTTATAAAAATATTCATAACTCAATTAGAATAAAAATAGCTCAAAGTAAAAAAGTGTCCACGGAATTAATTGCTGCAATCATATCAGGAAGTATTGGTGCCTTTGCAGGCTTATCAAGAGCACTATCCAATTTTAATCAGAAATTAGACAAACGATTCGAAATAGTGGAACGTGATATCGATAGCTTACATGAGCGAGTAATTAGGGACTATGTTTTAAAAGAAGACCTATTAAGAGAAATGCAAGCTGTACACACAAAATTAGATCGCATCTTCGATCATTTACTTAGCCATAGTTAAATAGATACCCAGGCTGTAGTCCCCAAATTATACATATAAAGAGTACTAGTTGATTGATTGTAATGCAATTGACCATCAATTGGATTAGCAGGATACCCAGCAGAATTAGAAACGACTGCCTTCACTGTCTGCCAATTACTGCCATCAAAAATTTTATGTACCTGTGTGCTGGCAGTATCTAACCAAGATTCACCTTTACTAAGAGAAGTAAAACCAGCTGGAGAAGTGTTTGGAGCTGTAGAACCTACAAATGTAGGTCCAACTTTAATTAAACCTGTTGAAGGAGAAGCTGTATTGTCAGCAAAAAAAAGTCCTGGCTCCCCTGCATTGTTATTAATAGCCAGCTCAGCAGCCCCAAGACGAATAGGATAAGGCCGATCACGGAGAGTATTAGAACGACGAGAAAGAATTTGTACAGCCATATTTAAATATTAATATAAAGATCAGCATCAACAACTGTATCCTGATCAGTAATAGGACTATAAGTACTACTGTCTATTGTACTGGTGGAAGCTGAATCTTCAACTGGGGTACCATTAATATATTCGCCTGCGTCAATTAATCCGACTTCAAACTCAGAGGTGTATTCGTCAATAGGCTTATCAACAATGCCGAATTTTATATCTTTTAATAAAGTAGGAGATCGATTAAACAACTTATTAATTAATGTAATCATTCGATTTGTCGTATTAACATCTTTCCCAGTTCGACTTAAACGACCGTCTGCATCACGTTTTAAACCGTCTGTCAAAGTCATTCCAATAACAGATGGATCAAAATCTGCTATTGATTGAGGTTGATTCCGATTACCAGTAATATCTTTACCTCCACTCCATTTTGTATTTTGCCTTGTCAATAACAACGTATTAAAAGCATCTTCTAGACGTGTTTGCTCCTTTTCAAAAGTTTTTTCAAAATGTACCAAACCTGCCCCAACTGGTTTATCACTTGGCTCTAACAACCAAGAACGAACATAATCGTGCTTTTTTAAATTACTAACAGTGCAATAACCACTAGTGGTACTAGTGAAAGGATAGATAATAACAAAACTATTTGGATCAGGAACTGAAGTAATTGTGTATTCACCAGAAACTGCATTCCCACTCGTAAAAGTGATTTCTACTTTAGTATTAGACTCTAACCCATGATTGTCAACATCAACTGTTATATTTACACCAGATTGAGTGTACTTCGCTATTAAATTAATTGGTTCATTACCTTCGTCATGAGTTAAAGCGAACATTGCTGCATAAATATGCTTACACCATCTCAACTGATAATACATTAAACTTTGCGCTGAATTTTCAGCAGTATCTTTATAACTAGGAAGTTGATAAAAACTGTTAATTGCTACAAATCCTAAATCTCTAAAAGTACCTGGTATATCACGTTCGTCACTTAAAGTTCCATCAGGTTCCAAAACTTGACCAGGCTTTGTTGAACGAACTGTTGTTCTTGGAAAGCGGTCACTCCGTAAATCACTATATAAATCATAACTATCCCGTCGAGAAAAATCTTGACAAGAGCATTGCCATCTTAACTCAGTAGTTAAATAACGCCCTACAAGAAAGCCACGTTGAGCTGGAACCACAGTAGATGTTTTTTCATCAGCTGTAGTTGCTCCATAACTGTCTTTACGTTGGAAAATTATTTCTTTTGTTGCTGCATCTAATCCCTTAACTGTATAACCAACATAATTTTTATAATCACGACCACGCAGTAATCTACTAAGTGTTAAATTACCAGAAGTGGTTCCACTAGTAATTGTTGTTAGCGTGAATTGAGTAGGACTGGTAACAGTAACTGTACATCTACCAGAAGAGACGTCGCCACTACTAACATCAATAAAGACTTTATTTCCACTAGATAAACCATGGACAGAAGCACAGGTAACAGTAACAGTAGATCCACTTCTCGAATATGTCGAGGAAACACCAGGATCTTTTTCAATAATACGATCAGCTAGACGTTCGCCTGTAAAGAAAGAAAGTTCTGTAGGCAAATAACGAAGGCGAGCTCGTGTAGTGGTCCAACGTGAATCCCCAAAAGTAGTCGATAAATAATAAGTAACGTTCCCGTCATTTGTCCCTGATGCAGATGTAGTTACAGTAAATGTATTTTGTGTAGTACTAACAATTGAGAGAGTTTCATCAACACCTCCACCAGTTGAAATATCTAACCAAACACTCTCTCCAGGATACAATCCATGGTCTTGTTTAGTTACAACTAAAGTAGTACCTGATTGACTATATGTTCCACTTACTGCATCCCCTAAATATCTAACTGCAAGGATTGGTAAACCAAAATCATAAAAATTAAATGCGTCAGTGTCACGCATGCCAACCATTTGCTCACCTAATTCTTGTCGAGTAGATGGAAAAGTGTAAATCCTGGCAGGTATAAAAACACCAGGAAATTGTTGGAAAGTAAAGTATACTCGATAGTCCCCACGACGTTGTCTTTCTCCAGCTGTAGACCCCAACATACTTTGGGTCATTGTATACAATTCGTATCCTCTACGCCAACGACTCCATAGAGAATCCTTATTATAAAAGCTAATTTCACTGTTTTTATAACTTCTTCCACCACTCTCAACAATAGAGAATGGTCCTCCTCCACCAATATTTTTTGAAAAATCTTTGTCAAATCTTGAAGGATTATTAAACTTACCTATCCCAAAAGGCATGATTCTCTTTAGTAATATCCTCCTTGTACATTACAATAGAAACCATTAGTTAATGCAGTTGCTCCACTAACAGAGACATATAAAGCTTGACCACGTGAAAGCATTAAACCACGTTGTTTAGGAGCTATTTCATTATTAGCAGATCCAAAATTAGAGCCTGCTTGAACAACAGGATGATTCACAAATGGCAGAATCTCTTTCAATGTAAGACTGCAATATTGTTGTGCAGCAACAGAATCAATACTGGCAACAAATAGAGGAAAGAATTGGTTAATGTTAGTAACTGAACCAGTGCTAACTAAATAGAAACAAAAATCAATTGGATCATAAACACTTACATTACCTGTAATAGTACTGCCCACAGCAGGAATTGTGACAGTGAATGTTGTCGGAGTAACGGTAACAATTGTAAATGTCCCATCAATTGGAACAGTGCCTGCGCTGTAACTTGTGAAATCTAAAAAGACACTTTGACCAACTTCTAAATTATGACCGCCACTAATCGTTATTGTGGCTGTAGTTGAAGCAGCTGAATATGTACCAGAAGTTGCAGTTTTTGCATCAATCTTCTCGATTACCCGTTTACTATAACGGAACCATATATCATCAATATAAGCACCACTAATTGAAGTATCTGTTAAAGCAGAGTCAGCATCAAAAACCTTTGTAGCATTACCTACAGCAGTTGGAATTAAACTGGTAGAAAATGCTTGCCCTGAAGCAACAGTTAAGAGCGTCGAAGTTGTCGCTGGACGATCAACCATCAATGGTTGTTTATTTGAACTACTGCTTGACACGTTTATTTACAGATAGACTTAAAAATCATTATAGCGGAAGGGTTTTTACTCCTCTCTCATTTTATTCTTTTCTTCTAAACGTAAACGTGCTTTATTAAGTGCTTCTTCTCTCTTCTCATTATCATTTTTAGATGAGTCTGTAGCTTTATCCTTTTTAAGAAGTTCTAATATTTCTAATGATTTTCGTTTTTTAACCATAAGGTCTATTTTCGTAAGGATCTAAATTTTCATCAAACGTCTGCCAAGGTGTAGGACTATCTTCTACTTCCCAAGCATCACGTTCTTCTGGAACAAATCCACGACCAACTCCATAAGGGGCATCCAGTTGACCTGATCTAGCCGTAGCTAATCTGACGTCTCCAGCCATCCTAGGAATAGGCGCACGACCTTGTTGAAATCTTCTACCAGTATCAGGTCCTTCAGACTCCCAAGGGATATTGTTTCTCCTAGCGCCAAACATATAACCAGTCCTAGTTGTAGGTTGAACAGCGCCAAAACGACCAGCCATCTCTATGCAGCTGCTACACTAAAAGTGACTGTCGCGGCAGTCCCACCCGCTTCACTAACCCACTTTGTTCGAACCCACCTAACAGGTCTATTAGCGACACTATATACGGTTGTCCCGTTAGCAGTTATTGTTTGATTTGCAATTATAGGTGCATAATTAGTACCATCAATACTTCCTTCTAAACATACAATTACATTTGTATCAACAGATGCCACAGTCACTATCAATGTGTAGTCCGTTGTAGAAAAAAGATTAGTATCAGCAACTTTTAATGCAGTACCAGTGGCAGGAGCTGTGAGTGCGCTTCCTGTAGTAAAAATTGTATCTTGAAAATAAGTTACCGCCATGAAAATACCCTGAGCCTATTTACTAGAATAACAGGGGGAAATGTGCTTCTCTCTATTAACGATGAGAGTTTTCAAGAACAAGTCTTGTTCCAACTGCAACATCAGCAGGTCCAGGTAGAGCTTGAATAAATTCAGCACCTTCCCTATTGAAACGATATCGAGCTTGTTCTGGATTTCGATAGTTTGGAACATATAAATGCAGAGCTAATCGGTCTGTTTCATATAAATAAATCTGTGTCCAAGTTCTCAATGTCTCCTTAAAATCTGATGTAGAAATTGTCCGGTCAACGTCACCTAAAATACTTTCAACCCGACTTTTAGGAATTGAATTATTATTGACACTACCTGTCATGTCAGTTCGCTTTTCAGCTTCGTCACAACGACCGATCTGTTCAACAATCTTGTCGTACCAGAACGAATCTTGAATATTATTCAATGCTTCCTCGAGACGTGCTAAGTCACCGCCGGGAATTGATGTTAAATTGTAACCTAAATGCCAACGGACTTTAGATTGTAAATACGTATCGAGCTTCATTAATCAACATTAGAACAAGCCTAGTATTAGTCTACGCGAACTAAGTTCTCTTTAAAAATTTCATCCCAATCAACTCGTTTAATACTTCTTAATTGCTCCAACTTTTGGAATTTTTCTCCTGACTGAGAAGTCTGAAGATCTTTAATGTCACGAGCAGTTTTAATACCTACACCAGGTACAGCGTCTGCAATTTGGCGTGCAGATGCATTATTAATATTGACACGTGTATCAATAGGGAATGTTTCTCTAGTAGTTAGCTTAGGTGGATCAACACCATCAGCTGCTAATTCAGCGGTAAGCCTCTCCTCAGTCCTCATCTTCTCATTAGTAGCATCTAGATGCGGAGTTAAATCCTCTTCATTTACGTAAAGGACTTCATCTTGGGCATCTAAACACATCATGATGCCTTCACCATGCTTAGATATAACCTCTACCAGACCTCCGGTGATTTTGTATTGGTACAACATAAATTAGATCAATAGTCTTTGATTAGCTTACCAAAGTAAATCTTTGTTTTCAACCAGGATGATTAGGATGGGAATTATCGTAAAACAGGAAACAAAAATAAATAAGAATTGCCAGGATAAGCAAAACAGTAATAGGAATCACAAATCAATTAGGATGAATACCTCTGAATATATAGCATGAAAAAGCGGGCTATTAAAACCCGCCTTTTCTTTTAAAGAGTTATTCCGCTCTTATTCGTCGTTACCACCTACCTGGGAAGCAAAATCAATGAATCCTTGGATATCATTCCAGGAAACATTAGCAGCAGGACGGAGATAGTTGACACGAGCAAGAATATATCCTACACGGCCAGCATCAGAGTCATCCTGGCTAATGTATACACCGTCACCAGATACAGAAGTATTGGTAATAGCGTCGACATTATAGATTTTGAAAGTCGTGTCGGCTACGACTTTATACATCATGGAGTCGGCTGCGTCAGCACGAGCAATCGTAGATGTTACGCTTGACCAGAAAGGTAGATTACCTGTAGTTGTGTCAGCGGCGCCTTGAGCAAAAGCACTAGAAGCAGCAGTAATTGAAGCACTAGCTGCAGCGTTACCTAGAAGCTGAGTAGAAGGAACACCAATAGGAGATCCACCGTTGTCAGGACCTAGGAGCAAAAGCTCAGTAGATGTAGCACCTAAATCAGCTGTTACAGGAGCAGCAGGGAATCCTGCACGATCTTGAGCAGCTGTAGGAACATCCTGGCCAATAGCGATTGAAGCGCCATAGACATAAGCAGGACGTGCAGCAGAAGCTTGTACTACGAGACTGGTACGATCATTACGAACCCTGTCACCAGAACGGCGGTCAGGAGAAGGTACTGTAAGGCTGAAGCTCTTATAGGAAGCCTTATCGGCTGCTACGTTTGATACCTTGGCATAGCCAACGAGTTCAAAAGCTTCAACTCCAGGGAGTCCGTAAACACCTTCATCATTAAAACCAGAAAGCTTATTAATCTGGTTACCTGGCTGGAGAATAGCTCCAGCGGAAGACTTGTAAGTTGCCATTAGTTAAATACCTCCTTACTCAGTTACAGTGAAAGCTGTAGTGATGAAGTCCTTGTTCAAATTCGCAAAGCCAGCATAAAGCTGCCAAATAAGAATTATGAAACGGCTGAAGTCATCATTATTGTTAATAAGGACTTGAGCGTTTGGACCACCAATACCTACACCGATTGCCTGAGGGCCAAAGAATAGACCTGCAGGAGTGGTTTTAGACGCGGCACCGTTACCATCACCAATATCGACTGTTATGGTTTTGGCTGGGAAGTTAGTGGATTCGAAGAATCTCACACCTTCAAACACGAAGCCTGCGGGCATAACGGGCTCACCACCTACGAATTGTGCCTGACCGAATTGGCCACCACCGTAGATAGCTGCGTTAGGAGCCATGGCACCCATAAGAGGGTTAGGCTGCCCCATGCCAGGGTAACGTGCAACTTCACGGAAGCCTTGATCGGCACGCAGATCCTTCATCAATGAAGGGTCAGCAATACACCGGTAATAGCCGTCTGTGAAGACTGGTGCGTGACGCTTTCTAAGACTCTTGACTACTTCTAAAAGGTCAGTTTTTACGTTGAACTTAAAGCGCTCAGAAGCATATTCTGTAGCGGTATAAGCGGTAAGAGTTGTTGAGTTTGTCTTAGCCTTATTATTTGGATAGTAGTATCCACCTTGTGAATCACTACTTTGACCACGTGATTCAGTTTTGAATAGCTCGTCTAGGAAGACGCGATCGCGCCAACGGCGATAATCATCCAAAAGTGTCAACGAACCAATCGACTGGTGGAACATATTAAGGTTCCCAGTATCGAGCAGTAGACGCTGAGCGGTCATTAAGGTCTCACGAGCAATCTTAAATGTGCTTGGGAGATTTGTGTTATTAGGGTCAGCAGGACCTGTATACTCACGAAGAGATACAAGTACTTTGTCCTTAACAATAGACCTGCTGTTAGCTGTACCTATGGTTTGATCCTGGGTACGCTCACGGCTTGTCTTCGTGCCAGGGTTACCGAAGAAGCGGTAACGATCTAGCTGGACAGTTTGACCCGGTTGCTTAGTGAAATCGTGGACAACAACTGGCTCTGCAGCCATTTCCACGATGTAAGCTGGATGAGGGCGGTATAACTCCGCACCCAACAGCTTCGGGAAATCGTTATCAATAAACATTGGGTTTTTTCAGCGCTATGTAATTTGCTGATATCTGAGAACAAAATCCTCTAAAAGAGGACTAATTCTCTATATCTGGAAAATAAATTCCATTAAAACAATTATAACAACAGTTTATCAATCAACTTATATAAGTTTAACGATCAATTAGGCAGTATTATACGGAGAATAAGATGTTGAAGGTACAACTCCCATACGATGGAAAGGTGTTGTAAATCCGTCTTGAGGTTGCAATGTAGCTGGAGTAAGTCCCTGTTCTTGAGCAAGTAAAGCCATGACGGCTTTATAATCTAAAGACTTTTTAACTGCTTCGTTAGCTTTAAGTTCGTTCATTTTTTCTTAGCAGGAGGGAAGCCAACAGGTAGTGGTATTTGGGCACCCCTTGGCATAAATTTAGCCATTTGCACTTGATACTCTGCTAAAAACATACGTTGATTAAAAATCGCATTAGCTAAAGTTTGAGCAGCAGTTAAACCCATTATAGGGAGCGGCGATCCAGGTAGATTTAACTTTAAATATGAAGAATCTAAATCCGTAGGCATTGCAGCATCAGTAACATCTGGATTTCGTTTCGCAGCGTTATTATCTAGCAGTCCGAAACCAATCTGATTTTGAATATCTCCAGCACCAAAAGCTACTAAATTAGGAGATCCAATAGCTCCACCAGAAGTTCCTAAACCTTGAAGGAATGCATCTGCTTTTGCCGCTGGTTTACGCTTTTGTCTTGCCATTATAAGAAGTAACTTTTAAGCAGTGCTTACTATTTAATATTTTACTGTCAATAACTTCTGGAAACTCATAATCAAAAAAATGCCCTACCAAGCTTTTACACCAGGTAGAGCAACTTTTAAAATTACTTTATTCCATTACTAGGAGCTTCTGACGGAAGATCTCAGGGCTCTGCTGTGCAGCATTCAGATAGCGCCATGCATTCTGAGGATCTCTGTCGGCTGCACTTCCGAAGTTGTTCCAGAAGTCAGTTGGATTACCGCGTCTCTGAGGCTGTGGAGGAACAGGCATCTGAGGACGACTTGGAGCAGTAACGTTAGGCTGTCCAGTAACATTAGGCTGATTTGCAATTCTAGGAGCTCGAGCACCCTGAGGGGCAGCCGCTCTTGCCTGAGCTGTAGGAACAGGATAAGGGCCTTTAGGTCCAAAGAATGCACAAGTGTAGTCAGCGAGAATATCTGGATCAGTCAGCATACGCTCGTAAATTTTGTGCTCCTTAGAAAGCTCACCGAGAAGTCCAGCTGCTTCATTAAGCTTTGAATTGGTCGCTATAACAGCGTCTTCTAATTTACAAGAGTAGTCATTAAGAATCGCAGAGGAATCTGGACCGAAACGATCAATGACATGAATACTCTCAGGACTAACGCCGTTTGCGAGCAGCTGTTCGGTTGTTATCTCCTGTTGCGAAGTTTGGGAAGAGCTGCTGTAGGATCCCTGGTTGCTGTTGATCCCAGGCGTATAGGTCTGAGCTGCCTGGTTGACGTATGGGGTCGTTTGCTGGGAACTGTAGCTGGCCGGGTCTATTCCTTGTGTCTGAGGAGACTGTTGACCCTGGAACGGGAATTGGACTGGTGAACTCAGGAGGCCCACCACCTTGTTGAACGCTTCCTTGTAAGGACTCTCTTGTTGTTGGGGTGCCTGGGACACCTGGGGATACGATGCTGTAGGGGTTGATTGATAACCCTGGACGCCCATCTGGGCTTGCATTTGGGGCGCCGGTGCCGCCATCGGCTGGGAGGCTGCCACCCATTGGGGAGATGTTCCCACTACCGGTGCTTGCGCTGCGGTTTGCGCTACCGGAGCCGCGTAGCTGATCGGCTGGGTCTGGGATATTTGGGGTGCCGATTGGGTCGGCGCTACGGTAGCGTCCTGCATAAGTTACTTCCTTCTGAAGGGATTCGAGGGTTCTATATAAAAATGGGGTGAGATCAAGTCTCGGATCCGCAGCCATCGGTAAGTTCGGTTGCTGTGGATGTGGCGTTCTCATTTCCATATTGACTAAGTCAATGAGACTTGAGAAAGCCCTTTGTACTTCTCCAACTATTCTGAACGGATAACCGGAGAGCATTCCCGCGATTTCTTCATCAGTTTTAGAAGGAAATAAGTACTTCAGTGCTTCTATACTATCAACACCCAATTCTTGTAGGTTTCTACAGAACATAGATTGGTTTAATTTATCTTGTGCAGTATCTTCATAAACTGGCCCCATCCATCTCCATGTAACAGTTCTATCACCATCAGGAGCCAGTCCTACTACACCTGGAGGTAACTCTTTAAGTTCAATCGCCTCATTAATTGCGACTTGTAATTTCTTTTCATAGCGAGCTTTCTGTTTTACATACTTTTCATATTCAACTTCATCGTCAGGATCCTCAGGAGGTATTGGATATTTTATTCCGGCGTTATAAGCTAAAGACTTACGGAAAATCTGTTCTTCCTGGAAAATCATTAACTCAAAACACTTAGAAATACCATATGTATAAAGCTGTAAACACTTCTTCTTAGCTGTAGCACTAACTCGACCGTAAGCAGATTTAATCTCTGTTGCAGTTACATTAGTAATACTCAAATCGTCAATACCACCTAAAGCAAGTCTTATCTCACTTCTTAGCTGCTCTGAATAACGAGCCTGATCTGTACTTACTGCATTAGGAGTAATAAAACCAACACGATCTGTAGGTTCAAGATTCGCAATAACACGAGGAACACGATAACCACTACCTGGTTTTCCTATATAACCAGGCTGATTACGAGATGATGGATCTTGTTTAAAAGTAGAACTAGAAAGACTAAACTCAGATTGGAAACCAGATTGACTTGAAATGCTAGGACGTTGAACTGTATCATCTGAATTCTGCTCAATAATATCTTGTTTTGGTCGAGAAGAAAGTAAAGTTGGATTCCCAAAGAACGATAAATTTGCTCTAATATTTTTCACCATCTCATCATGAGCAAGTATCTGAGCAGATAACCACTCAAATTCACCAGCCCCGTCAGTACCAAATGCATCCGGATTGTTAAAAACTTCTACACATGGAATAAACTCCATGGTGTTGTCATAAACTTCTTTGTCGTAAGTAGTGAAATCAGTATTCTCGTTATTAAATGATATCTCTTGCTCACTATGAAACTCTTCAATTTCTTGTGGAGTTATACGCAATCGCATATACCGCTTATCAGTATTTAACCCAACACCTTTAAACCCTTTAGAAGACTTAACCTTATAAGGATAAATAATAACTACTTCTTCTAAATCACCCTCTGGAGTATAGTAAGTGCGATAAGCATCTTTATCAAACCAGTAGAGACGATAAGTTTTTTGTGTCGGACGAATATAAAAAAGACCTTTTCCATAAGATAAAAAACGATCCCATATCGAATCGAGTCTGGCATCTAATTTATTAAATTTTATGACTTGTTGAATAAAATCAAACCTTTGAGATCCAAAATTATCTTGTTCTGGATAAAACTCAACACCCTGACGTATCCCAAACATCTTCATCTGGGACAGATGAGCATTAATCAACATTGTGTCAGCTGACCCAGACCCATCGCGGTTGACTACCGCTTTAAGAAGTTCGTCAAGCTCAGACTTAGTAGTGCTATCGCTCATGAGTATTCAGTAATTAAACTATGCGTCAATGTTGTACCCAGCATGTAAACGTTTGAGTGTGATAACGTCATCCTCAACTTCAACATCGAATCGTTCGCTTGGCTGAATAGCCATATCATGACAAATTTCATCGGGAAGTGGAATAACAACAGAACCATAAGCATCCTGTTCAATCTCTAGAGTGTAATAGCTGGTTGACATTAGAAGGTGATCTTTCCAGTTTAAATCGTCAATACTCTAACTCTAGTTTTCCTTTAGACATTAGTCCATTACATAGCCATACCAAAGCATCTACACAATCATCATGAGAGCTGACTCCAAAATTAACTACCTCATCCTTTAACGCAGTGAATTTTCTATACTTATTAAAGATAATTCTCCTCTGTTCAAACAGACCCATAATTCCCCTAAACCTTGCAACTTTGTCCCCGCGAAATCCTTTGACTGCATGCCAAATCATATTGTAAAGACCGTGTTCTCCTAAGCAAATACGTTTAAAATCAGCTTCTAATGAAGCTTGATAAGCAACGGCTTCCGACCAGATATGAACAGCGTTCCCTGTTGCAAAATAATTTTTATTATCATGATGAATAATGCCCCACTCTTCCATCATTTCCATAAGACTCTCTAATTTCTCCAAGTTACCCATAATTCGCAATCTTTTACAATCAATAATATGAATCTTGTTTCCAATTCTTCCACCCATCACAAAGGCAGTAAAATC
>Ga0080013_1000358_pt1 | contig 64659 bp, 76 predicted proteins | sample ETNvirenome_6_85_FD_69236 | JGI IMG/M metagenome (GOLD analysis project Ga0080013, IMG submission 69236) | Marine viral communities from the Pacific Ocean - ETNP_6_85 (SPADES assembly) (version 2) | ecosystem: Environmental > Aquatic > Marine > Oceanic | place: Pacific Ocean | collected 2013-06-19 | reverse complement strand
AGTTAACCGAATCTCGATTAACGCCAACAGTGCTAACGCAGACTCCGGTATCAGCTTCCTGGACAACAGTAGCACCAAGTGGACGGTGGGCTGCGACGGCAGTACCGACGAGTTTCACATGCGCGTTGGGTATGCAGTCTACGGGGTCACAGACGAATTTGTGTTGAATTCCGCAGGTAAATTGACCCTATTGGATGATACGGCATCAAGCGCCACACAAGGTGCAGCAATAAGGTTAGTTTCTAACGATGGCGCTGCAATGGCAGATGATCACCGCTTAGGATCAATCGAGTTTGCCGGCGCTGAAGATGGCTCAAATACGATTACGGTTGGTGCAAGAATAGACGCTATCTGCGACGCTGGTTGGAGCGCAAGTGAAAACGGCGCGGCTTTGTTGTTTTACACGACCGATGGCAACGCTTCAGAATCTGAAGTGTTAAGACTGGACAGTGATAAATTGGCGACTTTCTCTGGTCATGTAAGCCCAGGTTCAGATAATAGTTTAAATCTGGGCTCCGCAGCTTATCGCTGGGCAAACGTATATACAGCAGACTTACATCTAAAAAATGATCGCGGCGATTGGACGATTGTTGAGGAAGAAAACTATTTATGTGTGGTTAATAATAAAACAAATAAGAGATATAAAATGATGCTAGAGGAGATCGAAGATTAATGCCCATTTATCTTGGAGATGATTCAAAACTTTATTTTGGCACCAACGAAGATGCCACCATTGAATATGACGAAGATGGAACCGATAGGCTTATAATTTCCGGGTCTACTGCTGGCATTACCATCACTGGCAGTATTCGTGCAAAGCACATTAGTAGTGGATCTTTGGCTGGCCCAGGAAGTTATGTCGGTCTTGACGCGGATAATCAGTTAGTTGTAACTGCCTCTGGCGGCGGAGTTGGCACCCCTGGAGGATCCAACACTCAAATACAATACAACGACGGAGCCTCCTTTGGTGGCATATCTGTTTTTACCTGGGACGACACAGATTTAAAAATAGCGGATGACACAAAGCTTTATTTTGGTACCAATAGCGATGCCCATATTGAATATGACGAAGATAGCACTGACGAACTTATTATTTCTGGCGCCCTAGGAGGGATTGACATACAATTGCCTTCCGCCGCTGATGCCTTAACAGTTGGTTACGGAGGCTCTGCTTGGATGACAGTTTCCACTGCGGGCGGCCAAAGTGACTACACCCAATTCAACAAATCGGTAGCTATAATTGACGATACAGGTTTATATTTTGGTACTGACTTTGATATATCTTTAGAGTACGATGAAGATGGTACAAATACGCTTCTTTGTAACGGCGGCGCAGCCGGCGTCGGTCTAACTATGGCAGATGATATATTCCTCTATTTTGGTACTGGCTTAGATGCTAAAATATACTATGACGAAGATAGCACTGACGAACTTATTATTTCCGGCGCCCTTGGAGGGATCAGCATCCTGGCACCCGCCCAAGTTACCGATGGGCTTACCATTGGTTACAATGCCGGCGCCATGATGACTTTCGATACAACCAATCAGGTAAGTATATTCAATGAACCGCTTCGAGTGGAAGATAATAAAAAATTATATTTCGGCACCAACGAAGATGCTTCTATTGAATATGATGAAAATGGTACCGGTAGACTCATTGCCCTCATCCCAGCAGCCGGCATGTCCATTGGAGCAGGTTTCCACAGGGTTGCGCAAGACGTTACGGTAAACAAAGCAGACAGTGGTGATAATACCGTGGCAAATCAAATGCAAGGCGTTTTCATTCCGAATAATTCAATTATTACAAGGGTCGTCGCCGCTCCTTCAACTCTCTCTAATTTAGGTACCGCAGTCTATAACCTTTCGATATCTGCAACGAACGAAACAGCTGCTGATAGCAGCGTCGCGACGCCAACAGAGATTCTTGGCGCCGGCGCCACAGGAACAGAGGATTCTGATGGAGGCTCTGCATCGGATATCGTAATGTCTAGTGGGGGCGTTAACAAAAAAGTATGGATCAGCGATACGAAAATAAAAACAACATATGATGCTTATGTTTATGTTGCTAATGCTGGAACTGGCAATGGCACGACCGATCCATCACAAGGCACCCTGCATGTTGTCATTGAATATTATGGATTAGAGTAGGCTCAATAAGATAATCAGCCTTGATTAAATAAAGCCAGGCTTAGGCCCGGTTTTTTTATTTTTAGATAAACAAAAAGAAAACTTGAAATCTATTTATTTTGGACAGAGAGGGTTAACATGTCTCACGGTAGAAAACAAAAGTATGGCTAGAAGAAAAGGATCCGGCGTTTGGCTTCCTCCTGGAGGAGTCTCCCCAGCCTATTACGCGCCCGCCGCTGGTGAATCAATTGTCCTTGGTTCTGAGAGCGCAACTGTACAAATTACTGGCAGTGTTGAAACTGAAGCTGCCACTGCCACTGCTCCAGGATCCGGTTTCGACGCTGCCACCATAAAATCGTATATATCGGAGATCAATGGGGAGGTCGTAACAACTTTGATAGTTGATATCGGCGGAGGAAGCATTGTATCCAGTGGCGACGCGGATGATGTTATCGGAGAAGATGGGGCCTCCGCGGCGTACCTCACAAGAATCACTACAGCAATTAATGGGTTTGTACACCGCGGCGAAATAATATGCATCGAAACACCGACAACAGGAGATTCAGATATAGACTTATGTGCTGATACGGACGGAACTGTCGCCGAAGATGTAGGTGGTATGGACCACGTTTTGGTGAATGGTGGTACATGGAGAGTTGGACCGAGTGTAGTTTTTACGATCCCAGCTGCCGGTATTCAGAATGATTATTTATATTTAGCTCACGGTGGTACAACAGCAGGCACATATGATGCTGGTCAATTTATGATCAAGCTTTACGGGGTAAGCTCGTCGGCCCTGCTCTCTTGAGTTAATAAATTTCAAATAATATAAGGAATTTTAAGACTTTAAAGACTACTTATTATGGAAAACTATTTAAAGGAGTGCACAAATGTCTAACATGCTTGATCAAGCAATCATTGATGCTGAAGCCTTAAAAGAGGCCGCGATTAAAAATGCAGAAGCTACAATCGTTGAAAAATATTCTGACGATATTAAAAAAGCCGTCAACCAACTTCTGGAACAAGAGGGCCAGCCCATTCTACCTATGGGCGCTATGGGCGCAGAACCAGGTACGCCTCATGCGGAGGGCGGAATGGATGCCGGGTCAGGAGAAGGCGTAACAGAAGCCACACCAGAAGCATATCTGGGCGATGTTAAGACAGTTCGTATTCCTTTACCAGAACTAGTAGCGGAGATGAAAATGGATGATTTAAACCCCTCAGAAAAACAAGTACATGAATTGGTAGCTGAAGAAGTTACCGGCGGTGAAGAAGTAGCAGCAGAAGGAGGTGAAGAAACGTTTACAATTCAAGAGTCTGTTCTTGCCGCCATTTTAGGCGAAGATTTGGATGAGGATCTTTACGAAGAGACCGAAGATATCGACGAAGGTGAAGAACTTGAGGAAGACGAAGACCTCGAAGAAGCTGAAGATCTTGAAGAGTCAGCGTACGCGCGCGCCCTTGCCCACGCACGTGCGCAGAAACTTGATAAGAGTCTTCCACCGGGAGCCAAGGTACATACAACTGGAGAAGAACCTTCTGGAACCGAAGCGTATGGCACCGCCCCGTACGTGCATCCAATGGCCGCCGCCGGTAAGATAAAATTAACACGTCAGAATGAACAACTTCAAGCTTATCAACACAATTACGCAAAGCTTTATGAATCGCATCAAACATATGAGCAAAATTATGCACAGCTTTATCAACAAGCTGAGCAACTACACGAACAAAATGAAAAATTTAGAGAATTACTCGTTAAAACCCAAGAGAAACTTAACGAGGTTAATGTGCGTAATGCACAATTACATTACACAAACCGTACTTTAACTAGCGACTCCTTGAATGAGCGGCAAAAAGATAAAATTGTCGAAGCTATTGAAAAGGCGGGCACAGTTGAGGAAACAAAAGTAATTTTTGAAGCTCTTCAAAGTGCAGTGGCTGGCGCAAAGTCTAAACACGACGCTCCAAAATCACTGAACGAAGCAATCAATAGACGTTCTTCAGCTTTTTTACCTCGTAACCACGAGGAAACGCAATCCGATCCAACTTTGGTGGATAGGATGCAAAAATTAGCAGGTATTAAGTGATTTAATATATTATAAGGAGGAATTAAAAAATGTCTGTTTTAGATAAATTAACCGAAGGGCTTGTTAGCCGTGATCTCCGAAAAGAAGGCGAAGCAGTAGTTACCAAATGGGAAAATACTGGTCTTCTTGAAGGATTGAATGGAAACGGTCGTTCTACAATGGCTCGATTGCTTGAAAATCAAGCAAAGGAGCTTTTGCGCGAGGCCAGTTCAATGGCCGCTGGAGATGTTGAAGGTTTTGCAGCCGTCGCATTCCCAATCGTTCGCCGTGTTTTCGGTGGACTTGTTGCTAACGATTTGGTTAGCGTTCAGCCCATGAGCTTGCCTTCTGGTCTGATCTTTTTCCTGGATTTTACGTATGAAGACGACCGCGGTGGGTCCGGACAGTGGACTGGTAAATCGGTTTACGGTGGTGGCGTCGTTGGTCAACAATTGACCGGTGGTGCGACTGATATCCTGGAGACTGGTGGTGGTTTTTATAACCTCGCCAATGCGTATTCATCTCCGACCGGATCTAAAGTCGCGGCCAACGTGCAAGAACATGCCACAACGTCATGTGAGAACGTCACTCTTAGTGCTCTTTCTGACGCTCAGAAGAAGCTCATTAGGTATGACCCGGATGTTTTGGCCGGCACTAGCACAAGTAAAGTGACTGTTATTCAGATGACCAAAGCGTTTGTCCTCACGGATTTGCCCCAGTTGAATCGCGACCTTTTGACTGCAGTTAGTGCTTCAAATACAACAACCAATTCAAACGCAGCGCACGTTCGTCGTTTGACTCACTTTGATAGCGATGGCAACCTTGCTCTTGTTTTCATTGACGCGGAAGACGCGGGTGTGAATGGCAACGCTTTCACTATTGTGTACCCCATTGTTGATAAATTCAAGGCTGCTCCCAACGTTGTTGGCGCAGTTGTTGGTGACAGCTCTTGGGGACTTGAGGAACCGACTCCTTCTACTGGCAACTTTGGCTCTGACGCAGGTCATAAAAATAGCATTGCAGAAATCGACATCAAAGTCGACTCAGTTGCAGTAACGGCAATCACCAAAAAGCTTAAAGCTAAGTGGTCGCCGGAACTTGGTCAAGATCTTAATGCTTACCACAACCTTGACGCAGAAGTTGAGCTTACGTCAGTTCTTTCTGAGCACATTGCTCTTGAAATTGACCGTGAGATTCTTAACGACCTCATTCAAGGTGCAAAAGCTGGTACGTATTACTGGTCTCGTTCGCCCGGTTTGTTTTTGCATCGCACAAATGGTACTGAACTTGGCGCAACAGCAGCTGCTCCGGACTTTACCGGTACCGTATCTGAGTGGTACGAGACTCTGGTAGAGACTCTTAATGATGTCTCCGCACAGATTCACCGTAAAACTCTTCGCGGCGGAGCTACGTTCCTTGTGACTAGCCCCGAGGTTGCTAATATTCTTGAGTTTACTAGTGGATTCCGTGCTAATATTACCCATGACGATGACAAGGGTACTGTTGGTGCTGTTAAAGCTGGCAATCTTAGCAAGAAGTGGGATGTGTACGTTGATCCGTACTTCCCGCGTAATCTTGTGTTGGTTGGCCGTAAAGGTGGTAGCTTCTTGGAGAGTGGCTATGTCTACGCTCCTTATGTACCGCTGCAGGTTACTCCCACTATCTTTGGTACGGAAGACTTCGTACCGCGTAAGGGTGTTATGACTCGTTACGCTAAGAAGATGGTTCGACCTGATATGTATGGTCTGGTAGTTGTTCGCGGCCTGCTCGGTGAGAGTGGAGCTAGCTAAACAATAGCTAACAATAGCTAATAATAGCTAATAAAGAAGCCCGCCCCTTTTTGGGGCGGGTTTTTTTGTTTCTTAAGGATTATTCCAAAAGTAGATACTATTTATAAATGAAACGAAATAAGGCGGATAGCCCAAGTCAAAAAGGAGATTTAAAAAGATGAGCAAATTAGGAAGATATTCAGCGGATAGAAAGAAGATTACCGCCTTAACAACCACCGCCACAGAGATTCAACCCGGAGCGTGTGGAACTATTTTCATGTTGGATGGTACTGATTACAGCGAAACCATCACACACTCTCTTCCGCACCCATCTGAAGCTGGTGCTGGCTGGTGGTGCAAATTTATCGTTAAAACCGCAGTTTTGAAAGCGGGGGCGACGCCCGACGATTGCCTTATTAAGATTAGAGCAGCCGGGGCATCAACTTTTGTTGCTGACTTAATAATCATCCTGGTTGGCGAAGCCCAGGCAGATGCGGGGCAATATTTACAAGATGAAAATGCTGACTACCTTCAGATTAACGGAGAGGCTAAAGGTGGAACCCATTATGAATTTATTTGTGATGGTAATAAATATTATGTTAGTGGAGTCACACTAGACATAAGTGCGGACGCCGGCGTACAAGGCTAATCCCTAATCTCCACAACATCAAACCTCACATTCAAAAGATGTGGGGTTTTTTGTTAACATCTCCACTATAATGTTGTATAATATATCTATAAAGGAGTTCATTATGGGAAAATCAAGACGTCGTATGACTAGTCAAAAGTTTGCAACAAAGTTTGCAGCAAAGTTTGCAAAGTTTAGAGCAGCAGTAGAAGAAGCAATCTCAATAACTGCTGGGACTTATGAAGAAGTTGTTGAAGAGAGAAAAGAAGTTGAAGAGAAAAAGGTTCCTAAAGTTGTGGTAAAAGAGGTTGACGAATCTGCCACAGCTGAGCCAAAGCCAAAAAAACGATCTCGTAAAATTTCGCCCCAGAAAAAATCGTCAGATTCTAAAAAGAAACCTGCAAGAAAAAGAAAACCCGCAAAGAAAAAGTAAATTAGATTTTTTAAACAGCTGCCAACTAATTATAGCGAGGAGAACTAAATGAATGGCAGTACCTACCTTAACACCGTCCAGTCAAACAAGCACAATAGTGCTTCCTTCCGGAAGTTCTGCGGGTGATGTAGAAAACAACACCGAACTTCCTTTTCAAATTTATTCTGATACTACTTCTGGAATGTATTCTCAATATTTTTGTGAAGGGGCTGCAAATCAAGTTGCATACACCTATAAAAAACTTGGTGGCGACGTATTAGATATAGAAATAACGACAGGAAGTGTATTTACGACCTATGAAGAAGCTGTGCTAGAGTATTCTTATATCGTCAACATCCATCAAGCTAAAAATATTTTAGGAAGCGCCCTTGGGGCAGCGACAGGCACATTTGATCATGATGGCGAAAGAATAGGCGCCGCCGGCATAGACAAAGTAAACCTCAGATACCCCAAATGGCAATTTTCTTATGGCAAAAGAATTGGTGACGGGATGGCCACTGATGCTGGTTTCGGCGGCACCACAAGAATATATTCAGCTTCTTTTGCATTATCTGCGAGTGTGCAAGATTATGACCTACAAGCAATTGTCGAAGAAAACGCAACTAATGATGAATCAGAATATTATAATAAAATAAACAATAAAAAAGCTTATATAACAAGAGTGTGGTATAAAACGCCTCATGCTATGTGGAGATTTTATGGTTATTATGGCGGTTTAAACACAGTCGGGGATTTAGCTAGTTATGGTCAATTTGCAGATGATTCTACTTTTGAAATCATTCCAGCATGGCAAAATAAACTTCAAGCAATGGCCTTTGAAGACGCGATATATACTCGAAATTCACATTATTCATATGAGATTAAAAACAACAGATTAAGGTTATTTCCTAGACCGGTGACTAGCTCACCAGACAATTTATGGTTTGAATTTTATATACGAGATAATGTATGGGATCGCGATGCAGATAAAGATGATGGCATCGATGGCGTTAATAATATGAACACGTTGCCGTTTGAAAATCTCCCATATAACAATATTAATGCTATCGGCAAACAATGGATTAGAAGGTTTGCCTTAGCGCTAAGTAAAGAAATTTTAGGACAAGTCCGAAGCAAATTTGGCTCTATTCCTATACCTGGAGAAACTGTTACTTTAAACGGCGGCGATTTAATTTCCCAAGGTCAAGCAGAGCAAGAAAAATTAAGAGAAGAATTAAAAACAACACTAGATGAGCTTACATACGCTAAGTTGGTTGAAAAGGATGCAGGTATGACAGAAACGGCAATGGGAGTGCAGAGTAAAATTCCTTATCCTGTGCCCATTGCAATGGGGTAATAAAAAATGGCAAGCAATAAATGGACACAGCCTAATCAACCGCCTCCCCCAATGTTTGTTGGCAAAAAAGAACGAGATCTCGTTAAACAAGTCAACGACGAGCTTATTGAAAGAGTCATAGGTCAACAAGTATTATATTACCCTATAAGCTTAGAACACACCAACTTTCATTCTTTATATGGAGAGGCAATAGAAAAAACATTTTTGGCCCCAATTAGGGTTTATGCCTTGATTGTTTGGAGAGGTCATACCACTGAAACAACAAGCATGGGAATTGATAGGAAATCTTCCATTGTCGTACATTTTCACAAAAGGCGGCTAACTGAAGATCAAGATTTGTTTGTTAGAGAAGGGGATTTTATTTTATACGGCGACACGCATTATGAAATAACCACTTTAAATGAACCAAGACAATTATTCGGCCAAACTGGCCATAAAATGGAAATAGAAGCGACTTGCATTAAATCCAGAAGAGGGCTCTTTGATGCCAAGTAAAGAATATCCTATAGTCCCATCGACTTTAGAGTCAATTGACACATCTCTTTTTAAACATATTGATGGTTTAGACCTAAGAACGACAACAAATAAAGGCCGAAAAAAGGTTCCAATTATTTGGACCTCGGCCGAAAGAACATATCAGATTAAAAATAACAAAGATATAAGAGACGGTACCGGCACATTGATACTTCCCTTAATCACAATTGAACGCACCTCAGTTGTTAAAGATGCAAATAGAAAAGGTGTTTTTTGGGGAAACATCGATAGAAACAAACGAGGCGCTTCCATATCTATAACACGAAGAATAAACCAAGATAAAACATCTAATTTTGCTAATGCAGACTCTCTTAGACAAGAAAAACAACTTAATTTTCCAAGAGATAACAAAAAAGTCGTCTATCAGACAATATCAATTCCAATGCCAGTTTACGTTGAAGCGATGTATACAATAACATTGCGCACGGAGTATCAACAACAAATGAACGAACTAGTAACACCATTCGCGACAAAAACTGGCGCCATTAATTATTTTGCCGTAAGAAACGATGGTCATCTTTATGAGGGCTTCATTCAGGGCAATTTTGCTTTAAGTAATAATTTGGCCGTCATGGGCGAAGAAGAAAGAAAATATGAAACAAAAATAGATATAAAGATTTTAGGCTACTTGTTAGGCGAAGATGAAAATCAAGAAACACCAAAAATGGTTATAACTGAAAACCCTGTTGAAGTAAAAATACCCAGAGAACAAATCATATTTGGAGACATTCAAGAACACTTGACTGAACAGCAACGGAAATATACCGTAGAGCGTTTAGAAAATTTTCCAAATAAAATAGAATAATAGTTTGAAGTCATGACAAATCTTATTTTGCATAAAAGTAATGGACTTTGCAATTTCTCATTACTATTTATAGAAGAAAATAGTTTATTTTTATCATAAGCCAAAAGGAGACTCAACAGGATGTCAGTTAAAAAATTTAGATTTGTTTCGCCCGGAATTTTTATTAATGAAATTGACCAGTCACAATTAGAAAGTTTGCCAGCAAGAATGGGGCCAGTTATTATTGGCCGATCAGAAAGAGGACCAGGATTTAGACCTACAACTGTTAGTTCGTTTGCTGAATTTGTAGAAACATTTGGTAACCCGATTCCTGGTGGAGAAGTTGATGATGTTTGGAGAAAAGGCAACTATAATGGACCTACTTATGCTGCATATGCAGCCCAGGCTTATTTAAAACATAGCAACCCTGTAACCTTTATTCGCTTATTGGGCTCCCACCATGATGCACACGATGGCTGGAGTAACGATTCAATTGGACTGCATGGCATCGCCGGGTATCGAACCAAAAATCTAGTTGGTTCACAAGGCGGAGCTTATGGCTTATTTGTTATGCCCTCTGCTTCCTTGGGTACTGGCAGTACTGCCACTATAACAGTTGCCGGTACGCTGGATGACAATATGACCGTCACAATTATTGATAGTAAGGGCCTTAGCAAAGCATATATTGCTACCGACAGCAATGACCTCAATGTAGATCCGCCAAAATTCGGACGCGGCGGATCCACCGCCAACATAGTCGACGCTTTACAGGCCGCCATCGAATGTGCAAATGGCCACAATGGATCTATTATTTGCCAACAAGATAGTGCTGGAGCAATATTAACTTTGAGTCAAAAAGCTAGAGGTTCTGATGGGGATACTACAATTACATTGAGCACTTCCACCAATATAACTAAAACTAACTTTACCGGTGGCACCAAGGACTCACAAATCGAATCTTCGGGTTCTCTTGCTGCGGTTTGGTACATAAACGAAGGGTACATGTTCCTTTCAGGTGCCCTTAGAGGCACAGAAACAGGTAGCGCACCTGCACCTGTAATTGTTTCCGGAAGCTCAGTTTTGATAGGAAATACTGACAACCTTACATGGAAAGCCGTTATTAAAGATACTTCCCACAATACTGTTGTGGAAACTGCTTTTAGTTTTGATCCTGATTCTGATAGTCATATTCGAAAAGCTTTTAACACTAACCCACAACTGGTCAACACTAATATTTATTCCCAAGGTACAACAAGCTATTGGCTGGGTCAAACTTTTGAAAGATCAGTACAGGATCTCTTAGTGAACAACACAACATCTAATTCATGTTGGGGTTTGTTGGTTCAATTAGCTTCCGGTTCAACTGAGTATGCTAAACAAACAAAAGAACATATGCCTTCTGAAACTGGCTGGATTGTCTCTCAAGACACATCTGCAGATCCCGCAGGATTTGATCTTCTTGACCAACAAAGAACCAAAAGGTTATTTAAGTTTGTATCTTTAGATGCCGGTTCAGAATGGAACCAAAATAACCTTAAAATATCAATCGAAGATATCCGTCCGGCCAAAAACGAAAAAACTTGGTCAACATTTACTGTTACTATTCGATCCATTGATGACACGGATAAAAATCAAAAGATCCTTGAAAAATATACAAATTGTAACTTAAATGCGTCTTCTCCAAATTATATTGCTCGCAAAATTGGAGATAAACAAACCAGTTATGATAAGGCCAAAAAGCTTTTGAAAGTTGGCGGAAATTATGAAAATCAATCTCGTTATGTTCGTGTAAAAACAAACGAAGGGGTATATTCTAAAGATCTTCTTCCTTTTGGATGTTATGGGCCTCCAAGATATAGAAAATTTACATTTACTAGCGGTTCGAGCGGCGCGCCTCAAACAAACCCAGCGTCAACATCTCCTGCCACTGATTTGCAATATACTTTTATTACAGCAGGTTCCAGCATGGATTCTGAAGCTACAGGAAGCAGAAGCTCTGCAAATGAGGCACTTCCTGTCCATCTTAGTGGTCCGGACGTGGCTTCTGGAGAAATATGGACTGGTTACGATAATACCGTTGGTGTTAAGTTAACTGCTTCTATGGAGTTTGCCGCCCTTGCTCTGAGAGACTTAGGCACTGATGGTGGCTTTATTGATCAAAGTAAAGCATATTGGGGAGTTGATGTGTCTCGAAAAGGAGCAAATGATGTTCGGTATGATACCGGAGTTGTCGACTATCTTAAAACACTTCCCGATCAAACTACTGCAGATACAATTGATTTCCATTTAACATCTAAGAATGCTGAATGCCAATTTCTTTTCACTTTAGATGATCTTAGAGAAGACACAGATACAGTCGTGCAGTATGTAAGTGGAAGCAGAAAGGATTCTCCAAATAATTCTGCAGAAACATTAAAATCAATTACTGCAAAAAGTGGAAGTAATTTCTTATTGACGGCTTCTTCAATGGGTCACGATAAATTTACTACAGTATTATATGGTGGATTCGATGGCTTTGACATAAAAGAAAAAGAACCATTTAATAATACTCGCGCCCTTTCTGTTAGTACAGAAAAAGGTAGTTATGCATATTTTTCAGCAACCAAAGCTATTGAAATTATTAAAGACGCCGAGCGCGTTGAATGTAATTTATTGGCTATGCCAGGGATTATTAATCAAAATTTAACTGCTAGATTGGTTCGAGAAGCTGAAACACGTGCAGATACTTTAGCTATTATCGATATTGAAAATGATTTTACTCCTACCGGTGAAAATAACAATACTGATATGGAGAATCAAGGTGATGTAGATATCGCGGTAAGGGCAATGAAGGATCGTGCAATAGATTCAAGTTATGGCGCTGCATATTATCCATGGGTGCAAATTAAAGATACGCGGAATAATCGTATTTTATGGGCCCCTCCATCTGTAGTTGCTTTAGGTGCTATGGCCTACAGCGATGAGGTTAGAGATGTTTGGTTTGCTCCAGCTGGGTTCTCTCGTGGTGGCCTAACAGCCACAGGAGCAGGAGGAGTGCCAGTTGTTGGAGTTAATCAACAATTAACGTCAAAACAAAGAGATAAGCTTTATGAAGTCCATATTAATCCAATTGCATCATTTCCTGCTGAAGGCATCGTTATCTTTGGTCAAAAGACTTTACAACTAACGCCATCAGCTCTAGACCGGATTAATGTTAGACGTTTGCTAATTTTCCTGAAAAAAGAAATTTCTAGGATTGCATCGACAACATTGTTTGAACCAAACCTTGAAGTAACTTGGTCTTCGTTTACAGCACAGGCAGATGCCTTGCTAGGTAGCGTTAAAGCTAGGTTGGGATTAGCAGACTATAAATTAGTTTTAAATGAGTCTACTACGACCCCAGAACTGATTGATAGAAATATTATGTATGCAAAAGTATTCTTGAAACCGGCTAGAGCCATTGAATTTATTGCTTTAGACTTTATTATTACAAGATCTGGTGCATCATTTGAAGATTAAGATAACAAAAAAAAATATTAGTACTATTTACTAATAGAACACGCAAGATTATGCGAGGAGAATTAATATAATGGGTTTCTGGAATGACAGAGAAAAATTCGACACTAAGCGAGCTTATAGATGGATTGCCATCATTAATCGGATTGAACCTTATGCAATTAAATCTGTTTCAAAACCAAGCTTTTCTATATCAGAAACTTCGCATAGATTTCTTAACCACACGTATTATTATCCAGGCAGAGTAGAGTGGAATACAGTAGATGTTGTTTTGGTCGATCCCCTTAGCCCAGATGGGACAAAAACGATTTTGCACTTAATAGAACAGGCAGGTTATGATCCTAATATTGGCGTCAACACAAAGTTGAAAACAATGTCAAAGTCTTCAGCTGTTAATGCTTTGGCTAATTTTAAAATTAAACAACTTGACGCCAGTGGAGCTTCTGTTGAAGTATGGGACTTGGTACATCCATGGATTAAAGATGTTAAGTTTAGCGATTTATCATATGACAGTGATGATCTTATGAACATAAATTTGACTATTCGATTTGACTGGGCAGAAGTCTGGACTAAGAATGATCCTTGGCCCTTGCTTAATGGGACGGTACCAGGAAATGCCAACTTCCCGTCAAGCAAATCACAACTTGGACCATAATAGTTTTTTAAACACTATGGATAAAATAGTTCGTGTAAATTATTAAAAAAATTATATTTATAGAGGTGATAAATGAGAAATAATGAAGAACGCTTTGGGGCTGTTGCCCAAGTTGATTCTGCGCCTTCTCTTATTGAAACAACAAGAGACAATTCGAATGCTTTAAATTTTGTAGCCCCAACAGATTTTGTGGAGCTTCCATCTAAAGGTCAATTTTACCCTGAAGACCATCCTTTGCACAATAAAGAACATCTTGAAATAAGACAAATGACAGCAAAAGACGAAGACATTTTAACATCTAGATCTTTATTAAAAAAGGGCGTTGCAATTGAGAGGTTACTTGAAAACCTCATTGTTGATAAAACAATAAACATTGCCGAGCTTCTTGTAGGCGATAAAAATGCAATAATGATAAGAGCAAGAATATCCGCTTATGGGGATCTATATGAAACTAAAATTCAATGTCCTTATTGTACTAGTCTTAATAGCCACGAATTTAACTTGGAAGATATTAAACCAAAAGAATTTAAAAAAAGTTTAGCCACTTCAACTAAAAATGGTGCTTTTACAATTGAACTGCCGACATCCAAAGTCAAAGTCGAAGTTCGATTTTTAACTGGCGAAGACGAAGCTAGACTTTTGGCCGTTTCTGAAAAGAAAAAACAACATAATCTATTAGACAATTCAGTCACTGATCAAATGAAATCTTTCATTGTTTCTGTTAATAACGTTACAGACCGTGGAGAAGTATATTCTTTCGTAGATAATATGTTAGCTAAAGATTCACGATACCTTAGAAATACATATATAGACTTAGTGCCAAACATTGAGTTGACTCAAAATTTTAAATGCCAAAGTTGTTCCACAGAAATGGACATGGAGGTGCCGTTTACGACGGACTTTTTTTGGCCTAAGTGATAAATACATGGAATCAGTGTATGAACAATTCTTTTTATTAAAATATTATGGCGGCTGGGGCTTCATGGAAGCTTATAATTTACCAATTGGGTTAAGAAATTGGTTCACAAAAAGATTAATAAAACAATTTGAAAAAGAAAGAGAAGATTACGAAAAATCTCAAAAGAACAAATAAAGCTCCCCCACGAATTATCTATTTATTATTTTAAAAAATCTAACTATTTATATTAGCACAGGGAGAACTATGCAATGATAAGACCACCAGAAATTAATTTTTATAAATTAAAGAGCAACCAGCTACAAGAAAGTTTTTTGGCAATGTTTGGAGAAACACTTAAAGTTGTTTTAAAAAGAATGTTTGGCAAAATTCCATCACCAGATGAATATACAAAGATGGTTGCAGAAGCTGAAGAAAATGAGTTAACACCAGAAGACAAACAACAGCCTGGTGTGCATAGAGATATGTTACAAAAAGAACCAACTGAAAAATTTGAATTAATTGTTTCTGGAACAGATGAAGAAATTCTTTCTCTTGTTAATTGTCTTAAAGCAGAACATCAATACATGGACAAATATTTGCAACTTGGCATGGATGATGACAACACAAGAGAAGCAAAATATCTCCTTAGTGATGCTGTTGAAAATTTTGAAAGAGCAACCGGCCTTTTGTGGCCCTTCGTATAATTTAAGGAATATAAAATAAATGGCCAAAGGCGACAGTTTTGATCCCACACAATTAGCAGAATATGCTGCGGTAATGCAGAATATTCAAGCTATTTTAGAAGATATTATAAATAAAGATCAAGCACTTCAATTAACTCAAGCACAGAAAACAGACCGAGTTCGGGAAGAGCTAGCCGCCTTTCAGAGCCTTGTAGAATTAAAGTTTAAAGAAGCGCAAGCTTCTGGCCAGGCTCTTGACAATGAAGAAAAAAGAAATTTACTTTTACAACAGTATAGAGTCGGCCTTCAAGATCAATTAGCCAAGCTTACAACAGGGCATTATCAAAATCAACAAGCACTGAGAGAATCAGAAGCAGAGTTGCAAAGAGTCAACGATCAACTGGCCAAACTTAGCACTTCTGCGGCAAATTATCAAGCACAGCTTGGCGTACTTACAAGAAAAGAAGTTTCTGTTAGGCAAGAAATTTTAAGGCTTCAATCTCAACAAATAGAACTGAAAGACGTTGATCGACAAAAATCAATAAATAATATTACTGCAGAGATGCAGTATGCTGATGCAAAAGTAAAGTCTTCTGAAGCAGCGCAAAGCGCTATGACAATGCTTTTTGGCTTGGATAATAAATGGCGCCAAACTTTAGCTGGCTCTATGGCAGAAACTGCAGCTGCAGCAGTAAGAGCGCGCGGCATGGTTAATGGTTTGATGGAATCGGTGTCTAATTTAGCTAGTACATTGTCGAATGTCGCTTCATTTGGTAATGTACTTGGCTCAACCTTAATGAAAGTCCAAGAAACCACCATCACAATGATAACTCAAATTGATCGTGCTGACGTTGGTTTAAGAAGTGCAACTGGAGCTTCAAAGCAATTTGCTTCAGGTTTATCCGCTGCGTTCGAAGACAGAGAAATAAAAGCCATGGCAGCATCTTACGATGAATTGCAAGCAGCACAAAGCGCATTATATTCCATTGCACGTGCGTATTCAGGCTTGCTTCCATCTCAAAGGATAGAAATGGATCGCGCTGCTATAGCAGCAAAACGTTTTGGTATATCTTTTGATGACTCCGCCACCATCATGGACAAATCAATGCGAGTATTTGGTATTACTGGTCCATCGATGTTGGATAGTCTTTATCGATCAGCAGTTGCCATTGGCGAAACACCAGTTCGTATGACTCAAAACTTTATTCAAGCAATAGATATTATGGCTCAATACTCTGTACCAAGAGCAACGCAAGTTTTACAAGGCCTGTCAGCAATTGCTAAAACAACAGGCATTGAAATGAACACATTGACTAGCATTGCATTACGTTTTGATACATTTGAAGATGCAGCATCTAATGTCGCAAAATTAAATGCAATTTTAGGTGGTGCATATTTTAATTCAGTTCAAATGTTGAATGCCACCGAAAGCGAAAGATTACATTTGTTACGTGCAGGCCTAGATGCAACAAATAGAAGTTGGGAATCTTTGGGCAGATGGGAGAGAAAAGCTGTAGCTGCAGCTGCAGGTTTCAAAGACATGAATATAGCTGCAGCATTCTTCCAAGGCAACATGGCAAAAGTTGAAGAGCTAACAAAAGCACAAGAAAGACAAGCTGAAATGCAAGGCAGATTAATACAAATGGGCGGCAGTGTTGTTAATATATTTGATCAAATTAAACGCGTTTTCCAAGATGCAGGTTTTTATGCTAAAGATCTTATTGGTATTATTCGCGATCTGGTAGGTCTAATGAAAGATCTTGGTTTGCGAGGGATGGTTACTGCAGGATTAATAGTTGGTTTTGTAAACTCTATTTCATCGGCTGTAGTACAAACACGACTTTTAGCTGCAGCATCTGGTGGCGCAGCCACAGCTTTAGGAACTCTTGGAACTTCTTTAATAGGCATGGCGCCATTATTATTGGCTACTGGAGCCGCCTGGCTTTATTTTTCTAGCAAACTGAGAGAAGAAAAATCACCAGCAGCGTTTCATTTGCCCTCAATTGCCGCTCAAGGTTTAGGGGCGATGGGAGAAAATGCAAGAAAAGCAGCACCAGCAATTAGCACATTAGCAAATAGAATTAATTCACTTAATGATCGACGGGTTGTTAGCTTAACAAGAGCTTTGGGCATGGCAAGTCAAATATCAGCACCTAATTTAAATTTTGGCCAAGTTACTGTTGGGGTTACGGAGTTAACTAGAGCAATCAACTCTTTAGATGAAAAGAAAGTTAATGCATTTTCTAATGCTATGGGGAGACTTGGCGCCACCATGAGGGCGATACCAAAGGAAAATGTTGTAGCAGTAACACAATTAACCAAAGAATCGAGAATGGTTTCCGCCTTACCTGCGCTTGCCGCTGCACGAACTGGAGCCCAAGTTAATGCTCAAGGATCTGCTGTGCGAGCAGCAAGAGCATCCGAAGCTCCTCCTGCAGGTGGTAGAACCGGTGGAATGGAAGGTGTACTAGTTACTGATAGTATTACTGTGAATGTCGGCGGAACTTTATTGACACGAAAAATCAAGGATACCGTTCGCAGTACATTTGAACGACAGAGGAACGCAGGATAAATGTCATTTTTTGGCCCAAAAGAACAGAATCTTGACGCAACAGCATATGCTTATAAAAACAATTGGTCGATGTTAACTATATATAATTTATCGGCACATGGATATGAACCCCCAGCTATAAGCAATCCATGGATCGACTTTAAAGCATTTATTAAATCTTTTAAAGATAATTTTAATCCAGGCTGGCAAGAACAACAATACCCTAATCAATCTGTGCCAATAGCTCATCAATCAATGCCTAAAAGGACAATTCAAATTGAATGGACAGTTCCATCAACAAATGAAAAAGAAGCAATATTAAACTTGCGAAAATGTTCATGGCTGGCTCAGAGCATGTACCCAACATTAAAACCAAGCGGAGCTAGCGGCAATTTTACTCCAAGGTCAACTTTTATAGGAATAAAATTTGCCAACCTTATTCAAGGAAATGATGGCGGACTTTTACCAGGATATATTAGTAGTTTTTCTTATACTCCTAATTTTATAGAAGGTGTACATATTCTTAGCAAACGCAGGGCACCTAAATCAGAACGAAAATGGTTTACGCATTCAGGCAATCATCTTTTCCCAAATTTGGTTGATATTTCAATAGAGTTTAAACCAATACAAACAAGAGACTCATTTGGACTTGTGGAAGACATAGATCAGGACGTTGGTTGGAACAATTCATCTTGGCCATATGGTGTTAAAATTGATAAAAAATTGCATCCTGGGGGGTCAGATTCGGGAGGCGGGCCCGGCGATGTGGATCCTGACGACGGCGTGGCGATAGTCAATGGCGAAAGGGTGTTCGTCGGATGAGATATAAAAAAAGAATACTTGCTTTCAATGCTAATGAATTATATTCTGAACATTTTATAAAAAGAGGAGTTGATTATATAGATCAATATACAACACCAATATTGGCTCATCCAACTCCTTCTCAGATTAAAAATCTGAACATTATACATCACTCATGGACTCATGGCGATAAATATTATAAACTAGCACATAGATATTACAAAAATTCTACAATGTGGTGGGTACTTGCTTGGTTTAACAAAAAACCTACAGAATCACACATCAAAGTTGGTGAAATACTATATATCCCAACACCCTTAACCGAGGTGCTTAAAGCTTATGGACTATATTATTAGGAAAAATTAAGACATGTCTTCCGTAGAAATACATAGTGAGTTAAATGCAACAAATCGCGATAATTTAGCAGCGTATGATAAGGGCCAAAGATACCGATTTCAAGAACAATGTTTTTTAAATTTTTGGAAAGCAGAAATATTCAAACAATTAAAAACATACAACCAAGATGGTTTTGTTGGCAGACGACGTCGCGAAGGCGCCGGCGGCCGCAGCAATCCATGGTCCGAAACGCCATCGTTGAATCAGATCAATGGAAAGCTGGTTGGCAGCAATGTGTACACTTATGAACATATAAATGTTATTGATGCCCACGAGCCAGCAAAAATGGTTTCTATGTTTAGCCAAAAAGATGGTGCAGATTTATTTTTTCGTTTAGATTCGTCCATTTTATCTCAACTTAGACCGGTCGTTGAACTTTATAAAATCTTTCCCCAAATCGACACGGTCAACCAAACTGATGCGGAAGCAAAATCTCCAAATACCATAGCATATAAAGTACCAATGCCTTTAGGAGAAAACATTAAACCTGGCGACGAAAATGGAGGATCTGTTTATGAATGGCCGATGGCGACTATAGAAGAGCTATTTCATGAGCAGAATGTGCTTGGAAACGCCATGTTGACAGATTTATCTTTTAGGTTTGCTGGTAAAAATATTGCCCTTCTAAACACTGTAGAAGATGTATCTTTTACTTTGGCTTTTTCATCTTTTAATTTATTTAAGCACAAGTTCGAAACCACCGCTTTTGGAGGACCCGAAAATAAAACTGAAAAAGAATTGACATGGAGTTATCAAGATTTAATTTCTTATTCAACAAAATATTTACAAAAAGAAGGACAAGCCGATGTCCCAATAGAGTCAGGTGTGATACAAAATAGTCTTTCTTGCTACAAAACTGCAGAATCGTTTGTAGGCGGAGTAAAAGGGGATCCAATTGTATATGCAAAGCCCAATCAAGATCATTTTGAAATACAAATGGTGGTTCGTTATGACCCAGATGATATTGACTGGGATATGGCTGCTTATGCCAACAACGAAAATACAGGTCGGTTAAAATTTAATGAAGAAGAACAAGAAGCGATTAGGTCTTTCTTAAGAAATTCTGCAGTGATTTTAAGACTTCAATTTGTTGCACATACAATACGATATAATTCAAAATCTAGCGGCGCCGACCCAGAATTGCTGATAGACTTTGAATACAAAGCTTTTATTGAAAGTAGCTTCAATAGCCCTGATTTAGATTTATTTAAATTACCACACAAAGAAGGCCGCGAACTTATGAGTTGGGAAACGAAGTTATATCAAGCTAGAAAACTTTTAAAAGCAGTTCAAAGAGATAAGCTGACATTAAATGCTGTATTTGGAGCTAAAGGACAATTGAATACAAATTTAAACAACCAGTATCAAAGTCTAAGGAATTCCTTAGATGCTGCCGCCGGCTCTAGCGAAGATGCCCTCCAATGGCTAATATGGAATCCAGCTAGTCCGGGCGGCGGCCGAAAATCTTTAGCGTCTATGGTGGGCCTTATACCAATCGAGAAAGATTTAAAAACGTCTGAGCAAAAAGACGCAATTGACCAAAGCGACCAACCCAAAAAACAGGTACGACCGTTTATGCGCACGGTACGCCGCGGCCTAAAATATGATCCTGAGAATTTAGAAACTGCATTAGGGTCTACAGGAAATGCTGATAAGGTTTTTACAGAGTTGATCAACAAAATAACTGCTTACATTAAAACACTTCGAAGAACATATATCCAAGAAAAATATCAAAATCTTTTTGAAGCATTGTATGCACAAGAAAGGGTTTACTCTGTTCCAGTTGAAACAGAAGATATCGGCTGGAACACTAGTGACGAAAAAGAAGTTAAATCAGAAGGCGAAATGGCCGAACACCGACAAGGTAAGCTGGATAACAGCGCTGCTATTAAACTAAGCCCTGGAACAGTCAAAATTGTTAGAACTGATGACGGCCAAGAGCCTGGAGCAGCTGATCCACTGAAGCAAGTTGTAGATAAATTTGAAAATTTAAATATGAAAAAAATGGACACTAGCATGTCCCATCAAATGGATACTTTAGCGCAACAAATACAATCGGAACTTGGTGAACCTTCCTTTTCTGAACCGACTCATGATGGAGAGGGTGACGTAATTTATTTTACCAACTTGGGAGATATAATAGACACTGCCATATCAATTGCATCTTTTCCGGATTATGGATTATATAAACGAAGAATTGGATTGCTTCTTGGGCCTCTACTAGAACAAGATAATTCTGGCACGCACGATGAACAAAGCTATGTATTTAATTTAGCTTGGGTACCAGTTTCTTTAAAAACCTTAATGGGATTTTTTGCCGTTAAAGTTATTGCAAGCGGAAAAGAACGATATTTGTTGAATGATTTTATCAAGGATTTAATTAAAGACTTAATTTTACCAGCATTGGGTTCTAGGTGCGAAGCGGATGCTCAAGAAGGTAACCACCAAGTTGGCACAGTAACATTTACTACTGAAATGCAAGACCGCGGTGCAAACGAATACATTCCACCATTTTTTCCACAACATAGCGGCACTGATCCATTAGATTATCCCCGCGGCGGCGGAGCACATTATTTCGTGACTAGAAATCAAAAAGTATGGCAACCCCCTACCGAACAAGGTTCAAACAAGAATCAACCCATTCCATGGGGGGATGGAAGCATAAAAAAACTTACAGAAGTTAGTCCCAACGCTCCTATTGAAAACCAATTTCATTATATGTTTATTTATATTAATAATATTAGCCCAATAAATTTAAAACCTGAAAACGAAAAAGAAAATATACGCGCAGGTATATATTATCTACACCTTGGTCAAGTTCCTTCGATTGTTAAAGAGGCAACCTTCAGAAAAGAAAACATCCCTTATGTTAGAGAAGCCCGGGCCATGGGCCAGCTAACTAGAACAGGCGGGATAGCTTTAAGAGATGTTTATAGGTTCCAATGTAGTATGTATGGAAATAATATTTTTCAACCTGGAATGTTGTTTTTTGTCGATCCAACAAAAGATGGGTCTCCAAACTACGAAGACTGGAAAGAACTTGGCTTAGTTGGTTTTTATAGAACTGTAAGCGTTGATCATCTAATAAACGCAGGCATGAGTCCCGTCCATGAAACAAGGATAGACGCTGTATGGGAAACATTTGGAGAGTGCCCCGGCGGCGAAGGGCTAATTAACACTGAATTTCGAACCATATGGTTCCGAACCGAAGGTCACGAAAAGACCGCTGCCGGTACCAACATAAGGGCAGCAGTATAATGTCGTCGCCTAGTGACCTTTCCCCCAAAACTCCAAAAGGAAAAAATTCTACTCATAGCACTTTAGAGCTTTACAATGAAAAAAGCTTTTATTATGACAATGTTTATCCAGGCGGAGATTTGCCCTGGCTAGATAAGCCTTTTGATTTTATTAATGAAAATCCTCTTTATGGTAAAGTTAATTTAGATGGAGATTATATAATTCCTAAATATAAATTAATTGATGGAGAAACACAATATGAAAGAATAGTAGAAGTTAGCGTTGGAACATCTGGAGTAAGAGCTTTTGATTTTGTTGTGGAGGCATTTAATGATTTAAAAACAAACATAGAATCATTAGTAAAAACGTCCTGGCTAGCACCAGGAGGACCCATAGCTAAATTTGAAGCAAAAAAAGGATTTGTTGACTTTGAAGTCATGAATAAACTACAAAAGGAAGTACATTATTATCTTTTTGTTTCTGAATTCTTATCAAAGCCTTCCACAATCAATAATAATTTTCCTTATAAAGAGCTTCTACATAATGCTTCTGATTTCACTAATTTTTTTCTTTTGTACCTTAAAAGTCACACAAAAACCATGCCCTTCACAAAAGGCGGCATTATTAATTCTTTTTATATGGCACCAATGTCAACTGGCTTGTGTTTGGAAATTGATGATGCGTTATATGATGATGATAATAAAAAACATACTTTTCTTAAAGATCCAAATTTTGATATTTATAGGATTGCGGCAAGAAGATATGGGTTCATGGTAGATAGAAATGTACCATGGCGCTTAGTTGCTGATGTACGATCATTAAAAATGAGAGAATATATGCGCCTTGCTTACGAAAGAAAGGCAATCCTCGAAGGGCGAGAAGCAGTTTTAGAAGCAAGGCGCGCCGAACTGCAACTGACACTCCCAGAGTTTCCTACACTGAATGACTTGTTTACACATGGCCCGGAGCCACAACCGGGTCCACAACCATCGCCCACTCCGGGAGAAACATGGGCGGATTATATCGGCGGCCCTTGGTTTAAAAAAGATTTTTCAAAGTATTCTTGGAGCAATGAAGCACTCAAAGAATTTGATGATCAAACACAAAAACAATTACAAGATGTTATAAATTCAGTCTCAGAAAAAACAAAAGACTTTTGGGTTTTCAAAGATTTATATAACGCCAAAAATCCTTCGAAAGATGTTGACGGAATTCAGATGTGCGCTGGAGAGTTTTTAAATAAAACTTGCACATCGCGAGTTTTTAAATTTGAGAAATTTTTTGAAGCTTATTATGATGTTCCTTACACAGACGAAGTAGAAGATATTAAAAAAACTTTTTATAAATTTTTTGTGAGCTATTATGTTCAAAATCCAATAGTGAAAAAAAGAGTTTTATGTTCGGCTGGTTCGGATTTGCAGACAAAAATGACTACTAAAGAAATTGAGCTTGAATTGATAAACGAAGAACAATACAATGTACTTTATACTGATTACTATTGGCTTAAAACATATTTTGATATTAAGTTAGCGGAGAATAATATAAGTTTTAAACCAATGTCGTATAATAAACATATAAAAAAAATAATAGATTTATCAACTTTAAACTCTCATGACAAGGCTAATCTATCTGGGACAACTTCAAAAGATGCCAGCCACACACATCAATATCAAATAGATATCAATGGAAATGGATGGGCACTGGAAACCACACACCCGCAAAATCCAAATATCAAACACAAACATCCAGTAATAAATTGGGTTATCCAGCCAGCACAAAGTAATTGTTATCCTATCTGCAAAGAAGGCGCCCCTCCACACGCCCACAAACTAAATCAAGATATTTTTCTTTCTCTTAAATATATTAATAAAATTGTGAGAAAAAAGATGAAAGGGCTAGAACAAATATATGGAGACAAAGGAGAAAATAAAGAATTGGCGATTGGTCAAATGTTATTAGGAGCCCAAGAAAGTGAGATATTCTCTTATTATAAAAAATAGTTTGACTTTTCTGTAAAATATGTTATATTGTAAATAATGCTTTTTCAAACATTTGATGACAAAGAGAACTGCAAAGCTGTGTACACAAAAAATAAATTATATTTTAATAAACCTCCCAAAGGTTTAAGCAAGACATGGTCATATTCAGAATTTTTAAGAGATAAAGATAATATTGCCTATGCACAAATTTTTTGTGGAGGAAAAACATTAGATGAAGTATGTCCGCCGCACCTTCAAAGCGAATGGGAGAAAGTTAAAAATAGACTGATTGCTTTTCAAAAAACATGCCAAGAGGTACAATTAGATTTGAGCGAGCACTGTTTTTATGATATGCTACCCAGGTTCTTTCTAGAGGACCTAGCTCAAATTAAAAACAAAATATGTAATTTTGTTTTTTCAAATTATGAAAAGCCTAAGAATTATGATTTTATGCTACAACTTGTTAAAGTGCTAACAGAAGTTAAAAATACAAAACTTAATCTTGATTATTCTATGTTAAACAACCGGCTACATGAATTTAAAGTTAGAAATTTTGTAGCAAACGCTAAAAATAATTTACAATATATTAATTATAATTCTTTTAAAACAAAAACAGGAAGGCTAGCTACCAATTCGGGCTCATTCCCTATTTTAACCATGGATAAGAACTATAGAAAGATTTTGAAGCCAAATAATGACTGGTTTATAGAGTTTGATTTTAATGCTGCTGAGTTACGAGTACTATTGAGCCTTCTAGAGAAAGAACAACCACAAGAGGACATGCATAAATGGAATGCAAAAAATATATATCGAGGATCAACTACACGCGAAGAAGCCAAAAAAAGAATCTTTGCATGGCTTTACAACCCAGAATCAAAAGACTATCTTTCAAATGGAGCTTATGAGCGAGATTCTGTAGTTAAAAAGCACTACAATGGGAACCAAGTGACAACATTTTTTGGTAGGACAATTGAAGCTGATGAGCACCATGCATTAAATTATATAATACAATCAACTGCTGCGGATTTGTTTTTTAAGCAGATGATTAAAATTTGGGAGATGCTTGAGGGAAGAGAATCTAGAATAGCTTTTTGCATGCATGATTCACTTATTATAGATTATTCTGAAAAAGATAGTGATATTTTGATAAAATTAAAAAAGACGTTTTCAGATACTAGTTTAGGCAATTTTATGGTTAATGTGCTCGTAGGCAAAGATTATGGGGAAATGAAAAAGTTAAGTACTTAAAATGAATATAATTGGTTTAGGACAAGCAGGCTGTAGTATTGCTGAATATTTTAAAGAGTACTCGCAATATAAAGTTTTTAAGATAGATGTCGGGCTTAAGAAGTCCATTGATTCTTATACGCTAAAATATCAAAATAGTCCAGAAGATTATGAGAACAATTTTCCAAATTTGAAGTCAACATTTTTGAAAGAGGTAAAGGGTCAGACCTTGTTTATAACAAGTTGTGGTCTCATTTCAGGCGCCTCTTTGCGCCTCCTAGAACAAATAAAGGACAATTGCAAAGTAAGCGCTCTTTATATTAAACCAGATCTTAATGATTTATCAAAAGAAAAAGCTCTTCAAGAAAATTTAATTTTTAATGTCCTCCAAGAATATGCTCGTTCTGGTTTACTTGAAAGGGCTTACATTGTTGATAATGTAAAAGTATCTGAAATAGTTGGAGAAACTCCAGTGCGAGAATACTTTAATCAAATAAACAAAATGATTTGTTCTACTATTCATATGATAAACGTTTTCGAAAACTCAAAAGCGGTAATAAGTACTTTATTTGAACCCACATTTACAGCCCGAATATCAACTTTTGGTCTAATGGATTACGAAACAGAAGAAGAAAATATGTTTTTTTCTCTTGACATCCCAAGAGAAAAGAGGTATTATTATGCCATTCCAGAAAAAGTTTTAAATTCAGATGGAACACTTATTAAAAAAATTAAAAAACAAGTTAAAAATGGTATTGAGCATGATAAAATGAGGAATGGTTATGCGGTATATTCTACAGACTATGAAACCCCATATGTGTATTGTGTATCAAATAGCACTCTTATTCAAAAAAATGAAAATAATGCTTGACATACCTGTAAAAATGAAGTATTATAAAGACAGCAACATGAGAGAGTTATCATGTTGGCTTTAAAACAAGGAGAAAATATTTAATTATGGAAATTGATATGAAAAGGATGCGTGACCGATTAAACACGCTCAAAAATAAAAATGGAGCCAGCGGTTTTTGGCGCCCTCAAGATGGAGAACAAACCATTCGGATTGTTCCAACAGCAGATGGAGACCCTTTTAAGGATTACTGGTTTCACTACAATGTAGGAGATAACCCTGGCTTTTTGAGCCCTAAAAGAAATTTTGGAGATGATTGTCCTTTGGACTCTTTTGTTCGAAACCTTTGGCAGGAAGGCACCGAAGACAGCAAGCGAATGGCTAAAAAGTTGTCAGCCCGACAACGATTTTTCGCCCCAGTGCTTGTACGAGGAGAAGAAGACCAAGGCGTACGCGTTTGGGGATTTGGAAAACAAGTATATGAAACGCTTTTGAATCTGGTATTAAACCCAGAATATGGCGACGTTACCGATCCTGAAACTGGCACTGATTTGACAATCACATATGGAAAGCCTGCTGGAGCTTCGTTTCCAGTAACAAATATCACTCCCCGGCGACGAAGTTCCCCGCTTTGTCCAGATGACCCTGAAAAGTGTCGCGAACTTTTGGAAGGTATTCCAGATTTTGAAGAACTTTTTGCTGGAAGTCGCAAGACATTCGAAGAAGTTCAAGCGATGCTGGATGAATTTCTTCTAGGAGACAGCAATCCAGAAGAAGTGTCGTCAGAAACTACCAAGTATAGTGACAATAAAAGCAAGGATACGGGAAATACCGTTGATAAAGCTTTTGCTGATCTGCTAGGATAGTTTATTTTGTTTTAAGCGGGAGAGAGATTAATCTCTCTCCCGCTTTTTTAATCGAAAAGGAACACAATGGCAAAGACTAAAACAAAAAGAACCGGCAAAATTTCAATTGCTGATATGCGGAGCATCATCAATAAAAAAGCTGGCATGAATGTGGCACACAATCTTAAAGAAGACAGCCCAACTCTCGTCAAAGAGTGGATCCCAACTGGATCTCGCTGGCTTGATTCAATTGTTTGTCGGGGTAAGCTCGCAGGTATTCCTGTTGGAAAAATTGTAGAAATCGCTGGGCTAGAATCTACTGGTAAATCATATATGGCTGCTCAAGTTGCAGCAAACGCGCAGAAAATGGGCCTTGATGTAATTTACTTTGATTCTGAATCAGCAATTGATCCAACTTTTCTTGAAAAAGCTGGATGCGATGTCGACAGTGTGCTTTATGTACAGGCTGCATCTGTTGAATTCGTGCTAGAAACGATTGAAGAACTATTAGGCACAAACGAGAATCGCATGCTCTTTATTTGGGACTCTCTAGCGTTAACACCAGCAGTTTCAGATATTGAAGGGGACTTTAATCCTCTTTCTTCAATGGCGGTTAAGGCGAGAATCCTTGCAAAGGGAATGTCAAAACTTACAGTTCCAATTGCAAACAGTCAATCAACATTCTTGGTATTAAACCAGCTTAAAACAAACATCACTAGGAGCCCCTCAGAGGCCCTTACAACGCCCTATATGACTCCTGGCGGTAAAGCTATGATTTATGCTTATTCGTTGCGTGTGTGGCTCACAGGACGCAAAGCAAAAGCTTCTTTTGTTTTAGATGACAAAGGGTTCAGGATCGGTTCAGAGGTGAAGGTTAAACTTGAAAAATCTCGCTTTGGGACACAAGGTCGACAATGCAATTTCAAGATTCTGTGGGGAGATGAAGTTGGTGTACAAGATGAAGAAAGCTGGCTTGATGCAATTAAAGGATCGAGTTCTTTAAAACAATCTGGAGCATGGTACGAACTTTGTTATGAAGATGGTACTTGTGAAAAGTTTCAAGGCTCTGGATGGACGGGCAAACTTCAAAGTGAAAAGTTTAAAACTCGTGTATTAGAAATCATGGATGAAGAAATTATTAGAAAGTTTGATGATCGAACAGGAGAAGCTAAAGATTTCTATGACGAAGAAGAATAAAAAATAAATGCTTGTCGAGTATGGAAACATTAAGGCTAATATAAAAGGGTTTAAGTGGCCAACAGAAGATCTTTTTAATGTTTGGAAAGAAGATTTTTTTAAATTAAAAGATGTTCAAAACTTTCAAATATATTTACATGGAAGATTTTTAAGCCACCTTAAATATGGTGCGCGCACTCAAGACATTGATGTGCTTTTATTAGGAAACCAAGAAGACGAAAAAACAATTGAGCGCGTACTTTACGAGGGCATAAAATTGGCTATTGAAAAATATGAAATATTTGTCGATTTGCTTTGGGTAGATAAAGTATATCCAAAAGATTTCCCTGAAAACAAAGGTCAGATTATCAATTATATAATTGGTGACAAATTTATTATTGATGGGAAAACTAAAAAAACTTTCCACGGCGCCAAACAATTAAGAGATGGTCTATGGAAAATTGTTAGAAAATTACCGACTATGAAAATGGTGAAACAATTTGAAAACGGCACATATTATGTGCCTGAGTTAATTTGGGATCCGAAACAAAATAACGAGGATGCGCCAAGTGAAGTAAATTTTTCACAAAACTAGGAATGATTGAAGTTTGATAACTATTTATAAACAAGCGTTAAAAGAGGAGAGCCTGCATGAAAATTTCTATTGAAAGACTTAAACAAATTATTCAGGAAGAAGTAGATGCTTACGTACTACAGGAAAAGCTAGATGATAAAGACAAAAAGAAGAAAGCCAAGCTTGAAGACGAGCTTGAAGACCTCGAACACAAGTGAATGACAGAAGGAAAGCTGAGTTCAGCCTTGGTTAAACGATATCAACTAAAAGAATCAGTAGGTAAGGTTTTATGGCACTCGCTGGATGAAAGTGGAAATATCGGTGAATATGATATGCAATTCGGAGATGTGATCATTAAAGGAATTCTACCAGAGCATGTCAAAAAGAAAAAAGTACAGCAGCACCCACACAAACCCCAAAAAAGAAGAAAATAAACCCCCTTCATGAATAAATCAATTCAATTAATCAAAATAAAAGGAGAAAACAAATGAAGCTTAAGGCAGTCCATTGTCTAAGTTGTGACGATAAAGTATATTCAAGAGCACCACATGATTTTAGATATTGCTCTTGTGGGCAAACTTTTGTTGACGGAGGCCGCGCATATTTTAAATATGGAGGCGCTCCAAATGCAGAATTTGAACTTACAGAAGTGGATATCGACGTACCACCTGATGAACTATACGAAGATTGGGATCAGATGTCTGACAATTATGGTGTAGTCCACGCTACATAATTTTCTTTACATACAAACAAATTTATGTTATTCTAGTTAAGTGATTTTGGCTGGATGGCGGAATTGGGAGACGCAACGGACTTAAAATCCGTTATCCGTACGGGTGTAAGGGTTCGAATCCCTTTTCAGCTACTTTTATAAAAAGGAGAAAACATGAGCTATAAAATGCCACATAGAAAATTTAGGCGAAGAAGAAAACTCGGTTCAATGAAACGCAAGAAACGAAGAAGGCGGAGAAATAAGAAATAATGAAAAGAGTTATGATAATAGATGCACTCAATCAATTTTTGAGAGCTTATATAGTAAACCCAACAATAACGCCGAATGGCGATCCTGTTGGTGGAACAGCTGGATTTCTTAAGATTTTGCAGAAGCTTTGCCGCGAAATAAAACCAGATAAAGTTATTATATGCTGGGATGGAAAAGGTGGAAGCCAACGGCGCAAGGCCGTAAATAAAAACTATAAAAGCGGCAGAAAGCCATTGCGCCTAAATCGCGATATCAAACACTTAACGGAAGAACAAGAGTTGCAAAATAAAATTTGGCAACAAATTAGATTAATTGATTACCTAAATAATTTTCCAGTTACTCAATTAATGTTTGAGCTTGTTGAAGCTGATGACGTAATTTCTTTCGCCTGTCAAATGTCTGATTTTAAGGGGTGGCAGAAAGTCATTGTTTCTAGTGACAAAGATTTTTTTCAATTATTAGATGAGGAAACTGTAGTTTACAGACCAACACAAGGCGAGGTTTTAAACAAAAACAATATCATAGAAAAGTTTGGGATTCACCCTACAAATTTTGCTCTAGCAAGAGCAATTGTCGGAGACCAAAGTGATAATCTAGATGGAGTTCCTGGCATTGGATTACCAACAGTGGCTAAAAGATTGCCATTTTTAGCCGAAGAGAAGGCGTATTCCATCACAGAAGTTTGTGAACATTGCAGGCTTGTCGAATCGAATTTGAAAGCTTATCAAAACATTTTGGAGAACAAAAACATAGTCAAAGAAAATTATAAATTAATGCAACTGTATAGCCCAAGTATGTCAATACAAACAAAAAAAGAAATTAAAAATATTGTTGAAAACACTGAATTAACATTCGACAAAACTAATACAGATGGCATGATGTTAGAAGATGGCATATCAAAAACAAGTTGGCTAGACTTGTTTGTTGCATTTAAAAGAATTATACTAAAAGGAAAAAAATGAAAAAGATTTTAATATTATTATTTACAATATTATGCATAGGATGTGAGGTTTACACACCAACAGGTTCAGTCACAGTTGGCCCTCACGTCGACGCTCCCCAAACCTGCACTTATGATGATACGCCATATTATTATGAAGATGTATGGACATGTTGGAATGGTTGTTGCACATGGGTAATTGATTATCCTTATTATTACACAACATGTGAAGAAACATGGTGTGTTCATGAAACGCAAGCCGGATTGGCCGTATATTGCAGTTGGGAGTTGGTAGATGAATATTGTTATTAATGCCCTCGTAGCTCAGATGGAAGAGCATTGGTCTTCTAAACCAATGGTCGCAGGTTCGAGTCCTGCCGAGGGCGCCAAATTTTAACTTTAATGGAGACTACGTGAAAGATTTATATTGGTTAGGAAACGAAAGAAAAAGAAACACAGAAAGCACCGAGAAAAGCAATATTCTTATAATTTCAGATTCTGGAGATTCTGATGATAAAATAGAGCGTTCGGATAATAGAATTTATTTTTATTCAGAAGTGAACAGAGCTAAAATTTTACAATTAAACAAAGAAATTCGAAATCTTAATTTGGATATTTTACAAACTTGTAAAGTGTTGAACCTTCCTGAGTCAGCACACATATATATACATATTAATAGCTATGGTGGAAGTATTTTTGCTGGCCTAGCTGCTGTTGACCATATTAAAAAATCTGAAGTACCAATAACTTCTGTTGTCGATGGATGTGCAGCTAGCGCCGCCACAATGATGAGTATGGTTGCTAGCCATAGGCTGATACACGAGCATTCATTTATGTTGATACATCAACTTTCTTCTGGAATGTGGGGAAAGTATGAAGAATTAAAAGATGATATGAAAAATAGTAATTTGCTGATGAAAACAATTAAAGATTTATATCAAGAACACACAAAAATACCTAAAACAAAATTAAATCAAATTTTAAAACATGACTTATGGTTTGACGCAAAAACATGTTTAAAATATGGACTAGTAGATGATATTATCTAATGCCCGAAAGAATTAAAATTACTTATTTATTATAAAGGTACCGCCTGTGAAGTTAGTTAGAGATTTCATCCCTCAGATTATCAAAGAAAGTGGGAAATCGTGTGAGTATTATGTTGCCTCTACGCACGAATACAAAAAATATTTATATGAAAAGATGCACGAAGAATTAGATGAGTTTTTCGAGAACCCATGTTATGAAGAAGCAGCAGACATGTACGAAGTTTTAAGCGCGATTTGTTTTTTACACGACATGACCATGGAACTTGTTAAAGACACAGCGAGGAATAAACGCAAAAAACGCGGTGGCTTCACAGACAAAATCATCCTAGAAAAAGTTATCAATAAAAATCAACGATAAAAAGGTTGACACACAAAAACAAGCATGATAGTATATACTCAGCATTATAAGATTTACGCGCCCGTAACTCAGTAGGTTAGAGTGCCACTCTTATAAGGTGGATGGCCCTGGTTCAAGTCCAGGCGGGCGTACTGGATAAAGGAGAAAATTAAATGAAGAAATTTATTGCATTATTGGTTGGGATGGCTTTTTGTGCGGGATGTCATATTCCGTATCCCGCAACAGGTATAAGGCCCCAACAAGTAGTTGAAACTTGGGAAGAAATTTGCACCGTGGAAAAAAACCCTTTGCCGGCAAAAGTATCAAAAAGAACTCATTGCCGGTGGGTTCGCACGAGATAAAACAATACTCCCGTAGCTCAGTTGGTTAGAGCAAGCGGCTTATAAGAGGAAAGTCATGAGAGAGAAAAAAAAGAAGTTCGAACATATTAAGAATAAGCACCAGTTCATTAAAAGGGCAAATGGAATTCATGAATTTAAATATAACTACTCGAAAGTTGAATTTCCTCAAAGAGAGCCGATGAAGGTAAAAGTTGGTCGACGGGGAGGAGGTACCGTCGAGGCTTTTCGAAAGGCTCCAAAGTACTATCGTGATGCTAAGATTGTTATAGGATGCCCAAAGCACGGCGATTTTACGCAAACCGCTAGAAAGCACATTGAAAAAAATGGCAGCGGATGCCCGACTTGTGCGCTACAGACCCGCACCGCCGCGCTTTACGGCAAAACCAAGACTGCTGATTATACCGCAGCAAATCCGTTTGAGATTGAAGACGGCGCAATTGCGCTTAAGACAACACCTTCTGATGGAGTCGAGCGTAAGGTGTTTTTAGATAAAGAGGATCGAGATATTCTCTCTATAGGGTTGTGGCTTGTCACCGGGCACCAAAAAAGCCGCCGCAGCCGTACAGAATATTGCCAGATGCGCCGCAACAACCGCATCGTCGTTGAAGGAGGGTATGAATGGCTTGGCGTAGGCCCAAAGATGCATCGCTTGATCTTATCGAGAATGCTGGGAAGACCGCTTCAACAAAAAGAATACGTTGATCACATCGATGGTGATGGTCTCAATAACAGAAGGCGCAATTTAAGATTGAGCACCAACGCGCAAAATATACGCAACACGGGAAAGGTTCGAAGTATGAACGGACGCGCGCCCTCATCACAATACAAGGGTGTATGTTTTGTATCGAAAACAAATAAGGACGGCACAGACGGGAGTCGGTATCATTCAAATATCGGCAGTTGTGACAAGAATAGTCCAACAAAAAGACGTCGCCTAGGCCTTTTTGAACCAACCCCAGAAGGAGAAATAGCGGCAGCAGAGGCTTATGATAGAGCAGTTGTTGGACTATGGGAGGTTGTCAATCCCGAACGGCAACTAAACTTTCCAGAGAAGCTAGAAGAATATTTAAAAAAATAAAACAATATACTCCCGTAGCTCAGTTGGTAGAGCAAGCGGCTCATAACCGCCAGGTCGTAGGTTCGAGTCCTACCGGGAGTACTTTAGAAAGGAGGAAATATGCTTACTAGTGTATGGACAACAATTATTTTAGGTGTGACTGCACTTGGTTTTTTTGTTTATGGTTTGATTAAGCGTGAAGAAAGGCTTCAAGAAATGGAGCGAAAAATCACAGTAAACCAAGAAAAATTTACCAATAAATAATTATCTGCCGCAGGAAGGCATGGGCTAACAGATGCCTTACATAGAATACCCGCGTTTTGAAAAATTAATTTTTATATTGACAATCTTGCGAGATGTCCTGTATAATAGACGCATAAGTTTGGAGAATTCACAATTTGAATTATAATGAAAAAGAAGATTTTTCGCAATTTGGCAAGTCTTTTCAAGAGAATTTGTGTCAGCTAATCCTTTTAGACCGCGCTTTTTCAGATCAAATGAAAGAAGTGTTAAATATTAATTTTTTAGAATTAAACTATTTGCAAGTTTTTGTTAAAAAGATCTTTAATTACAAAGAGGAATATAAAGTACATCCTTCTATTGAAATTATAACCACCATTTTAAGGACCGACATCGCACAAGAAAACGCATTAGTACAAAAACAGGTGCGTGATTTTTTTGCGCGGATGGCAAAAACCTCAGTACAAGACACAGAATATATTAAAAACGCCGCCGTTGACTTTTGCAAAAAACAAGTTCTAAAAGAAGCAATAATAAAATCAATCCCACTCCTTAAAAAATCATCATTTGAAGATGTTCAAAAATTAATTAACGATGCCATGAAGCTTGGCACAGATAATGATTGTGGCTATTATTATTTAAAAGATTTTGAAAAAAGATTTGAACTTATAGCTAGAGATCCTGTTTCAACAGGGTGGAGCGCCATTGACAAACTATGCAAAGGAGGGCTTGGGAATGGCGAACTCGGAGTTGTGATTGCCCCAACAGGAGCAGGGAAATCAATGGCCTTGGTACATTTAGGTGCACAAGTTCTAGAACAAGGCAAAAATGTGGTACACTACACACTAGAGTTAGCAGACACTGTAGTCGCGACAAGATACGATAGTTGTATCACGGGCATCGATTTAGAAGAAATATATAATAAAAAAGAAGAAGTTTACGAGGACATCAAGGACATAAAAGGACAGTTAATTATTAAGGAATATCCTACAAAATCTGCTGGAGTTAGCACTATTCGAGCCCACTTAGATAAACTAAAACAGCGTGGAATAGTTGTTGATACAATAATTGTTGATTATGGTGATTTATTACGAGCAAAAATGCCAAAAGATGAGAAAAGACACCAACTAGAGTCTATTTATGAAGAGCTACGAGGACTAGCACAAGAAAACTCTTGTCCAGTCTGGACCGCATCACAAACTAATCGATCAGGCCTAAATGCAGAGGTAATCACAATGGATTCTATATCAGAGGCATTTAATAAATGCTTTGTAGCAGATTTTATTTTTTCCTTGTCTAGAACAGTTGAGCATAAAAATGAAAACGGTGGAAGACTTTTCATAGCAAAGAACAGATTTGGCCCAGATGGCTTGGTGTATCCTATTTTTATGGACACTTCGAATGTAAAAATTGATGTGCTGCCACAAATAGAAACATTTTCCGAGATTAAAAAGAATGTGCTTAAGAAACAAGAAAAAAGTTTACAAGAAAAATATCAAAAGTTTAGAAAAGGCAAAAAATGACAAAAAATGCAACAATTGAAAGAAAATTTGCAAAAAAGAAAACACTAGAATATTTTAAAGGAGACGAATTGGCAACAAACGTTTTCCTAACAAAATATGCTCTTAAAAATAAAGAAAATGAATTTGTTGAAAAAAGCCCAGATGATATGCACAGGCGCCTCGCAAAAGAATTTGCGAGAATGGAGAACAAATTTGGAGGAGAAAATAAATTATCCAAAGAAAAAATTTATGATCTTTTAAAAGACTTCAAATATATTGTGCCACAAGGCTCACCAATGATGGGTATAGGAAACAACTATGTTAATGTTTCTTTATCAAATTGCGTCGTTGTCGAATCGCCTAAAGATAACATTTCTTCCATAATGGACGCCGGCAAAGAATTAGCTAATCTTTTTAAAAGGCGCTGCGGCGTTGGCCTAGACATTTCAAATCTCCGCCCAGAAAATACGCCTGTAGGCAACTCGGCCGGAACAACAACTGGAGCATGGTCTTTCGCTGACTTTTATTCCTATGTGTGTAGAATGATTGGACAAAACGGCCGACGTGGAGCCTTAATGATCACAATGGATGTGCGCCACCCCGATATTGAAAAATTTGTTGAAATGAAACAAGACTTATCAAAAGTCACGGGAGCAAATGTTTCTGTTAAGATCACAGATGATTTTATGCGCGCAGTCGAGAATAATAATAGTTTTGCTTTGAGGTTTCCTGTTGAAAGTTCTCCAACAAAATATAAACTCGCGAAAGAAATAAAAGCTAGCGTTTTGTGGGAAAAAATTATAAACTCAGCAACAAAAACAGCAGAGCCCGGCATTTTAATGTGGGATAACATAACAAAATACTTACCAGCAGAATCTTATCGAGAAGAAGGATTCCAAACTATTTGCACAAACCCGTGCTCGGAAATACCTTTGTCAGCTTACGACAGTTGCAGGCTTGTTTCCATCAACTTAAAGAATTTTGTAAAAGATAAATTTACAAAAAATGCCTATTTTGATTTTGAGCAATTTAAAGAAATTACAAAAGCTGGAATGAGGCTGTCAGATGATTTGGTAGAACTTGAGATAGAAAAGCTTGAAAAAATTATTGAAGTTGCAGATACCTTAGATGAGAAAAAACTATGGGGAAAACTTTTGTCTGCATGTAAAAAAGGCCGAAGAACTGGCCTGGGTACACATGGTTTGGCCGACGCGCTAGCTTGCCTTGGCCTACCTTATGATTCTAAAAAAGCATTAAAAACAATCGACAATATATATGCGACATTAAAAGATTCGGCTTACAAAGAAAGTTGTTTTCTAGCACGAGAACGCGGATCCTTCGAAGTCTTTAACTGGGAAAAAGAAAAGAACAACCTTTTTATTAAAAGTCTCGCACCAGCATTGCAAGAACTAATAGCAAAGTATGGTAGAAGAAATATTTCAATATTGACAAACGCGCCAACTGGATCCGTTTCAATCATGTCACAGACTAGCTCTGGATTAGAACCTGTATTTAGGAATTCATATATACGCCGTAGAAAGTTAAGCCACAATGAAAAAAACGTTAAAGCTGATTTTATAGATGAACTAGGGGACAAATGGCTAGAATACGAAGTATATCACCACAACCTACAAGAATGGATTGATTTACATTCAAATGATAAAATACCAGACTTTTTTGTGACGAGCGATAATATTGATTGGGAAAAAAGAGTAAAGATACAATCTGTTATTCAAAAACATATTGATCATGCAATTAGCTCCACAATTAATTTACCAAAAGGTACCCCCTCAGAAGTCGTTGGTGAGCTTTATTTTAAAGGCTGGAAAGCCGGCCTTAAAGGCATTACAGTATATGTCGACGGCTCTAGAACCGGCGTTTTGATAGCCGAAAAAGATACTAAAAAAGAATCATTTCCACAAAATGGAGCCCCAAGTCGACCAAAAGATTTAGCCTGTGATATTCATCACACAACAATTAAAGGAGAAAAATGGACAATTTTAGTAGGCCTATTTGAGGGTCGGCCATATGAAGTACTGGGCGGCCTATCAAATCTTATTGAAATTCCTAAGAGCTATACAACAGGTGTTTTAACAAAACATCACTATAAAACAAAATCAAACCGATATGATTTAAAGTTTGGTACAAATGGCGATGAAGTAGTTGTGAAAGGCATCGTAAAAGTTTTTGATAACCCAAATCATTCGGCTTTTACAAGGATGATTTCTTTAAGCTTGCGCCATGGAGGCCCACCAAGATTATTGGTGGAACAGCTTTTAAAGGACAAAGACCATGATATGTTTAGTTTTGCACGCTGTCTAGCTAGAATCCTTAAGAACTATATTAAAGATGGTGAAGAAGCGCATTCGGACAAAGCATGTCCAGAATGCAATGCTGAAGGCTTAATTTATCAAGATGGTTGTGTAACTTGCGCTAGTTGCGGTTATGCAAAATGTGGTTAAAATAATTTTTAAACAAGATATAATAAAATTAAAGGAGGGAATATGTCTGTAGAATTAAAAATACTTGATCAAGCTGATCAAGAAAAAGAAGTTTCAAAAGAAGAATATGCTATAAGTTATCTTAAGTCTCTAATTGCTATTGAACAAGCTATAGAGCCGTATAAGGAACAAAAGAAAGAGTTAAGAAAAGAGTACATTGAAAATGGCTGGCTTACGCGCCATGATATTTGGAGCGCAATAAAAGCCTTTCGTTTGTACGAACAAGATGCCGACATGGATGACTTGAACGATATGTTTGAAACAGTAGAAAAGCAATTTGGAAGTAAAGATGTTTAATCCATTGAATCGCCATTTATTGGTTGAACAAATAAAAAGAGAAGCGCCTGAAAAAGAAGAATCTCTAGTTTTAGTTCCAGATAGTTATTCAATAAAAAAGTCTCCATATGGAACTTACACAATATTGAAACTTGCACCTGACTGCGAAAAACTTAAGAAAGAACACATTAATTGTAGTGTTGTAGTTGATGAAAGCATGGTGCAAGAAATAACTATTGATGATCAAAGATACTATTTAGTATTAGAAAATTATATTTATGGAACCTTCAAATAAAAAACACAACATGAAAAATTTTATTAAAAATTTTAAAAGTTTTTTGATAGAATCAGAGCTAAGTGATTATGATTTAGGTGGAACAATGTATCTCTTTTAATGGAGGAGAATAAACAATGGCAAAATTAAGTTTTGAAGAATTAAAAAAATTATTTCGCAAAAATAGTGACAGCGATGCTTTTTTAATTGAATCATCTTATAATAGGATTCGGGACCACATCGAAGGTGGCGCCTCGTTTGTTATGATTACCGCCGATCGACACGAAAGGAGCGGCAAAGAAAACAAATCAAAATATCAACAATTAAAACAAGATTATAAAACAGCCGGGTTCCCTTTTACCGAAGTAAAAGGCGGGTTTAAAGAAACAACAAAAATAGTTACAGATCCTGAAACAGGAGAAACAAAGCAAGTCGCTCTAGAAGAACCAGCACATGTTACAGAAAGTACACTTTTAGTAACAGCCCACAAACGAGGGGATGTCGAAAGAGAAGTGTTAAATCCTTCGGAACAACTTTTTTCTTTTACAACCGAAGTTGCAAAAAAATATAACCAAGAAGCTTTTATTTTTGGAGAATCAGCCGAATCAAAATCAGGTCGAGTTTTTAAAGATATTAGAGCATATGATAATGACGGTAATTTTATAAAAGAAAACTGGGCAGGCCCGTGGAATTCCGTCGAAACAGTAAAAGGAGACTCAGAATTTTGGTCTAGAATAAAAGGCAAACATTTCCAACTTAAAGAGCAAAAGAAAAAGACCTCTCAACCACGCTCTTGGATCGAGGCTATGAAAAAAAGCCGCTCAGGCGAAACTTGGTAGTTAATAAGGAGAATGAAATAAATGTTTAGTTATGTTTTAAAAAAAGGCGACGAGGGCCAAGAAGTAAAAAGACTGCAATCGGCTCTTAATATAACCTGCGATGGTGATTATGGGCCTTTAACTAAAAAGGCAGTAAAAGAATATCAATCAGCAAACAAATTGGCAGTTGATGGTACCGCAGGCCCACAGACATTGGGCCACTTAGATATCAAGGTTCTTCCTGGTATAGATGTTAGCTCTCACAATGGTACAGTTAATTGGGAAAAAGCTGCAGCAGCAGGAATTAAGTTTGCCTGGGTAAAAGCAACCGAAGGCCAAACTCATGTTAACCGCGATTGGGTAAAACGATATAACGGTGCAGTTGAAAATAATATTGTTGTAGGAGCTTATCATTTTGCTCGCCCCGATCTTAATAAGTATGACAACCCGGAAGCAGATGCAAGAGCAGAGTTTAAACACTTTCGAGACATCTTGCGACAGGTTGGTGGACTTAAGTGCGGAAACCTGGTACCAGCAATTGATCTTGAAGCAGGAATGAAGACCGACGATCAGTACAACGCAAATTGGTACTTAGAATGGTTAAGTCTTGCCGAAGAAGAATGGGGTGTTAAGCCCATTGTGTACACAGCTAGATGGGCGTGGAATTTGTATATACGCGGTGCGAGCGAAGAGAGTCGCCAAAAATTTACAGAATATCCTGTTTGGTGGGCGAACTACATTCGCAAGGATCGACTAGTCGGGCCAGAGAAACAGTTAAGGGGATGGGATACGTGGGATGTATGGCAACATACTGGCCATGGCTCGTGCCCAGGACTTAAAGGTAGAGTTGACTTAAATTGGATGGCCGGCAACCAATTAGAAAATTTGATAGTATCATAAAAAAAGGAATTCAACAATGTTAGAACTATTGGTAAGCGCTATTATAGCTAGCGGCCCAGCCGTAATTTACGATGAGTTAATAAATGTAGCCATAAATGAATGCCCCCATGCTTATTGGGAAAATGTTAATGAAGAAGTTTTAGAGGATTTAATAAACATTGAGGATCAATATTTTGGACAATATAATATCCCTGAAGGTTTACGCGGGATGCTTTTAGCAGCCGCATGTATAGAAAGTGGCTATAATCCGCGTGCTCGCGGTGACTGGACAAAAACTTCCAAAGGCAAGCGCATAGCCCGGGCCAAAGGGATTGTTCAGTTATGGCCGTGGTGGACACAAGAATATAAAATAAAGAGATTTAATTATAAAGACTCCGCTCATGCTTGGATGCAACACATTGTTAAACAGCGCCATAAAATTAAAAAATTTAAATGGTGCTCGCGCCGATTTACAAATGAGCAAAAGTGGATTGTAGCTTGGGTTCAGACAACACGAGGGCCGACTAGAACAACAAAAGGCCATCGGTGTTACCAAGTTCCAAGCCATTATAAACTATTGAAGAAATGGCATCGCGAAGTTAAAAAACACCAACATAGTAACGCGTGTGACTGTTGATTGAACTACCCCAATACAAATACGCAAAAATTGTAGTGGGAGGCACTTTAAATGCTTTACTTTATTCTTATAACAATGGTCTACCTTTAATAATAAATAATTTTTGTTGCCCTTATCGGTTTGAGCCTAAAAAAAAAGAACTCTGGAATAAATTATATTTTTTATTATCTCTTTCTGGGCTTAACCTTTTGGGAGACAAGACAGAAAATATTCGAATTTGTAATGAAGAGCTATCAATAACTACAAATGATTCAAAGGTTGTAAAAATAAAGTTTAATAAATTAATAATTTTTGATGATGATTCTATATTTGGTCTTCCTTTACCGACAGAAGAAAGAAATAAATTTATAGTATTGGATTGGATGATTGCAAAACCGTGCGCAGAACATAATAAAAAACATATTTCTACTAATGATAATTTCGTAAAGGATGTACATTTTTATCCAACAGATAGAATAGATGGCAATCATTTAAACAAAAAAGATTTGATGGTTGTTTCATATTTAACAAAAAAACAATTACAAGATTTTAATTATTCGGACACTTATGCTAGATTTAAAACCGAAAATTTATTAAAAGAAAAAGGAATAACTGGTAGGAAAAATGGTTTTCAAAATGGAAAACAAATATATTATATCTTAAAACTTGAAGCAAAAAAAAGAGAAATAAGAAAACTAGAAATGAACTTATACAAAGATACAAAAAATCTAAAATTTAAATATAAAAATGTTTTACAAAATAAAAGTTCTCTTGTAAATTATGCGAACAAGCTTAATAAGCTATTAAGCATTTTATGATTGAAGTTGGCTCACAAAATTCGCATTCTTTCCACCTAGCCGGAATCGTACCAGTTGCTGGTCAAAAATTAGATTTTAATTTTCCATGGCATGATTGTCTGCAGCCAATAGGAAAAAACTATTTAGCAGTCGAAAGAGCAGTTTTAGAATGTGCATATGCAGGGTGCGAAACTATTTGGGTTGTTTGTCACAACGACATGCAACCACTAATTAAACATCGCCTAGGCGAATATGTTCTAGATCCAGCTTTTCTACAAAGAACAAGGTTTAGCGCTGAAGGAGAACAACATGAAATACCAATTTATTATGTGCCAATACACCCCAAAGATAGAGATAAAAGAGATTGTTTAGGTTGGAGCGTCTTGTATGGTGCGTTGACTTCTTATTGGTTAAGTAAAACAATTAGTAAATGGGTAGTGCCAGATCGATTTTATGCAGCTTTTCCTCACGGGGTTTATAACCCAGAACTAATTCAGCCATTTAGAAAAAACATATCTAGCAAATCTCCATTTTATATCTCTTGGAACGGAAAAAGCATGAAAGATAATGAATACCTAGGCTTTACTTTTGATGGAGAGGATTTTAAAAAATGTCGCAAGTTTTTGAGAAAAGAAAGCACGGGAGAGTTCATTGGATATGATACTGATAGGATTCCGATTGAAGAAAGATGGTCAGCAAGATTTTTTGAGCTTGACAAAATATTCAAACATGTTAATATAGAAGAGGCAAACGTGTTGGAAGTCCCATGGTATTATAACATTAGCACCTGGGATGGTCTTTGTGCCTTTCTTGGTTCCAAAGATCGCAAAAAACTTGACAAGCCTTATGATATAGGATATCATAAACTAAACTCGATTGGAACGGACAATGAAGAAAAATAAAGTACCTTTTGTTGGTCTACACGCTCATAGCGTTGCTGGATCACCTTTTGATGGTTTGGGGTATCCTCAAGAACATATGGATTATGCATTTGAAAATGGATCTGACGCTTTGGCATTAACGGATCATGGCAATATGAATGGCATGGCCTATCAAGTTTTACACGCCAAACAAATGCAAAAAAATGGTAAAGATTTTAAACCAATCTTTGGAGTCGAGGCATATTTTTTGCCTAGTATACGAGGGTGGCAAAAGGAACACGAAAAAGCAAAAGCTGATAAAAAGCATAAAATCAAAGAGGATCTGCAAACAGGCACTACTATTGAAGACGAGGGCGCATCAAAACGCGCTCTTAAAAACATCCTCAATCGCCGACGCCATCTTATATTACTAGCTCAAAATCAAGTTGGTTTAAATAACATTTTTGAGTTGGTATCTAGATCTTTTTCAAGAGAAAGTTTTTATAGATTTCCTAGAATTGATTATAACATGCTTAAAAAACATAACGAAGGAGTAATTGCTGCTAGTGCATGTCTAGGCGGCGTATATGCTGGTAATTACTGGGAAAATAAAGAAAACGGGGAAGATGCAGTCATTGAGGCCATGCGTGAAACCACTTATAAAATGTTAGATATTTTTGGAGAAAGATGGTACGGAGAGCTTCAATGGAACAATATACCAGATCAACATAGACTAAACAAATATATTATTCAACTTCATTATGAATTTGGTATTCCGTTGATCTCAACAGCAGACAGCCATTACCCCAATCCAGATGCTTGGAAGGACCGAGAGTTGTATAGAAAGCTTGGGTGGCTTGGCAAAGGTGGCCTGCCCGAGTGGGCAACATCAGAATTGCCAGAAGGAGTTGAAGAAATTGGATATGAATTATATCCTAAAAATGGCAATCAAATGTGGGACTCATATAAATTCTATTCTGATAAATGTGGAGTAGAATACAACGATGATTTGATTAGACAATCTATTGAAGAAACTCACAACATTGCTCATAACAAAATTGAGAATTTTATGCCAGATAATGAAGTGCGTTTGCCAAACTTTGTTGTCCCGGCTGGATTGACAGCGACACAGGCTTTAACTAGAGTTTGCGTCGATCAACTTAGGTCCAAAAACTTACATAATGATAAAGAATATATTTCACGATTAAAAGAAGAACTGGAAGTCATCGATGACAGAGGGTTTAGCAAATATTTTCTTACGATGAACGCAATTGCTTCAAAAGCAAATCAAGTTCAGTTAACTGGTCCTGGCCGCGGCTCCGCAGCAGGTTCTCTAGTGGCATATGTTCTTGGAATTACACAGGTTAATCCTATTAAGTACAATTTACTTTTTTCAAGGTTCCTCCGCAGAGATGCGAAAGACTATCCTGATATTGATTATGATGTTTCGGATCCAATGGAGCTGAAAGAATTATTAATGGAAGAGTGGGGCCACAACACAGTGGTCCCAATTTCTAACTTTAATACTTTGCAGCTCCGTTCTTTAGTTAAAGATATTTCAAAATTATATGAGATTCCTTTCTCTGAGGCCAACTCAGTAACATCTAAGATGTTGAAAGAGGCTACACCACTAGCAAAGAAGAAGCATGGTATTAAAGCTGGTGTATACGTACCAACATTTGAAGAAGTTATGGAATATTCCGATTCCTTGAAAGCTTTTCTTGAAAAATATCCTCATATTGCTAACCATATTCATGTTTTATATGGCCAAGTTCGTTCCGTATCCAGGCACGCAGGTGGAGTTGTTGTAGGAGAAAATCTGAACGAACATATGCCACTTATTAACAGTGGTGGTGTGACACAAACTCCATGGTCAGAAGGATTAAATGTGCGACACCTTGAAACCATGGGTTTTATCAAATTTGACATCCTTGGGCTTTCAACTTTAAAAATGATTGAAGGTGCAATTGGTCACATATTGAAACGGCACCACAATGTTGAAAATCCAACGTTTGAACAAATACAAAAATATTATGATGAGACTTTACACCCAGATAAAATTAACTTTAATGATCAACAAGTTTATAAGAATATATTTCACAAAGGAAAATGGGCTGGCATATTTCAATTCACAGAAACTGGAGCACAAAAATTTTGTGTAAAAGCCAAGCCAAATAATATTATTAATATTGCTGCCATTACATCGATTTATCGACCAGGCCCGTTAAGTGCAAACGTACATGAAAGCTTCATTGAAGCAAAAGAAAACCCAAACAACATTAAATATATGAATGATGTTGTAAAAGAAATTACAAAAGAAACTTATGGCTTCTTAATTTTTCAGGAACAAATTGCGCTGTTGGCGCACAAACTTGGTAAAAATTTAAGTTTAGATGAAGGCAATAAACTTCGGAAACTCTTAACCAAAAAAGGGACTGGAGAAGTAGCAAAAGAAAAGTCAAAAATTAAAGAAAAATTCATTATTGGGTGCATTGAGAAAGGATTGACAGAAAAATGGGCGAATAAAATGTGGCAAAAGTTTGAGTTCTTCTCAGGTTATGGCTTCAACAAATCACACGCTGTTTCTTATTCAATTATTTCTTATCAATGTGCTTGGTTGTTTAATTATTATCCAGCAGAGTGGATGGCTGCTTTCCTTGACAAAGAACCAGAAACAAGAAAAGAAAAAGCTATAAATCTTGCTAAAAAATATGGATTTAAAATTCAATCAATTGATATAAACAAGTCTGGTGTCGTTTGGGAGATATCTGAAGATAACAAAAAACTCATTCAGCCATTAACTTCTTTAAAAGGCCTTGGCGACAAAGCAATTAAACAAATAATAGAGAATCGTCCTTTCACAACTATGGAAGAGCTTTTATTTAATGAGAACATTATTTACTCCAAATTAAACAAAAAAGCTCTTGATGTCTTAGTGAGAAGCCGCGCTCTTAATAGTTTAGTTGATGAAAGATTTTCAGGGCTTAAACATTTTTGGTCAGCAACAGCCGTAGACAGACCAAAAAATCTTAAAAAGTTTAAAGAAAATATTCAACTTTATGAGCCGGAAGGTGATTTTTCTAGTAAAGAAATGATAGACAATCTGGTATCATTAACTGGTATCTTTCCAATGAATTTAGTTTTAGATGATGAAGTTTTAAATCAATTAAGAGACTACCAAATCCCACCACTAGGAGAGTGGGATAATGATCTTGGAGTTGCTTGGTTTGTGCCAAGAGAAGTCATTCAGAAAAAAACAAAGAATGGCAACCCTTATTGGATAGTAAAAGTTATCGATGAAACTTCGACTCTTAACGGCATTAAGTGTTGGGGAGTCAACTCAAAAAAAGATAAGATACACATAAATCAACCCTACGTTGCTAGATTAGATTATAGTGAAGAATGGGGTTTTAGCACAAGATCAATAAGATATAATTTTAAACTTTTAAAATAAAAGGAACCGATTAATGAAAAAATGCAACAGATGTAAAAAACAAAAAAACCAAACAGAGTTTTATAGAGATAAATCGCGCCCTGATGGTTATCATTACACTTGCAAGATCTGCAAAAAGCCATACTTTACGCGTTATTGGAGAGAAAATAGAGAAAAGGTTCAAGCACGTTGTCGGGCAAATTACCGCCCAGAGAAACAAAAAGCTAAACGTGAAAGATATCGAAAAAATGAAGTATATAAGTTGGTTTTTCCAAATGGATCTTATTATATTGGTCAAAGTACATGGGGTGCCGCCCGGCGCTTAGGATGGCATTTTAGCGAATCCTTACACAAACAGGGAGGCAACCCACACATCCACAAAATGATTCAAAGCGGATTAAAACGAAACGAGATTACAGTTGAAATTATTAAAACTTTCCCAAAGGGGCAGGAAAACGAAATGAAAAATTTTGAAGCACTACTTATCGAACAAAGCTTAAAAGATCCAGAATGTTTAAACATGCGGGTGGTGCGATGATTCTTAAAGTATGTCGAATTAGAACAGATGCAAAACTACCAACACGAGCGTATCGAACGGATGCGGGGATGGACTTATATTATTGTCCGAATGGAGATAAAAAATTATATGACGAAAGAAGTTTCCATATTCCGCCTAGAGAATCACGCTTGTTACCGACCGGAATAAAAGTGGAGGTGCCTTGTGGACATATGTTGGAAATTAAAAATAAGTCAGGCGTGGCCTACAAACGACAACTTTTGGTCGGGGCTTGTGTTGTGGATTCTGGATACAATGGAGAAGTGTATGTGAACCTTCACAACATTGGCTCTGAAACTCAAGTGATTAAGACAGGAGATAAAATTGCACAAGCAGTTATGATCCCCGTTGTCCATTGTAAAGTTGAAGAGGTCGAAACCGACCAATTTTTAAACTTTCACTCAAAACGCGGCGAAGGTGGCTTCGGCTCCACAGGAGAAAAATGATGAGTTCACTTAAAAGAAGTCTTAAGAGACAAAATAAAGATAAAGCGAAAAAAAGTGCTAAAAAAGAGATGGCAACTAAAGTCGCACTATTTGATAAACTTCCAGACGAATGTCTAGCCTGTGAAAAATCATTTGATAAAACAAATAAAGAAATGGTTACTACGTGGAACGTCGTAGTCCGCGAAGAAGAAAAAATAGTACGTTTGTATTGCCCAGCTTGCTGGGAAAAAGCTGTTGAAATCCTTGAAGATTTTAAAAAACACTTAGAGGAGAAAAAAGAAAATGAAATTCCTAAATGAAGAAAAAATAGCAATTTTCGGATTTGCAATTAGTGTGGTTATTATTAGCCTTATATTTTACTTTGCTGCGAAAACATGCTAATATGAAAGGACAAAAATGACTGATAGTATAAATCATCCAAAACATTATAACATAAATTGGGTCGGAGAGCAGGCCATCGAAACATTTGATTACATCAACTCTTGGAAAATGGGGTATGCTGAAGGAAATATAATTAAATATGTTTCAAGACATAAATATAAAGGAAAAGCTATTCAAGATTTAAAAAAGGCTCGTTGGTATCTTGATAAAATGATTGAAGAGTTGGAAAAAAATGCAAATAGGTGATTTGATAAAACATAAAACTGCTGAAAACCACAGGAATAATATTGGACATTTTTATGACTGGGCATGAGCTTGAATGCCACAATGAAGAGTGGGCAGTGATACTGTTTTCAGACAATACGACCACATCAAGAGCGTCCTTTGAACTATTAAAAGATAACTGGGAGGTTGTTAGTGAAATTTAAAGAAGCTTTAACATATGATGATGTACTACTGGTGCCCCAATATTCAGATATTGAGAGTAGAAAAGAAATTGATATTGGGAACGCCTTAGATAAAAAGATACATTTGGGTCTTCCAATTATATCGGCTCCAATGGATACTGTGACGGCTGCTAATATGGCAGTTGCCATGGGAAGGGCAGGTGCATTAGGAATAATTCATCGCTATAGTTCAATTGAAGAACAGTGCAAAATGGTTAAAGAAGCTTGGGAACATGTTGAATATGTTGGAGCCGCTGTAGGAGTTGTTGGTGATTATTTGAAACGGGCTTCGCGCTTATATCACAATGGCGCAAAAGTTTTATGTATTGATATAGCCCACGGTCATCATAAATTAGCAGAAAAAGCAATTAAATCTATTAAAGAGTTGCTTAATGACAGCGTGCATATTATAGCTGGAAATGTAGCCACACTGGAAGGGTTCAATGCTTTAGCAGATTGGGGCGCCGATAGTGTGCGTTGTAATATTGGAGGAGGGTCAATTTGTTCAACAAGAATTCAAACTGGTCATGGAATGCCGGGGTTACAAACTATTTTTGATTGTGCGAAATCAGATCGAAATGCAAAAATTATTGCTGATGGGGGTATTCGTTCTTCTGGCGATGCTGTAAAAGCTTTAGCTGCTGGCGCCAGTTTTGTAATGCTTGGGTCCATGTTGGCTGGCACTGATGAATCGCCTGGCGATATGATTGTTGGAGTGTTAAACACAAAAACAAAAGTTTATAGAGGAATGGCAAGCAAAGAAGCACAATTTGAATGGAGAGGGAAATATTCTTCAAACGAAGGTATATCCACAACAATTCCATATAAAAGCAGTGTAAAAAATGTATTAGCAGACTTAAGTGATGGCATCAAATCAGGGCTATCATACTCAGGCTGTAGAAATATAACAGAGTTGCAAGAAAATGCTATTTTTGTACGTCAAACTTCCTCTGGTTTAAACGAAAGTAAAACTCATATATTAGGAAGAAAATAATGTCTAATTATGGAAAAATATTAAAACAAATTTGTTTTGATAGCAATGATAATCTTCATGCTAATTTAAAATTACGCTTGCATTATGATGATCTTAAAATAAAAGAATTTTTTAATGAAGTTATAAAAGCTTACATAAATAAAAATGAGCATTTTACAAATTTTATTGAAGAATTAAAAGAACGAAAGAATATTTCAAAAATAAAACGAAATAAAGCAAGCCGCGCGCGATCAAAAGCAAAAGGAATAGAAAAATCATTTGGTTTAAATGATTCAGAGATTGAAAATATATTTGATATAATAGAAAAGGAGCAAAATATATGAATAATTGTGCAAAGAAATGCTTATCAAGCAACAGCAAGTGCAACAAAGAAGATTGTCGTATGTGGATTGACTATAAAAAAGATCTAAATTGCGCTTTAGTTACTGTTCATAACAACAAAGGTCCAATGAGTTTAGAAGAAGTTTCAAAAAGATTTAATTTAAGTTTTGTAAGAATTAAACAAATACAAGATAAAGCGTTACAAAAATTAAAGAAAAATAATCCATTACTGAAATAAAACACTATTTATTACTATAAAAGCCTATTTTAAGGAGAGGTACGTATGAGCGACAAAAAAGAACAACTATTAAACGAGTCAACGGTCCGCCGTTTTATGGGACTAGCGGGAATTGGCGCATTGACTGAGAAGTTTGTTGAAGACAAGGATTTGAACGAAGTGATCACGGGCACGACCACCGACCCTGGCACGGCTGGATTTGACCCCGATGCATCTGTCCTCGATGAACCTGTCACCGAACAACTAGACGATGAAGTCCCCCCTATGCCCGGTGAAATGGCAGAGCCTGGTCCTGAAGATGAATTGCCGCTCGATGCTGAAGAGGTTCCAGGCGAAGAAGGTGTTGAGGATGTAGACCTAAGCCAAGAAGAAGCTGATGTACTTATTTCTCTTGGTAAGAAACTAGAAGCTGAAGTGGTTGGCGACGAAGAAGTCCCCCCTGAAGAAGCAGGAATGCCCCCAGAAGGAGAAATGCCTCCGGGAATGATGGGTCCGCCACCAATGGCAGAATCTCTTATCCACGAACTTACTGCGCGTGTTTCTAAACGAATTAAAAAGGAATATATCGTTAACGAAGTAATGAAGCGCGTAGCAAAACGTTTGCACGGCAGCCCTGAAAGAAAAAAAAAGTAGAAAATAACAATACTGCCAATAAGATGTTAGACGACATTTTAAAAGAAAATCAAGAAAAAATAGTTGACAAAATAGCCGACACTCTGATAAAATATTTATCAGAGAAACAATAGGAGAACTCATGTATGAACTTATGTGGTTTGTTGGCGGTGCATTAATATATCAACTTTTGGCTAAAACATTAAAAGTTGCTCAAATTTATATGTTTTTTCAAGAAATTCATATACATGCGCTAATGATGCTTGAAGCCGCATCTCAAGACTTAGATGCTGCTAGAGAATTAAAAGCACAACTAATAAACGAGTCTGAGCTTGAAAAAGAACAAGTAGACCTAATTAACACTGCAGATGAACAAGCTATCGAGACTTGGAGGGTATCTGCAGTTTTTAAAATTCAACATTTTATTCCAGGTGCCTTTAGAGATACAATTAAATATGACACTTGGGATGGATTAAAAAAACACTTAAAAAATACGTTGAAAAAATGATAAATGATAAAAAAGCATTTTTAAAGTGGTTAAGAGACGAGCAAGCAATATCTAGCAGTGAAAATCTTATTTCCGCAGAAAAAGCTTTTTTTGCAAACTCTGTTCTTATCTGGTGCACTCACGAAACTCAGAAAGGAACAATGAGCCCAACACAAATTGAAAATTGTATTCACACTTTGAGACGTTTTTTAAAAGGAAAACTTGACCTTTGCTGGAATAATGGTATAATTAAAGTACGAAAGCCTTTAAAAAAAGGAGCAAAAAAATGCAAGCAATAGCATGGCGAACACAGACGAAAAATAAAAAAGAATTTAATTATAGGCTGCAGGTTGAAGGAATAAAAGGAATAAGAGCAAGAAATCGCATCCTTAAAACTGTTAAGGATTGGGAGTCTACTGGAGAAGGGAAATCTAATGAAAGAGAATATATTTTAATTTTTTCGCGCACCTTCAATACGGCAAAGTCATGGCTCAGTTGGGCAAAGAAGTTTCCTTATGAGCTAATAGAAATAAAAAAAGATGGCACGCCTAAACCATTGAAACTTGGCACCGCCAGAAATAAACAAAAGAAAGCTTAACTTATGTAAAGGAAAATAGTAAAATGATAGTGTGGTTTTTAATCATGATAAATAAAAAATTATCAAAAAAACATGGTTGGAATCCCCGCTGGTTTTGGGCCTGCACATTTGATAAACAATTAATAAAGAAGATTAGACAGTTTCAGAAAAAATGTGGCTTATTCCCAAGTGGCCTGTGTGGCAAAAAAACTTATCGTCTTATTTTGCTTAAAATTTTGTTAGATATTAAGAAAAGAAAACACTAATTATTATACTATGGTAGATGTAAACAAGCTAGTTTCAAAACATTATTTAAAATCAGACGTCTTGCTGGAGATGATCCAAAAACAACTTTACTCATCACGTGCAGAGTTTCTTGCGGAAGCAAAAGTTTTAGAAACTGAAGCTGAAGTTGAAGAAACTCGCGATATTACACTTAAACTTCCTATATTCCGACTCTCTGAAAAAATGTGGGGCAAAGAAGGAACACAAGATCGAGAAATTATAGAAAATATAATGGCTAAAATCATAGCCAAAGGAAACACTTTAGCTGAAAAAATACGTATTCTTAGCAATTTTATTCAAAGCCCTCCACAAACAAATGATATATCTGAAATCTTAAGTCATATTGTTTTTCTTGATACATTAACAAACATCATGGTGCACTTCAACGCCTCTGCTGCTGGCTTTACATTTGAAGGCTTCTTGGCCGCTTTGCTCGGGGGTATACAAATTCCTGCTGGACATGCTGCGGGGGTACAAGACCTTATCAATAACGATAAAATGCCTATTAGTTTGAAACTTCTTACAGGTGAAGGTGGCGAAGGAAAAGCTTCTGTCGAAGGTAGCTTTAAAGACTTGTGCGATCATTTTGTTGACATCGAAGGTCTTAGACAAGACCCAGAAAGTGGTCACTACCTTGGAGGCACTGCTGGCGCAGAAGGCCACATGACATATGTTGTGGCTTTAAAATCATTTAGAGAAAAAGAAGCAGAACAGGCACTAGAAGGTAGCCAAACAATAAGATTTTATCAATTTGATTTTAATGCTTATAATTTTTTAGATTCAATGCGATCAAATCCGCATAACATGAAGCTACTTTTGTTACCGGAAGACTTGGCCAACAATCCATTAGATGACCCCGCAACAACTCACGTGGAAGCTGGAGAAGAGGACTTGTTAAATATTTTTAATCATGAAGATTATGAAGCTTTAAAAGCTGATGACAAAAAGAAACTTGCTAGAATTATTGATAAATATGATGCTGACACTGCAAGAGATTATTTTGCGAACATGGATTTTCAAGACATTATTGACTCAAGAGGAAACACGACAGGAAGAAAAGAATTAGTTTGGAAAGACACTGGGAAAGGGTTTAAAGCGCCAAGAACAGACACAAGAAGTCAATTGCCATGGGAGCCGCAAAAAGGTTCCGAAAAGCTAAAAACTATTGGAGCCACCAAACATGATAGATACTTGGATGTCACAACTTCTGTCAAAATATTAGAACAAGCACTAGCTAAAAGCCCAGAAGACTTCTGGGGGTATATTGCAAGAACATTAGGGTACACTCAGGGTGCCAGCGGTTTAACACAATTCCACGTAGCAAGACGATATTACGAAAGAAAAAGCTATGATAAAGATGGCATGGGGTTTATTGGTCAAATCCCAATTGGCCGCGCCGCAGTCACCGCGTTAGCCCAACAATACATTGATGTTCTTAATCAAGAAATATTTGATCTTTTTGAAAAGGTCGAAACTCTGACTAATCAAATTAATGGTTATCTTATTGGTGGTGACAAAATGAAAGGACTTGCGGCAGCGAACACGGCTGGCGAAATTGAAACCGGCACAAGAGAATACGTTGAAAAAACGGAAGAAGCTTGATATTTTTAGTTAAAACACTAAAATAAAATGTTATAATATAATCAAACAAAGAGGTGCGCGTGAGCAAACAATACGAATCTGGTTTAAAACTTCATAATAAAATTCTTAAAGGTGTAAATGCTTTGGCTAATAGTGTAGCTTCTACTTTAGGCCCACGAGGTAGAAACGTGATTCTTTGTGCAAAAAATAAACGTCCCATTGTCACTAAAGATGGAGTATCAGTTGCTAAATTTATAGAATTTGATGATCCATTTGAAAATGTTGGCGCACAGATTATCAAACAAGCTGCCGCGAAAACCAACGCAGAAGCAGGAGATGGGACGACAACTTCTACTGTGTTAGCTAAAGCTATTTTAGAAAAAGCACAAAAGTTTTTAATTGCCGGCGCCCCTCCAATAGAATTAAAAAGAGGAATAGACAAAGCAGTTGCGGGTATTGTTGAAAATCTAAAAGAAATATCAAAACCAATTTCTTCTGAAGAGGATATTGCACATATCGCTACAATTTCTGCCAATGGTGACAAAACAATTGGGAAACTTATTGCAACAGCCGTAGATTTAGCAGGGAAAGATGGTGCAATTACTATTGAAGAGGCACGCTCAATTGAAACTAGTCTAGACATTGTAGAGGGCTTTCGATTTGATTCTGGTTATTTAGCATCTGCTTTTATCACAGATGAAAAAAGAGGTGTCGTAAAATATGAAGATCCCTTAATTCTAGTAACAGATGAAAAAATTGACACTGTTGATGAAATGATGCCAGTGTTAGAACTAATTTCGAGAGAAGTAAGACCTTGCATTCTTGTCGCGGATAACATCGAAGGGCAAGCACTTGCAGCACTCATTATGAATACCGTAAGAGGAACGCTCCGCGTTGCAGCAGTAAAAGCGCCGCGCTATGGAGAAGAAAGAAGAAATATTTTAAAAGATTTGGCACTTTCTGTTGGGGCAACTTTCATTACTCGCTCCGACGATTTAAGATTAAAAGACACTAAGTTAACAGACTTCGGCACAGCAAAAACATTTGAATGCTCCAAAAATTTTACAACAATAGCAGGTGGACGCGGAAAATTAGAAGATATAGAAAAAAGAATTGACGCTCTAAAAGCTGAATTGGAACAAACAGAAAACATGTATGAATGTGAGAAAATTCAAGAAAGGATAACAAGATTAGTTAGTGGTGTTGCTATTATTCGAGTCGGCGCCGCCACAGAAGTTGAAATGATTGAAAAAAAGCATAGGATTGAAGATGCACTAGCCGCTGTTTCGGCAGCGCAACTAGAAGGAATTGTTCCAGGTGGCGGTATTGCTTTAATTAGAGCTAGCAAAAATTTAAATATTAAGGTTGAGAACGAAGATCAACAGCTAGGAATTAAAATAGTTTTAGAAGCAATAAAGGAACCATTAAAACAAATGGCAATTAACGCTGGGGATTCACCAGATTTAGTTTTTTCTACTGTAAAAAATCAAAAAGATCCTTTTGGTATTGATTTTGTTTCTGGCAATGAAATTAATATGTTAGAAGAAGGGATCGTTGATCCGACGAAGGTGACACGATGCGCTTTACAGAATGCCGCATCAGTTGCATCCACTTTAATTACCACAAACCATGCCGTTATTGAAGTTTAATTACTACTTATAAGCAACAGGGGGACCTTTCCAATGGCTGACGATTCTGCGGTTGCATTCGCTGAAATATCTGGAAAATTTGATCAAATGATAGATAAAATAGAAACAGTCAAAGAGAGACAAGAAGAAATGGCCGCTGATATTTCTCATATCAAAGAAGCTGTTTACAATCCTGACCAAGGACTTTATGCTCGCTTAAGAGAGCTAGAATCTTGGAAAAACACCTCTTCTCGCCTCATTTGGCTTATAATCACAACTGTTGTTGGTTTAGGCGCAGCTACTATTTATAAATCTTTTTTTTAAAAAACACTTGACATCCATGATATTATATGTTATCTTAAGTTAGAGGGATAATAATGAGCAAAAGAGTAAACATTACATATTCAGTAGAATTTGAAAAAATACTTGAAACTATGAGAGAGTTGATTAATAAAACTTACGTATCAGAATATCGTTCTTTAGATAAAAACTTTAACGAGCTTTTAACCGCGCTTGGCGAAGAAGGCGAAAAAGAGGCGCTTCAAAAAATTGAAGAGATACGTCACAAGTTAATGAATCTCGATTTTTGCCTGAATGATTGCTATGACATAGTTTCGGATTATCAAAAAAAGCTACTAACGCCAGAGGAAAAAAATAATGATATCGGGTGATTTAATTTATTTTCCAGCAGGCACAGAGCTTCTTCAATACAATAAAGAGCTTGAAAATCTAGAACTCAACCCTGAAGAAACATACATTGGGCCATCTCCAATTAAATATAAAAGATTGGAAAAGCCTGCAAATTTATTATTGCTGGAAAAGAAATCAAGAGATAAACATTCAAAAGTTTTATTTGAGGGCGAAGAATGGTATGTTAAAGAATAGGAGTCGTTATGGTTAGATTAATAGAAGTTTGCGAAAAGGTTAGTGCATCAAATAGTTCTCAAAAGTTTTATACTCTAAGAGAGATTTATGTAAACCCAAAACATGTTGTTTCTCTTAGAGAGGAATCTTCATTTAAACAAAAGCTTGCAGAAGGCACTATGCCAGAAGGATTAGATTCTAGACAAGGTTTTACAAGAGTTACGCTGGATCGCGGCCAAACAGGATTAGATGTTATTGTTGTCGGCCAACCAAACATTGTAGAAACTAAGCTCAAAGGCGATCAAAAGGAGCTGCTACATGGATGAACATTTCATAATGTGGGTTAAAACTCATTGTCCTTTTTGCATTAAAGCCAAAGATAAACTTTTTGACCAAAAAGCCAGCTACACTGTTTACGCTATGGACAATAGACTTGAGGAATTGGACGACGTAAAGAAAAAATGGGCACACCCAACGGTTCCCGTTGTTGTGTTACAAAGAGATGACAAAGAAGAATTAATTGGCGGTTACTCCGACCTTGAAGAATGGTTTAATGAGGTAGGCAATGATTGAGTGTAGTTTATCTGAAATAGAAAAATATTCTTTTCCTTTTCTACCTGGTGGTAAAAAAGTTAAATATGGAAAGTATTCATATGCTATTTATCACAGCATCAAAGACTTTGGTAGAAAAGCTTGGGTTGTCATAGTTAACATTAATTTAGATTATGAGACACAAGTTTCTGAAGGTAAAGATTTAAAAGAAATTGCACAAGGCTGCATCGAATACTTAAACACTCCGCCTAAAAGCAAATATGGCAAACGAAGGAAGAGAAAACCTTTATATGGAACTTTTCAAGATGAACCATACCGCGTTTGTCTGAAAGAAAAGAATAATAAAAAGTATATACAAGCTTTGTTAATTGTTGGTGATAGGAAAAGAAAATGTTTTTGGGGCGAAGGAGAAAAGGTATATTTTAGAAAATGAGCAATGAAACATTTATTTATTCTTTTCCAGAAGACAAATACATTGAATATATGAATAAAGTTCATTTGGAAAAACAAGTCATCAACAATTTACTTTTTCACGAGCCATACATATCAGACAACATGCACGTAAGAGCTTTATTGTGCGAGCAATATGCTTCTTGCTATTATTTAGAAGAGATATTAGAAGACCTTGAAGATTCTTTTAGCACAAAAAGTCAAGAATTTTACTTAACCGACAAGCAAGCGTTGAAATTTACAGTTTTATTATCTTCCTTGGTCCGTATTAAAGAGGAGTTGCTAAAAAATACAGTTTCATTATCTTATCACTAGTTAATAACAGGTGAGAAGCGTATGAAAAAATTGATAATGATAATTGTAATTTCCTTTTTTTGCTTTGCCGCATATGCCGCTCCCCCGAAAGAACAACGCTCTAAATTTTACAACTTTGACGAACAACTCATCGACGGCCAGATAAGAAAACCAATTGTGCTTTATGCAAATGCCCGCGCAAAAGTTAAATTTGAGCGACTTTTAAGCCTAAAAAAATCTTTTTTGAACAAGATGTTTGAGACAAGCAAACATAACGTCTTTAAATAATTCACGAAATTAAGATAAAAAATGTAAGAGTTTTTCCTTTTTCAAATTATTAAACATATGTATTATTAGGTGCGTAATATTTTACGCACATTATCTCTACATAAAGGAACTGTGCGATGACGATAAAGGCTAAGGCCAAGTATGTCTTTCTGACAATACTGCCTTATATAATATTATATTTTTTACTACAATCAGCCTTAGCTATGAACACTAACCATAATTTAACCACCGACCTAGATAAGCTTATTCCTTTTGTACCAGAATTTATTTGGATTTATCACAGCATGATCCCAATATTTATTTTGACAACTGTAATATTAATTGAGAAAAAACCTGTGTTTTTTACAGCAATCGCATCAATTATTTTTGCTTCGATAATCATGCTTTTATTTTATACTTTTTTCCCTGCTTTTTACCCGAGGGATGTGCACACTGAAGCCTCGATTTCGGGGTTTTTGGTGGAAGTCACAAGAAGCATTGACGGTTCAAACAACACATTCCCTTCAGGGCATGTGACTTTTGCTTGGCTCTTAGTGTTTTTTATAGGGTTATCAAGTTTTGCACAAAAATACAAATGGATTCAGTTTGTATATATAATATGGGCTTTGCTGATATCTGTTTCAACACTTGTTCTGAAACAGCATTTTGTTGTGGATGTTTTTTCTGGCGCAACTTTAGCAATATTATGTTACTTTTTAGGCAAACGCTTTGTATTTGAGAGGATGCTAGTAACTAATTAAAGTATGAGCCTTGATTACCCTGAAGAGTTAGCAATTAAGAAAAACAAAGAAATTATTAACAATGTATTAAAAAAACAAGCTTCTCTCAAAATAAAACAATTTTCCCTCGAAGAAGATTTTAAAAATGACTGCTCAAATATTTTTTTTATTTTAAATTTTCATCACAAAGCTAACAAACAACACAAAATTAAAAGTAATGGCTCTGGAATGGTTGATGCTCTTTTCATGGGGATAATCAATGAATTTTCTGACAGTTATGTTTCGTTAAAAAATATTAGTTTATATGATTTTTTAGTTAATGTTAATTTTAAGGAAAGCAATAGTTTGTTGCACACAGACGCGCCAGTAGAAGTAAAAATTATTTTACAAGGGAGCCCAAGGAGTAAGCTTTATTTTAAAGCCGAATCAAAATCTTTAGCAAAAGCTGCGATTGGCGCAGTTTGTAGTGCCATAGAATATTTGATAAACGCAGAGTTAGCGGTCATACAATTGAGCAAAGATATAAAATCAGCCGATAAAAGACAGAGAAATGATTTGCAGGATAAGTATACTTCTCAACTATCTGAGTTGGTGAAACTTGTTTCTTACACAAAAGTTATAAATAATTTGAACAAAAAGTGATTTTCTTATTGACAAAAAAGCCGGAATAGGCTATTCTATTGGTATGAAAGGCAAAAGCTATAATACAGGCAAGAAGAACGAGAAACAATCTTGGGATATCCTTCTAAAACTTGGCTACATCCGACCAACTTCGCAGCAACGCAAAAATGTTGTAGAGGCATATCTCAGCAAAGGAAAAGAGATTAAGCCAAAAGGATATGACTTGATAAAACTGCCCAACGAGGAATTCCTTAACGATGTTGACAAGTTATCGAAAGTTCTCGAAAAAGTTGTGCTTTATGAACTAAAAACAGCAGGAAAGAACCGACGCCAGCCGCTAAAAGAAAATTGGTCTGGCCTTGGATTTACATTGACAGGCGCAGAAAAACATAATGCAGAATTGCTCGGCTCACAATATAAGTTTCTTTTCCTCAATCTCAAGACAAATAAATTTCACATATGCCAACTGGAAGACTTCTTTTCCCCTGAAGTTTCAGGCATTTATCCCACGTGGTCAATTTTTATCAAAAAAAGCTTGACAAATTAATCTCAATAAGATATATTATAGATAGAAACTAATGGAGAACGAAATGGTTGATAAGATTATTCGATACGAAAGCGGCGAAATGACGGAAGAAGAAACAATTTCCTTCTTCCAAGAACTTATTAATTCTGGCATGTGTTGGAAACTTCAGGGCCATTATGGAAGAACTGCACAGTTTCTTATTGAGGAGGGTGTATGTACCGCGCCGGCGACCTAGTACAATACCCTAAAAACAATGAAGTTGTTGGCCTTATCACAAAGGTTAAAGGCAAAAAGTGGTTCAGAGTCCGGTGGAACGATGGCGTTGTATTGGATGAACATCTTGATGACTTGAGGCCAACAAACAAAGACAAACACGAAGTTGATATATAATATAAACGACAAACAAACCTTCAATGATGCTCTTGAAGGGAGTGGATACTTAGTCAAAAGGCATCTGGTCAGGTGACGCGATGAGAACAGCGGCTCAACTTCTTTAATTTTAGGATAAAAATATGAAAATAGGTGACTTAGTTGAACTTTCTTCTGCTGGGCAAAACACATTATATTGTCGTAATTTGCGTAGCAAAAGAGGACTAATCGTTGAAATACGCCCCAAAAAGGATTATATGTATCCGATTGTTGTAAATTGGTTTGGAGCAGGGCGCACAACCCATCTCAGATCGCACCTAAAATACCTTTCAAAAGCTTAATTTTTTTTATTTTTTTATTTTTTTATTTTTTTATTTTTTTATTTTTTTTTTTGCGCGCATAGAACAGTTAAGGGGGAACAATGGGAGCACCACCAGGCTGGGGGCCTAACTGGAAGAAACTCCAAAAAGTAGGGCTCATTATAGAAGCTGGATACCGGGATTGGACCCAGGTTCACACCGAAGGTGAAATTCGCAAATGGCCTAGAAATCTTGTCGAGGTGATCAATGAAAGTCGGTGATTTGGTTAGAGAAAAGACGAAAATGCAGCGCAGACCAGAAATGGGGATTGTTCTCGCTGTTGATTTTACTCAGCAGACTGGAACAGTAGTACACCCTTACCAAGTGTGTTTCTTTGATGGCAGCGTTGATTGGATGCGCGAAGGCTTTTTGGAGGTAATTAGTGGAACTGCAACCTAATGCTGGCGACCTTATAAATTGGCGCGGAGAAATTGGAATTGTCAAAGAATCACGCGGTATTGATATACAGGTCCACTGGATGAAGCCTTGGACAGAAGAAGGTCGATTGATTGATGCTTCATGGTTACGCCGCGCTAACGTAAAAGTTATTTCGAGAGCATAAAAAAGTAAAAAAGACTTGACATTTTCTTCATCATATGAGATAATTACTTTAGATGGTAGAGGGAGAACAAATGAGTCTTGATATTCTTGAAAGAATAGTTGCTGCAAGGGAAAAGTCAGAATTTCTTTCTGACTGGGACAAGGGATACCTTGAGAGTCTCGAAGGGCAATATAATAAACGAGGTCGTTTGTCTCCACGTCAACTCGAAATATTTGTACGCATTGAAAAAGAGAAACTTTCAACAGAAGCCCAGGATGAGCGTCAAAAATGGACCGACAACTATGACGGTGAAAAACGTCGTATTGCCGGTATCTGTGCTGATTATTACTTGAACGCTGGGTACTTCACAAATTTAGCTACTCGTGTCATTGAAGAACCAAAGTTCATTCCTTCCGAGAAAGCTTGGAAAAAAATGTGTGAAAACAAATACGCTAAGAAAATCATAACAGAACATGATGCGGAACCAAAATATTCAGTTGGTTCAATCGTTGCGTTTCGCAGCACTGCTGATTGGAGCCACCGGCAACAATCAGGTGGTATGCCCTGTGTGGTCATCTCTTCTGGTGGTCCTATCAAAAATGCTGCAAAAGGCGCGAAACCTTATAAAGTTTTACCTTATGGCTCAACACAGGTAATCGAATGTGAAGAGCGTCACATAAAAAAATGTAAAGACCCGACGAAAAAAGTAAAAAAAGTTGTTGACAAAAGCATCCCCTTTTGATACAATATATATAGAAACTCGAACCACGGAGAAAATATGAGTTGGAACGGAACGGTTAGATGTTCAAATTGTTGGACCAAAGGCCACAATCGCAGTGGCTGTCCCAAACTTAAAGAAGAAATGCAAAAGCGTTTGGAAGCCGATCCCAATGATTGGCGCGCCACAGATTACTTCGAGAAAAAGAAACGTACCAGTAAACGCACTTGTGGATACTGCCAAGAACCAGGCCACAACCGCAAAACGTGTTCCGAGGCGAAGATAGACCGAGATGGCTTCATCCTACGGAATCAAGATGCACGCGAAAAAGCCCTCGACTGGCTCAAAAAGTGCGGTATCGGCGTCGGCACGCTCGTTGAATACGAAACCTATTGGGATGGTAAAGGCATCGGCTTGGTAGAAAGCGTGTACTGGTCTGCTATTAATGCACAACGTACCCTTGTTGACGAAGAAGGTGTTGCCGTTCCTGACGTGGCGTGTCTCAGGGTTGCAAAGGTGGACGGCTCGAAGGAGCGCCACAGCGTCAGTCCACGCAGCGCAGAAGTGTTGGGCACTATTCCGTGTCGATTGGTTTCCGCGCAAGTCCCATCCGGCTGGCTAGAGAGCAAAGACGAAGCGACGTTGGACGACATCGATGCAGAGTTGAAGAATAACAGCAAAGACTACATTCGTCGCTACATTCTTAAAACTGAAGAATCCCCCTGGTAAAAAGCAAAAAAAAGCAAAAAAGTTGTTGACATTCTTGTCAATACATGAGATAATATATATAGAAACAATCGGAAAAGGATACTTATAATATGGCAATCGACTTCAAAAGCTTTCTGGAATGTGCTCCGCACGTTATCAATGTCCGTAAACCAATCTTGCTCCGTGGTCGTCATGGTGTTGGCAAATCTGAAGTAGTTTATCAAATTGCTGATAATATGAACCTGCCAGTCGTAGAGCGTCGAGCCAGTCAAATGACCGAAGGCGATTTGCTTGGTATGCCGTCCCCTGAATTGGTTGAAGTGAACGGCGAACAAGCTTCGCAATTTCGACCTTTTTCTTGGTTCATTCAAGCTTGCACTGAACCTGTCGTCCTTTTCTTGGATGAGGTTGACCGTGCAACCACTGAGGTTCGCCAAGGCATTTTTGAATTAACTGATTCTCGCAAGCTTGCAGGTTGGATGCTCCACGAGGATACCGTTGTTGTTGCTGCTGTAAATGGCGGCGAGCATGGCGACCAATACCAAGTCAATGAAATGGACCCTGCGGAATTGGACCGTTACACGGTGTTTGACGTAGAACCTTCCGTTGAAGATTGGTTGAATTGGGGCAAAGATAATGTTGAAGGTCTAGTTTGGGACTTCATCAACCAGAATCGTAATCACTTGGAGCACAATGATGATTTTGAACCAAACAAGGTTTATCCCTCTCGTCGCTCTTGGAAGCGATTGAACGACTGCCTCGTTTCTGCCGGATTGCTTCAAGAAGGTGCGTTGTCTCCTATCTTGTTTAATCTTGCATGTGGTTTTGTAGGGTTTGAAGCTGCCGTTTCACTCAATGACTTTGTAAAGAATTACGAACGTCAAGTAACCGTTGAAGATGTTTTGGACAATGGTCAAATTGACAAAACTGACACCTTCGACATTAACGAACACTCTGCTTTGATTGAAAAGATGGATGCAAAAGCTATCTTTGAAAAGCCTTTGAACGCAGAACAGACACAGAACCTCGCAGATTACTTTGTTTCGCTTCCCAGCGAATGTTGCATGAAGCTTTGGACCGTTTTGGGCCAAGGGGCATTAGAAAATACTACTGCACTGCATCAAGCAACTTCACGGGGTGGCCGAAAGGTCGCTGGTTATCTCGTGGAAATTCTTACTGGCAATTCGGAAGGGTAAGGGGTGACAAGCAGGGCAACAAAAAAGTTGCCCTGCTTTCATTTTCTTCTTGACATTCGCCGATATTTGTGAGATAATAACTATATGATGAACAAAACAAAAAACACCTTTGATTTGAATATACACACGGCACGTTTGCTTATGGACGAGCCTTTCTTTGCATCCTTGTCACGCCGCGTCAATAAGCGCGCCAGCACCGCAATACCAACTGCTGGTGTGCGTGTCAACCCTGACACAGCACAGTTTGAAATGCTCTACAATCCTAGCTTTTTTGATAAGTTGGATGATGCGGCTCGCAAAGATGTTTTGAAGCATGAGTTTTATCATCTCGTTTTTGAGCATGTGACTAGTCGCAAGCCAGAAAATGTTGAGCCTCTCACCTGGAACTTCGCTACAGACCTTGCAATTAATTCCCATTTGGATAACCTACCAGAAGGTTGCTTAAAGCCGGGATTGGTTGGAAGCCCATTTGAGGATTTTCCCTCTGGATTGTCTGCCGATGCTTATTTGGTACTTCTTCAAAAGAAGCAAGAAGAAAGCGGAAAAGAAAAGTCCGAACAAGGCGAACAAGGCGAATCAGGCGACTCTGAGTCGGGCAATGGACTGCCTCAAGGTGGTCAGTTTGACTCGCACGACGAATGGGGATCCGCAAATCCCGTTGCAGAAGAGATTGCTAAAGAGCGTTTGAAAGATTTTGTCAAAAAGGCAGCAAAAGAAGCAAGCAAAAGCGGCAATGGTTGGGGTACTGTTTCTGCACAATGCAGGCGCGACATTATCAGTAGATTACAAACACGAATCGACTGGAAAAAAGTATTGCGATACTTTGTGAAAACCAGCACCCGCGCCAACAAGCGTAGCACTGTCAAACGATTGAACAAACGATACAGTTACATTCACCCCGGCAAAAAGGTTCAACGTCGAGCAAAGATTGCAATCAGCATCGACCAATCTGGTTCTGTAAACGATGAAATGTTGCAAGCATTCTTTGGCGAGTTGAATAAGCTTTCCAAACTTGCAAGTTTCACAGTAGTACCTTTTGACACAAATGTCGATGAATCCCTTGTTTATGAATGGAAGCAAGGCCAGAACCACAAAACCGAGCGCGTCATGCACGGTGGTACGTGTTTCAACGCACCAACCGAATATGTTAACAAGCATGGTTTCGACGGTCACATTGTTTTGACTGACCTTATGGCACCAAAGCCCAAAGCATCGAAATGCCAACGCATGTGGATGAGCACAAAGTATCATGCAGAGCGTCCATACTTCAAAACAAATGAAAGAGTCCTTGCAATCGACGTGTAAAAAGTCCTTGACAAAACGCTTCATTTGTGAGATAATATGTATAGAAACAATAGTAAAAGGAAAACAATGCCGGCACAAGCACTCAAACAAACCGAAGGCGACACCGATTACGAATTGAACGAAGATTTCAAATCGTGTTGGATTACCGTTAACAATATCAGCGTATACGTTCTTAGAACAAGCGACGGTGTTTCAGTGGACCTTCTTCCGCTTGGCAAAGAGGACAAACCACCAATCGCTTCAACTTATGCAACTTTTGCCGACGCATCGGAGGACAATTAATATGAGCCTTGGACCTGGCTGCGGGAAGCCTCTTTGTGATCGTGTTGCATTGTGGCTAGTGGTGATCACTAGCCTTGTACTTTTTATTATAGCGCTTTATACCGCATCAATTGATACTCACGAGCGTTGTTTGGAAACTTGCGAAGAAGCCTACAAACTCAATATTGATAATTCTTGGCACGCATGTGAAGACCGGTGTGATAAGAAGTTTGGCAAATAATTAACTTTTTTCTTGACAAATTCATAAATCTATGAGATAATATACATAGAAACAATCAAAAAAGGTAAACAATATGCCGATGCTTCAATGCCCCAACGACCCAGAACACGATACGTTTATTATGACCG